>Ga0326727_10017054_pt1 | contig 15166 bp, 5 predicted proteins | sample MB2enrmetagenome_FD_207643 | JGI IMG/M metagenome (GOLD analysis project Ga0326727, IMG submission 207643) | Lab enriched peat soil microbial communities from McLean, Ithaca, NY, United States - MB29MY | ecosystem: Environmental > Terrestrial > Soil > Wetlands > Peat | place: USA: New York... | reverse complement strand
CGGTGAGCGAGTCGGGCGGGTTGGCGATGACGGGCTGGCCGGGCGCGAGGCCGCTAAAAATCTCAATGGTCGAACCGGAGTCTCGTCCGGAGGTGACGCGCACGATATGAGCGTGGTTGGCGGCGTCGACGGTGGCAACGTGGAGTCCGTCCGGCTCAAGAATCAGCGCACTGACAGGAACGATCAATGCGGGAACATTGGTGGAGACGTTGAGGTGGACCTCGGTGTAGCTGCCGGGGAGCAACTCGCCGGAGCGGTTGTCCACATCCACCTCGGCCAGCAGGGTGCGCGTCGCCGGGTCCACTGCTCCAGAAGATCGCACCAGCTTGCCGTGGAAGGTGCGCCCCGGATATTGGGGCAGCGTCAGTGTGGCTGTGACTCCGTTCTTCGCATCCGGCGCATAGATCTGGGGGACGTTGACGAAGACGCGAAGCGTCTGGGTGGCCGAGATGTCGAATACCTCCTTGCTACCGGAGACGGTGCCCGAGCCGGGCGTGGTTGTGCTGCCGGCGGGAGTGACAAGCTGGCCGATGTCCAGGTTGCGCGCGGTGATGACGCCGTCGAAGGGCGCTTCGATGCGCTCGAAGGACTGCAACTCCTCGAGCCTGCGCACGTTGGCCTGTGCGGAGTTGACCTGGGTGTTGCCGGCCTGAAGCTGCGCCAGCGCATTGTCAGTGTCCTGCTGCGAGACGGCGTTCTGCGCGATCAGGCCCTGGTAGCGGGCGGCGGTGATTTTGGCCAGCGCAGCGTTGCTTTCGGCGGTGGCGAGGTCGGCCCTGGCCTGGGCAAGCTGCTGGTCCAACTCTGGCGTTTCGATGACGGCGAGCAGATCGCCCTTGCGCACATGCGAGCCTATGTCATACGACCAGGACTTGACGTAGCCCGTGGTGCGCGCATAGATGGGGGCCAGCGTGAAGGCCTGCATATTGCCGGGAAGCACTATCTCACGGGCGTCCTTCTCGAAGGCTGGCTGCGCCAACGAGACCGGCGGAGCGGCATTGGCATCGGTGTATCGCACAAGTTCGGTATTGGCATGGACGCGGCGAGCGATGCCGCTGATGGCAAAAGCGGCCGCAGCGATGAGGAAGAAAGCAACCAGCGTCAGCAGGAGCAGACGAGAGACCTCGGGCGTTGCGGATTGATTGGGACGTGTTGGCACATTCGACTCCGGGTCCTTCATATCTGCGTCTCCATGCGCGCGATGGGCGCTGGTTCGGTTGGTCCTGTCCGCTTGCGGCGGTTCATGGCTTTTCTGCTGCTCATTGCTGTTCTGCTGCTCAGGGCTGTTCTGTGGCTCATGGCTGTTCTGTGGCTCATGGCTGGGCCTCATTCTGCCGGTTGGGCTGGGTGTTTAGGACAGGCGGATCGTTGCGGTGCATCAAAGAGAAGAAGACAGGAACGAAGGTCAGGGTGCCGAAGGTGGCCAGCAGCAGGCCACCGATGACGGCGCGGCCCAGGGGCGCATTCTGCTCTCCGCCATCGCCCAGACCGAGCGCCATGGGCACCATGCCGATGATCATGGCCAGGGCCGTCATAATGACGGGGCGGAAGCGGGTGAAGCCGGCCGTGAGCGCCGCCTGGGCCGAGCTCATGCCATGATCCATCTGCTCCTTGGCGAAGCTGACGACGAGGATTGAGTTTGCCGTGGCCACGCCCATGCACATGATGGAACCGGTGAGCGCGGGGACGCTGATGTGTGTCCCGGTAAGGAAGAGCATCCACACGATCCCGGCCAGCGCGCCGGGCAGCGCGGCAATGATGATGAATGGGTCGAGCCAGCTCTGGAAGTTCACCACGATGAGCGCGTAGACCAGGACGATGGAGAAGAGCAGACCATAGGCCAGTCCGTGAAAGGAGCTGTGCATGGTCTCAATCTGTCCGCGCAGGGTGATTTCGGTGCCGCTGGGAAGCAGGGCCTTGCTATCGTTCAGGATCTTCTCGATCCTGCCGGCCACACTGGCCAGATCGGCGCCCTCGACCGATCCGTAGATGTCAATGACCGGCTGCGCGTTGTAGTGGCTCAACGTGCCCGGCTCGACGCCTCGCTGGAGGGATGCGAGGTTGCCGAGAATCTGCGGCTGCTGGGCGGAGCCGTTGCTGGCGATGGGAAAGTTTTGCAACTCTTGCAGGTCCTTCACCTCGTACTGCGGGGTCTGCACGGCGATGTTGTAGCTGACATGATTCTGCGGGTTGAGATAGAAGGTTGGAGAGGTTTGAAAGCTGCCGCTGAGGCTAGTCAACAAGTCCTGCGCGACATCACGCTGGCTAAAGCCAACCTCCTGGGCGCGAGTGCGGTCGACGTTGACCGTCCATTTGGGCTGGTTGAAGGGCTGCTGGATGCGCAGATCGGTGGTACCAGGGATGCGGCCGATCTGCTGCATCAACTGCTCGGCCAGCGCGCGATTCTGGTCCACCTGCAGGCCCGCCACCTGCACATCGATCTGCGCGGGCAGGCCGAAGTTCAGGATCTGACTGACCATATCGGTTGGCAGGTAGTAGAACTCGGTGCCGGGAAACTGCTGAGTCAACTTGTCGCGCAAGGCACGGGTGTACTCCGCGGTGGGCCTGTGTTTTCCCGCCAGCGAGACCAGGATGTCGGCGTCGCCGGTGCCCACCGGGGCCGAGTTGGAGTAGGAGAGATTCAAGCCCGAGTAGGGGACGCCAATGTTATCGATAACGGTGCCCAGCTCGCTGGGGGGAATCTGGCGCCGTACCACTGCCTCGATCTGATCGCACAACCGCGCCGTATCTTCGATGCGGGTGCCTGTGTGCGCGCGCACATGCAGCTTGAACTGGCCGCCATCCACCGAAGGGAAGAAGTCCTGCCCCAGCCAGGGGTAGAGCAGAGACAGCGAGACAATCCAGAACGCAACAATCGAGAGCAGAAACCCAGCGCGAAGCTGCAGGCAGAGGCGCAGGACTCCATGGTACCAGTCGCGCAGAGACTCAAAGGCGTGCTCGAAGGCGATCTGGAAGCGGACAAATGGATTGCGGCTGGCCCGCGCCTGCTGCACGCGGTCGTGCTGGTGCCCCTTCAGCAGATACTTGGCCATGGTAGGCACGATGGTTCGCGAGAAGAAGTAGGACGCAAGCATGGCGAAGACGACCGCCTCGGCCAAGGGGACGAAGAGATAACGCGCTACACCGCCGAGGAAGAACATGGGGACAAAGACGATGCAGATGGCGAGGGTGGAGACGAAGGCGGGGACGGCGATCTGCGCGGCGCCGTCGAGGATTGCCGGCTCGACCTGCTCGCCCTGTTCCAGAAAGCGATTGATATTTTCGATGGTGACCGTGGCGTCGTCGACCAGGATGCCGACGGCCAGAGCCAGGCCTCCCAGGGTCATGATGTTGATGGTCTCTCCCAGCGCCGCGAGCATCAGCAGCGAGCAGATGATAGACAAGGGAATCGACACCGCGATGATGAGGGTTGAACGCCAGCTTCCGAGGAAGATCAGGATCATGAGAGCGGTGAGACAGCCGGCGATAATCGCCTCGCGCTGCACACCGCTGATCGCGGAACGGACGAAAATCGATTGGTCTGCGATGGGCTGGATCCGCAGAGCGGGAGGCAGTTGAGCGGCGATCTGCGGCAGCCTGGCGCGCACATTGGAGATGATGTCGAGGGTGGAGGCGTTGCCCGTCTTGAGGAGGGTGATCAGCGAGGCTCGCTGCCCGTCTACGCGGACGATGTTGGTCTGCGGAGGAAAGCCGTCGCGCACATTGCCGATGTCATGAATGTAGATGGTGGCGCCGTTCACGGTCTTGATGGGCAGGTCGTTGAGCGCCGCAATCGACTCTACCGCGCTGTTGGTCTCGATCTGATAGTCGACCTGACCCATCTTCATATCGCCGGCAGGCAGGATGATGTTCTGCGCACTCACGGCGTTCACCACGTCGGCAGCAGAGAGGCCGTAGGCCTGCAGCTTCTGGGTGTCGATGTCCACCTGCACCTGGCGCTGCTTCCCCCCGTAAGGGAAGGGCATCGCAGCACCCTGCACCGTGGCTAGCTGAGTGCGAATGAAGTTAGTCCCATAGTCGTTTAATTGCTGCTCAGTGAGGCCCTTGCCGGAGAGCCCGAGTTGCAGCACGGGAACGCTGGATGCGCTGTACTGAATGATGAGCGGAGGGGTTGTGCCTGGAGGATACGCCCGCAGCGCCGTCTGCGAGATGGACGTAATCTGGGCCACGGCCTGCGAGATGTTGACATTGGGGTGGAAGTAGACCTTAATGACAGAGATACCGCTCAACGTCTGCGATTCCGTATGCTCGATGTCATTGACCGTGGTGGTCAGGCTGCGCTCGTACTGCACCGTAATCCGGTCGCTCAATTGCTGGGGCGAGAGCCCCGCATAGTTCCAGATCACGGAGACGACCGGAATGTCGATGTTGGGGAAGATATCGACCGGCGTACGCTCGATCACCACCGGGCCGAGGAAGAACAGCAGCAGCGACAGCACAACGAATGTGTAGGGTCTCCTAAGGGCGAGACGGACAATCCACATCAAAACTCCTTTGGCCTAGCGATAATGCTCGCGGATTCGCTGCTGGTTAAACGATAGCAGCTTCCCTTAAGACTCACCGCTGCTGTAAGCCATGGAACCGGTTGCCTCGGCTACAGCCCGCGGGATGCAGACCCTTGGAGAGCGTCTAGAGCATGTTCGGAATACACGTAAACTTTTCGAAGATCATACAAGGTGGATTTTCTTGAGGAAGATCCTCTGGAATGCGGTGGCTTCGGTCTACCCCAATTCCGATAATGCTCTAGTTGGGTATTCTTGACAGAGCAGGTGATTCCACGTCCGTGACTCTGACCAAGATGCCCATTCTCCGCGCAGCCCTTCCGTCGTCCCCATGCGGGATGGGCGTTCTGTTCATAATGCTGCTGGCCCCGGCGCTCGCACCGGTCTCGCCCGCGAAGGGCCAGCCGCCCGCGTCGATGGACGCGACGGCCCTGGTACGTCGCGCCGTGCAACATAGGCTCGACGCCGAGAAGAACCATCCGCTGGTCCGCTATATTATCCATCGGACCGACGAGCATCACGACACAACCAAGGAGATCATCGAGACCGTGGACGGCGACGTTGCGCGCCTGGTCGCCATCGACGGCAAGCCGCTGAGCGCCGAGGCCGACCGTGCCGAACTGGACCGGCTGGACACGCTCGCTGCTCACTCTGAGATGCAGGAGCATCGCCACAAGGGCGAGCAGAAGGACGCAGAGCGCGTCGACCGCCTGCTTGCCTTGCTGCCGGATGCGTTGCTGTACAAGTTCGAAGGGATGGCAAGCTGCGGCGCTGGCCAGTGCTATCGGTTGAGCTTCACTCCCGATCCGCATTTCACGCCCCCCAGCATGGAGGCAGACCTGCTGCGCGGCGTTGCGGGCGAGGTATGGATCGATGTGATGCAGGAGCGGCTGACACGGCTGGACGCCCACTTCATAGCACAGGTCGACTTCGGATTCGGGATACTCGGCAAACTGAACAAGGGAGGAACCGTGCTGCTGGAACAAACCGACGTAGGCATTGGCAGGCACGACTGGGAGCTGACAGGCCTGACGCTGCATGTAACCGGCAAGGCGCTGATGGTGAAGCCGCTGAGCTTTCAGATCCACGAAGAAGCGAACGGGTTCGCGCCGGTCCCGGCCGGAATGAAGTACCGGGAGGCGATCCAGGTGTTGAAGCAGGCTGGCCCTTAGAGTGGCTGCGCCGTGATGGTGACGGAGGCTCCGGTCAGGGACGCGGAGGAGGCGTTGAGCCTCACTTCGCCCGGTTGTCCGTTGGATTGCAGCAGCGCCAGTACACGGCCCGCGTAGGCCTTGCGCCGGTCGCTCTGGTAGCTCTCGTGGCTGTCGGCCTGGCCGTTGTCCATGCCGAGGATACGTCCCGGCCCGCTGAGCGCGCAGACGATTTCGTTATCTGCGGTGGGCACGACGCGCCCTTGCTGGTCGACGATCTCGACGACGACATGGGAGAGATCGTCCCATCGGGTGTCGATGCGCGATCTGTCCGCGGTGAGGCGAATGGCCGCTGGCGCTCCGGTCGTGCTTTGCTCCACGGTAAGCACAACCGTGCCGTCCTTGGTGCCGACAGCCCGCAGCGTGCCGGGTTGGTAGGGCACATACCATGTGAGATGAAGGTCGCCGGTAGTTTGAATCACGTTGTCGCGGGGCGGGAAGTTGGAGTACCTGCCCTCCATGCCCATCTCCGGAAACATATAACCCTGCACCCCGAGGGTCTTGCCGTTCAGGAAGAGTTCGACGGTGTCGCAGTTGGTGAAGCAGATGACGGGAATGATCTGGCCCTCGCTTCCGGCCCAGTTCCAATGCGGGGACAAGTGCAGCACGGGGCCCTTGGTCCAGAGGCTCTTGTAGAAGTAGAAGCCATCCTTGGCAAAGCCGCAGGTATCGATGACCCCGGAGCGCGATGCCTTGGAGGGCCATCGCGCCTCGCCGAGGTAGTCGATGCCGGTCCACATGAAGTCGCCGCAGACGTAGTCGTAGACCTGGGTGAACCGCTGCAACTGCTCGACCTCGATGCGCTGATTGGACGCTGGACGAAACTGGCTGGCCGTGGCGCTGCCGCCGGGGATGAAACTGGGCATGGCCCCGTTCTCGGTGCCGATGAAGCGGCGCTGCGGGAAGTCGTGGCGATCGATGCTGTAGTATTTTTCGCGGCGGTCGCGCCAGCGGCCAACGTAGTTGTAGCCCACCACGTCGAGTTCGGCGAGGAATTCAGGCAGCGCGGCACGGGGTTCCGCGACGATCTGATCGCAGGCCACGGTGACCAGCCGGGTCGGGTCGTTGTCGTGGAGGATTTGATTCAAAGCGCGCAGCGTCTCCACGCCGTGTGGCACGTCCTGGTCGGGCACCTCGTTTCCGGCGCTCCAGATGACGATGGAGGGATGGTTGCGGTCGCGCGCGATCATGTCGGCCAGGTCGCGGGCAGCCCACTCGTCGAAGTAGCGGTGGTAGCCGAACTCCGGCGTCTGCGATTTGGGCTCGCGCCACTCGTCGAAGGCCTCGGCCATCACCAGGAATCCCATGCGGTCGCAGAGGTCGAAGAACTCGGGCGTGTGCGGATTGTGGCTGGCGCGGATGGCGTTGCAGCCCATCTCTTTGAGCAGAGCGAAGCGCCGCTCCCAGATGCGTTGCGGGACAGCGGTGCCCACCGCCCCCCCATCGTCGTGCAGGCAGACCCCGTTCAACTTGACGCGCTCGCCATTCAGAAGAAAACCCTTGTCCGCATCGAACTGGATGGAGCGAATGCCGAAGGTGGTGCTGGTGGCGTCCGCCTCGGCACCGTGCTGGAGCAGCACCTGGCGAACCGAGTAGAGAGTCGGCGTAGTGTGCGACCAGAGTTTGGGTTGAGGCACGGAGATGCGCTGGACGAAGAGATGGTCACCCCCGGCAGGAATCTCCGCCTCGGTCTCCACCGACTGCACCGCAGAACCAGTCTGGTCGAGGACTGCAGTCCTCAGCGAGCAGGATGCGGATTGTGCAAGCTGATTGCGCACGCGCGTGGAGACTTCGACCGTGGCGCTCTGCGCGGTGATCTGCGGAGTAGCGACGCCGGTGCCCCACTGCTCGATGTAGAGCTGGCCGGTGTTGATGAGCCAGGTGTGACGATTGATGCCGGAGCCGGAGTACCAGCGCAGATTGGGCTGATGCGAGTTGTCCACGCGCACGGCGACGAGGTTGGGCTCGCCGCCGAAGTGAAGATGCGGAGTGAGGTCGTAGTAGAAGGTGGTGAAGCCATAAGGCCGCGTGCCCAGGTGCTGGCCGTTGATCCAGACATCGCTGCACTGGTACACGCCGTCGAATTGCAGCAGGATGCGTCGTCCGGCCTCACTGCGCGGAAGCTGGAAGGACTTGCGGTACCAGCCGATGCCGGTGGGCAGGTAAGCGCCCTCGCTGCCGCAGGGTTCCGTTTCGCTGAATGGGCCACTGATGCTCCAGTCGTGGGGAATAATGACGGGCGTCCAGTTGCCGGCGGTCGTCTGCGGCAACTGCGCATCGGGGATCTCTCCCTTGGCGAAGCTCCATCCGTCGTCGAAGATGGTGCGGCGCTCGCGAGGTTGGGTAGCCGATGCATTCGTCTGCCTGGCTCCGGCAGGCTGGCCCGCCACGGCATTTTCAAGTCCGATTGCGGATGCAACGCCCACCAGGGCCGCATCGCCCAGGAAGTCTCTACGCGTCAGTTCACGGCTCATGGTGCTGTTCTCCTGTGCTGCCTGGCTACAATCTCTGTCAGACTTCAATTCTTGTTCGACTGCAATCTCCGATTCCGGGCCAGTTCGTCGAAAAGCATTCCCTCAGGGGCTAAGGCCCCATTGTTTTGGAGTTGCTTACGGACTTGAGACCCAAGGCTAGAGCCTTGGGCTACCAGCCCGTCCCTTTCAAAACAACGACGAACTGGCCGGGCACTCTATTTCTGCTCGGCCTCAATACGTCGCGACCGAAACGCGCAGGACCAGGGGCGCGGACGAGAAGTTGAGGCCGTAGTCCGTCTGGTCGCCGTTCAGGATTCGCCGGAACTTGAAGGCGCCATTCTCGTAGGTCCCTTCTTCCACTTTCAGAAATTGGCGGTGAATCCACTTGCCGTCGATCTGGGCTGATGGGGTCTGTCCGCTGCCATTCACAATCTGCTGCGACCTGCGCTGCTGTTCGGTCCCGGCGGGGCGGAAGTCCACGTGGGCGTTGAATCCGGCAACCAGAAACTGGTTGTCCGACAGTTGAGCTACCAAGGCCCGCCCGGTCGGCTCGGAGCCTTGCCTAGGCGCGGCGCCCCGGCCGGCGCCGTAGGTAACGAACGCGTCCCAGTCGCCGAAGTGGAGCGTCTGGGTGGGCTGGCCCGGGTCCTCCGCCACGGCCTGCAACTTGCCCTCGAAGTTGAGGCGGGCGATGTCGCGCATCATGGGGCCGATCAGGATGTAGTTCTGCGCGGTCGGTTGCAGGAAGCTGTCCTGCGTGGCAGTCGCCGCGCCGGGCTGCGGCGCAGGAGTTCGCGTGTAGTCCAGGCCGAAGGGCGAGTAACCGATGGCCTGCCGTCCGAGGGCCGCGAAGAAGAAGCGCGCGGTGGATGCGGAGCTGCTAGTCTCCGGAATGAACAGAGCGTTGTCCGGCCGATGGTAGAGGTCGAGAATCTTCAAGTAGGCTGTGGTGTCGTTGTTGTAGATGTCGGGCGCGAGAACGTCGATGGCGGGCGCCTCCGCCTTCCAGATGTTGAGCACGTTGTCGGTGGGCCCACCCGACTCGTAGCTGCCGGGCGCGCCCGGCTTGATGGGATCGCGCAGCGCGGCGTTGACGTAGAGCGGCAGCGGATAGACGGCCTTGCCGGCGGCGGCGATCTGACCCACGTAGCGAGCGATGGCCCAGGCGTGGAAGTTCACCTCGGCCTCCGTGCCGAAGACATCCTGCCAGTTCGAAGTAGTGGAGCCGGGAGAGACGTTCATCGCCTTCAGAACGTCGGCGGGAACCGGCGCGGCGAAGAGCTTTTCAGCAGTCGGCGAGTAGTCGCGCAGGGTGCCCCATGTACCGGTTTCGTTCTCCACCTGCACCATCAGCACCGTGTGCTCCGGGTCGGCGGCTTTCAGGTGCTTCATGAACGCGGTGAATGCGCGGATGTCGGCGTCCAGCGACGCCTGGGCAAAGGGCGAAGGCGAGTCAACCGGCTCGCCGCGCTTGTTGATGACGTGGGAGTACTTTTCCGGCTCCAGCTTCATCCACTCGGGCATGTAGTGCTGGCTGCCGTTCTTCCATGTGCCGAACCAGAGCAGCACCAGATGAAGGTGGTGCGCGCGCGCCTGAGCGAGCACTGTATCGATCTGCGAATAGTCGAACTGGCCAGGCTTGGGCTCGAACTGCTCCCAGTAGATGGGCGTCTCGACCGTGTTGACGTGCAGGACCTCGGCGGCGGGCCAGACCTGCGGCAGCGTGGCCGGCCAGTCGCTGGAGTTGTTGGTCTGCATGCCCAGCATCAGATAGGGCGCGCCATCCACCATCAGAGCGTAGCGTCCATCTTTCTGCACGATGCTTGGGATGGGGCTGGCTTTCGCCGGCGCCTTCTCCTGTGTCTGCGCCTGCGCTGCAAGGCCTGCAAACGATGACACTAGAATTGTCGCGATTATTAAGTTCTTTCTCATTTCAATCCTCATTTCTGCCGGGAAAGGCCTGAACAGGTGTTTGATATTCCTTCGGGGGCTAAAGAGGGTGCTGAAAAAGGCTTGATTGCCATTCCTGACAGAAAGCCCGGGGCTAAAGCCCCTTGAATCCATTGGCTTTTTTCAGGGGGCTGAAGCCCCCCGCTCCCTCCGAAAGGCAAAAAGCAAGAGTTATTCAGCCGCCTCTAACGCCCGGTTGATTTTTTGACCACTACGGACTCCAGACCCAAGGCTAAAGCCTTGGGCTACCAGCCCGTCCCTTTCAACGCAATCAATTGATACAACAAAACTCCTAGAAAAAAACCTTCCATTCCACATCGTTGCCGGTTGGAGCGGTGAAATCCACGGTGAGCAGGCCGCCGTCGGTCTGCATGGTGGCGGGCGGAAGGCCGTCGGGCAGTTCCACGGACTTCGCGCTGAAACCCTCCGGCAGAACGATGCGCAACTGGTAGGGGTCTCCGGCGACGGCGCGGGAGACGCCACGCAGCACCCTGCGCTGCTCATCGTAGCTCAGCTCCTTTACGTCGAAGGCCATCTGGCGGATGTGGCGGCTGGTGGAGACGAGCACCGGATGGGGTTGCTTCTCGACGATGCTGTAGACGTCGCAATCGTACGGCTGCAAGGGACGCGTTGCGAAGGTCCCGTTGAAACTGCCGATGAGCTTTTTGGTCCAGAACTCGTAGACGATGTACTCTTTGGCGGGGTCGAGGCGCAGGTCCTTCGCTGCATCCAGCTTGGCGGTAAACGAATCTCGGCCCGGCCTGCCAGTAAAGTTGAAGACCGTAACGATGTTCCACCTGCCGAAGGCGCGCTCGACCGGCATATTCCAAACGTGCGCAGGCTTGCGCGTAAACAGGTCCACTGGATACGACACATCCATGGTGGGCGGGCTGATGCGTTTCATCAGCTCGATGCGGTCGTCGGGATAGGGCACGTCGAAGGCCTCGGAGATGAAGAGCGTGCTTCCGGCGATGGCGTGAAAGACTGCGGTGACCTTGGCCTGGCCGTAGGTGTAGAACTGGCCGTCTGACAGGCTGAACTTGTAGATGTGGAAGCCGTCGCCATCGTTCCAGAAGACGCGTCCGTTGTAGAAGGCGCGATTGGCGGAGCCGAGGACCGATTCGGTGAAGAGTCCGGTGAACTCGGTCTGCGTCAGCGGCGATACGCCGGTCTCGTATCCGTGGTCGGCGTCCTCGGAGATGCGGCAGATATCGACGATGCCGTAGGAGTGGTCGACCGGCTGCATGTTGGAGCGAACGACCCGGCGTGGGGCCATCTGGTCGATGGCCTCGCGCCAGGGCAACCCGCCCGCGTGATAGGTTTCCATCGCGCTCATATAGGGATCATGCTGGCCCGGCCACTTGTCCCACCAGTCTGCAAAGTCCATCTCGGCGCGGCCCGTCTGGTCGGGGTGGTCGGAGGCCCAGGCAAAGGCGCGCTCGCGCTCCAGCTTGACGGCGAGCGGATTGGAGAAGTCGATGACGCGTTCACCATCGTACTTGGGCGTGTGCACCGGCAGGTAGCACTCTGCGGGATAGTTGATGCGCGCGGGCCGGCCCTGCGTCCCTCCGCCGGAGCCGTAAAATCCGAAGGTCCCCTGCGCACCGGGCCCTCCCATGCCCCAGTAGAAGTCGACAAGGCCGTGGTCCTGAAAGAACTTCTCCGCGTGAGCATTGCTTCCGCCCGACATCCACCCGTGAAAGCGGCTGTAGTTATTGGCCACCAGCTCCCGGTCGTCGAGGTTGATGGGCCGCCGCTGCTTCAGCCGGATGTCGTGTGCGATAGCGATCAGCTCCGCCTGGTGCTCCATCGCGCGCAACCCGTCGTTGCTGAAGAGGAGCAGTAGCTTCTCGCCGGTGAAGCTCGCTCCCGCGGGCATTGTGACCTTATAGCTGCAGTAACCGCGGACCTGCATCCGGTCAACGGTCTTGCCTTGCCATCCCTCCGAGACTTCAAAGCGCGACGCGCCCTTCTGGGTTGTGATGTGGCCCATCAACAGCGTGTTGCCGGTGGCCGGATCGTTCACCACATGGTTTACCGCATACAGCTTGGGCGTAATCAGGGTCTCCACCGGCAACAGCTCGTAGTAGTCGCGGTTGCGCGAGTGCGTGCCCAGGCTGCCCCACTTATCGGTGGTTCCACCGAGACGCGCGTCGGACGAGACGAAATAATCCATCTGCTGCAGGTCGACCGGCTTGCCGGTATGATTCGCGCGACCCAGGCTCACAAGGAGGTCGTTGCCGGTCTTGCTGGCGGAGATTTGATAGGTAAAGTCCAGATGCCCGTGCTTGGTCCCATGCAGCGTAACGGTTTCGAACGATCCCAGGTTGCTGCTGTCGTTGCGGTTCACGGTGCTGGTCACCGTCCAACCCGTGGGGTCGTCTCCGGGAAGGAAGTACACGTCGTTGACCTGCATCTCACTGCCCTTGAGTTGAGCCGACCAACGACAGTTCACGGGGTCTACGGAGAGCTTGAGCTTGTCCGTCTCCACCTCAATCGGCTTCGCCTGCGAGTGAACCGGCTTCGCACCCTGCGTGGGAGTGCTCTCCGCTAACAGCGTCTGCGCGGAGTTGGCTGGGACCAGCGAAGCCAGCGCCGCGCCTTTGGCGGCCTGCGCAAGCATCTGGCGCCGGGTGATCGACGTTCCTGCGCCTTCCTTCTTCTCCGACATAGGTCTTCTCCTGCCACAGAGCACTCTGCAAACGTCAAAAACGACATGTTTTGGACAGCGCCAGCTTACCACCGAGACCGATGCATCAGGAGGGATTCTTAAGAGGCGGTGCCGATCTCCGCCGGCAGGGGACGCTGCGGAGACGGCACGAAGGCTTCCCGGGACTGATTGCAATGCTCCCAGCTTCACAATCCCGGTCCTGGAAGCTCATAATGGGCGTTCGAGATCAGGCTCGTCTGAACGCAACAAGGAGAATGGCTGTGAGTCAAACAACCCGCCGGGAATTTCTAAAGGATGCAGCGCTGGCCGGCGCCGCCATGACCACCAGCACGCTCGCCGAAGGCAAGCTGCTGGCCGCCGCCCAGGCCCGCAGGCCGGCGGCAGCCGCGCAAAAGCTTGCACTCTCATGGCTGGGAGCAGAGCCGCCTGTGGTGTCCGGCGGAGTCAGTTGGGGAGTTCCCTGGCCGCGGGGCGCGGTTGCGCGCGGTGTGGGCTTTAGCCTTAGCGCGGAGGGCAAGGAGCTGCCCGTGCAGAGCTGGCCGCTGGCCTACTGGCCGGACGGATCCATCAAATGGAGTGGCTTTGCCACGGTTGTGCCCGCCGGGCTGGCGGGTCCAGTTAACTTGTCCACGGGTACGTCCGCTGCGTCCGGCACGTTGAAGGTCACGAACAACGGAAAGACGGTGGTTGTCGATACCGTCGCGCTGCAATGCTCTATTCCGGCCACCGGTGGCGTGAACCTGGTGGACTCAATGACGGTCGATGGCCGGGCTGTTGTTGGCCCGGCGCAGCTCGTCTGCATTCTGCAAAGCGGCCCGGAGGGTGAGCCCGGAGAGGTTCGTCCGCGCGAGAAATTTGTCAGCCTGGTCAAGAAAGTGACTGTAGAGCAGTCCGGCCCGGTGCGCGCAGTGGTGAAGTTCGAGGGTGTGCACAAGGGTGCGACGTCGGGCCGCGAGTGGCTGCCGTTCCATGTGCGTCTGTACTTCTACTCGGGCGAGACGCAGGTGCGGATGGTGCATACAATCTTCTTCGATGGCGACCAGGAAAAGGACTTCATCCACGGCTTGGGGGTCACGTTTGCCGTCCCCATGCGCGAGGAGATCCAGAACCGCCATGTGCGGTTCTCCGGGGTTGACGACGGCCTGTGGTCGGAGCCGATCCAGCCGCTGATCGGGCGCTCGGGCGGTTCGCGCATCGTCACCGACGCCAGCGGCAAGGATGTATACCCCACGCAACTGGAGGGCCTGCGCGTGCCCAACCGCGCGGAGATGAACCAGCAGGGCCGCAATATGGTGAGCAACTGGGCGGTGTGGGACGACTTTAAGCTGGTGCAGCTCAACCCCGGCGGCTTCACCGTCCAGAAGCGCACCAACCCGCAGAGCACCTGGCTATTTTCCGCGGCAGGCACGCGCTCCTCGGGCCACGCGTTTGTGGGCGACGTGAGCGGCGGGCTGGGCGTAAGCGTGAAAAACTTCTGGCAGTCCTACCCCGCCGAGTTGCTGGTGCAAAATGCCTCCAGTACCGCCGCGCAGTTTACCGCGTGGCTGTGGTCGCCGGAGGCCACGGCGATGGACTTGCGCCACTACGACATACGGGCGCATGACCTCGATGCATCGTACGAGGACGTGCAGAAGGGCAATAGCACGCCTTACGGCATAGCGCGCACCAGTGAACTCACTCTATGGCCAACCGGCAGCGTGCCCGCCAAGGCCGCCACGGCGGCCATGGCAAAGGCCGGCAGCGCGCCACCCGTGCTGGTCGCATCGCCGCAGTATTACCACGATGTGCGCGCGTTTGGCATGTGGAGCGTGAAGGATACATCGACGCCTTTCAAGGCTGCGATTGAGGGTGGCCTCGATGCCACGCTTAGCCTCTACCTTGGCCAGGTGGACGAGCGGAACTGGTATGGGTTCTGGAACTACGGCGACGTGATGCACTCCTTCGACAACGCGCGGCATGTGTGGCGATACGACCTGGGCGGCATGGCGTGGGACAACTCAGAGCTGGGCACCGATAGCTGGCTGTGGTACTCGTACCTGCGCTCGGGACGAGCGGACATCTTCCGCCTGGCCGAGGCCATGACGCGCCACACCGGCGAGGTGGACAGCTACCACTTTGGGCCGATGGCCGGCCTGGGCACGCGGCACGGCGTCTCGCACTGGGGCGATGGGGCCAAAGAGGCGCGCATCGGGCAGGCCGCGTTCCGGCGCTTCTACTACTACCTGACCAGCGACGAGCGCACAGGCGACGTGATGCACGAATCGTTGCAGGCGGAGAAGTCCGTCATTGCGTATGACCCCATGCGCGAGGCCGATCCGCCGCGCGCGGGCGACGAAA
>Ga0326727_10017053_pt1 | contig 15168 bp, 14 predicted proteins | sample MB2enrmetagenome_FD_207643 | JGI IMG/M metagenome (GOLD analysis project Ga0326727, IMG submission 207643) | Lab enriched peat soil microbial communities from McLean, Ithaca, NY, United States - MB29MY | ecosystem: Environmental > Terrestrial > Soil > Wetlands > Peat | place: USA: New York... | reverse complement strand
GTTACATCTTCTATATCAATCTTCCCATCGGTGTGATTTTGATTGTCCTGATCATGACACTCCTCAAGAGCTCTAAGATTCATTCCCCACTCCACATAGACTTCAGGGGGGCCTTTTTCATGAGCGGAGCCATACTATTTCTGATGCTAGGCCTAAATATCATAGCGGAAAGTTTTTCTCGCCTCTATTTTCTTATAGCTATGCTCTTTGCCTGTTTCAGCTTCTTTCTACTTGCCTTATTCTTTCGACAGGAAAAAAGAGAAACAAACCCCATTCTCGATGTCGCTCTCTTAAAATCAACCCCTTTTCTGGCGGCAAATTTATTGAATCTCTTAATGGGCGCGATAATCTTCGGCAGCTTTTCTTTCATACCTCTTTATGCCACCTCGGTCCATAAGCTATCAACGTTGATGAGCGGGATGATTCTGACTCCACGATCCCTTGGAATGATTCCCGCTTCGGCCGTCACCGCCTTTCTTCTTAGGCGATGGGGATACCGGAAGCCAATGTTCATTGGTTTCATTATTGCTTCCTTATCCATTATCCTTTTGGGACAAGACTTCCCAATCTGGAGGATGATTGGTTTACAGTTGGGGGTTCCAGAAACACTCTCTTTGCTGATACTGTTTATGGGGATCGGCGTGGGAATCGCAGCGCCTGCTGCCAATAATGCATGTATCGAGCTGATGCCTGAGAAGGTGGCCAGCATCGTGGGCCTTCGGGGCATGTTCCGCACCGTCGGTGGCGCTTTGGGCGTCTCTCTCACTACTTTCATCCTTCACGTGAGCGGGAGTTATTCGCTAGGCTTCAGGATTACTTTTTCCTCTTTTGGCTTGGGACTCCTTTGTGCTCTCCCTCTTGTCTTTTTCATGCCGGCAGGCAAGAGTTGGTCGGATATATCGAATGTGTAGGATTCGGGTATGGAGTAGCGCGAAATGTCGTGCGAGTTTGTAAAAGCTGATAACAAAGAAAGCAGATAAAAAAATTGCCTTGATAGTGGGAAACCATGAGAAAAGTAGCTATTGTGACAGGCTCAGCTGTCAACATTGGAAAATCCATGGCAGAGGTGTTGGTAGGGCAGTGGCTTTATGTAATCATTAACATATCACTATAAAGAGAGGTGCAAGATGAAGAAAAGAAATGGAGTCATAGTGTATGAAAGCCTCAGAGAGATCGTTGAACCAGAGCACTCCTGCCTTGTTGTTTGGGATGTGCAGAATGGTTTGGTCGATAGGATATTTAACAAGGAAGAATTCATGACCAGCCTGAAAAACTTTATAGAAAAATTACACGGCAGGATGCCTATAATCTATACACTGATTACTCCAATGCACAGAGATTTTACCTCTTCATGGAGCTACTTTTCGATGATGAGGCGCTTCAATGTAGATGATATAAATAAGTTACCGTCTTTTATGGCGGTTGGTTCGAGAGAACGGGAGATACCGGCAATGATTCAGCCTAAGCATACCGATATAGTCCTTGAAAAATCGACGGCAAGTATTTTTATAGGGACAAATTTTGAATACATGATGCGAAATCACGATGCAACCACCCTTATATTTACCGGTATTGCTACCGAGATGGGCATTGAATCGAGTGCACGGGATGCTTCAAACAGGGGCTTTTATCCGGTGGTGGTATCGGATTGTGTTTCTTCTTTGGATAAGGATGCGCATGAGCGTTCTTTAAAAACAATGGCTAAGCTTTTTATCGTAGAGACCGCAGGAAATATTTTAAAAAATATAGACTAAATTTAATATTGTATGAATAGGCTGAATTGAGTATTCGGAGAAAATCGGCTACCGATTCCGATTTAATTCGGCCACCTTTTGGGGGTATGAGAACCTTCAAATTATGACTTTCGGATCAATAGCCTGTATGCATATGATAGAATCGTGACAGAATAAACAGAAGAGATAGTGCTAAGGCAGGATCATCTGAGTGGATCCTATGCAATCCAAATCAAGCATTTTTGTCAAGTAAAATATTAATGAAAATATTAATGAAGGGAGAGGTTTCCATAGTAGGCATCAAGGCCATAATAATATGGATTGACTACTCTTACTGAGATGGCTGGCAGGTCGCGGATTTTTCGCCGGCTTTCTGGGTGAAAGTACCACGCTGTCTTAATGATTTTGATCAGCAGATGCATCATGGTAGAACCGACGCATAAAAAATACCAGTGGTATCGTCATAATCATCATAACTGACAGGATATAAAAGACATCGTTAAAAGACATCATGGAGGCTTCTCTTAAAAGTTGATCATAGATGGCCCCGAGTCCACCCTGACCGGAAAGGGCCGGATCGAATCCTCTGTATTGCAGTGCTTGCGCGGTATTGCTGCTTCCCAATGCGTACGGCATATCAAATGGGGTAAGATGGTCGACAAGGCGGGCTTGGTGAAATTGGGTTCTCCGCGTCAGGATTGTCGTAGCAAATGCCACGCCAAAGCTGCCCCCGATATTTCTTACTAGATTAAAAATGGATGTCGCATTGCCCATTCCTTCTCTCCCAATGCGAGAAAGAGTCAGTGTGGTTAATGGTATAATAATTAATCCCATACCAAAACCCATAAATATCCTCGGCCACACGACTGTGCTAAAATCGGCCATCCTGTTAAACTCTGACATGAGGTATGTTGACCAGACCGTTACGAGAATACCGGTGATGATGATACCCTTTGAATTTATCTTTGGTATAAGCAGTCCGACAATGGGCATGGCCACAAGGGTCGCAACTCCTCCGGGCGCAAGCACCGTACCTGCAAGGGTTGCTGTATAACCCATAAGGGTTTGCACATACATGGGCAGAATAACGATGCTGCCGAAGAGATTCACTAAAACAAAAAATATACTGATATTTCCCAGGGTGAAGGAAAAGTTCTTCAACACCCGTAGATCAACAACCGGATGTTCCACAGTTAGTTCTGCAATTACAAAAAAGATAAGAGCCGTCACTGAAATTACAGATAGCCAGATTATAAAGTCTGAATTAAACCAGTCTTCCCTCTGCCCTTTATCCAATACGATCTGGAGGCAGCCGATGCCGATACTGAGGAATGCGAGTCCCCAATAATCGATTTTCATCTTCATTCCCTTCACATAAGAGGGGTCGAAAATAAAAATGAGACACGTCAGTATTGAGAGGAGACCCACGGGTATATTAATGAAGAAAATCCAGTGCCAGGACCAGTTATCGGTGATCCATCCACCCAGGAAGGGGCCGATGATAGGACCGAACATTATACCTACACCGTAAAAGGCCATCGCCGTGCCGTGCTGTGACGGAGGAAAAGTCTCCAGGAGTATTGCCTGGCTTATAGGTTGAAGAGAACCACCGGCGATACCTTGAAGTACCCTGAACACCACAAGGCTTTGTATACTCCAGGCAAGGCCGCACAAAAGAGAGCTTAGGGTGAACAGGGTAACGGAAACTATAAGAATGCGTTTTCTGCCGAAAATCCTGCTCAGCCATCCGGCGATGGGTATGATAACAGCGTTGGCCGCAAGATAGGATGTAATCGACCATGTTGATTCATCGATGCCTGCAGAGAGGCTTCCGCGGATGTGATCCAGAGATACATTTACGACTGACGTATCTATAGTAACCATGAGCATGGGCAGCATCACGGTTATGGCCACAATCCACTTGTTCGTACTTGAATCCAATGCGAGGTTATTCCCTGGTCATGATTTTGGGTTCGACGGGCACGCCAACCCTGAAAATATGGTTTGGATCCGTGCCCTTCTTGAGTGCAATCTTGACCGGTATTCGTTGCACTACCTTCACATAATTTCCCGTCGCCTTTTCAGGAGGAAACAAGGGAAAAGTTGATCCCGTTCCATATATGATGATCTGTACTGTACCCTCAAAATCCCGGTAAGTATAAGTGCCGACTTTGATCCTTGCCCCGTGATTAGGTCTCACGCTCTCAACCTGGGTCTCCTTGTAATTCGCAACTACCCGTATATCACCAAGCGGAACCACAGCCATGAGCGGTTGTCCTTCCTACATCTAAGATATATATGATTGGCTTGTTCACGTCAATGGCGATGAGACAAATAGGAGGATGAAGCTCGACATTCGTGAACACCATCCCCTATACTTTACAATACTTAGAGAGTCCTTATTTTCTTTGTCATGGCGGCGGTTTTCCTTATTTCAATACTCTTGGCGTTTCTTATTGGCGACACGCAAAGGGCCGTTAGCATGGATGTCATTGCAGACTTATGGATGAGCCGGAGGGGCAGATGAGTGAGGAGCGACATTTTGCGATAACCATATCGAGACAGATGGGAAGCGGCGGAGCGTATATAGGTCATTTGGCGGCGGAAGAGCTCGGGTTCGAATATTTTGATCGGGAGATATTAAGACGAGCCGCAGAGCATTTTGGCACAGAGGTGGGGATGCTGGAAGACGTTGCGGAGAGATCGCCAGGCCTTATTGAAACAATTATCAAAGGGTTTTCATACGGGACACCCACCTTTGAAACGCTACACAAATTTACCCCATCCTCGCCGGCACATCGGCATCACATTTTATTCTTCGTCGTCTGCCTTGCCAGGTTCTTCGTTGACTCCCGTGCTCGGTTTTCCCTTCGGTACCTTCGCGAGCAACGATGAACAAGCCTGCGAGAGTTCGGACTGATGGCTCTTCAGACATTCAATAACCCTTCCTTCACCCCTTTTAACGTCCTTGCAGAACTTCCGTACATCGGCTGCGCAGGGTCTATTGGCCTTGTTGGCATTGCTGTGTTCCTCCGTTACAGATACAACTGCTGATCCCAACACCAAGGACATCACCACTACCGCTACGGCTGATAACATAGAGTTCTTCATGATTACCTCCAGTTTAGATTTTATTTTGTGGTACATCACTTCGGAAAACACAAATCAAATCATTGCATCCAATTAATACATGTGAGGTTTATTTATCTCTCAAAACCACTGACAATGTCAGTGGTGGGGCGTGGGGGCGGAGGCCCCACACCTTAAGTGAACCAACAATGTTGGTGAACAATGTTTTAGAGTAGTCGTTTCAATCCTTATCAGGCAAGGCGAAGGACATTGTCCGTAGGCTTGCCGCATTTTCAAGGCCACCTACAAGGTCGATGGTAGTTTACTGTGACTCTTTTCGAAAAAGTATTTTGATCATAGGAACAGCAAGATACATACCGACCAGAGTGATGCATGCCAAGCATCAAATATTACTCAATATTTTCTAATATGCATCGGAATGTCTTAAGTAACATTGGATAAAATGTATCCAAATTAAAGTATCCAGATGATTAAAAAATATCCACACTTGAATATACCCTATTGAATGAAAGTTGACTCTTTTTTAAATGGTAGGTCAATAAGAGGTGAGGAACTATCATTACCGATTGCCAGTAGAAAGAATTAATATTTTCCTAACATTGATGGATATTGATTATAGGAAGGTAGCAAGAAATAAGGAAGATATAGGCTCTTGTAGTAGATTAGGAAGCAACTGGCAGGATTTATTGTTTTAAGGGGGTTATTAAGTAGCGGCTAATTTTTTCTTGATCTTGAGGGTCGACATCAACAAACTCTATTACACAATCATAGGCTTTATAATCGTTAACAGAAAATTCTTCAGCCCAAACTACCTTACCCTTAACGGTAATGAAATCAATCTCATCATAAAGAGACAATTTAAGTCTCAGGAGAGCACCAATGTTAATTTTTTCAGGAACCACAAGACATATCGCTCCGACACTTACATTTTTAGATCGGTTTCCTTCTGGCCTGGGAGGAGAAACTTTTAATACCTCATATTTGACCTTTACGTTGAGCGGAATGCGCGGTAATTTCCTTGCTAACATATCGACCATTTCAATTTCCTCCAACAACTCTTTCCCAATCGATTTGTTCCTTGCCGGCAAGTCCTAAATTGGCGTATGCCCAGACAAGGGCTCCTAATCTGTTGGGGCTCTGTCCGCTTTCTATCTTTCAGGGTATTTATATAATAATTAGCAAGAAATAGACCAAGAGTTGCCAACGATATAAGCCATTAATATCATAAACAATATCTCGAGCAACATGGCGTCACTTAATTTTTATGAGAGACAACTGGATAAAATGTATTCACTTTCTTGCATACAGGTGAATAATAAGTATCCAGAAGGGCGGGAATTGGGTCAGTAAATTTGTTCTGCGGGAAGGCTTAGCTTTTTGACGAGAGGGGAAAGCTTTTCACAGCGCTTCTTATCTGATAAATTTACTCGTATTTGAACCTATACGAAAATGCAAGATATCCATATTAAATGTTGTGACAGCAAACTGCCATCGGCTCAGAGTTAAGATATCCATGACCCCCTGCATTTTATCCCCGTCACGCTTCTACGTGCCCGCGAGACTCTTCAGTGTCACCGTTGAGGATATCGATGACGCCAGCTTGCACCTTTTTCCTACATCCGGATTGAATTGATAAAAATTACCTTTTTTTGTATGAGTATAGGAGAGATATTTTTTCCATGTCAAGTTCATTTCCCACAAAATATGGCTGGTAATGGTGTCTAATTCCCAACTTCTCCTGTGAAAATATCATTGTTTCGCTTGTCTGACTAAAAGGGATAGATGCGCATCACAGATATTCAAGGTCTTGATGTGAGCGTTACCAGATTGGAAGAGTGAAATACTTATACTCAATTTCTTTTGCTAACAAAAAAACTAGTAAGGCCTCCATAGATTTTCACTCTTTAGAATACTGCTTTATGGATTCTAATGATATCCTCCTTGACTTGCATTATCAAATCCGGACGTTTTGCCATGATCATTTTTCTTAATTCATCTATAGTTGGGTAATTATTATTTCCTGTAAATTTCCGGGCATCATCAATTAGAATCACATGATCAGAACAGGGGTGGTCCAAAAGCGTACCTAATTCTTTGGCAATGGGAGTTTCAAGATCACCTTTTGCTGTAACGCCTCCTGAATAATGGGCATCAAGCCAGAATAAACAAGGTTCATTTATAGCAGCCATAACTTCCGGCAATACTTCCCCGCTGTTACCCTGAATAATCTTAACATGGGGATGGAAAGAAAATTTGCTTTGCGCCTCCTTGGCAAGGACCGAGTCGAATTCGATGGATATGATTTTGGGAAAAGTATTTACCACGGCGTCAATCATTTCTCCCATCCATGTCCCAGTTTCTATAAATACATCGACATTGAATCTCTTTGCGTAACTTTTGACAATTTCCTGCTTAACAATATGGGGAGGAGGAACTGATTTCCCTTTTAATTTCCAGAGAAACACTTTTTTACGTGCACTAATAGTTTCTTTGATTTTTTTGTGAGCTCGATAAATTTTATTTCTTTTACTAACTTTTATACGAGTCATTATTCAATTGAGTCGAGTAGACCACTTTCTCCCGATACTACGGGTTGAGGTTTATTTTCTCATTTTACCGCTTGGTTTTCCGGCAGTGCTACAGCATTTCACACATGGATCTGTTGACGCTACAACCCACATATTGTTCATTAATATCACACTCATCGAGGTAATAACATCGTCGATTATGATTGAAATATAGTATTAAGCTGCCGAAATGAAAAAACAACAAGGAAGAAGCAATTACCTCAATAAGAACCCTCCAGTCCGCTCGTGTTTCAGTTCCGACCTGCTCGACTATTGCTATTCTTTCGAACGTGACAGCCCTCGCCCCCAGATGGTTAGCCACACGACTATCACTGCCATCAACAGTATGCCAAGCTTGAACACGAGCATGCCCCAGAGCCACAACGTCTGGTAGGTCTGCCAGGTGAGTCCTTCTCCCATGAGCTTAAGCATCCAACTTGGCTGTTTGGATATGATGAAAAGATACAGGAGCCAATTTAAAACAAAAAAGCAGTAGACGATCAGGATCGTCCACCACCCCGCGGCCGCCGCCACACGCACCCTCTTCGTAAAGGTATCATCCACTGGAATTCTCCTTTCTCATATATCTACCGACTTCTTAATAATGCTACCATTTGTGGCAATATTTGTCACCGTCACAAATAAATTGTCACAGACTGTGGGGTGCAGTTCCGATGATTTTGGAGAAAATTTATCCGGGCGTCTGTCCTGTCGAGATAATGGTACTTCTTTACTTTATGGCAATTACCAATTGTAATGTTGTATGGAAGGTAAGAATTGAAAAAACAAGATTACAGGAAGGTAGCCGTAAGTTGCATATGATGGGAATAAGCTGCTAAGGAATAGGATGTTTCATCCCGTAATGTGCAATGACGATCAAAGTAAAAATGACATGTTCCGGTTATTGACAACACCTACACAAGTCACCAAAGTATGGATACTGTCGAACATGAGGATTACAGATTGTAATGTTTGCTACTGCTCTTTCACACCCATTTTAGCGGGAATAGCAGGCCACAAGCAACGAACATATAACGGCACATGTCATGAAAGCTGTCTCGGACAGATTACGTGCTACAACTCATAGGGTCCCTCGATTGGTATGCATGAGCTGGCTATCAGTCAAGTGATTCATCCAGCCCATGCCCCGTGAGTATCCTACGCGTCAACCAACCGCGTCAGAGCTTTTTTTGTTTTGTGCTCGTCAGTTCTTCCAAAGCCTCCGTTAAACCAAAGTGATCGATTGCCGGACAGACCTCCATGCTGATACTGGTCCCATAAGTAACTGATGTGCAAAATTTCTGAAGACTTTTGGTAGAATTCATCCATCCGATGACGATCATGGAATTTCTGCCAATTAAATTCCAAGTATGAACTCCCTTTAGTCCTGTACCCTCCGGTATTTTAAATACTTGGAGGTATCGTTCAATCGCTGCGGCTTCATCCTGAGGCGGCCACTTAATAATACAAACAAAGGGAGTGTATCCTTCCTTCTCCAACTCGTCCTTTATTTTTTCGTATACTTTCCCCATAATCATTTCTCCTTTCCCTAGTTTGTGAGATTAGTTCTATGATAGAATTAAGGTTTTACGTCACAGAGATTTCCACAAACTTCCGAATCAGACGCCTATGTTGGCGGGTGTCTAGCGCAACGCGAAAAACGAAGATTCCTCAATTTAACGGTCTGATGAAACATTAGTCCTCGAACCTTTTTGAACAGTTTTCACTCTTTCTTGGACAAGTATATTCGAATCAGATTTTCGATAACGCCCTCTCCGCCTTTCGGAACCAGCCATCGGCTCCACACTCTTCGAATATCTCGAGCGACTTTTCTAGGCATTCTCTTGCTCTTGAAGGATTCCCCCTTTTTTTGAAAAATTCACCATAAAGGGTATAATCCTTACCCAAATCACACCTCATGCCATTTCGTTTGTCCGCTTCGATGGCACTTGTGATCCATCCCTCTGCTTTCGATAATTGGCAATCATTGAGATGCAACAAGATATCGCCAATGTATCTTGCCATAGAACCTTCGTACATCTTCACCCTATTAGTCTGCAAACAGTGATACATCAAATCAAGGTCGATGTCCTTCTCTCCACTAAACAACTTTGCCCTTATGAGGGCAATCCGGTTGAAGTTCACCGAAGAGGGAAACAGACGGCTATGCTCGCGGGCATGAACGGCTCCGTAGTAGTGATCTTGGGCTTCCTGATAGTTACCAAGCTCAAAATAGACATGACCCAACCACTGGTGAGCCATGGCGTTGTGAGCCGACATGTTGATCTTTTCGGTTAAATTTATACCGGTCATCAGATGTTGGTGTGCTTCTTCAAGAAGCCCCCTATAATAGCAGGACGTTCCATGGCTTGCATACGCCATGGCCTTTGAGTAAATATCCCCGCTCTCTTCAGCTATCCGCACAGCATCTTCACTGGTCTGATAGCCCTTGGATACCATACCGTGATAATTGTACGCATAGACGCTCAGATTGCTTTTCATGACCGAGATTTGCCAAGGGAATTTCATGGCTATACTCAGACTGAGTAATCCCTCGAAGTAGGGGATAGCCTTTTCATAATTGCAGTTCATAGCAAGGACCAGCCCCATCATATATCTTGCATATACGTTAGTGACAAAATCACCGGCTTGTTCAGATGTTTCGATGGCTTTTTCCAAATACTCAAGTGATTCATGAAAATTCTCTTCAGACATGTATTTAAAGCTACCGATGATAACGTATGCCTGACCAACACAGTCCTTAATGCCTCTCTTTAATATGACATCTGAGATCGGATCAATACATTCCTTTGCTTCTACCATATTGCTCATCCGGAACAGATAAAAGCCCAACGCTGTCCTGGAGTTGATAATCTCGCCCTCTAATTCTTCGGTCTGCGGCAGCTGTTCCAAAGCTTCGATCCATTTTTTACCATAGATTCTCGCTTCATGGAGTGAGACTGATTTTTCTGCCTTCAGGCATGCAAGTCGCGAATAGTCGGCAGTTTTTCTGTAATTTTGGCTTGCCATGAAGTGAGTGACGAGGGCGCCATAATGCTCATCAAGCTTATCTTTATATAATGCTTCAATATCGTTTCCTATTTCTTCGTGAATCTGCTTTCTATTTTTAGTCAGGATGGAATCATAGATCACCTCCCTACTGAGGGCGTGCCTGAAGATATAGGCGGATTGGGGATAGATGCCCTGCTCATAGATAAGATCTGAATCTTTGAGGATCGAGAGATGGGAAAGGAGTTCCTGTTCAGGCAACCCTGTCACTCTCTTGATCAGATCATGGTTAAACTCTCTTTCTATAACAGATCCCGCGCGCAGAACTTCTTTGGCTCCTTCCGGCAAATCGTCAAACCTTGCCATGATGACATCCTGGATGGTAGAAGGAATGGAGAGTTTCTGGACATCCTTCGATAGCTGGTACGTCTTGTCCTTCCTCTCGATGATTCCCAGATCTTTGAGTGATTTGATGAACTCCTCGATGAAAAAAGGAATCCCCTCCGTCCTTTGCAGGATCAAATCTTCCAGGGTCGGATCAATATATGGAGCATCAAGGATATGGGTCATCATAGCCAGTGTTTCACGGTTGGGCAGAGGGTTCAACGTCACCTGGCTATGGTAGGACACACTACCCCACGTATGAACAAACTCAGGCCTGTAGGTAAATATCAAAAATACTCTTGCTCTCGCTATACTCTCCAGTAGTTCTTTCATGACATCCTCGGAACTCCTGTCCATCCAGTGAAGGTCTTCCGTGGCCATGATCAGAGGTCTGATTTCCGATCCTTTAAGCATAATCCTTTTCAATGCCTCAATGGTTCCGTTTTTCTTGGCTTCTGGACTCAGAGGGATCTTGTCGATGCCACTCTCTTTGACGGATAGAAGTTCCAGAAGATAAGGAAGGGTTGAGAATTTATCAATCTTCATGATTTCGAGGTCTGTGGTAACTTTTTCTCTGATCTGCTGATCCGTATTTGTATCTTGGATTTCAAAGTTGGCCTTCAGGAGGTCCGCAATAGGATGATAGGGCACATTCCTGCTGTAGGAGAGGCATTGCGCCACGAGAAAAGTCGCATATGCATTGCTAACAGCCTTCCTGAATTCATAGAGTAGCCTTGATTTACCGATGCCCGCTTCGGACACAATGGAGATGACCTGGCCCCGTCCTTGCTTTGCCATTTCAAACCTCTCTAGAAGAAGACTGAGCTCCCGTCCCCTACCGACAAAAGGGCTGAGCCCCTTTTTTATAGCGCCTTCAAAACGGGTTCTGCCTGTAGTTGGAGAGATTACGCGGTAGACTCGGATGGGCTTTTCCTTCCCTTTGATTTTTTTTTCACCCAAATCCTCAACTTGGAAAAATCCTTCCGTGAGCTTAAACGTGTCATCCGAGATATAAGTCATTCCAGGTTCAGCTAAACTTTCCATCCGCGATGCGAGGTTAACTGTATCACCAACCGCCTTGAACGCCACACGAAGGTCATTTCCCAGTGTACCTACCACTACAGGTCCGGTATGGATTCCGATCCGCATCTTAATGAGTGGAAGGTCTCTCTTTTCATGTTTCATCCGTTCATTAAGTCTGGTCATCTCCCGATGGATGGCCATGGCAGAGCGGATGGCTCTCTGTGGGGCATCTTCAAGTGCAATAGGAGCACCAAACAGGGCCATAATGCCATCACCGGTCATCTCATTGACAGTCCCTTCATAGTCGTGCACCTTGTGAATGAGAACCTCGTAGACTTGGTCCATCATGCCATAAACTTCTTCAGGGCTGAGTTTGTCAGCAAGGGGAGTGAATCCCTTCATATCACAGAACATCACCGTGACCTGTCTCTTCTCCCCTTCGATCTTGTCACGCTGGGAGAGGATCTTCTCGGTGATGTCAGAGGGAAGATACTTCTGGATCTTCTCCAGCTTTTCATCAAAGGAGAGTTCCTTACGAAGGGGTTCGGGGGGAGTTATTGCGAGCTTCTGACCACAGCTATCGCAGAATCTGGCTTCTTCTCTATTATCAATCTGGCAGCTCGGGCACTTCACATTGATCCTCCATCAAGAGGTCTGTGCCGTTACGCGTTTGAAGCAATGCCTGTCTATATATGAAACAGAAAAAAAGAATCTGTGAGATAGCTAGATACTAATATCGTTTGAGGGTTGTAGATGCCCCGAAGGATTTTAATAATTATTCCTTGTCACAGAAGAGACTTGTTAACAGATAGCGGCATCCTATTACAAAAACGATAGAGGACAATTCGATGAAAATCAAGGAGAAAATGATGGAAATTTAGTACGTCACAACCGAGGATTACTGGAAGAAACCCTCACATCTCCAGTAAGAACTCCAGTTGTTGATAACAGGAAGGTAGCCGCAAGCTGCGTGTGATGGGAATAAGCTGCCAAGGAATAGCAGCTTCCAACCTGTACTATGCGAGAGCAATGAACGAAAATATTAAAGAGGTCGGTTATTGGAAACACCTACGAGTCAATAACTTGGTAAAACTTAGGTATTGAGAATTACGGTTAGAAAGGTTTACCAATCAATCTTTTTGCTCGTTAAGAGATCCTGTGCCTCTTTTAGTCCCAATCTTGCCGCCGTTTTTATATCCTCAATTGCCTGCTTTTGGTTGCCAAGGCTTACATAGGCTACACTCCGGTTGTTATAGGCTTTTGCATAATTCGGATTGATCTCGATAGCCTTGTTATAATCACTAATCGCCTGTTTATAGTTGCCAAGGCATGCATAGGCGATGCCCCGGTTGTTATAGGCATATTCATAATTCGGATTGATCTCGATAGCCCTGTCATAATCACTAATCGCCTGTTTATAGTTGCCAAGGCCTGCATAGGCATTACCCCGGTTGTTATAGGCTTTTGCATAATTCGGATTGATCTCGATAGCCCTGTCGAAATCACTAATCGCCTGTTTATAGTTGCCAAGGACTCCATGGGCGATGCCCCGGTTATAATAGGCCTCTTCAATCATCTGCTTATAGTTAAGGCCTACATGGACGGCACCTCTTCTAGTATAGGCAATCAAATTATGCTCAGTAGCTATCAGAGTGCGATCAAATAGCGTGATGCTGTTCTCCCAGTACCCAACTTGTGTCCTTGTGACAATTAAAAGACACAAAAGACTCAGCGTCGACAATGCAAAAAGAACCTGTTTCTGATGGTGCCATTTTTTCAAGACTTCCGGAATACCCCATGCCACGATAATGAATAACCCAATCAAGGGAATATAGGTATATCGGTCGGCCATTGCCTGCATGCCGACCTGCATAATCCCGATGACAGGTACAAGTGTACCTGCATACCAGAGCCATCCTACTGCCAGATACGGCAATCTCTTCGCCCTCCAGGTAACTGCCAAGGTCACAGTTATGAGTATTAACACTGCTCCTAGGATCTGCCAGAGTGGCCACAACCCAGGATGTGGATAATAGACAGCAAGATTAGCTGGCCAGAGCATCTTTTCGATGTAGATTATATAGGAAACGAACGCATTCGCGATACGATCATAGATTGGCAATTTATCAATAGAAATAATCACACCACCTTTTCGATGGGCCATGTACGTTACAATACTTGAGAGTGCTGTCGGGACAAGTAGGGGGGCTTTTTCCCAAAGTAGAGGACGCATCAATAGCCATTTGAATTTATAATCGATGGGACTTCCCTTTTTCACCGTGCTTTTTAACGTATCATAAGAAGACGCAGGCCCGGTTATCTCTTTTGGGATGTATTTAGATGATGTTATTTCTTGAAAGCGCTGGAGGGGCCAGTAGTCCAAAAGGAGCAGCACAAAGGGCAGAGTGACGAGCATGGGCTTGCACATGAGACCAAGGACGAAGAACAGGAGAACAAAGAGATACCTCTTGTATCCCGGACACTCCACATAGTAGACATACGCCCCCATGGTGAGCATCCAGAAAAAGGTGGAGAGGACATCCTTGCGTTCTGCCACCCAGGCGACGGACTCTACATGGAGAGGATGTATTGCAAACAGGCAGGCAACAAAGGCACTTTGCCACAGTGTCCTTGTCATCCCGTTGAGTATGAGGAAAAGAAGCGTGGCGTTAATAACGTGGAATAGAAGATTGACCAGGTGATAGCCATGGGGATTCAAGGCAAAGATTTGATAGTCAAGCATCAAGGATAACCAAGTGAGCGGATGCCAATTGCCAGTGTTCTGCATTGATTCAACAGAAAATGCCCATCTGACACCATTCCAGGATAGACCAGATTGAACATGGTCATTCTCAAATACATAAACATTATCATCAAAGTTGATGAAGTCGTAATCTTTAACCTGCCAATATGCGATGGCCGTAAGCAACGCCAAAGCAACGCAAATAAAGATTAAAGTCGAGTTTTTCTTTTGCATGCTTTCTGAGGGTAACATTTGTTGCGAATCTAGTATTGCTTCTCTGCTTTATTTATTACTAATATTTGTAATTCAATTCACGGTGCGATAGCAACCAGCCTGCAGTCGGTTGTAAGTGACGAGAGAAAACGAATCCCACTTGGGAAAGGATGGAAACAGAGTCCCCTAGCTGAGAACCAGGTAGGGTTGCCAGCAAACCGAAAGATGGCTTTTCAAAGCTATTGACACCTTGTATATTGGAAGAGAAGTAATCAGAGGGTTGGTATATAATATTTACTATGGAAAGCCGGGGTAACTAATGGAAGGGTGAATCTGTAGTACACCTGATGCTGCGAGCATGTTTTGTAGAATAGATCCCCTTCCTATCGCTTTGTTCTATAACTCG
>Ga0326727_10017052_pt1 | contig 15169 bp, 15 predicted proteins | sample MB2enrmetagenome_FD_207643 | JGI IMG/M metagenome (GOLD analysis project Ga0326727, IMG submission 207643) | Lab enriched peat soil microbial communities from McLean, Ithaca, NY, United States - MB29MY | ecosystem: Environmental > Terrestrial > Soil > Wetlands > Peat | place: USA: New York... | reverse complement strand
AACGCCCGCATCGGGGTGCAGTACGTGCACTACTTGCAGCTTTACGGAGGCGGCGACAATTTCGACGGCAGCGGGCTCGGCGCCATGCACAACGCGCGCGGCGACGACACGCTGTTCCTTTACGCCTGGGTGGCGTTCTGAGCGACTGGCGTCGATATTGGCCGCGAAACTTGAACGGGTTCGCCCGGCCTCGGGGTTTTCACACAGCCCCGGTCGAGAGCCGCCACGACGTTTTCGGGGAGAGGCTGTCCGCTTCGACATTTCTATCGCCCGAAAGCCGCCATTCCGCTCTCGGCCAAAACCGGTCGATTGGGCACGGCTGACGGAATGCCCGAATTGGGTCGACTTCGGCCGTTGGACCGCCGCTCGCCAGCGGCGCCGTCCTCCGATTCAAGCCGCTCGCTCACTGCCCCCAGCGCGCGAGCGTCGAGTCGATCCAGTCCCGCTGCGGCGCGACGAGCGGCCCTTGGGTCAGCGTCCCGCAGCGACGCCCCGAAGCCCCCGCGCTCCAGGCGACGATCGCCAGCACCGTTTCGCCGTCTGCGGAGAACAGCGGCGCGCCCGAATCGCCCGAACACGCCCCCGCGCCGGCGTGGGCGCCGTCCTCGGCCCACAGCAGGATCTTCGACAGCGGCGCGCGCGTCGCCAGCGCCGCGCTGCGCAACGTCCCGCCGGTCAGCGGCTCGCCTTCGCGCCCGACGCCGTAGCCGGCGAGAATCGTCGTCTCGCCGACCGCCGGCCCGTCGCCGGAGCCGAGCTTGGCGGCGGCGAAAAGCGAGTCGAGCGGGGTCGCCGTCTCCACCAGCGCGAGGTCGATCGAGACAATCCGCCGCGCGATCGCGTCGGCGTGGTAAAGCGGGTGGACGGCGACCGCCTCGATGGCCGCCAGCGTCGGCCGGCCGGCCGCGTCGCGATAGAACACCGCCATGTCGCGCGTCGGCCGCAGGCAATGGGCGGCGGTGAGGACGGCGCGCGGGCCCAGCACCACGCCCGAGCAGAACGCCTGCTCCTCGACGCCGCGGGTCAGCACCATGACGACGCGGTCGGCGAAGCGGCCGTCCGATTGGCTCGCGCCGACCACCGCCGCGGCGCGGTCGACCGGCGCCGCGAGCGCCGCCGCGGCGAGCGCCGCCGCGAACGCCGGCCCCCGAACGTTCAAATTCGCGCGAGACATGCCTCTCGCCAGCCTTTCGAAACGCGTATAAGCAAGTCCGCGTCGCTCGGCGGGCTTGGCCTCGCCGAAGCGCTTCCGCTATATTCATTGCCTATTCAGGCGGGCGGGGAAAGACTGCGGCATGTCGCGTAAGTCGACGATTCTCCTCGCCGGGGCGTTGTGCGCCGTCGCCGCGAGCGCGCCGCTCGCCGCGCGGGCGACGGAGGCGGAGGCGCGCGTCGCCTTCAAGCGAACCTGCCTGCCGCCCAACGAGACCCGCGAGGTGGTCAAGGCGCGCCGGCTGCTCGAGCCGTTCGCCGTGCTCAAGGCCGCCTCGGCGCAGTTCAAGGCGGAGGCCCTGTCGGCCAAACTTTGCCATCTCGGCGACGAATTGGTGTATGAAATCGCCCTGTTGCGCCGCGACGGCCGTCTCGTCCACGTCGTCATGAGCGCGGCGAGCGGCAAGCTCATCGGCGCGCGCAACGCGCGCGAGCCGGCGGCGAAACCGGAAAGCGCGAAATCGGAAGGCCCGAAGCTGTAACGCGAAGGACTCTCCCCCATCATGCGTCTGCTCGTTGTCGAAGACGACCGCGATCTCAACCGCCAGATCGCGACGGCGCTCGAGTCGGCCGGCTACGCCGTCGATTGCGCCTTCGACGGCGAGGAGGGCTGGTTCCTCGGCGACACCGAGCCCTACGACGCGGTGGTGCTCGACATCGGCCTGCCCAAGCGCGACGGCGTCTCGGTGCTCGAGGCGTGGCGCAAGGCGGGCCGGTCGACGCCGGTGCTGATCCTCACCGCGCGCGACCGCTGGAGCGACAAGGTGCAGGGCTTCGACGCGGGCGCCGACGACTACGTCGGCAAGCCCTTCCACATGGAGGAAGTGCTGGCGCGCCTGCGCGCGCTGGTGCGCCGCGCCGCCGGCCACGCCTCGAGCGAGCTCGTCGCCGGCCCGGTGCGCCTCGACGCGCGCGCCGGCCGGGTGATGGTCGACGGCGCGCCGGTCAAGCTCACCAGCCACGAATACCGGCTGCTCTCCTACCTCATGCACCACGCCGGCCGCATCGTGTCGCGCAGCGAGCTGGTCGAGCATCTTTACGAACAGGACTTCGACCGCGATTCGAACACCATCGAAGTGTTCGTCGGCCGCCTGCGCAAGAAGCTCGGCGTCGACCTGATCCAGACCGCGCGCGGCCTCGGCTACATCGTCAGGGGCGACGGCGAAGCGCCGGCCGCTTCTTCCAACCGCCGGGGCGCGCGCTGACCGCCGCCCGCGCGCGGCCTGGCCGGTCGGAGGCGCGACCATGTTCAAGCGGCTGAACGCGCAATCGATCGCCCTGCGCCTGTTCCTGTCGGCGGCGTTCTGGAGCGCGACCATCCTGATCGTCGCCGGGCTCGGCCTCTCCGCCCTCAACGCGACCTGGAGCGAGGCGAATTTCGACGACCAGCTCGGCGTTTACCTCAAGGCGCTGGTCGCCGACGTCGCCAGCGCCGGCGAGGAGGGGCGCCCCGGCGGCTTCGCCGCCATCGACCCGCAGTTCGAGCTCGCCTTCTCCGGCTGGTACTGGCAGATCACCCGCCTCGACCGCGACCCTCCGGAAATTCGCACTTCCCGCTCGCTGTTCGCCTCCCAATTGCCGACCCTCGAAGAGCCGGTCGACCGCGAGGAGCTCGGCGGCATGCGCAGCGGCTTTGTCGTCGGCCCCGGCGGCCGCCCGCTGCGGATGATCGAGCGCGAGATCGACGCGGGCGACGAGGGCCGCTACCTGATCCAGGTCGCCGCCGACGCCGACGTCATCCAGTCCGAGATCGCGCGCTTTGAAGCGGCGCTCGCCGCCACCTTTTTCGTGCTGGCGATCGCGCTGATCGGCTCGACGGCGCTGGCGGTGCTCTTCGGGTTGCGCCCGCTGCGGGTCCTGCGCGAAGGGCTGGCGGCGATCCGGCGCGGCGAAGCCGAGCGGATCAGCGGCGAGTTCCCCCTCGACGTCGCGCCGCTCGCCGCCGAGCTGAACCTGCTGCTCGACGCCAACCGCGACGTCGTCCAGCGCGCCCGCACCCAGGTCGGCAACCTCGCCCACGCGCTGAAGACGCCGCTCAGCGTCATCGTCAACGAGGCCGACTCGAGCAGCGGCCGGCTCGCCGAGAAAGTGCGCGCGCAGGCCGCGGTGATGCATCGGCAGGTGAGCTTCTATCTCGACCGCGCCCGCGCGGCGGCGCGCGCCGGCGCGGCGGGCTCGGCGACCGAGGTCCGGCCGGTGATCGAAGGGCTGGTGCGCACCTTCGAGAAGGTCTACCGCGACCGCGAGCTCACGTTCGCCGTCGAGGTGCCGGAGGGCCTGCGCTTCCGCGGCGAATCGCAGGACTTGACCGACCTCATCGGCAACCTGCTCGACAATGCCGGCAAATGGGCGCGCGAGCGGGTCGTCATCCGCGCCGAGCGCGAGCCCAACCCCGACGCCGCGAGCCGCCCGTTCTTCATCGCCGAGATCGACGACGACGGGCCGGGGCTTGACCCGCAGGAGCGCGCCGCCGCGCTGGTGCGCGGCGAGAAGCTCGACGAATCGCGCCCCGGCTCCGGCCTCGGGCTGTCGATCGTCGTCGACCTCGCCTCGGCCTACGGCGGCTCGCTGAGCCTCGAGGAGAGCCCGCTTGGGGGCGTGCGCGCGCGCCTGAGATTGCCGCGGCTGTGATCCGCCGGCGGACGCCCGCCCCCGGCGCGGCCGGCCGGGAGGGATTTGTTCATCTCCCGGCGAAGAAATCCTGTTTTCCAAACGGGCGGTCATGCTTTAAGAGCCGCCGCGCGGCGGCGCGCTCCGCCCCCGCCCGCCGGCGACTTTGAAGGCGCTCGTGATGCTGTGGTTCGTGGTCGCCGGAATGACGGTCCTCGCGGCGCTCGGCGCGCTGTGGCCGCTGGCGCTGCGCCGGCAAGGCCGCGGCGGCGAGGCGGCGAGCGAGGCCGCCTTCTACAAGGCCCAGCTGGGCGAGATCGCCCGCGACGTCGAGCGCGGCCTGCTGCCGGAGGCGGAAGCGGCCGGCGCGCGCGCCGAGACCGCCCGCCGGCTGATCGCCGCGAGCGCGGCGCCGAGCGGCGAGGCCGCTCCCGCGCGATCGCGCGCGGCGCGGCGCGTCGCCGCCGCGGCGATCGTCGTCGCCGCGCCGCTGATCGCGCTGCCGCTCTATCTCGCGCTCGGCCGTCCCGACCTGCCCGACGCGCCGCTCGCCGAACGCAAGGCGGCCCTCAACGGCCGCGAGACGATCGAGTCGGCGATCGCCCGCATCGAGCGCCATCTCGCCGCTGCGCCCGATGACGGCAGGAGCTGGGCGGTCGTCGCCCCCGTCTACATGCGCGTCGGGCGCTACGACGACGCGGTCGACGCTTTCGCCCAGGCGCTGCGGCTCAACGGCGAAGACGCGCTGCTGCGCGTCGGCTACGGCGAGGCGCTGGTCGGCGCCGCGGGCGGCGTCGTCACCGCCGACGCGCGCGCCGCCTTCGACAAGGCGCTCGCCGAAAGGCCGGGCCTGCCCGCCGCGCGCTTCTATCTCGGCCTAGCCGCCGAGCAGGACGGCGACAAGGCGAAAGCGATCGCGCTCTACCGGGCGCTGCTCGACGACGCGCCGCCGGAGGCGCCGTGGGCGCCGACGTTGGAGGCGCGGCTCGACGCTTTGTCGAACGGCGCCGTCCCGGCCACGCCGGCGGATGAGGCGCAGCAGACGGCGATCCACGGCATGGTCGAGGGCCTGGCGGCGCGCCTCGCCGAGCGCGGCGGTAGCGCCCCTGACTGAATCCGCCTCATCCGCGCTTACAGCGTGCTCAAACAGCCGGACAAGGCGAAGGCGGCGCTCGAGTCGGCGCGCAAGGCGCTCGCCGGCGACGACGAAGCCGGCCGCAACCTCGACGCGCTGGCGCGCGAACTGGGACTGGGAGGCTGACGTCCATGACGCGCAAAGGCCGCAGACTCGCGCTGATCGCCGCCGCGCTCGGCGTCGCCGCCATCGCCCTCGGCCTGGCGCTCTACGCGCTCACCGACAACATCGTGTTCTTCCTCAGCCCGAGCGAAGTCGTCGCGAAAAACATCCAGCCCGGCGCGCGGCTGAGGATCGGCGGCCTCGTCCTGCCCGGCTCGGTGACGCGGTCGGCGGACGAGACGATCGACTTCGCCATCACCGACGGCAAGAACCAGATCGAGGTCTCCTACCGCGGCTTGACGCCCGACCTGTTCCGCGAGGGCCAGGGCGTGGTCGCCGAGGGCGCGCTCGATGCGCCGGGTCGCTTGCGCGCCGACACCATCCTCGCCAAGCACGACGAGCGTTACATGCCGCGCGAGGTCGTCGAGGAGCTGAAGAAAGAGGGCCGCTGGCAGGAGGGCGCGAAGCCGTGACCGTCGAGATCGGCCATTTCGCCCTGATCCTCGCGCTGACGCTGGCGCTCGTCCAGACCGTCGTCCCGTTCGTCGGCGCGCGGCGCGGCGACCCGGCGCTGATGGGCGTCGGCGCCGCCGCGGCGATGGCGCAGTTCGTCTTCGTCGCCGTCGCCTTCGCCGCGCTGGCGCGCGCGCACCTGACCTCGGACTTCTCGGTCGTCAACGTCGCCGAGAACTCGCACTCGGCTTTGCCGGCGATCTACAAGTTCTCCGGCGTGTGGGGAAACCACGAAGGCTCGATGCTGCTGTGGGTCCTCATCCTGTCCGCCTTCGGGGCGCTGGCGGCGGCGTTCGGCCGCGGCCTTCCCGCCCGCCTCGGCGCCGACGCGCTCGCCGCGCAGGGGCTGATCGGCGCCGCCTTCCTCGCCTTCATCCTGTTCACGTCGAACCCGTTCGAGCGGCTGTGGCCCGCGCCTTTCGAAGGCGGCGACCTCAATCCCGTGCTGCAGGACCCCGGCCTCGCCATCCACCCGCCGCTGCTCTACCTCGGCTACGTCGGCTTCTCGATCGTCTTCTCCTTCGCCGCGGCGGCGCTGATCGAGGGGCGGGTCGACGCCGCCTGGGCGCGCTTCGCGCGGCCGTTCGCGCTCGTCGCCTGGTGCTTCCTGACGCTCGGCGTCGCGATGGGATCGTACTGGGCCTATTACACGCTCGGCTGGGGCGGCTTCTGGTTCTGGGACCCGGTGGAGAACGCCTCCCTGATGCCGTGGCTCGCCGGAACCGCCTTCATCCATTCGGCGGCGGTGACGGAGAAGCGCGACGCCTTGAAGGTGTGGACGATCTTCCTCGCCATCGTCGCCTTCTCCTTCTCGCTCATCGGCGCCTTCCTGGTGCGCTCCGGCGTGCTGACCAGCGTGCACGCCTTCGCCAGCGACCCGCGCCGCGGCGTGTTCATTCTCGCCATCCTCGCCTTCTTCATCGCCGGCTCGCTGGCGCTGTTCGCCTGGCGGGCGCCGCCGTTGAAGCAGGGCGGGCTGTTCGCGCCGATCTCGCGCGAGGGCGCGCTCGCGCTCAACAACCTCTTGCTGACCAGCGCCTGCGCCACCGTGCTGTTTGGCACGCTCTATCCGCTCGCGCTGGAGCAGATTTCCGGCGAGAAGATCACCGTCGGGGCGCCGTTCTTCAACGCGACCGCCGGCCTGCTGATGCTCGCCGCCTGCTTCTTCACGCCGTTCGGCTTTTCGCTCGCCTGGAAGCGCGGCGACCTGCTTGGCGTCGCCCAGCGTCTCGCCGCAGCCATCGCCGGCGGTTTCGTCGTCCTCGTCGCGCTCATCGCGGTTTTCCGCGGCGGGCCCGTGCTTGCGCCGATCGCGGCGGGGTTGGCGGCGTTCGTCATGCTCGGCGCGCTAAGCGAGGTGGTCGCGCGCGTGTGGCGGCGCGGCGTCTCCTTCGCCGCCGCGCGCGCGCGCGGCCTGCCGCTGTCGTTTTGGGGTGGCGCGGCCGCCCACTTCGGCGTCGGCGTGACACTGCTCGGCCTCGCCGGCGTCGGCTTCGGCGCCGAGACCATCGCGACCATGAAAGTCGGCGAAGCGCAGAAGGTCGGCCCCTACACGGTCGTCCTCGAGACGGTCGGCGCGCGCAACGGCCCCAATTATCGCGACGCCGTCGCGGCGATGACCATCCGTTCGGGCGGCGAATTCGTGGCGGCGATCGAGCCGGCGCGCCGCCAGTTCAGCGCGCGCGAGACGACGACGACGCAGGCCGGCATCGCCACCCTCGACTTCGGCCAGGTCTATGTCTCGATCGGCGATCCCGCCGCCGACGGAGCCGTGCCCGCCCGCCTCTACTGGAAGCCGCTGGCGACGCTGATCTGGCTCGGCGCCTGCGTGATGGCGCTCGGCGGCCTTCTTTCGCTCGCCGATCGGCGGCTGCGGTTCGGCGCGCCGGCGCGCGCCAAGGCGCCCGCCGCGGCGGCGGGCGCGGGGGCGCGGCCGCAATGAAGCCTCTTCGCGCCCTGTTGACCGCCGCCTTCGTCCTCGCCGCCGCCGCGGCCGGCGCGGTGCAGCCCGACGAGGTGACGAAGGACCCCGCGCTCGAGGCGCGCGCCCGCGCGCTGTCGGCCGAGCTGCGCTGCATGGTCTGCCAGAACCAGTCGATCGACGATTCCGACGCGCCGCTCGCCCGCGACATCCGCCTTTTGATCCGCGAGCGCATCGCCGAAGGGGAGACGAACCGCGCCGTGCGCGCCTACCTCGTCTCGCGTTACGGCGACTTCATCCTGCTGAAGCCGCCGTTCAAGCCCGAGACGCTGCTGTTGTGGCTCTGCGCGCCGCTGACGCTCATGCTCGGCGCGCTGGCGATCGTCCTCGCGCGGCGGCGCGCGCCGAAGACGACCCCCGCGCTGACCGACGAGGAGCAGAAACGGCTCGCCGAGATCGCCGGCGACGACGCCAAACGTTAGCCGCGCTGGTCGAGCGCGGCGGGACGCGGCCCAGGCGTCCGGACGCGTAAGCTCGCTTCGAGATCAGAGGGAAGTGGAATCCGCGGCGCGAGGGCCGATCGAGCCGCCGTCAAACCTGTCCTCGCCGGCGTCGCTCGCCGGTAGCGGCGGCGCGCCTCGGCGGAGCAGCCAGTTCTCGACGTCGCGAAGGCTCGCCGCCGGCCGCCGCCCGAAATGCGCCGCCTGGCGGACCGATCTTCCGTTCTGCCCCACCGCCCAGCCGTCGAGGCCGACCGGCCCCACGGACGCTTCGCAGGCTGCGTGGATGACCGCGAAAACTTCCTCTTCGGCGGCCACGTTCTGAAGGCGCAATGCGGCGCCGACCGCCAGTTTGACGTCCAGCGATCCGAACGCGTCGCGCATCATGGATCCGCCCCAGATCTCTCACTCGGCCCGCCGCAGGGATAAGCGGCGTCGGTTAAGGAACGATCTCGAATTGATCGAACCCGTTCAAGTAGTCTCGGACTGATTGTGACGTTTTGTCATAATCCTTCGCCTCGTCAGCGCTTCGCCTGAAGGTTCGCGCTTCGAATTCGCCGTTCCGGCGAGCGACTTAGGCGCCATGCCGGTCGCCCTTGTCCTCGCCGCGCCGGCCGGCCTAGGACGGACGACCCCGAGGAGCCCGCGCCATCTCGCCGCACGTCGTTCCCGCCTTCTCGCGCCTCGGCGACGAGAACGCTTTCGCCGTCCTGGCGCGCGCAGCGGAGCGCGCGCGCCAGGGCCGCGACGTCGTCAACCTCGGCGTCGGCCAGCCCGACTTCAAAACCGCGCCGCACGTCGTCGAGGCGGCGCCGAGTTCGACGCGCGCCGGAAAATCGTCGTCGAGGGTTTGAACGCGCCGCCCGGCGCGCGCGCGACGACGCCAAAGGGCGCCTTTACGTCTTCCCCAACATTTCGGCGACCGGCTGGCGGGCGAAGCCGCTCGCCGCGGCGCTGCTCGAGGAGGCGGGCGCAGCGACGATCGGCGGCCCCGATTTCGGCGTCTTTAGCGAGGGTTATCTCCGCCTTTCCTACGCCGCGCCGCGCGCGGCGATCGCCGAGGCGCTGCGGCGCGTCGACGATTTCCTGCGCCGGCGGGCGCCGCCGGGCTGAGCGCGACAAGACGGGCGTCGACCGTCGCCTCGGGCGGGCGGGCGCGGCGTTTGTCGCGTCCTCGCGTATTCCTCTTCACGGCGATCCGCATTAATCTTGGCGGCGATGGCGCGCGCCCGACGAACGTCGCCGTCGTCGTTATGGAGCGACCTTCCCGTGGAAACTTCGACGATACGACTTCCCCTGATCCTCGGCGCGCTGACCCTCTGCTCGGGCGCGTTCGCCGACGCCTTGCGCCCGTCGCAAATCGCTTGCGACTCGAAGAAGATCGCCGCGCGCGAGCTCGCCGACTGCCTGCGCGCCGGCGCTGACCGCGCCGAGCAGGACCTCGCCGCGACGATCGAAGCGGCGCTGAAGAGCATCGATTCGCGCCCCGGCGTGCTGGCGTCGCAGAAGTCGCGCTGGAAGCGCTCGCTCAACGACGCCGAGACGCAATGGATCGGCTGGCGCGACGCCGAATGCCAGGACGTCGCGCCGTTCGAGGCGGGCATGGGCGCCAAAGGCGGCGACCCGCGTCTTGCCTGCATCATCGATTACGACGCCCAGCGCGCCGCCGACCTCAAGGCGCGCTATCCCTGAGCCGAAAGGCGCTGGCCGCCTCAGTCACGCGGTTCCCGGCCGCGCCGTCGCGGCGGGCGCGTGGGCGCGCGGCTTGGCGGGGGCCGGCGGCGGGGCGGCGGCCTTCGCCTTGGCCGGCGCTTTCGCCGCGGCGGCGGCGATCGGCCGCGCCGCGACCGCGCGCGGCTTGTGCTGCGGGCGCTCGAGATAGGCCGCGAGCCGGCGCTCGAAAGCGCTCGGACGCTCGGCGAACAGCCGGGCGAACCGCTCGCCGGCGCGCCGCTCGAGAGGGCGGCGGCGGCGCGCGATCAGCGCGAGCAGCGCTTCCGTCTCCTCGCGCGACAGCTCGGGTCGCCCGTGGACGAACGCCGCGAGCACCGTCAAGTCGTTGTGGTCGCCGAGGGTCTGGCGCAGGCGACGCAGCTCGCGATCGAACGTCCGGATCATCTCCGGCCACGCCGGCTCGAACGTCGCGAGCTGATAGGAGAGGTCGACGACGCGCGCGCGCAGCGCGTGCAGATCGGCGGGGGCGCGGCTCGCCAGCGCGCGCTGGCCGCGCCGCTGCGCGGCGCGATAGGTGCGTCGCACCGCTTCGAGCAACGGCGCCGCGCCGGCCGCCTCGACGCGCCAGCCTTCGACCGCGCGCGCCAGGGCGGAGAGCTCCGCGGCGACCGCGCCGGCGTCGAACGCCTTGTGGGCGCGCCGCTCCGCGTCGCGTTGCGCGCCGATCGCCGCAAGCAGGATGTCGCGCGCCTTGGCGGGCGCGTTCATCCGCGCCAGGACGCCGGGCAGGACGTCGAGATCGCGCGCCCGGCCGACGCTGCGCCGCGCCGCGTCGAGCGCCGCGCGCGCCGCGTCGGCGGGCGCGCCGACGAGCGGCTCGAATAGCCGCGCCAAGCCCGCGGCGCGCTTGAGCGTCTTGCGCACGTCGTGAATGCGCCGCGCCTCGTCCTCGCCCGAACGGGGAAACTGTTCGGCGGCGGCGTCGATCGCCGCGACGAGCGCAACGCGGCAATGCAGCGGCCAGGAGCGGCGCGAAGCGCTCATGGCGGCGGCCCAAACGCGGCGCTGCGGCGGTCGAGATCCCGGCCGTCGGGCGGAATCGGCATTCGACGTCCTTTCCGGTCGCGTCGCCCATCATAGCGCGCCCGCGGCGCGAAGCGAGGGCCGTCGCCGCCCACGGTTGCTTCAGGCGCGAAAGGCGAACCAGCGGAAGCCGACGAAGGTGACCGCCATCGCCGCGCCGCAGCCCGCGGCGATGAACAGCGGCAGGACGCCCGGCGTCACAGGCAAGCCAACCTGCGGAGAAGCGAGGACGCAGGCCGAATAGACGCCGTAGTTGACGACGAGGCCGGCGACCGCCACCAGGCAATAGCGCAGAAAGGCGCGGATCAGCGGCGTCTCGGCGTCGCGGAAGGTGAACGCGCGATTGAGCGCGAAGTTAACGATGGTGGCGACGACGAACCCAGGCGGCCGGGCAAGCTCCGGCGACAGGCCGAGATACTTCGCGCCGACGTAAGTGATCGCCGAGTCGACGACATAGCCGATGAGGCCGATCACGGCGAAGGAGGGAATCTGGCGTTCGAGGCGCCCTTCCCGCCGCATCGCGCTTTCCTGGCTCGCGTCCGCCATCGCCGTCCTCTCGCCGCTAGGGGCAGGCTTGCGCCGCCATCGGTTAAAATTCGTCCTACGCCAGCAGATCGCCGACCCCGTCCCAGATCAGCTTCAGGCCGATAGCGAAGGTGAGCGCGAGAACGGCGTTGTAGAAGCGGTCGCCGGACACCCGGCGCACCAGCCACACCCCGGCGAAGGTCGCCGCCACCGCCAGCGGGAACAGCGTCGCCGAGGCGGCGAGGTTGTCGGCGCCGAACTGGCCGAGGGCGAAATAGGGGGGAACTTTCAGCAGATTGACGGCGGCGAAGAAGAACGCCGAGGTGCCGGCGAACAGGCGCGGGGTCAGTTTCTGCGGCATCACGTAGACCATCAGCGGCGGCGCGCCGGCGTGGCTGATGAAGCTGGTGAAGCCGGAAAGCGCGCCCCAGAACAGGCCGGGCGCGACGTCGGCGCGCGCCGGCGCGTCGCCGACCAGCCGATCGCGAACCAGCATGAAGGCGACGAAGCCGACCGAGATCAGCCCGACCGCCAGCCGCACCGCCGCGTCGTTGACGCGCGCGGCGAGCAGCCAGCCCGCTGCGACGCCGACGATCGCGCCGGGAAACATGATCGCCAGATTGCGGCCGCTGACGTCGCGCCGGAACGCCCATACGCTCACCCAGTCCTGGACGATGAGGATCGGCAGCATGATCGCCGTCGCCTTGACCGGCGAGATGACGAGGGCGAGCAGCGGCATCGCCAGACTGCTCAAGCCGGAGAACCCGCCCTTGGAGAGGCCGAGCAGGATCACAGCGGGAACCGCCGCCGCATAGAAGCTCCAGTCTCCAGGCATCAACCGCTCGTCTCTCGCCGCGACATCCGCCGAAACGCCAACCCGCGCGCAGCTCTCGCGAATCGGGCGCGCCGGAACCCTGGAACATGACAGGAAGCGCAGCCGGCGCCGAGGGGAGAGCGAAACGATGACGAGCCGCCGGGGCGCAGCTTATGCCCGCGGCAAGGCGCGAGGCAAGGCGGTTGGGTCGGGGCCGGACGCCGCGGCTACGGCCGCCGGATGCGCGCGCAAATCATTGGGCCTGAATCCGACCTTGGTCGCCCCGCTTCCGCGCTCATCGACGCGCAAAGGTTTTTCCATAACGGAATTACGTCGACGGTTCGAGCATGTCCCGAAGTAGCGCTTTTGCCCGCTCCAATGACGCCGCCAGCGGAGCGAGCCGCGCCAAACCGAGGATCGCGGAAGCTCGCGCGGTCGCCCGTCATGCGCGATGCGGCGCGGGCGCCGCGGGCCAAGTTGGCGTCGCGGCGACAAGGCGTCGCGCGCCTCCGTCAACCGTCCATTAACCATCCGGGCACAGTCTCGGGCGCGACGAGTCGGCGCCTCCTCGCCGCGCCGTCGGCGCGCGTCCCGCTGCGCCGCGTCAGATTCGATCCGAATTCAGTGCGGTCCCAAGATCCCGCCCAAGGTCCCGCCCAGCCGCTTCGCGCGCGCGCCGCGAGAACAGAGATTTGGAAGATCGATCATGAGCTTCGACAATCTTGCGTTACGGACGAAGATCCTTGTTCCGACCGCGCTGATGGCCCTCGTCATTCTCGCCATCGTCGGCTTCGGCGGCTTCAAGCTGAGCGGGGTCGGCGCCACGGCGGACGACCTGATCGAACGCCGCGCCCTGGGGACGCTCGCGTTGGCGCGCGCCCGGGTCGACTTGATGGCGGCGGTCTACGACGTCTTCGGCGCGCTGAATTTCGGCTCGGACGCGATGCAGGGGAAGGCGGCGGCCGAGGGCTTTCCCACGGCGATCGACGACGCCAAGAAGCGCTTCGACGAAGCGACCCAGCTCTTGCCTGAGAAGTCGGACGGGATCGGCATCCTCAAGCAGCGCCTTCAGACGCTCGCCGACGCCGCCGAAAGGCCGTTCAAGGTCGCCGCCGACGCGTCCTCGTCGCTGGTGCAGGGGCTGCCGCTGGAGCAGGCGGATCTCGACAAGCTGGCCGACGGCGTGAAGCAGCTCGCCGCCCTCGACCTCCAGCTTCGCTCCTTCGCCAACGACCTCAGCACGTTCGAGGTCGGCCTGCACGACGAGGACACGCAGGCCGCCGCCGGCCTGCGTTCGCAGGCGACCGGCGCTTTGTGGGCGCTCGCGATCGCGGGACTGATCGCGGCGGCGCTCGGCGGCGCGGCGTCGATATGGATTTCGTCAGCGACGATCGCGCGTCCGCTGGCCCGGCTCGGCGCCGCGATGGCGGCGTTGGCGAACGGCGACGCGACCATCGAGATCGAAGGCCGCAGCCGTCGCGACGAGGTGGGCGACATGTCGCGCGCGGTCGAGGTGTTCAAGGAGCAGGCGCTCGACCGGACGCGGCTGGAGAGCGAGGCCGCGTCCGAGCGCGCGCGCGGTGAGGCCGATCGCGAACGCACGGCGGCGGAGCGGGCGACCGCGGCCAGAGAGCAGACCGAGGTCGTGCGCCGGCTCGGCGACGGGCTCAAGAACATCGCCGCGGGCGACCTGACGGTGCAGCTCGCCGACGGCTTCACCGACGCCTACGCTCAGATCCGCGACGACTTCAACGACGCGATCGACAGGCTGAAAGCCACCATCGTCACCGTAATCGGCAGCTCGGGCGCCATCGACTCGAGCGCCGCCGAGGTGAAGGGCGCGGCCGATCGTCTGTCGCGGCGCGCCGAGCAGCAGGCCTCCAGCCTGGAAGAGACCTCGGCGTCGCTGACCGAGATCGCCGCGGCGGTGCAGAAGTCGGCCGAAGGGACGCAGCTCGCGCGCACGGCGGTGGCCGCCGCCGACGTCGACGCCAAGAAGAGCGCCGCCGTCGTCAACCAGGCGGTCGCGGCGATGAACGTGATCGCCAGGTCGTCCAAGGAGATCGGCCACATCATCGGCGTCATCGACGAGATCGCCTTCCAGACCAACCTGCTCGCCCTTAACGCGGCCGTCGAGGCCGCGCGCGCCGGCGAAGCGGGCAGGGGCTTCGCCGTCGTCGCTTCGGAAGTGCGCGCGCTGGCGCAGCGCTCGGCGGAAGCCGCGAAGGAGATCAAGGGGCTCATTTCGGGGTCGAGCGCGCAGGTCGAGGCCGGCGTGCGGCTGGTAGCCGAGACCGGCCATTCGTTGAAGCGCATCGCCGACCAGGTGGTCGAGATCAACGGCGTCGTCGCCAACATCGCCGCCGGCGCGCGCGAGCAGGCGACCGCGTTGCAGCACATCAGCGAGGCGGTGGAGCAGATGAACCGCGCGACGCAAGAGAACGCGGCGATGGTCGAGGAAACCGCCGCGGTCGGCCGCACGCTGTCGGAAGAGAGCGCGAAGCTGGCGCGGCTCGTCGGCCAATTCCGCATTGGCGACTCGGCGGGCGACGAACCGTTGCGGGCCGAGCTGAGGCAGGCGGCGCCGCGCGCGCTCCGCGGGCCGCCGGCCCAGCCGGAGGCGGACGCCGAGGAGACGCCTTCGGCCGGCGCCAAGCCCGCATCGGCGCCCCGGCCCGCGTCGAGGGCCGCCGGCGGCGCGCGCCTTGCCGCCGCGGGCGGCGACAATCAAAATTGGCGGGAGTTCTGACCAAAGCCGCGCGGCGCGACGGTTGCAGGGCGCGCGCATGCTTGTATTCTCGCGCGTCGACGAGGGCCGGCGCGACCCTTGCTCGAATGGGGGGAAGCGAAATGGCGGACGAGCGCAAGTGCGCGCGCTGCGGCGCGGCCAACGCCGCCGAGGCGCGGTTCTGCTCGAGTTGCGGCGCGCCGCTCGCCGCGCCGCCGCCGCCTCGCGGGCTGGCGCCGAGCGCGAGCGCTTCGCCCGGCCGGTCTTCCGCCTTCGCTTCGGGCCCGGCGCGGACGCTGACGCTCGCCATGGACCCGGCGCAGGCGTTCGCCGCCTTCCAGCAGGCGGGGAT
>Ga0326727_10017051_pt1 | contig 15171 bp, 13 predicted proteins | sample MB2enrmetagenome_FD_207643 | JGI IMG/M metagenome (GOLD analysis project Ga0326727, IMG submission 207643) | Lab enriched peat soil microbial communities from McLean, Ithaca, NY, United States - MB29MY | ecosystem: Environmental > Terrestrial > Soil > Wetlands > Peat | place: USA: New York... | reverse complement strand
CTCGCCATCGTCGTATGGTTCAGTATTCGGGTTAATCCAGCAATGGCCTTCGGAGCCGTCGTCGGGTCTACTGGTTTCTTCATAACCCACGGGTTCAAGGAAAACGCGGCTCAAATGGAGAATAGGGTACTCAGCGGTTCCACCGACCTGTCCGCAGTAAGCAAGCTGCTCTATCTGGAAGTGATAGATACAACGTTCTCCATTGACAGCGTATTAGGGGCCTTCGCCTTCACTCTCGCAGTTCCCCTGATACTCATCGGAACCGGAATCGGCGCAATAGTTGTCAGGCAACTCACGTTGAGTAACATCGAGAAAATTAAGAAGTATAGGTATCTGAAGAACGGCGCGATGTACTCCGTTTTCATGCTCGGCACGATAATGATTCTTAACAGCTTCAACGCTCACATCCCACCCTGGTTTTCGCCCTTAACCACATTCTTGATAATCGGCTATTTCTTCTACAAGTCAATACGCGCCAATGCCCGACCTCGAACGTTGAGATAGAGAAAAAAACAATTCATAGCACTTTCCGAAATTGCGATGCACGAGAACGTTTGGACTAAATTATATATGAAGACCGAACCGCAACTATCAATCAATTGAGGGTGAAAATTTCATGAGTGATCAACCGACACGTAATATTTTGCTGTTGGCACTTGTAGGATTAATTTTGGTTAGCGCAGTCTCGATCAGTTTCAGCGGACTTCGCGGATTAAACACCCAGACGGATACTGTGAAAACGATTCAGGTATCTGGAACCGGCTCGGTTTCAGCCGCCCCAGACGAAGCAATAATCTACCTAGCAGTTCAAACGCAAGACGCGTCTGCAACCAACGCGGTCAACGAAAACGCAGCCTTAATGGGAAAAGTTATGCAAGCCCTGACGGCGCTCGGCATCAATCAAAGCGACATACAAACCTCCTCCTACACGTTAACGATTCAAACATTAACCTCAACCACTTACCCTATGCAAAACATCCAACCCTCAAAATCAAATGCAACTGCTGCAGTTCAATATGTTGCCACAAATTCCATTCAAATTACCCTAACGAACACCAGTCTAGTTGGCGGAGCTCTAGACGCGGCTACGGATGCAGGCGTGAACGAAGTGAATGGAATAACTTTCACATTCACTCCTCAACTAACCGCTTCTCTCGAAAAGCAGGCGATCCAACTCGCAACTCAAGACGCAGCGAATCAGGCTGCCGCAATCGCGTCGACGCTCGGTCTGAAAATTATCGGCCCCACTTCGATCACTCCAAGTTACAACCAACCCTTCTACCAGACAAGTGCCGCTCCTAGCGCAAACCCTACTCCAATCCAACCAGGCACGCTGCAATTGACTGCGCAAGTCCAGACGACTTACGAATTTACGTCCTGAAACCATCTTCCGAACAGCAAGAAGCGGAATTGAATGGCACGAGGTGACGGCGAAATAGAGAAACTCCGAAAACGTTTACTGTTGAACAATCTCATTTTGGCGACTGCCTTTATCGTCGGAACCGGGGCCACGCTTCTAACCATGCTCTCATTGTTCGCATCATACTCTGGACCGCTCACTGCCGCCATGACGGCCACTGAAGGCAATCAAACACTCGGAAACACGGCCCAAATGATGCCGGGACCGCTAGCAGCTGCTCAAATCACAGTTCAGGCTTACGGTTACACAGCGACGGCCTCTTGGGTTGGATTCGCGGGGGCGCTTATCTGGCGTGGGCATATACGCTCAGTTTGGAGCAAGAGCCACTTCAGCTATGATACGTTCAGGCTCATCGTTAGCATGCGAGGTGCCCAAACGCGGCTCAAACTGTTACATAATCTGAACGGGCCAAGGAATAAGCTGCAACTGGCGACGGCGCTGGGAATTGATTGGAAAGCTGTCGATAAGCATGTCCAGGTGTTAGAGAAGAACGGACTAATTCAACCAACAACGACGAGCGGAACCGCAACGTTCTATGAAGTTACTGACAAGGGCAAAAGGCTGCTTGAAGTTCTCGAGGAACTTGGCGTCGGCAACACCCTACCGGGTTGATTCCATTAACCAGATTTGCCCAAATATTCTCGTAAACCGTTAAGTGTGATAACTTTCTGAGGTAACAGTAGGAGCACTCTCTTTATGCTTAGAGAATTAATGTTCCGGGGCCTGGCCTAATCATGGTTCGGATTGGTCAAAGTGTGCCGAGGCTTGACGGGATCACTAAGGCGTCAGGTTCTTTTCGGTACGCAGGTGATATTCGTCTCAAGGACGCGTTAGTAGGGAAAGTTCTGCGTAGTCGAATGCCGCACGGTCTCATTAAGACCATAGACACATCACAGGCGGTCACTCAACCTGGCGTTCGAACAATCCTAACCTATCGTGACGTACCTGGCCCGAACATTTTCGGATCCACAATTTCAGACCAACCAGTCCTATGTCACGATAAGGTCAGATTTGTGGGAGATGCCTTAGCCATAGTCGCCGCCGATTCCGAAGAGGAAGCAGAGTTGGCGATGCAACATATCAAAGTTGAATATGACCCGTTACCAGTCATATCAACACCCCAACAAGCCCTCATGTCTAATGCTCCCAGAATCCACGAGAAAGGAAATCTGGCGCATCGAGTTGAATATTCAGTAGGAAACGTTCAGGGAGCCTTCAGGAAAGCCGATCTGACAATCTCCGAAAAATATCATACTTCTCGGCAGAAGCACATGTACGTTGAAACCGAAGCAGGGTTCAGTGTTCCAACAAGACAAGGTGTTGAGGTTTACGCGGCTACTCAGCAACCCTTCCAGGACCGAGTGCAGATCTGTAGAGCACTATCTCTTCGTGAAAGCGCGGTGAGAGTGGTCGGAGTAGATCTTGGAGGCGGATTTGGTGGTAAAGAAGAGATCACTGTACAGATCCACCTGGCCTTGTTGGCCATGAAAACTAAGAGATCTGTGAGGATGATTTGGACGCGTGAGGAATCAGGAATTGCAGCCACAACGAGGCATCCGATGGACCTTGAGTATAAGACGGCTTTCCGAAAGGATGGAATTCTCCTCGGGAACGAAGTACGCCTAATTGCAGACACGGGAGCTTACATGTCTTACGGCCCAACCGTCATTGAAGTTGGCTCCGGACAAGCTAACGGGCCTTACAGGATACCGAACACCCATGTTGAGGGTCTATGCGTCTACACAAATAATCCGCCCGCCGGCGCCATGCGAGGCTTCGGTGTAGCTCAAGCCAATTTCGCCTTTGAAACCCAACTGGATATTGCGGCGGAAAAACTCCAAGTAAATCCAGTTACGTTGAGGAAACTGAACGCGCTAACTGAAGGCGAACTGGACGGTACGGGTTCTCTTCCCATCACAAAACCACGTCTAAAGGAAACATTGGAAACAATTGAGAGCACAGACCTATGGAAGAGAAGGGATACTTACAGAGGCAAGGGCGAACAATCCTGGTTGTCGAGAGGGATAGGTATGGCAGCTGGAATGAAGAGTACTGGATATGGAGCTTTTCCAGAGAAGGTGAGGGTTAAGATTGAACTCACCTGTGATGGAACTTACAAACTATACTTGAGTAACCCTGAGATGGGAAGCGGAGCCACAACTGCCCTCACGCAGATTGCAGCGCATGCACTCGGCACATCAGTTTCAAAAGTGAAACTTAACGCGGCCGATACGAAACATGAAATCGATTCGGGCGGCTCAGATGCTTCCAGAGCCATTTACGTGGTCGGCAACGCAATCATCAAAGCTGCAGATGAACTGAAGAAAAACATTCTCAATCGCGCATCCCGAAAACTGAAGACCAAACCAACAGCGCTTAGGATAACTTCTACGTCCGTTGTTGGAGGCAGGAAACGTGTGAGCTTACGTGACTTGGCTCAATCAAATCCTCTAAGCGCCGTCGCTTCATACTCCGTTCTGCGGCCACCCAGCCTATTATCCGGAACAATGGGTTTACCGGTCACGCTATTCTCATACGGAGCCTGCGTAGCCAACGTGGAGGTAAACGAGTTCACAGGCCAGGTGAAGGTCCTAAACGTTACTTTCGTTCCAGAAGTGGGAACTGTGATTAATCGGAAAGGGCTTGAAGCTCAGGTCGAAGGCGGCATCACTCAATCAATTGGTTTTGCATTGATGGAGGAAATGGAGGTAACGGAAGGGAAAGTGAAAGCACCGAACTTCACTACATACCTAGTGCCCACAGTCGATGATGCAATCAAACCTATTGTTGTACCTGTACCTAACGTCTTCGAGCCCACGGGACCGCTTGGAGCGAAGGGCGGAGGAGAGCTTTCAACGATAGCGGTACCAGCCGCGATATGTAACGCTATACATGATGCTGTTGGAGTCAGAATTATGACCATCCCGGCCACACCAGAACGTGTTCTCAAAGCAATCGAAATGACGAGGTAACGCAAGAATCAACGAACATTAGCTCCCTGATTCAGTTAGCTCATCTAGAACGTTCAGGAAGGTCATTCGCGTCAAACCCTCCACTGCTTTCTTACGATACTCTGCTGATCCCCTGATGTCAGAGATTGGACGCGTCTCCTGAGCGCAACACATAGCAACTTCATTTATTGTTTCAGAGGTGAAAGGCCCTCCGACAAGAATTTTCTCTGCTTGCTCCGCCCGTATTACAGTTGGAGCAACTGCCCCTAACGCTAACCTTGCATTCGCGAACCTAGGACCTCCCACAACCTGACCCCAAAAGGCTATGCTTGCTAAAGATATGGCGTTCGCGTGTCGCAAACCCAGCTTCCTGAAAAACGTAACCTCGCCTCTCCTAACTCGACGTAACTTAACCTCCGTGATTAGTTCGTTAGGTTCGCGTTTCGTCTTCCTATAGCCTTCAAGAAACTCTTCAACCGACACCTCCCTTTTTCCAGAAAGGCTCTGAAGAACCACCAGTCCATTCAATGCGAAAAGCGCAGGAATCGAGTCTCCAGCAGGGGATGCGGTTCCCAGGTTGCCTGCAATCGTGGCCAGATTGCGTATTTGAGGTGACCCAATCGTGAGGAACGATTCTACTAGAACTCTCGCGTTTTTCCGGATGATTGGACTACGGATGCAGTCTCCATAAGTTGCGGCTGCTCCGATGTGGATTAAACCGTCCTTTCCAATCTTGACAAATTTTAAGTCGACGAGGCGGGATACGTCAAGAAACAATTTCTCCTTCACGTTTCCGTCCTTGAGCATCACGGAAATATCGGTCGATCCCGCAACGATTCGGATATTCTCTCGGTGAAAGTCTAAGGCTTTCAGTGCCTCATCGGTGGAACGGGGCGATATTACATCAATGTGTGAGAATAGAATTAACGTGACCTCCCATCGTTTGCTCTTCGCCCCGTTACTTTGGCGATGGCATCAACAATCTTCGAATAACCGCCACATCTGCAAACATTCCCTGAGAGCGCTACATGAATCATCTTATGGGTCGGATGTGGAACTTCCTTCATTAGTCCCCTAGCAGCTACGACGAAGCCTGGGATACAGTAGCCACATTGCGCGGCCCCTTCTTCCACCAGCGCCTTAACAATCGGATCAACGCGTCCAAGTTTTGAAAGGCCTTCCACAGTTGTTACCTTTCTGCCTTCAACTTGAGCAGTGAGGATCATGCATGATGTGACTGGAAATCCGTCAAGTAGCACGGTACAGGCTCCACATTCACCTGCTTCGCAACCCGGTTTTGAACCAGTTAAATCAAATTCTTCGCGAAGTAAACGAAGAAGCGTCTTTGCTGGAGGTGCTTGAACTTTCACCCGTCTGCCGTTCAATGTGAATTTAATGAAACGGTTCGTATCGTTCGCTGGAAATCTTTTCCGATCAGCCGACCGTGAACGGGTTTTCGGTTTCAAGACAAGTACACGAAGCTAATCTATATGCTACATCAAAAATAAGTACCGTGGTCACAATAGCGTTTCAGCCAGTGTATAAACAGCGAAATGCTACTTGACAGAGAATCGATGAATGGTCGTCTGAGCGTAGGTCTTTCCTGGTCTCAGTATGGTACTTGGGAAGTTCGTGTGATTCACCGAATCTGGAAAATGCTGCGTCTCCAGACAAAAGCCATGATGTTTCCTGTAAAAAATCCCTTTCTTACCCTTAATTGAGCCATCGAGGAAGTTGCTGGAGTAAAACTGAACGCCAGGTTCAGTGCTCAAGATTTCCATTACACGACCCGTGGACGAATCATAAACACGAGCAGCCATTGCTAGCTTCCCGCAGTCATTATTCAGTACGAAGTTGTGGTCATAGCCACCGAGACTGCTGGGAATTTGCAGGATACGTGAGCCAATGGCGGTAGGCGTACGGAAGTCTAATGGCGTACCTTCTACCGGCATGATTTCTCCCGTCAGATTCAAGGCATCATCAACAGGAGTGAAACGGTCGGCTACCAGCAACAGTTCATGGTCGAGGATGTCAGCATTCTCCGCGCCTGCAAGATTGAAGTACGCATGGTTGCTAAGATTTACAGGAGTCGGCTTGTCCGTCTTCGCTGCGTAATCGATCCTCAACTCATTATCGTCAGTGAGAACGTACACAACCCTAACAGACAGACCGCCAGGATAACCCTCCTCGCCGTCAGCGCTGAAATAACTCAGTCCCACGCCTACACCGTCCTTTTCTGGGATTGGTTCAGCACGCCACACGACCTTGCTGAAGCCTTTCAACCCACCGTGGAGATGGTTGGGACCATCGTTAATGCTCAATCGGTATTCTTTGCCGTCTAACGTGAACTTGCCCCTTGCGATACGATTGGCCACCCGGCCCACTATCACTCCAAAGTACGGATCGTTCGTTAGGAAACCATCAAGGGTATCGAACCCCAGCAGAATATCATTGAATTCTCCAAAACGATCAGGCACTTGCAACTCGACCAAAGTAGCACCATAAGTCAGAATCTTCGCACTCAATCCGTTCTTGCTGGTCAACACATAGAGATCGATAGGCTGGCCATTCTCCATTAGGTTGAGACCAATTTTCTGCACGTGAGACATTACGATGCTGCTCCCGAAATCCGAAACGACTGAAGGCGACTGAAGGTTCTGCTTATTGTAGCTTGCCTCGTGTCAAGTTTCTCCGTCGTATTTGGTTGGTAACTAGGTTTACTCCGAGATTTCGTAAACCGTTAAGTGAAATGGTTTAGTTTGATGGTGAGAGTCTTCATCAATGATTGGTTCAGGCGGATATGAGCTGAAATCCTGCTGATAGTCATTTTAACCTGAATATTTTTTTGTACATGTATGTTGATCTTGCCGTCAATACGATTAGGAGAATGATTATGACTATAACTTTTAGACCTGTAACACTTGATTCTGTCTTCGAGATTTCCACAGCCACTATGATTAAAGCGATCAGGAGACCGATCAAGAGAGCAACCAGGCACACTACCCTGCGCGGACTCATCTTAATCACCTAACATGCTACGACGACTTCGTTTTGTGCGGTTCTACCTTATTCCTGTAATTGCGAGGAAAATATTCAGGTAGACTATCACGGACATAGGTGTGAGTCCTCGACCGAGTAGATACTACACAAATTTATCTACCCCCGCGTATGCTTCCAGCTTGTGAGCCTTGATCAGCAACGTCAGCACTGATCACGCTTAGTAACTGACTAGCGGGGTGGGGTAGCCAGGTTTAACCCGCAGAACGCGAATGCGGAGGGCTCATATCTGGCGAGAGACCCTGAGATCGGTGGTTCGAAAGACGAACTTCGTCCGAATATCCACTCCCCGCTACCAATACCTTCTGATTTCGAAGGTTTCTTAACACTGTACTAGACAATATTATTGGCGAAAATGTATCCTGTTCCTCAGCAACGTAGGCCTACTGGCGTCGCAGTACTGGCGATTCTACAGATCATCGTTGGAGTCGTAGATATCTTAACAGGCGTTCTATTGCTTGTTGCCGGCGCCACACTTGCGATTATAGGCTTTGGAATGTCCGCGGCTTTTGCGTTCATGTTGATTCCTCTGAGCATAGTCCTCTTTGCTTTCGGGGCAATCTCCTTCATCCTAGCCTACGGACTCTGGGAGGGACGACGGTGGGGATGGGTTTCGGCCACAATACTTGCGGCAATCGGGTTGGCATTAGGTGTTTTGAGCCTACTCGGAGGAGAATTAGCAAGCGTTGCCACGATAGTAATCGAGGCGGTAATTCTCATCTACTTGAGCACATACAATGTTCGAGTGTTTTTTGGGCGTGTAAAGTATCAAGCACAATATCCGCCTGTTGGCCAACCGTATTCGCAGCCAGCTCCCGTTCAAGGTACCAGGAACATGTATTCGTCCAATACTTGCATAGTTTGCGGAAACACGATATCGTACGGCGGCAACTTCTGTGATCGATGCGGAACTCGTCTGCGATGAGTATTGACTAAGCGCCTAGCCAGTCGGGCAGACTGGAATAGATCGCCTCGGCTACTCTACGTTCCACCTCGCTTAGGGAGCAGTAGCAGCTCTGGCAATATGGACATCTATCAAAGCCGCAATTATCGCACGCAGTGTCTAGATTGTGAGCGAATAACTTACCACATTTGAAACATTGAAAGCTAAGAGTTCGTGGTTCCGTCACGTACCGATCACTGCAAACAACTTGTTCGCGCCAAATTTGATGGTGGGGCGGGAGGGAATGTCATGATCACACTTGACCATTTTGAACCCTCGATCACCGGTGTACTCGCTAGGTTATGGTCCCGAGACCGGTCTGAAGGCGATTTCTCGCTATCTTAGACCATGCTGTCCCCACGAAGGGTTAGCTCGCGGTCTGGACCACCGCCCCTGACCCAGTAACGTTGAGGTTTGAGCTAAAATGCTTCCTACAACATGAACGCAGCTTTACAATCTTATTTTTGATTTCCGAGAAACAGAATTCTTGGCCGCGTCCTTCCTCCGCAAGTACGAAAGATATTCCCAAGCTATGAGCGCAGAATTACGAACATCTTCGTCCCTGTCTTCAATAGCTTTCTCCAGTTGCGGTAGAGCATTTTGATCGCCGAGAGAACTTAGTGCAACAGCAGATTCATGTCGTACGATTGCACTCTCATCATCAAGCATGGCTTGAACTAGAGCCGGCGCTGCTGATTTCAATCCCAATTGACCTAACGTAAACGCTGCTTCATGCCGGGTCAGTGGGCTCGAATCTTCTTTCAAAATCTTGCACAGCGCAGGAACTACGCTTTCATTTCCAATGTGCTCCAACATACATACAGCATGCACACGCAGCAATAATGGAAGAGCCTTGCAGTTGTTCAAAAAGGATACAAAATATCCTAAATCCTTCTTCTCGAATGCTTCCTCCAATCTATCGAGTGCAACATAGTCTTCTTCACGCATTCGCAGTTGAGTCATGATGAAATTCTCCTCACTCGCGAACGCATTGAATGAATTGATAAAGATTCTGAGTTGTTCTTATCAGAACGTAAGAACTACAATTTTTTAAACATGATTCAACTGATATTGAACTCTACCCTGTATTCTAGGCGGTTAGGCATTGTTACGTTCATCGGAGAGAATAGGAGCCGGCATCTTCGACGCTGCATCAGCGCCAGTCAGACTACAAATTTTGCGACTATTATCCACCAAAGGCCCGTTACAATATACTGAGATAATGTTCCAACTCAAGCTTGATCCAGTCCGAGATGCTGGAAAATTCGTCTATCATCTCAGGAGCCTAACAGGAGCAGGGTTGGTCACACTTGACAAGAAAACAAAAAGATACGAGATTACAGAATTAGGACAAATGATCGTCTCATTCGCAAGAGACATGGACGAATATGTGAACGTAAAACGCGGCAAGCTTTACGTCCGAACGTCAAGGTTGGCGATTGAAGAATTTCACCGGAACAAAATCGCCAGATCCTTAGTAGTGGAAGCAGGTGTTCCTCAAGAAATTGCGGACGAAATAGCCGCCGAAGCCGAAGATCGTCTGGTTCGTTTGAAGACGACTTATCTCACATCACCTCTAATCCGCGAGTTCGTCAACGCCATCTTGATTGAGAAAAAATTCGAAGAGTATCGGCACAAACTGACAAGACTTGGGATGCCCGTCTATGACATCGCGCAATTGATCAAAGACGCTGGAGAGAGACAACTTAACGCCGATTACGTGTTCCATTCCGCAGCAAAGTCAGTTCTTTCTGAATACGTTTTGCTTAACTGTCTCCCGCACAAACTCGCTGATGCCCACCTGTCAGGATCGATTCATATCGCCAACCTAGAGAACTGGATACTCAAGCCTAACGAAGTCGTGCACGACGTTCGTTACTTTCTTAGCAATCCGTTGCTCGGCCTCGCACCTCCTGAGAGTTTGGAGGCAGCGCTAAGTGTAGTTGGAAATTTGCTTACACATGCTGGGGCAGAAGTTTCTGGTGAGCAGACGATTGAGTACTTTAACACGTTCCTTTCGCCTTACGCTCGCGGCAGGTCAAGCGAAGACGTTTACAGGGCACTCTACTATTTCTTCACATCAATTCGGCGTGATCCCACGGCAACCAATCCGCAAAGAGGATACTCGATCTCCTTAGATCTAGATCCTCCAGAGTTTCTAAGGAATGAGGAGGCCATCGGAGCAACTGGAAAAAGACTTGGAAAGTACGGCGACTTCCAGGATGAATTTTTCCGATTAACCGAATCTACTTCTGAAGTTTTTCGTAACATCTCAATGTCACTACCATCACTCCTCCCTCATTTGCTTATCAGAGTTCGAAAACACTCTTTCGCCGAGGAAAAAAGCAGGCGGCTTTTGGAAGCATTTCATGAACTAGCCGCATCACGCAGTGTACCACAATTCGAACTTCTAAACGACAATGAGAAGATCAGCTACTCCGCGACCGGACTCAGGCTGGCAGACGACTGGACGAAACAGTGGGCCGCGGATTGCCTGCGCACAGGAAGTATGGATACAATTTTCCTTAACTTGCCCAAGTTGGCATATGAAGCAAGGAAGGATGATGAGAAACTTGTTTCGCTATTGAAGGGGTGTGCTTCCGTAGCAATTGAAGGGTTCAAAGCGAAACGAAAATTCATCAGTGAGAGGCTGAAACAACCGTTATTGCCACTTCTTGCTGGGATACATGGTCCCGCGCCATATTTCTATGAAAAAAACGCGGTTTACAATCTATCATTCGTTGGATTATCTGAGGCAGTGGAATATCACACCGGCGAGAAAGTGGCTATCACAAACAAACGTGCGGTTGAACTGGCATTAAGAATCTTAACTGAGCTTTCCAAGTTGGCAGCGGAATTATCGGATGAAGCACAAATGCGAATACGCGTCTCGCAAAGGCCTGGCGATGAAGCAGCAGGTCGACTTACCGCCCTGGATATCGAAGAGTATGGTAGGGCAATTGTTATTGCTGAAGGTTCTAGGGGGCTGTCATATTATTCTGACCTCCCCACTATACCATTGTCGATGAAGATGCCCATTGAAAATAGAATCGCTTTAGAAGCCAAGTTCCAGTCAGCGTTACAAGGCGGACATCTGAATTTAATTTGTATCGCGCCAGGAACTACTTCCCGTGCTTTGTTCAAGTTGACTCAGCATTCATCTGAGGCGGGATGCAAGTTCCAAACATATACGTCGAATTACACGTCATGCAGTGTCTGCAATCAGACGGACCACGGGATTATACCACGATGTCCGAGATGTGGCTCGGATAGGCTCGTGTACACCGGGAGATCGTCTTACGAAATTCTACCCTTCAACCTGTGGCCCGAAGAGAAACAAAAGAACGCTGACAATCGAACGTTGTATGAACTTCAGAGCTAAGCCATCGCATAAGTTCAGCTGATATAGTTGTGACTTGACTTTTCAAGGTCAGGTATCACTTCAACATCAACACTCAGATCAGGAGGTATGTTAGTAGGCCTGGGATCCTGAAGCAATGAGTCTGGGCCCTTCGATGCTAGTTTAGTAGCGGGATGATCTATTCCGAACGAATCCAATGAAACATGGTAGACTAATCTGCGAACGTCACGCTCATCCACGTAACCTAAGGCGTGCAAGTATTCGTGAAGCAGAGTTGAATAGACGTAGGCATTGATTTCTCGAAGTGATCCGGCTCCTCTTGTCACGACGTCTAACGCATTTCGATTCATGACTATGCCGTTTGTTCCCATCGTATGAAAAGCTCCAATATTTTGTGGTAGCCGAGCTAAATATAGCATCAAACCTGACCTCCGACGGCCCAAGGAAATCTCCGCGGTTTTCTTTACTAGTGCAAATACGTCGTTGAACTCTTCACAAGAATCCAGGCGCGCGCCCATATTACTCAGGAGTTTTCATGCCTCATTTTTCTCTTCAAGTAGATGCCGGACTTTCTCGACGAAAGCAAGATACTCGCATAGTATCGTCTTACCTAATGGCGTTAGTCCGTATAGGTCGTCTGATAATTCATCAATCAGCTTATGAGTTCTTAGAAGCGGGACATTTTCGTAAATTAGTTTTGGATTGATGTCTTCTCGAAAGTGCCTTTTGCCTTGTGGCTCTTCGAGCAACGGGAGGAGCATTTTAACTCGTGTCTCGTTAGTTAGAACATCCATCAATTCCAAAGCCTCGCGAAATGCGCGCTCAAGCGCGCGATCACGCCAATTTAGATGTTCAATCACGAACTTGCCGGTACTTACCGCGTTTTGGAATTTTGAATCGATTGAATCCGAATTCACTTTGAAAGGATAGACGACGACCGCCTTGGAGTTATCAGATTCTTCAACCATCTCCAGCTCTTTTATCAACGCCTCATCTGGGAGCTTCGTTTCACAGAAAACCGCAGTTAACTTCTTATCATTTACGCCTACCAGGTCTGCAGTGAACTTTCGTGAATGTTTCTCCGGATCGTAAAGTACGGCGTCTACGAAAGTGTCAACATCAGAATCGTGCGACAAACTTCTGGCCGCATGAAACTTTTCAAGTAAGTGAAGTTCAGTTTCATCTTGCTCAGATCGGAAGTCGCCCCGAAACTTTTCGTAGTCCAGTATGTGCTTCGAAAGCACACGGCGCTTTCGCGCTGAGGGATGAACTTCTAGATTCATGCTCAATCATCTATTAATGCTCGGCGAGGAAATATAAGCGTTACCTCAGGTAACAGGATTCACTTTAGCGCTCCTAAAACTAGACCGATAAGGCTCATCCTGACGAGCAAACCGTACCATACTTGTTTGAAGTATTTTGCATGAGGAGTGGTATCCACGTCGTATGCGATTTCATCGACACGTGGGAGTGGATGCATGACGATCATCTGTTTCTTTGCACGCGACAAGTCATTCGCAGTGAGTCGGTAGAAGCCTCGGACCTTCTCGTAATCTTCGAGTGAACCGAACCGTTCCTTTTGGATCCGGGTTACGTAAATCACATCTACGGCGGGAATGACTTCAGACAGATCCTCGGATTCTTGCACTTTTACACGTTGACTTACTTCTTCCAGAACTTCTTTCTTCATTCGAAGCAGAGAGGGCGACACTAAACGCAATTTAATGTCGTACAGCGAAAGCGCGTATGCTAAGGAATGGACGGTTCTGCCGTATCGCAAGTCTCCGACCAGGGCAATACTTAGACCATTAAGCTTCCCCATTTCCTTCCGTATTGTATACAGGTCGAGCATAGCTTGCGTTGGATGCTCCTCTGCACCTGTACCAGCGTTTATCACCGGAATCTCAGAAAACTCCGCTGCCAGACGTGCGGCTCCTTCCAACGGATGGCGAATAACTAAAACGTCAGCATAATTTTCGACTACTCGAATTGTGTCCGCTAAATTCTCGCCTTTCTCGACTGAAGCAATTTTTGGTTCCGCAAAACCAATGCAGTTTCCTCCGAAACGATACATCGCTGACTCGAAACTTAGTCTTGTTCTCGTGCTTGGCTCAAAGAATAGGGTCGCCATAATCTTACCGTTAAGGTCACGCGAACCCACGCTAGCCATAGGTTCGACTACGTCCGTCGTATCCAGAACATAGTCTATTTCTTCGCGTGAAAAATCTCTTATCGAAACAACGTCTCTACCGTTGAAATTCACTGAATGACGCCCGTTTGCCCTTGCATATCACAGTTAAGAAGTTTCTTCAAGAAACATACTACTTCAAACGACTAAGGCAACAGAATTCTCAAGCAAACCTATTCTTGAATAAAGGTACGAAAACAAGAGGGCGGGATCGGCGGTGTTTGCCGCAAATAGCAAAGGGAAAGTTTTCGACTACGCTAAGGTTTTGGTTCGAGGACGAACTCGCTTAATGTAAGCTAATGCTAGAATCCCTACAGCAAGACCGGCTAGGATAGATTCTACTGGAAAGCCAGGAATACATCCCCCAGTAACTGTAACACCGAAGATTTGCTGCCGTGTGATATTGCCGCTCGTTGCGGTGATCTGAATTGGGTAAGTGTTTGCGACTGTTGAGCAAGTGATCGAAATCATTACCTCCGACGTGACTGCTGCATTGGGAGGTGGTGTAAGAGGATTTGTGGAAAATGACACACTCATCCCTGTCGGAGCACCGGAAGATGTCAGCATGACCGGACTACTGAAGTGATTCCATGATTGAATAGTAGCGACTACCGACATCGGAGAGGACTGAGGCGATATTTGCAGCGAGGTTGGGGCTACTGAAAGCGTGAAATTCGGACAAACCGGTGGACAAAAACTTGGTCTCTTCGTGACTACGAGAGTGACCATCGTCATATGCATGGTGGCGTTACCGGTGATTGTCAAAGTATAACTTCCAACTGGAGTGAACGGTGTCGTTTGTACAGTTAAGATCGAACTGAACGGAGCATTTCCGGAGTTAGGGTTAAGATTCCATGTTACGCCCGGTGGAGGCGATGAGGATATTCCCAAGATTACTTCTGGTTGACCACCGCATACTGAGCCCACACTCACATTATAAGTTGCAACCTTCCCCTGCACAATTGACTGACTTGACGGAGACGCACTCAGAGTGAAATCGGGTTTGAGACTCACACAAACAACATTACAGTTTCCTTCGTTGTCGCACGCTGTAACGGTAATGATGTAATTCGCCTGGTCTTTATAGATGTGATTTTGGATATCACTGATCTGACTTTGACAGCAGAATGGTACGTCCAAGGTTGAACCATCTCCAAAATCCCAATGCAAGCTCACTATCCAAAGACCGCTGGATGTTTTCGCGGCTACGTTAAACATGTATGCTGGCGGGTATAGCGTAGTTAGAAGAGG
>Ga0326727_10017050_pt1 | contig 15172 bp, 15 predicted proteins | sample MB2enrmetagenome_FD_207643 | JGI IMG/M metagenome (GOLD analysis project Ga0326727, IMG submission 207643) | Lab enriched peat soil microbial communities from McLean, Ithaca, NY, United States - MB29MY | ecosystem: Environmental > Terrestrial > Soil > Wetlands > Peat | place: USA: New York... | reverse complement strand
TAGCAAACCCAATTTTCAACCCGTCAAACTGCATCCCTTCGCACCTCCACTTTTAAGACTGAATTTTAGAATTCAATGTGGTCAAGTGACGAAGAATAAGTTGCGGATAGATTTGAGCAAGAATTCGACCGGCCGTTTTAGGAGCTACGATACCGGGGAGACCCGGAGCCAGGAGTGCTTTGATACCAAGCAGCTGCGCATATTCAAAATCCGTCCCGCCAGGTATAGAAGCCAAATCCACAATTACCGCATCCCGTGCCACCTTTTCTAACATCACCCGATCTAAGATAAGATGGGGAACGGTATTAAAGATGATTTCCGCACGTCCAATCTCATCCTCAAGATCTGAAAGATGTACTGCATGGAAACCCATTTCAACAGCCCGCGCTAAGTCCGAAGGTTTACGAGCAACTCCAGTAACCTGTGCTCCTATCCCATGTAACATGCGCGCCAGAGTCCAACCGGTCCGACCCAAACCCAGGACGAAACTTTTGCTGCCATGAATCGTGATGGTTGTGGCCTCCATCGCCATTTGAATAGCTCCCTCTGCCGAAGGTATGGAATTAAGGATCGTAATTTCATTGAGGGTTATGGTTTCTACCAATTGGATACCCATATTCTCTGCTGCCGACTTCAAAGCTGGCCGCGCCCAGCCAATTAACAGCGGAACACGAGTCGGAATAGCTTGAAGTACTTCTTTGTTTAAAACGATCGGCGATGCAGAATATTTGGCTTTGACTACCCCACGGTCATCCGTGCCGAACATCGGAAAAAGCAACATATCCACTTGGCTAACTGCGTCTTGAAGTGATGGCGCAAGCGTCATTCCCGAAATGGGAGATGCATTTTCGAAGCCAACCCCAACTATGTAAGCTCCTTGTTTTTGAAGTTCGGGAATTAAATAAAGTTCCCGATCATCCCCTCCGACCACGGCCAAACTAATTCCTTTCAGACCCGCACTCATCTTTATGCCCCCTTTGAGACAATGTCCCATTGACTACAATCCATTATATGAGGGAACGAGGGCTGAGGTGACGTCTGATTAGTTGCCTAATCGAGGAAATTCTCGAGTCCGATGACGAGTTCAGTCAATTCAGAAGCCTTGCGGATACCCAACATAATCCCGGGCATATAAGTTTCTCTCGTAAAGGCGTCATGCCGGATTGTTAAAGATTGTCCTAAACCACCAAATAAAACTTCTTGGTGGGCAATCAGACCGGGTAACCGTATTGAGTGAATATGGATACCTCCAACATCCGCTCCGCGGGCCCCTGGGATTTTCTCATACTCATTCGGATGCCCTTGAACCATCGGTTCACGGACTTCCAGGATAACTTCCGCAGTTTTTAAAGCAGTCCCTGATGGAGCGTCCAATTTCTGATCATGGTGTAACTCAATAATGTCCACATTGGGAAAGTATTTCGCAGTTTCTCTGGCAAAACGCATCATTAGAATTGCTCCTATGGCAAAATTTGGAGCTAAAAAAGCACCCACCTGTTCTTTGGTTACTAAAGCACTAATTTCTTCTATTTCAGCTTCATCCAAACCTGTCGTTCCAATAACCGGAACAACTCCGGCCATAATTGCGGTTTTTGAGTTTTTAAAAACGGATTGAGGATTTGTGAAATCCACCAAAACATCAGCGCGTAGCTCCCGCAAAATTTCGGTATCGATTGGACCCATGATATCTACGCCAACTCGGGGGACGCCCACCACAAACCCAACGTCCATCCCTTGATGTCGTATATCTGAAGCCCCCACTAAAAGGAGATCATCCTGTTTAAGAAGCGTTCGGATCACTTCTTGACCCATTTTCCCACTCGCTCCGGCGACAAAAACTCGAATTTTTTTCAACGCTAACCCCTCCTGCGATGATAAGCCAAAAACCCCGTAGCAAAACGCAAGGCGGGGTTACAGCTTTTCATTTCATTTTATGGGGTATCCTGTCCTCTGTCAAATTTAATTTAGCGACTTCTCTCGGCTTTATTATGCAAATCAATAATAATAACCTCAGAACCTACTTTTTTGATAGTTTGCCAAGGTATTACCAATTGTTCCCGGTCCCGATCTCCTCTTGAACTCCAAAAGCCCGAAATCCCTCCGCGGGAAGTCAGAATAATTGCTTCAACAGACCCGTTTAAGGAAATATCAAGATCAGCGTCACCAACCAAGCCCAGTTTTGCTCCATCATACAGATTAATAATTTCTTTACCGGCGAGATCACTTAAGAGCATATTACCCCCCCTATTTGCGCAATCTGAGCCAAGCCTTCAGACCATAAGGTTGTAAAATAGCCAGCAATAAGGAAATGGCAGCGAGTGGCTCCACAATAAATACGGATTTACTCCACCAATTTTCAGGTATTTTCAAAAAGGAGAACAAGAGTTCCAGGGAAAGGTAAATTCCCCCGGCTGTGCCAACCAATTGACTTAGAGCAGTAGCTAATTGGTTTGAAGTAGGCTGTGACCGCCACATCAACAAATACCTGCGCTCTCTAACCGACATGACAATACCACCGATCAAAAGCATAACCCCAAGGGCTTGCATACACCACTCCCCCTCATGGGGATTGTATGTACAGACAAACATTCCTAGAACAAAAAATCAGAAGAATTAACCTTAAACCTTGATTCCCGTGAAAAATTATACCTACACTAATAAACCCTGATTTTACGGGCATTTTGGTGTTTTTGTAGGTACTCAGTTAATCAACCACAGATTACACAGATTAACACAGAATAAAGACATTTTGGCTCTAAACTACAAATCGCTTGTAACTCAATTGATGATCGCCAAAGTTGATTAAAAGGCCTCATTTTAACAAATTTAGTCCGCTCTGTATGTACAATTCAATTCTTTGTCTTTGTCTGTGTGTTTCTATCTAATCGTTCTTAATCTGTGTAATCTGTGGTTCCCCGTTCAGAATTCCCCAAGGCTCTGATTGGAGATCAGGGGCCGGATCAGGACATGATCCAGCGTGCCCTGACTCAAATTCCCGTTGAACCGAATCCTCCGCTCCCTCGATCAGTATCCTGAAGTTCTTCGACTTCTTGAAATATAGCCCGGAAAACAGGCAAAAAAACCATTTGAGCTATTCGATCTCCGGAATTAATAGTAACGGGTTGGGGGCCTGAATTAGACATCAATACTTGGATTTCCCCACGGTAATCCGAATCAATCACCCCCACGCCATTGGTCAACCCCATTCCATGTCGACTCGCCAGACCACTGCGAGCAAAGACGAGAGCAACGACCTGTTGACTCGGGAGTTCAATAGCCAGGCCGGTAGGAATCTTGACATGCTCGCCGGGGTTGACGATCAAGGGCTCGATCAGCTCAGCGCAAAGATCCACTCCCGCCGAACCTGCCGTAGCATAGCTGGGAAGAACTACTGACGCGTTAGTCATCTTTTTGATTTTCACTATGATAGGATCCGACACGCTGACCTCCCCTCAGATGCGAGGCACGAGGTTCGAACATTGGACCCCGAACATCCTGCCTCACCATTGCTACACTTCCCAACTAATTTGCTTCAATATATCGGCTAATACAACTTCATGTCCGGACGGGCCTAAGGTCATTATACTGATTTTATCCCTTTGCCAAAGGCGTCTAATTAGACGTAAAACATCGGCCAAGGTCACTTTTTCAAGTTTTTCGACTACTTCCTCCGGGGAAAGAACACGGTTATAAGTAAGTTCTGTCTTCCCCAAACGACTCATCCGACTGCTCACCGATTCCAAACCAAGATAGAGACCACCTTTAATTTGTGCTTTTGTTCTTTCCAATTCCTCCGCAGTAATCCCTTGTTCCGCTATCCCCTTCAGTTCTCGAAGGATACATTCGATGACTTCTTTGGTATTATTCGGACTTGTGCCGGCATAAATCGCAAATAACCCGGTATCCACATAAGTGGAGTGATAAGAATAGACTGAATAAGCCAAACCACGTTGTTCTCGTATCTCCTGAAACAACCGGGAGCTTAAACCTCCACCCAGAATATTATTAAAAATGTGCATCGCATAGATCTCATCATCATCTTGTCCTAAGCCGGGAACTCCCAAGAGGATATGCATCTGTTCCGTATCTTTCTTCTGATAACGTTCAATAGTCTGACCGACAGGCGTTCCTTCAAGAATTCGGCGACCGCCCCTTTTAAATGTACCAAATTGATTCGTCAGTTTTGCCACAACATCATCGTGTTTAATTTTGCCCGCCACGGCAATCACCACATTATCCGGAGCATAATGTTCAGAGAGGAAGGTCATGATCTTCTCTCGACTTAAGGACTTTATGCTCTCCTCTGTTCCTAGGATCGGTTTTCCTAAAGGATGATCATTCCATACATATTCCGAAAAGATATCATGGATCAATTCGTCTGGAGAATCCTCATACATCTTTATCTCTTCGATCACCACGTTCATTTCTTTCTCAATTTCCTTTTCATCAAAGAGCGAGCAGAAAAACATGTCACTTAAAACATCAATCGCCAGATCAAGGTCCTCATCCAAGATTTTGGCATAGTAACAAGTATATTCTTTCGTCGTAAAGGCATTCAGTTGTCCGCCAACGGCTTCGAGCGACTCTGCCAAAGCGCGTGCACTACGATGCTCTGTGCCCTTGAAAAACATGTGCTCTATAAAGTGTGAAATTCCCTCATATCCTTCATTTTCATCCCGAGACCCGGCTCCCACCCAGATCCCCACGGCAGCTGAACGCACATGTTCAATTTCTTCTGTAATAATTCTCACTCCGTTAGCTAATACCATTTTTTGATACAATCAATTCACTCCCTCTTACTTCCATATCCTAAAAGGAAATCGGTGTATTATAGAACGATCTCCTGTGACTTCATTATCGCTCAGCAATGGGACGCTGGTAAACTTTCGTTTTCCCAACCAGACTTCTAAATGTCCCAACCTCTCTCCTGCTCGAACCGGCAGATTCGCAGTTTTTTCCCACACGACGCGGGTTTGAATTTTCTGACGTTCAACTTTAGAAATACTAATATCTACCGGATCCTTACTAAACACTTGCACCGACTCATTTGAACTTGGAAATTCTGCGATAGCCTGTCCGGCTTTTATCAGTCGAACCGTCTCTGTTTTTTCAAAACCCCACTCTAACAGTTTCTTCGCATCCCCAAAGCGATCCGGTGCATCAAGCACTACAACCAATAGTTGACGGCCATTCTTCGTCGCCGATGCAACTAAGCATTTCCCCGCTGCGGTCGTCGTCCCCGTTTTGACCCCGTCTGCATAGGGATAATTCCAGAGTAATTTATTGGTGTTCCGTAAGTCCATGAACACGTCCGGCTCCAGAAAATGAATTTTTGTTTCTTTTTGACGGATAATTGAGACAAATTGAGGAATTTGCAAACCATGGCGAGCAATTAGGGCAAGGTCGTAGGCCGTGGAATAATGGTCCTTTTGCGGCAAACCGTTCGTATTCTCAAAATGAGTATTTTGTGCTCCCAAGGCCAACGCTTTCCGATTCATCAACTGAACAAACTGTTCTTCACTTCCGGCGATATGCTCGGCAATCGCAACACACGCATCATTTCCCGATCGGACTAAAGCTCCGGTAATCAGTTCATAAAGATTGATTTTTTCTGCCGGATCAAGATCCAAGGTTGCTTCGCCAACGGCTGCTGCTTTCTGACTTACCGTTACAACTTCATCGGACCGCCCTAACTCCAAACCTAAAATAGCCGTCATGATTTTGGTAGTGCTTGCCGGCGGGCGACACTTATTTGCCTGTTTACCAAAGAGAACATCACCTGTTGCCACATCCATCACTACAGCAGCGTCAGCGCTGACACCGGAAGGTTCCTCTGACACCACAGCAGGTTGGACAGGTTTCTTTGAGTAGCCACCAGGGACTGGCTGCTTGGCTAAGGCACCATACACACGATTCACCGGTAAAACGCCAATGCTTATAACACAAAGAAAGACGCAGCACCAAGAACACGTCCACTTTCGCCTGATCATCTAACCACCTCAACTTCTGATACGTTATGAGGTAGTATCTCCGAACTGGTCCAAGGTTATTAGTTCATCAAGGGTTGAAAAAACAAATCCCTCTTGAGCCAATTGCTGGAGAATAACAGGCAAGGCTTTGACGGTATTCTCTTTGGGATGCATCAATACAATAGCACCGGATTTATTCGTTTTAATCCCAAACCTAATAACCGGATTAAGAATACGTTGAGCGATAATCTCCGGCGTACTGTCTCGCCGCCAATCCACGGTATCCAATGTCCATAGAATAGTCTGATAACCTAATTGATCAGCAGCCCGCAGTCCTGAAACCCCCTTCTCACCATAGGGTGGGGCATAGAAATGCGTTTTGTGCCCAATTATTCCTTCAATAATACTTTCCGTTTTTTTAATTTCTTCTTGGTTAGCCCCTATCGAAAGCTGATCCGGATGCGGATGAGAATAGCCGTGATTTTCAATTTGGTGGCCTCGACTTGCCATTATTTTCAGCAATTCAGGATTTGTCTTGGCCCAACGTCCGGTGACAAAAAAAGTGACATGGGCCTTAGACTTATCTAAGGTGTCTAAAATTGCGGGGATATATTCTTCGCCCCAATCCACGTTAATTGTTAAAGCCATCACTTTCTGATCCGTGTTGATTTGCTCAATTGGCTTCGAGACCGAAGCTTTGCTGGCAATTATCCAATTTTCCGCAGCTATACCTGCGAGCAACAGAAGGAAAATCCCGCCTAACGAGAGTACTCGCCGCGAGATTCTTAAGTTAATAAACATCCGAGTTCCCCCCTTCCTTAAACATTTATGCGAAGAGAGGACCTCTCAGACTAAACATTATTTAGATATTATAAGAATTATGAACAAATCTAATTGGCAGCCGAGTTTTCTTTGCGTACGTTGGGCATGGCCTCTTTACGGGATAGATTCAAACGACCCTGTTTGTCAATCGCTGTCGCTTTAACCAGGATCTCATCCCCGACTTTTACGATGTCTTCGACTCTTTCGACACGCTCATGAGCTAACTGGGAAATATGAACAAGTCCTTCTTTTCCGGAAAGACCCAGGACTCCCGGGATAACTTCCACAAAAGCGCCAAAATCCATGACCCGCGTGACTTTACCGTTATAGATTTTACCGACTTCCACTTCCTGAGTTAACGACTTAATAATCTTTAACGCTTGATCGCCGCCATCACCATTCATAGAGGATATGAAGACACGACCATCATCCTCGATGTCGATTTTAACTCCCGTTTCATCAATAATCTTCTTAATTGTTTTTCCGCCGGGTCCTATAACATCGCGGATTTTATCCGGATGAATCGAAGCCGTAATAATTCTTGGCGCATAGGAAGAAAGTTGGGGGCGGGGTTTGTCCATCACAACCAACATTTTATCTAAGATAAAAAGCCGTCCGGCTTTAGCTTGGCTTAAAGCCTTGGCAAGAATCTCCCGGGATACACCCATAATCTTGATATCCATCTGCAAAGCGGTTACCCCTTTGCTGGTTCCGGCCACTTTGAAATCCATATCCCCGAAGTGGTCTTCCAAACCCTGAATATCTGTAAGAATTGCGATTTGATCCCCCTCTTTTATCAGACCCATGGCAATACCGGCTACCGGGGCTGTAATAGGAACACCGGCATCCATCAGAGAGAGGGTGCTTCCGCAAACGGAGGCCATTGAACTGGAACCGTTAGACTCCAAAACTTCGGAAACCAAGCGGATCGTATAAGGAAACTCATTTTCATCCGGCAAAACAGGCAGCAAAGCTCTTTCCGCTAAAGCACCATGACCAATTTCCCTCCGTCCGGGCCCACGCATCGGTCGAGTTTCCCCAACACTGTAGGGTGGAAAATTGTAGTGATGAATATAACGTTTAGACCTTTCCAAGCCTAAACCATCTAAAATTTGTTCATCCCCTGCGGCACCCAACGTCGTCACGGTCAGCACCTGAGTCTGACCCCGCGTAAAGAGCCCTGTCCCATGGGTACGTGGTAAAATTCCCACTTCAACAGTGATGGGACGAACTTCATCGACTGCTCGACCATCCGGGCGAATCTGCTCATCTGTGATTAATTTACGGACAATCAGGTGCACAAGGTCTTCGAGCATTGCCATGATTGCTTGAGAATCATCTGGAAACTCAGCTTCGAAATAACTCAGGGCCTCAGCTTTAACTTCATCAATTGCAGCTTCCCGGGCTTTCTTCTCCTCAACACGCACAGCGGCATCTAATTTGTTGTAGGCATAGGATTTAACGGCTTCGACAATGTGATCTTGAATTTTGGCAGGCTTTACTTCAAGTTTTTCTTTAGCCAGGTTCAGGGCAAAAGCTTCCTGACGATACTCTGCTATAAATTTGGCAATCTTTTTAATCTCAGAATGCCCAAACATAATCGCCTCTAAGATTTGATCCTCGGGCACTTCTTGAGCACTGGCTTCGACCATCATGACCGCATCTTCTGTTCCTGCAACCGTCAAAAGCAACCGACTTTTCGCTGCTTGTTCGATGGTGGGATTAATGATGAATTCATCTTCAATAAATCCCACTGTCACAGCGGCAACGGGACCCTCAAAGGGAATATTCGATATAGTTAAGGCTGCGGATGCTGCATTGATCGCTGTGATATCTGTCGCACAGTCTTGATCGACAGACATAACGGCCGCAACCACTTGGACATCATTCCGAAACCCTTCCGGAAACAAAGGGCGGATTGGACGGTCAATTAACCGCGCCGATAAGGTTGCCTTTTCACTTGCTCTTCCTTCTCGCTTAATAAATCCGCCCGGAATTTTTCCGGCAGCATACATACGCTCTTCAAACTCAACGGTCAAGGGAAAGAAATCAATTCCCTCCCGGGGTGCAGAACTGCATGTAACAAAGGCAGAAACCACGGTATCCCCGTAGCGGAGAAAAATCGAGCCTCCCGCTTGTTTACCAATTTTCCCGGTTTGGAAAGTCATGATTCTCCCACCGACCGAGAGTGACTTTTCAAATATTTCCTGTTTCACAATGGAACCTCCTTATACCTATTCAATCCTTCAATTCAACTTGTTTCCTCTTCGACATAGTATTATTATTTCCTGCAATTTGCATAAAAAAACTCTACTATAGAGAATAATCTTGTTAGACCGCAAATTTTGTGTCTATTTCAAGAATTCATTTTAATTCATCAGTAGTGCCGCAACGCAGCATGGGGTTTGATAAGTAAATAAAGAAGCGGATCAATCTGATCCGCTTCTTCCGTTACCTTTTAGTATATTATTTCCGCAGACCAAGTGCAGCAACAATATTCCGATAACGATCAAAATCAACATTTTTTAGATACGTTAACAACGCACGTCTTGAGCCGACCATTTTTAAGAGTCCTCGACGGGAATGGTGGTCTTTCTTATGCGTTTTAAAGTGTTCTGTCAAATACGTAATTCGTTCAGTGAGCAGCGCGATTTGCACTTCCGGCGAACCTGTATCCCCTTCTTGTCGAGCGTGTTTTAGAATAATTTCTTGTTTTCTTTCAGATGTCATCATCGGAAAATTCCTCCATTTTTTATAATTCCCAGCTGCCCAGATTGACGTTGGAGACTTCGCCAATCCGAGTCAATGGGTCCTCATAGTTTCTAAAACAGTATACATGGTCAGAAGGTTTTTGTAAAGTTGTTCCGCTCTAGCGCTATAAGCGGGTTTCTCGCAAAACGCCTTCAGCTTGAACCTTATCTTTTCTTAACTGAATCAACAGTTCATTCACTCCATTAAATTTGCATTCATCACGCAAACGTTCTTCAATGTAAACCGTAATCTCCTGCCCATAGAGATCCCCTTCAAAATCGAAGAAATGAACCTCGACTGTTGTATTATACTTATCATGAAAAGTTGGTTTTATTCCGATGTTCATCATGCCGGCGACCCGCTTTTCGTCTAGATAAGCCCAGACTGCATACACTCCTCGCTTAGGAATTATAACGTCTTCTGAGTAAAGAAGGTTAGCCGTTGGATAACCAAGCTGACGGCCGCGCTCTTCCCCATGTACGACAATCCCACTAAGACAAGGTGAGCGCCCAAGTAAAGTACCGGCTAATTGGATATCCCCATGAAGTAGTGCTTTGCGAATACTGCTTGAAGATATCACGCGACCACCAATCGTCTGAGCCTGGAGTATACTAACTCCAAATCCATGCTTTACCCCTAGGAACTGCAACAACTCGGGAGTACCTTTTCCTTGGGCACCAAATGAATAGTTGAAACCAACCACGACATGAACCACCCCGAGAGGAAGAAGGATCTTCTCTACGAACTGTTCCGGAGAAGTGTTTGCCATCTCTAGGGTAAATGGTATAAGGTAGACGGTTCGAACTCCAATCTCCTCCAAATATAGCAACCGCTCTTGAGTTGTCGACAAGAGTTTAATATTCCGTTCAGGAAATAATACTTTTAACGGATGCGGCTCAAAAATTAAGACGCTAAGTCCTACACCTAAACGTACAGCTTGTTCTAATCCATGCTTAAGCAAGCGATGATGCCCCAGGTGTACTCCATCGAAATTACCTAATGCTAAAACACAGGTCTCTTTGTCTATTGGCAGACTTGTTCGAACTTGCACGGATCTGACCCTCCTAAATCATCCAAAAACTTTATGCGGAAAAAGACTGTCCTCACGCCAAACTCCAATTCCGATTAATTCTCCAGCCTCGATAACTTGAACATAGGACTTACACGAGGTTCGAGGTTCGAGGTTCGAGATTAGAACGCTAGATTTCATTTCGAAACACGAGCCACGATCTTCGAACTCCAAATTCCCTTCGGTCTGAGCCGTCTTAACTTGTTCGCGCTTGGTTGACAACCCCTGTCGGAAAGCCTTCGCGCGAAGGGCTGATAAAAATACCTGCGGAAGATCAATTCCGGCCGTCAACGGAAGTAAAAAGGGATAGATCGAAGTGGCTGCAGCCGCTTCGATCTCTTCCAGGGTCCAGCTCTCCTGAATCTTAAACGGGCCGGAACGAACTCGCAATAAATTAGACATATACGCCCCACAAGCTAATGATTGCCCAAGATCATGACAAAGGGTTCTTATATAAGTTCCTTTGGAACACTCAATATACAAAATTGCCCTGGGAAACTCCCCTTCATACCATTTTTCCAGTTCTAATTTGTAAATAGATACTTCCCGCGGCTTTCTCTCCACGGCTATACCTTGCCGAGCATATTCATAGAGATGTTTCCCGGCTTTACGAACCGCTGAGTACATTGGAGGGACTTGGGATATTTCACCTCTAAAGCTTGGTAAAATCCGTTCTAAATCACTTTGGGTCATATCCGTTGGTGTTACTTGGATCTCTTTCCCGAAGGCATCTTGAGTGTCTGTCATAATACCAAAAGTAACCTCCGCGAGATAGGCTTTCCCCTGCTCGGTTATGTATTCTGCCAGTCGTGTGCCCTTGCCTACACAGAGGGGTAAAACTCCAGCCACCCCGGGATCAAGCGTTCCGGTGTGTCCGATTTTTTTGGTTTGCAGTATCTTTCGCATCCAAACTACGACATCTGAAGATGTCATTCCCGGCGGTTTAAGGACGTTAATGATCCCTTCCACTCCTTAACGCCTCCTCAATCACAGTAGTTATGCTTTGCTTGGCCTCAGCCAGCGGGAGTTTGAGGGTGCACCCTGCCGCACGTTTATGCCCTCCGCCGCCGAACTGAGCAGCAATCTCATTGACGTTCAGCCAGAGGTTGGAACGAAGACCCCCTTTAATCTCTTGAGGCCCCACCTCTTTCAGCAAGACCGCAACCTCAACTCCCGCAATACTCCGGGCATGATTCACTAGTCCTTCACTCAGTTCCTGCTCTGCACCGCAGCTTCGAAAATCCTCCAGGCTTAGAATCATGACTGCCAACTGACCATCCGCCCGGATCTCTAAGCCGTTTAGGGCATGTTGAAGTAACTTGATCTGAGCCAGAGGCTTTTGGTCGAAAATGTTATGGTGGATCAACAATAAATCAAGACCAACATCCATTAGTTCTGCCGTCAAGCGATGCGTTTCAGAGGTCGTATTACTGTACTGGAAACAACCGGAATCCGTCACAATGGCTGTGTAGAGATTAGTCGCCAGATCTCGATCTATATCCACACCCAACCGGTTGATTAAAGTCAAGGCGATTTCCGCAGTGGCGCTAGCCCGGGCATCAACCCAGTTAAAATGACCGAAGAACTGATTTGAGATGTGATGGTCTAAGTTTAGTATCGTACTCTCCGGCGAGATTTCAGACATTGAAAGGTTAACTCGTTGAAGGTCCGTACAATCCACAAACACTAAAACTTTCGGTAGGGGATCAGGCATACCACGTCTTATCCGGGAGGCGCCCGGTAAAAACGTCAGATAGTTTGGCACCGGATCCGGATTATAGAAAAAAACCTCTTTTCCCATTTTCTCTAAGGCCAGACCGATTGCCAGCATTGAGCCGACACAATCCCCATCCGGTGAGACATGGGAGAAAAGCGCCACCGTTGGCGCTTTTCTTAAAACTTCAATCATTTCTTCTCTTGAGTTGCTTTCAGTCATGCGATTCATCCTTACCGGAATCTTCAGATACACCAACATCACGCAACAACTTGGCAATGTGGGCACCATGTTGTATGGAAGGATCATAAACAAATACGATGGTCGGGACGTGTCGGAGTCGTATACGCTTCCCAATTTCAGTCCTTAGGAACCCTGCTGCATGATTCAGGGTATCCAAAGACGTTTTTACTTCATCCTCAGTACCCAGAACACTAATATATACCTTGGCATGTGCTAAGTCATTCGCAACCTCCACGCTCGTCACCGTTACAAATCCGATCCGAGGATCTTTTAACTCTACCAGGATAAGTTGCGAAATTTCTTCTTTAAGCGTTTCTGACAACCGATTGGGCCGATGTTTTGACATAACTATCCCTCCAGGGCTGATTTACTATAGCGTGCGTTGGACCTCTTCCATGACAAACGCTTCAATGATGTCGCCTTCTTTAACATCATTGAATTTCTCGATGCCAATTCCACATTCATAACCCTCAGCAACCTCTTTAACATCATCTTTAAAGCGTCGCAAAGATTCCATGACACCTTCATGGATAACGACACTATCGCGAAGAACACGAACTTTAGCGGAACGGATAATTTTGCCTTCTGTCACCATACACCCGGCAACAGCGCCGGCCTTAGGAACTTTGAAGACCTGACGAACTTCGGCTTTACCTGAAATAACTTCGGTAAAGGTAGGATCAAGCAGGCCCGTCATGGCCGCTTTAACATCTCCGATGGCATCATATATAACTCGATAAAGACGTAAATCGACGCCCTCAAGTTCAGCAGCTGCTTTCATATTGGAATCTACCCGAACATTAAAGCCAATAATAATAGCATTTGAAGCTGACGCCAGCATAATGTCATTTTCGTTAATTGCTCCAACTCCACCGTGGATTGGATTGACCCGCACCTCACTGGTTGAAAGCCGCAGCAGTGACTGCCGCAACGCTTCGACAGACCCTTGGACGTCTGCTTTAATGATAATGTTTAATTCCTTGATTTCGCCCTCTTTGATCTTGTCAAAAAGGTCTTCCAAGCTAACTTTAAAGACTGTTTTTTTAGATTCTTCCACTTTACGCACCGCAGTACGAGCAGAAGTTATTTGTCTTGCCAATTTTTCATCCGCTACAACATAGAACGCATCTCCGGCTTGAGGCACTTCGGATAAACCTTGAACTTCAACGGGCATGGAGGGACCGACTTTTTTAACACGTCGCCCTTTATCATCCACCATAGCCCGAATCCGCCCATAGGCACACCCTGCTACAGCTACATCACCTATATTAAGCGTACCCTTAGCAACGAGTACCGTTGCAATGGGGCCTTTTCCCTTGTCCAGTTCGGCCTCAATTACAGTACCTGCCGCCGGACGATTCGGATTTGCTTTCAAATCCTTAACTTCTGCGACAAGCAGGATCATCTCGAGAAGTTGGTCGATGTTCAGTTTTGTTTTTGCGGAAACCGGCACTGCAATCGTATCTCCGCCCCATTCCTCAACCACAAGACCAAACTCGGTCAGTCCTTGTTTTACTTTTTCAGGGGCTGCATTCTCTTTATCTATCTTGTTTATCGCCACAATAATCGGAACCTTAGCCGCTTTGGCATGATTGATAGCTTCGATCGTTTGAGGCATGACTCCATCGTCCGCCGCTACTACCAAAACTGCGATATCCGTGACATCCGCACCACGGGCACGCATCGCTGTGAAGGCCTCATGTCCTGGTGTATCTAAAAATGTAATCTTTTGACCTTTTATTTCCACCTGGTAGGCCCCAATGTGTTGCGTAATTCCCCCGGCTTCAGAATCCGTCACATTTGTCGTCCGAATTGCATCTAAAAGTGATGTTTTACCATGGTCCACGTGGCCCATTACGGTTACAACCGGCGGACGAAAAACGAGGTCTTTCGGATCATCATCTATTTCTTCAATAACCGCCATGGATTTCTCAGCTTTCACCTCAACCGTGACACCCATTTCTGCTGCCAAGATTGTTGCTGTTTCAGCGTCCAACTCCTGATTAATGGTCGCCATGACTCCCAAGTTCATAAGGTGTTTAATTAATTCTCCGGCCTTACGACTCATTTTTCCGGCTAGGTCCTGGACTGAGATAGATTCCTGAATCACAATGTGTTTTGGCGTTGTATCACGCACTTCTTTTTTGGGATGCTTTTGAAAACGTTTGTGCGGTGATCGTAACACATTTTCTTTTTCTTTTTCTACCTCACGTTTCCGTTCGTAAGCTTTGTCTTGAGCTTTTTTATTGGCAGGTGGTTGTCTTTTGGCCTGCTCCGTAATAGTTGGAGTTGTCGGTGCACCGACACCTGCACGCGGGGGCATACCTGATCGAGGACCCTGTGACTGTCCTTGATAGCCTGGACGAGGGCCTGACGGCTGTCCTTGATAGCCTGGACGGGGGCCCGACGGCTGTCCTTGATAGCCTGGACGGGGACCTGACGGCTGTCCTTGATAGCCTGGACGGGGACCTGACGGCTGTCCTTGATAGCCTGGACGGGGACCTGACGGCTGTCCCTGATAGCCTGGGCGGGGACCTGACGGCTGCCCTTGATAGCCTGGGCGGGGGCCTTGGGGTTGTTGTTGTCCCTGATAGCCTGGACGAG
>Ga0326727_10017049_pt1 | contig 15172 bp, 8 predicted proteins | sample MB2enrmetagenome_FD_207643 | JGI IMG/M metagenome (GOLD analysis project Ga0326727, IMG submission 207643) | Lab enriched peat soil microbial communities from McLean, Ithaca, NY, United States - MB29MY | ecosystem: Environmental > Terrestrial > Soil > Wetlands > Peat | place: USA: New York... | reverse complement strand
TGGAGATGCTGCAGGCGCTGGCCGATGCCGCTTCGGTCGGATTGACCAATGTCGCCCTCTATCAGGAGATGGCGCAGGCGCAGGCCGACGCCGAACGGTCCGCCGCCGCCGCCCGCACCAGCGAACTGCGCTTCCGCCGACTGTTCCTGGAAGCGCCCATCGCCCTGGCGATTGTCGATCGCGACCAGCGGACGATCGCCTGCAATGCCGCCTTCGACCGGTTGTTCGGCTTTGGCCCGGGAGAGGTATCGTCGCTGGCGAACTGGTTTGAACGGGTCTTTCCCGACCCGGCGGAGCGCGGCATGGCCCGCGGACGGTGGGATGGGGTCGTCGCCGGCGCCCAGACCTCACCCGGCGGCATCAAAGCCATCGAATATCGGGTGACTGCAGCCACGGGCGGCATCTTGACCATTCTGGTGTCGGCCATCGCGATTGGCGACGAGTTCGTCGCTACCTTCTTCGACATCACGGAACGCAAGCGGGCGGAAGAATCGCTGGAGCGATCGCAGGCCCAGCTGCGAACCTTCATCCGCCAGGCACCGATCAGCATCGCCATGTTCGATCGCGACATGCGCTACCTGGCCACCAGCGGACGCTGGCTGTCCGACTTCGGGCGCGGCGCCGCCGACCTGACCGGACTGTGCCTTTACGACGTGCTGCCGGACGTTCCCGAGGAATGGCTGGAGATTCATCGCCGCGCCCTGGCCGGCGAGACCATCCGCAACGATGAAGACCTGTGGATTGGAGCCGACGACCGAGAGCTTTGGTTGCGCTGGGTGGTGCAACCCTGGACGGATGATCACGGTGTCGTGGGCGGCATCATTGTCGCGACCGAGGACATCACCCTGGAAAAGGCCGCCCACCAGGCGCTGGAACGGGACATGGAGCACCTGGAACATCTGGTCGCCGACCGCACGGCCCAACTGGCCGCTGCACGGGATATCGCCGAAGCGGCAAACCGGGCAAAAAGTGCCTTTCTTGCCAACATGAGCCACGAGATCCGCACACCGATGAATGCCATCATCGGTCTTTGCCACCTGCTGCGCCAGGGCGATCCGACGGTCGAACAGCGCGAACGCCTGGACCGGATCGACCAGGCCGCCCAGCATCTCCTCTCCATCATCAACGACATTCTTGACCTGTCGAAGATCGAAGCCGGGCGCCTGCAACTGGAGCAGACCGACTTTTCCCTAAGCATGCTGCTGGACAACGTCCGGTCGCTGATCGCCGCCCCGGCCAAGGCACGCGGCATTGCCATCGCCATCGATGAGGGCGATTGTCCGCCTTGGCTGAAAGGCGATCCGACGCGGCTGCGCCAGGCGCTGCTGAACTATGCCAGCAATGCGGTGAAGTTCTCCAATCAAGGGCCGATCTGGTTGCGAGCACGATTACTGCGGGACGACAGCGACAGCATGCTGATCCGATTCGAAGTCGAGGACCACGGCATCGGCATCGCCCCGGCCATGATACCGGCGCTGTTCCAGACATTCTCCCAGGCCGACGTCTCGGCCACCCGAAAATATGGGGGAACCGGTCTGGGACTGGCGATCACCCGGCGCTTGGCACAGATGATGGACGGCGAAGTCGGGGTCGAAAGCCGGCTGGGACAAGGCAGCCTGTTCTGGTTCACCGCCCGCTTGCGTCCCGGGGGGAAGCGGCCGGACTCTGGCGCGGAACCGGATCTTGCCGAGATCGAACGGATCTTGCGTCGCAACCATGAAGGCGCCCGCATCCTCCTGGTCGAGGACAACGCGATCAATCGCGAGGTCGCCGAAGAGTTGCTGCGTCGCGTCGGGCTCTGGGTCGACAGCGCCGAGAACGGGACGTCCGCCGTCCACAAGGTCGTGAGCGGAGAGCACGACCTGGTCCTGATGGACATTCAGATGCCGGACATGGACGGCCTGGATGCAACCCGCCGGATTCGTGCCCTGCCGGGACGCCAGGAGCTTCCCATCGTCGCGATGAGCGCCAACGCTTTCGCCGAAGACCAGCGCCAATGCCTGGCCGCCGGGATGAACGACTTCATTGCCAAGCCGGTGGTTCCCGCCGCGCTTTATGAGGTGCTGCTGCGCTGGCTGTCGGGATGCGGTGCGGTCATGGCCGGAAAGGAAGACCTGCTGGACGGCGAGGCCGACGTCGCGGTCCCTCCCGTCCCCGAGCGGGCACCGCCGTCCAGGCCCGACCTGGAAGCCTGTTGCCGCGACCTGCGACAGCTTCTGTCCCAAGGCAACTACCGCGCCACCACTCTGGCCAAGAATACCGCCGATCTGCTGGGACCGGCCCTGGGGGCGCGTTTTCCCGAGTTCTGCCGCCGTATCTCCGCGTTCGACTATGAGGGCGCGCTGTCGATCCTGGACATGACCTTGGCATCATCCGGTTGGACCGAGGACGGCCTCGCCTGAAACTAGCTTACCCACAAAGAACTTTTTGGCCTTAATTTATGGCCGCTTTACAGGCTTGGTCAGAATCTTTTACCATACGGAAAATGGTGCGATTCATTGACAGAGATCCTGTCGGTTGGATCGCATCCCGCCCGAACCGCCTGCCAGAGGGGCCGGGCGGTGACGCGGCCGGGCAGACCGCAACGAGAGATCGGCCAACGCAGAACGGGACAAACCAATCGATCCTGTCCGAGCCATCCCCCTTCCGGGCGATGGCCCAGGCAAAAGCGTCGGGCGACCATGGAGGAAGCATGACAAGACGTCTGGGGATTTCGGTGAAGATGCTGTCGCTGGTTGCCGGCAGCGTCCTAGGGTTTCTGATCGTCATCGCCTTGGCCCTGAGCGCCTTGCGCGGATCGATGCTGGAGGACCGCGAAGCCAAGGTGCGCAACCTCAGCCAAATCGCCATCGGCATCGCCAAGGACTTCCATGATCGCGCCGGACGGGGCGAAATGGACGATGCCACGGCTCAGGCAAAGGCCAAAGAGACCATTCGCGGGCTGCGCTACGACCAGGTCGAGTACTTCTTCATCTACACGACCCAAGGGGTGTGCGTCCTGTTGCCTCCCCTGCCCGAGCGCGAAGGCAAGACCGTCATCGACCTGCAAGACAGCAATGGCGTTCCCTTCATCCGCCGCCTGATCGACTCCGCCACCCAGGGCGGGCGGCCGGTCTATTACCGCTTTCCCCACGCCGGCGCCACCGAGGCGTCGGACAAACTGGCCACCGCCTTGGCCTTCGAGCCATGGGGATGGGTGGTCGGGACCGGGCTTTATATCGACGACGTCGATGCCCAGTTCCGCGACGCGGCGATGCGGTTCGCCGGCATCGGCATCCTGGTGACCCTTGTGGTGGCCGCTGCCGCCTGGCGCCTGTCGGTCCATATCGCCCGCCCCTTGAGCCGGCTCAGCCTGGTGACCGAACGGCTGGCCCGACAGGACTTCGACGTCGACATCGCCGACATCGGGCGAAACGACGAAATCGGCATCCTGGGCCGCGCCATCTCGGTCCTGCGCGACGGTGCCCGCGAAGCCCAGGACCTTCGCCGCATTCGCGACGACACCAAGCGTCGCGAGGAGGAGGCCCAAAGGGCTGCCGTCGGCCGCATGGCCGTCAGCTTCGAAGGCAGCGTCAAGCAGGTGGCCGACACCATCTCCACCGCCGCCGGACAGATGCAGGAAGCAGCCCAATCCCTGGCAACGTTGGTGGGCTCGGCGTCCGCGGAAGCGACAACCGTCGCCGCCGCCGCCGAACAGGCTTCCACCAACGTCCAGACGGTCGCCGCCGCCGCGGAGGAGTTGTCCGCCTCCATCGAGGAAATCGGGCGCCGGGTCCAGGACTCCTCGACCATCTCCTCCGACGCGGTTGCCGAAGCCGGCCGCGCCACCTCGCTGGTGCGCAGCCTGGCCGAAGATGCCGGCAAGATCGGTGAGGTGGTTTCACTGATCCATGCCATTGCGGCCCAGACCAACCTGCTGGCCTTGAATGCCACCATCGAGGCGGCACGGGCCGGCGAGGCCGGCAAGGGATTCGCCGTGGTTGCCGGCGAGGTCAAGAACCTGGCCACCCAGACGGCCAAGGCGACCAGCGACATCGCCCAGCAGGTCGACGCCGTGCAGGGGGCGACGGGGCGCGCCGTCGAGGCTATCGAAGGGATCGGCGCGACCATCGGGCGGATCAGCGAAATCGCCACCGCCATCGCTGCCGCCGTCCAGCAGCAGCAATGCGCTTCGGCCGAAATATCACGCAACATCCATCAGGCGGCGCAAGGAACCAACGAGGTCACCACCCACATCGGCGCCGTCAGCCTGTCCACCGGCAGGGTCCGCGACACTTCCGCCGACGTCCTGGCCTCGTCGCGCCGTCTGGCCGGCCAGGCCCAGCATCTGGAGACCGAGGTGACGACGTTCCTTGGCAGCGTCCGGGCGGGATGACCGATCGGCTCGGGAGTCTTCGGCCGCAACATTTCCGAAATGTTGCGGCCGGCGGCCGGAAAAACAGGCCGTGAGATGAAGCGACCCCCGAAAATGCATCACCCCCGCTATAATCGCCATTTCTGACTCGCGGGGGTGTTTTGCAGAATTTTATCTGCGCTCGGAATGCCGAGTGAATCTTGGGCTTGCAGTATCCGTTGCCGATGCCAAGTACCTCGGTAACTTAACATGCACCAGGTGGATTCATTTCTATCTTCATACCTCCACTGTAGTGGACGGTAATTACTATATTGTCCCAATGCTCAAAATAGTCAAGGTCCGTGTGCGAAAAACCATATCGCCTAACGGGCCTTGGCCTGCGTCGAGTGCACCCCATGGCCGCCTTGGCCAGGCAAACCCACTGTTGACGTCAGCCGAGCCATCCATGCTTCCGCCGCGCCAGCCCCGCTTGATAAATGGACCGCTGTCGCTGGCCGACCGAGATACGAAGCGACCGGTCAGAAATCCTCGGCGTCCTTGCCGGTGTCGGACAGGTCGCATTCCTTTGCCGCCAGCGTCAGATCCAGAATCCGCCGTAGGTGGGCGCGATCGGCGAGGACCTCGGCTTCGGCCTGGCGCCAATGCTCCTTGTCGCGCCCCGACGGGCGACCCTGCGCGACCCATATCTGGAATGCCCGCTGGCGGACAGCGTTCTGATCGATCATGGCAGTCTTCTCCCGTTTAGATTGAGCGGCCTTGCGCACGGCAAGGCACCGTTGGGCGGTTTGTCGTTGCGACCCGCCACCAGGCGCCAAACCCTCTGGGAAGCGCCCGGCACCCTTTGACCTATGCTCGTAATGCGAGCCTATCAAGAACAGATCATCGCTTAAAATGTTATTCGTCACAGACAGACGGGAATCCGGTCGCGACTGGCGTCGGATGCCCCACGGCCGGACCTTTCGTGGCGCGATCTGGCGCTTCGGTAACCCTTAATGGGCGTCCGGTCATTATTGCCGCGCCCACCCACGCCCCTGCAGGGACAATCGACCATCAGACCGCGGGTCGCCCCGCCGAACGGCGAAACCGGGACCCGACGGGCAAGGGCAAGGAGAAACGTCCGTCATGAACAAGGTCAAGAAACTTGACGATGTGATCGCCGGCATCAAGGACGGCACCAGCATCATGTTCGGTGGTTTCCTGGGAGTTGGCGCTCCCTTGAAAGCGATCCGGATGATCGCGGACCGAAACGTTCGCGATTTGACTGTCATTTCCGTCGTCAACTCTTATCCCGGTGGCGGCTTCGACCTGGCGCCACTGTTCAAGAACGGCCAGGTCCGGACCTTCATCACCGCCCATACCGGCACCTGTCCGGAAGCTGTCGAGGCGCTGAAATCGGGAAGCCTTGACGTCCAGTTCTTCCCCATGGGGACATGGATCGAGAAGATCCGTGCCGGCGGCGCCGGCCTTGGCGGCGTGCTGACGCCCATCGGACTGGGGACCCTGGTGGAAGAGGGAAAGCGCCGGATCGACATCGCGGGCAAGGACTATCTTCTGGAGTTGCCGCTGCGGGCCGACTTCGCCTTCATCGCCGGCTGGCGGGCCGACACCATCGGCAACGTCGAGTACCGCGGTGTCGCGGTCAACAGCAACCCGATCGTCGCCACGGCCGCCGATTGCACGATTGCCGAGGTCAATGAAATCGTCGGTGTCGGCGAGATCGATCCCGCACGGGTCGGCACCCCCAGCGTCTTCGTGTCCGCGGTGGTCCAGGGCTATTCGCCGGACCAGCACCAGACCATCTTCGAGGACCTGTGGGTCCGCACCGGTCGCCTTGCCATTCCGGCCACCGTTCGCTAAAGGGAGACCCGCCATGGACGCAAAAGAACTGATCGCCCGCCGGGCCGCCCTGGAACTGGCCGACGGGGAAGTCGTCAACCTGGGATTTGGCATGCCGACCGAGGTCGCCAACCATGTTCCGGCCGGCATCGATGTCACCTTGCAATCGGAAAACGGTTGCCTGATGGTCGGCCCCACGCCGGCGTTCGGACATCAGGACGCCGATTACGCCAACGCCGGTGGCCAGCCCATTACCTTGCTGCCGGGTGCCGCCATTTTCGATCTGGCAACATCCTTCGCCATCATCCGCGGTGGCCACGTCGACACCACCATCCTGGGCGCCCTTGAGGTCGACCAGGAGGGCAGCATTGCCAACTGGGCCATGCCGGTGGCGCCCGGCCGCTACTCGCCCGGCATGGGCGGCGCCATGGATCTGGTCGGCGGAGCCCGCAAGGTGGTGGCGGTCCTGCTGCACACCGACAAGAAGGGACATCCCAAGGTGCTGAAGCGCTGCTCCTTGCCCATCACCGGCAAGGGCGTGGTCAGGATCATCATCACCGACAAGGCCGTCTTCGAGGTGACGCCGGATGGCCTGGTTCTGACCGAGATCGTCGACGGCATGACGCCCGCGGACCTGGCCGCCATGACCGACGCCACCTTCCGCGTCGGCACGACCCTGACCCGCTATCGCCAGGTCGAAGAGCACCCGGTGATGGCGCTTTGACCGCCGTCCCTTGGGGGCAAGAACGCCCCCAAGGGAACGCCGGTTTCAAAGACGGCGCAATGGGTTATGATCGTCGGGCGGAACCGCCTCATCGGGGAGTTTCACCGGGAAAGGGCCCCATGCCCCAAGTGTTGAACGAGCGTGCGGCACGATCCGCCGCCACGACGCCGAACCTTGCCAAGGCCATGGCGGATGCCGCCTACCAGGTCGGCATTCATGCTGCCGATATCACGGGTCATGTCGAGGACATCACCCGGCGCATCGCCGACCAGACCGAGCTTTTATCCGCCGCTACCGCCTCGATCGAGGCCATGACGCGATCCAACGCCGACATCGAAAACGCCGTCGTCGACCTGCGCGGCGATGCCGATCGCGTCACCCAGCGCATGCAGGCGGCCAGCGGCGCCGTCGCCGACGCCCTGGAGGAGGCCCTGGCCGTGGTGGGGGCCACCGTGACCAAACCAGAGGAACGCCATGCCCTGGCCACGGCCATTGCCCGCATCGGCCGGGCCACCGGGGCCTTTGACGAAGTCGCCCGGCTGCGCGACAAGGTGCTGCGCCAGATGGCCGCCATCGCCGAAGCGACGGCGCGCAACCGTGCCCACTGCGAAGACATTTTCGAGGAAATCACCCAGGTCGGCGAGGCCGAACAAGCCTCCAAGACCGACACCGAGAATGTCGCGCAGATGTGCCTGCAACTGTCCGACCTGAGCGCCGAGCTTTATTACACCATCATCGCCAGCGGCGTCGAAACGGCCGACACCCCCTTCATCACCGCCGTCATGGAGACGGCCGCCAAAGTCACCACCGTCCTGGACAGCGCCGTGGATAACGGCGACATCGACCTCGACACCCTGTTCGACGAGGACTATCAGCGGATGCCCGGTATCGAGCCGCCGAAATACACGACGCGCTGGCTGCCGCTGATCGAACATCTGATCCCGCCGATCGTCGAGCCGATGTCGACCATCACGCCGGACGTGGTGTTGTGTACCATCACCGATCGCAACGGCTACATGCCCATCAACAACATCCGTCATTCCCATCCGCCAACCAACGATCCGGTCTGGAACGCGACCTATTCGCGCCACCGCATCCGCCATCACGACCGCATTTCGGATCGCATCAACAAATCGACCAAGCCGTTCCTGGTCATGGTGTTCCGCCGCCGCCTTGGCGACCGCACCCAGGTGCTGCGCGACGTCTCCGCGCCCGTCTTCATCAAAGGGCGACTGTGGGGCAACGTCCGCATGCTGATCCTGATCAAGGTGGAAACCGTCGACTACATCTTGAAACAGATGGACATCCACCGCGCCATCGACCGGTTGCGCCGGGCAGCGCCGATCGAGCCGCCGCCCGCCGCCGGCCCCGACCCCGCACACCATGCCCTGCCGCGAAAGTTCTGCGTCCACCACGCCGGCCGGCTGGTGATCCTGGACAACAGCCAGATCCAGATCTTTTTCGCCAGGGACCGCCTGGTGTTCATTCAGACGGAAGACGGCAGCCAATATCCAATCCGCTCCACCTTAAGCGAGCTGGAGGAAAAACTTGACAAGAACCAGTTCATGCGTTGCCATCGCAACTTCATCGTAAATATAAACCACGTCGAATACCTTAATAACTGGTTCAACAGAGGTTATATTTTAACTCTGAAAGGTCCATCGAAGACCGAAGTTCCGGTCAGCCGGATCTTTGTCAAACATCTTAAGCAATATATCGAATTCGAATAGAAGGATCGGAGGCGGACCATGGTCGCCATCGAAAACAAGACGTTTGACGAGATTGAAGTCGGCCAGTCGGCGACGCTTCAACGCACCCTGACCGAAGTCGACATCCGGCTGTTCGCGGTTCTGTCGGGGGACGCGAACCCCACCCATGACCCGTCCGCCGACGTCCCCGAGCATCGGGCCATCGGCCACGGCATGTGGGGGGGCGCGTTGATCTCGGCGTTGTTGGGCAACGAACTGCCCGGTGCCGGAACCCAATACCGCAGCCAGACCCTTGACTTCCTGAAGCCGGTCTGGCTGGGCGACACCTTGACCGTGACCATCACGGTGACGGGGCGCAACCCGGCCGACCAATCCGTCACCTTCGATTGCCGGGGCGTCAATCAGAACGGAGACGCGGTGTTGCAGGGAACCGCCGTGGTCCAGGCCCCGACGCGAAAGCAGAGCCGTGACCGCGAGGCCGGGCTTTACGCTCAGTTCTAAGGCCTGCAAGCACGCCCTCTCCCGTCCTGCCATTGGTGCCCCGGGGCGGGAGTTGAACCGCAGTGGACCAGGGACACCGAATCTGGAGTTGCGGCAATCACGCTCGGCCCCGGTCTCTTGGTCGTGGGACGGGCCTGAAGCGCGCGTCAGGCGTCGGCGATGGGCAACCGTTCGAGATCGGCGATCAACTCGGGTCCGGTCGGTTCCCATCCCAACTTTTTCCGCGTTTGCGCGCTGGAGGCCGGCATGTCCAGCCCAGCGAACATGGCGAGCCAGCCGAAATGGGCTGGCGCCTCGTCCGAGGCGACGGATTTGACCGGCAGCGTCAGGCGTCGTCCGATCGCTTCGGCGATATCGCGCATCGACACGCCTTCTTCGGCGACCGCGTGATATCTTGCGTTCGGTTCCGCCGTTTCGATCGCCAGTCTATAGAGACGGGCGACGTCCAGAACGTGCGCCGCCGGCCAGCGATTGAGCCCGTCTCCGATAAAGGCGCACGCACCCGCCTGGCGATACATCGCGATCACCGGGGTGATGAGGCCCTGCCTGACCGTGTCATGCACCTGAGGGAGCCGCACCACCGACACATTGACCCCGTCCGCGGCGACGGCACCGGCCGCCTCTTCCGAGGCCGCGCGGGGATGCCCGGCGGAACCGACGATCGCATTATCTTCCCTGGCCGGCTGGCCGGGCACGGTGTTGGCAATCGCGGTCCCGGAGGTGACGATCAAGGGGCGGCCGGAGCCGGCAAGCCCCGAGCCAAGCGCCTTGATCACGCGGCGATCGTCCTCGCAATTGGCCACGAATCTCGAGAAGTCGTGGTTGAACGCCAGGTGGATGACGCCGTCCGAACCAGCGGCTCCCCGCTTGAGGTCCTCCGGATCGTCGATGGTCCCGCGATAAACCTCGGCCCCAGCGGCCGCCAGAGCCGCCGCCTTGTCGTTCGAACGGCAAAGCCCAAGCACCTGATGACCCGCCGCGATCAACTCTTTGACGACGGCCGAACCGATGAATCCGGTGGCGCCAGTGACAAATATGCGCATGGGAAAAGTCTCCGGGTTACGGTGGAGACCAATGTCGTCTGGCGCCCTATGCTGGTAAAGTAGGGAGTTTATCGTAGTAAGATGGCTAACAGGATGAGCAAGACACTGGCTGTCGAGAACCTGCTTGGAACCTATCTGCGGGACCGCCGGACCAAGCTCGACCCGGCCGCGCTCGGCTTTCCCACCGAGCGTCGCCGCACCCTTGGCCTGCGCCGCGAGGAAGTGGCGCAGCGGGCCAACATCAGCCCGACCTGGTACACCTGTCTTGAACAAGGGCGCGGAGGCGCGCCCTCGGCCGACGTGCTCGATCGCATCTCGCGCGCACTGATGCTGACCGATGTCGAGCGCGAGCATCTTTTCCTGCTTGGTCTCGGCCGCCCGCCCGAAGTCCGCTACCGCAAGCACGACGGCGCCACACCACGGCTGCAGCGCGTGCTCGACGCGTTGGACCCGAGCCCGGCGGTGATCCGGACCGCCATCTGGGATGTCGTGGCCTGGAACCGGGCGGCGACGGTGATGTTGATGGACTATGGGGCGATTCCGCCGGAGCAGCGCAATATCCTGCGCTTCCTCTTTCTCGACCCGCGCGCCCGCGCGGCGCAATACGACTGGGACGGCGTGGCGCGCTTCGCCTTGGGCGCGTTCAGGGCGGACGCGGCCCGCGCCGGGGCGGCGACGGCGGTGGAGCCTCTGATCGATGAACTCTGCCGGCTCAGCCCCGAGTTCAGGGCGATGTGGCGCGACAATGACGTTCGCGACGCCCATGGGGATGCCGTCAAGTACATCCGCCATCCAATTCTCGGTCGGCTCGCCTTCGAATTTTCCACTTTTTCGGTCGACGGACGAACGGACCTCAGCATGGTGGTCTACAACCCGGCGACCCCGGAGGATGCCGAACGGATCGCATCGCTTGCCCAGGCGAAAGCCCCCGCCTCGAGCAACAAGGGCTGAGCCGCCGGTCTGCGGCCGCGGATCGGCACACGGGTCCGATAGGGTCCTGGCCAATGAGGCGACCGCCCGTTCATTTCCAGCTCATGCCGACAAACGGATTAAAATCCTTTTACCCCAACACCACCTGACGATAATAGGTGTCGTCGGCCGTCCCCGCCGCAAGGAACGCCGCAAACAGGCCGGCAAAGCTGCCAACAGGCCCAGGGACGGAGATATTAACGGCAGATGCGGCGACGTCGATAAAAAAATCGTCAGGGCGGGCTTCACCATGCCCTTTGCCAGGAAATAAAGGAAACCGAGGAACGGAGCCAGAGTGCAATTACTGCTTTACGTTGTTCACGCAAAGTGAATCGCACTCTGATCCCGATTTTTGCCGGTGGCCATATCGGAAACAACGAGGCAATGGGATCGGTCGTTGGTGGTGGAATTGACACTGACCCCTTTTCTGTTGGTCCTCGTCGATGCTTGGGGCCGATCCCATCGGACCCCGTATTGTTTCCAACATCATCTTCGGGGACAGTCACCCCTCCTGGCTAGGGCCGGGAGCCAAGCCCATTACGGCATCTGTCACCGTAATTCCGGATCGGAAATTTCCTCCATTTCTCCCCGTTCTCCGCTCCGTCACAGTAGTTCCTAACTTGATAAATATGTGATGAGGTAAGCCCCAAAGCTGGGTGCCGCGATAGGACCATGCTTTTCTTTCTTCACAGGATCGATCAACACAATTGGAGCCTCCGACGAGAGGTCGGCTGCAGCCGTATCAATAGACAAAAAATAGTCTCCGTCTTGAAAATTAAGAGCGATATACTGTTTAGGAAGAGCGTACTGATCGCGGCAGTACTTCGTAAAAGCAACAACGTCTCCGGGTTCCCCCACATTTCTCTGAGACAATCCGGAAAAAGAGAACCCATCAATCTCTATCGAGCCAAATTCTTCAATGAAATTAATATATGATTCAGGAAATTTTACCCCAAGCATTCTCTCAGCCAATTGAATTCGGCTGCGGTGCACGGGACCAGACCAAGAAATTTCCGCACCGTCCGCGATATTTTTCTCGATAAGCTCTTTTAAAGTTATTGACATTTTAGATCCTTCGCACGTTCTTTCCAGTAATTTGTCCTGAACCTATTGTATCCTCTCAAGCTTGACGGTCTATTCCTAAAACTATTTCCATCCTCTATGAGTCGATGTAATGGCGAGTAGTATTTTTGATGAGCTGACGCCGCGAGCTCGACCATTGGCCCAGGTTCCTCACCAAGTACGTGATGCAGATTAATTTAATTGCCATCTGGGCCAAATGGAGCGTACCCCGCGCTCATCAGATCAGTATTTGAGGAACCATTGGCAATCATGCCCTTCATATTATCAAAACTCGGAGAATTGAGAGCCGTCTGATTAATGTTCATCTGCTTAACTGGGGTTGTCGGATCAATAAGTGAATCATCTTGATAAACCTTGCGGCCCAGTACAGTGGCAGGAACCCACGCCAGCCCCCACGGGTCAATCCATGATATGGGCTCGGGCGCGTATTGGTAAAGGTTCAGCCCACCCGCCAGCCCGATGGGATCCTGGCAGAGGAAGCGGCCGATATCGGGATCGTAGTACCGGAAGGTGTTGTAGTGCAGCCCCGTCTCGGCGTCGTGGTACTGGCCCTGGAAGCGCAGATTCTGCGCCGGGCGGTGGCGGCCGGCGGTCCATTCCTGGTCGCGGTCCCATTCCTCGCGGGCCAGCGCGCCCCAGGTGCGGTAGCGGCCCCGCCAGGCCACCCGGCCGTCATGGCCGGTCAGTTCTTCCGGCGCCCCATTGACGTCGGTGTGGAAATAGCCGATCTGGCTTGCCGTGACCGTCTTGTCCCAGCGGCCATGGTCGATCCGCGCCAGCGGGACATAGCTGCCCACGTCCGCATAGACGGTGGTCACGCATTGCTCGCCGGTCTCCTCCTGCGCCATCCGCAGGCCGTCCCAGACGAACCAGGTCGGCGTCCCGGAACCGGCCCCGCCCAGCCGCCGCTTGGCGATCCGCCGCCCCAGGGCGTCATAGTGATAGACCCAGTCGCCGCGGCGCGACGCGCTGCCCACCAATTGGTGCTCGTCGTTCCAGGTGAAGAACTGCCGCTCGCCCGTGCCCCGCTGCTTGGTCACCAGGCGTCCGTGCGGGTCATAGCGGTAAACGCTGTCGCCGAACCGCATCACCCGGTTGGTCACCGTACCGCCGTCCACCTCCCCCAGCCCGGCCGGCAGCATGTTCGACGCCCCGTCCCAGCGAAAGGCCTCGTCCAGCCCTTGGATCGGCATGCCGCCGGCCGCCGGCGCCACCGCAACCGACCGGTTGGCCAGGATCCGCCCGGCGCCGTCGTAGTCGTAGGACCGTTCGCCCCACCAGCCGTCCCGCCGCCCCGCCAGCCGGCCGCCGGCGCCATAGCGGTAATCCTTGGCCAACGCCGCGATGCCGGCCCCGGTCGGGACCTCGTCCCCGACGTCGGCGGCCTCCGCCGGATGGGATCGGCACCACAGCCGCCGTCCCAGCGGATCCAGGCCGAAGCGGCTGGCCAGTCCCCCCTGGATGCGCTCGACCTCGCGGTGCAGGTTGTCCCGCTCCATCTCCACCAGGCCGATGTCGCCCGCCGAGATCTGCAGCAGATGCCCCGCCCCGCCATAGCGCAGATAGCGCAGTTCGGGCCCTGAGGGCAGCGCCGTGGCGATAATGTGACCCAGTTCGTCGCGCCGGTGGCGGATCACCGTCTGCCGTGGCTCTGGCAACGGCTCCCACCGCCAGACCGAACCGCGGAGCCCCGGGACGAACCGGCCCAGCCGCCAGATCTCGGTCTGCTCCTCAACCAGACGCCCGGACGGGTCGTAGCCGAAGCGGATGGCATCCACCGGCGTCTCGCCGTCGGAGGCAAAGCGCCGCACCTCCGTCACCCGCCCGCCGGCGTCATAGACGTAGCGGGTCACGGCGTCGGTACTGCGCTTTTCCACCAGCCGACCCAGCAGGTCCCGCCGCATCGCCACCGTCGTCGTCGCCCCGCCCGGCGCATTGCGCACCACCGACAGCGGCAGTCCCCGCGCGTCCAGGTGGTAATCCGTGCGAATGCCGTCGATGCCGGTCTGCGCGGTGAGACGGTCGGCCGCGTCATACTCGAACTGGGTCGCCTGCCCGGCCCCGTCGAACAGCACCGCCACCCGCCCGGCGGCATCGAAGGTCCGGCTGACCCGCACCCCCGCCGCATCCACGGTGGCCAGCAGACGACCGGCCCCATCCCATTCGTAGCGGGTCGCCGCCCCGCCGCCCTCGACGCTCGCCAAATACCCGCCCGGATGCCAGCGCCAGAACTGCGCCAGGCCGTCGGCCAACAGCCGCGCCGCCACCCGGCCGCCGGCATCCCAGGCCAGCCGGGTGGCCTGGCCCAGGGCATCGATCTCCTTGATCAGGCGCCCTTCGCCGTCATACTCCCACGCCGTCGTCTTGCCGGAACAGTCCGTGAACCTTGAAGCCTGCCCGTCCGGCCGCCGGCTCCAGCGGCTGGTCCGCCCGGTCTCGTCGCGCCGCGACACCAGGGCGCCGCCGTCGTCGTAGGTCAGTCCGACCTGTCCGCCGGAATGGGATACGGCCACCAGATTGCCGCGCCGGTCATAACGGTAGCGATGCTCCGCCCCGTCTGGCCCGTCCTGCCATTCCGGCAGCGCCATGTCGGCGTGCCAATCGGTCCGGTACCGGCCACCCAACGGATCGATGGTCTCCACCACACGGCCGCGCCCGTCGTAGCGGTGCTGCCACAAGGCCCCGTCCGGCTCGGTGCAGCTTGCCGGCAGGCCGTTGCCGTCATAGCTCCACCGCCACTCCCGGCCCAACGGATCGCGGTAAGCGGTAATCTGGAACGGGCCGCTCCATTCCCACCGCTGTTCCCGGCCCAGATGGTCGGTGACCAGGGTACTGCCGCCGCCGCCGTCGGCATCCATCCGGTACTGCGCCCGCCACTCCTCGCCCTGGCTGGTCCAGTGCCGCGTCACCCGCGGATGGGACCCCGGAAACGCCGTCCACTCGTAATGACAGA
>Ga0326727_10017047_pt1 | contig 15174 bp, 13 predicted proteins | sample MB2enrmetagenome_FD_207643 | JGI IMG/M metagenome (GOLD analysis project Ga0326727, IMG submission 207643) | Lab enriched peat soil microbial communities from McLean, Ithaca, NY, United States - MB29MY | ecosystem: Environmental > Terrestrial > Soil > Wetlands > Peat | place: USA: New York... | reverse complement strand
CCAGGTCCTGGCCGCCAACCAGACCCTGGCTGCTGCCCGCGACCGGCTTGACCAGGCGCGAGCCTTCGCGCGGGTGGTTTCCGCGGGCCTCTTCCCCCAACTCGCCACCGATCCCAGCGCGGAGCGCAATCGCGTCTCCGGCAACCGGCAGTTGCTAACCGCGCCGCCGCCGTTGCGGCCGGACACGGAGAATCTCTTCGCCGTGCCTTTTTCCATCAATTACGAACCGGACCTGTTTGGGCGGGTGCGGCGCAACCTGGAAGCGGCCAACGCTTCCTTGCAAGCCAGCGCGGCCGATTTGCAGAACGTGCAACTGGTGTTGACCGCGGAGGCCGCGGCCGACTATTTCTCGGTGCGCGAACTCGATGCGGAAATCGCCGTGGTTCAGTCTTCGGTGGAGTATCAGGAAAAGGCGCTGCAACTGGTCGAAAAGCGCCATTTGGGCGGGGTAGCTTCCGGTTTGGACGTGGCCCAGCAACAAGCCGTGCTGGAGTCTACCCGCACCCAGATTTCCCTGCTCCAGCAACAGCGACTGCTGGACGAGCATGCCCTAGCGACCCTGACCGGGGTGCCGCCCGCCAGCTTGTCCATCCCGGTACGGCCGCTGCAGGCGGAGCCGCCGGCGATTCCCGTGGGCGTGCCTTCCGACGTGTTGCAGCGCCGCCCGGACATTGCCACCGCCGAGCGGCAGATGGCCGCCGCCAACGCCCAGATCGGCGTGGCCAAGACGGCGTTCTACCCTTCGATTCTCCTCGGCGGCACGGGCGGCTGGCAGAGCCGCGATATTACTACCTTGGCTTCGGCGCCCAGCACCTTTTGGGCATTGGGGGCCAATGTGCTGCAGACCATCTTCAATGGTGGACTGAATCATGCCCAATTGGCTTTTGCCCAGTCCGGGTACGAGGCCAGCGTGGCCACGTACCGGCAATCCGTGCTGAGCGCGTTTCAGCAGGTTGAGGATGGCTTGTCGGGCCTTTCCACGCTGGCCGCCGCCGCGGACACGCAGCAGCGGGCGGTGGAAGCTTCCCAGCGTGCCCTTACGATCGCCAACAATCGCTACGTGGGCGGCTTGGTGACTTACCTGGACGTGATTACGGCCGAAGAGACCCTGTTGACCAATCAACGGCTGGCTTCCCAGCTTCTGGGACAGCGCCTGGTCACTTCGGTATATCTGGTAAAGGCCCTCGGCGGAGGCTGGGATGCCGCCTCATTGCAGGATATTCAGGTAAAACCTAGAGCCGGGCAGATCTGGCAGCAATAGGAACGGCGGTAAGTCCTAGCTTCTTCCTGCTGCGGCGGCCTGGGTCCGCCGTTCGGCCAGACGCTGCAAACTGGGCAAAGAAGAAGCAGCGAGGAGCGTTTGCTCCGGCGGCTGGGTTCCCTCCTGGAAGTAGCGGACAAACATCTCGATGGCTTTGCCGGTGCTGGGCGTGACCACGACGGAAGCGGCCAGCAATCCCTGCTGTACCCACTCCTCGCTTTTGCTGGAGCAGGAGTAACCGCCAGTGAACGGCACCGCCTGCCAGCGTTCGCGCTCCGCTTCCGAAATGTGATGTTTGATGGCGCGCTGGGCTCCGATGGCCATATTGTCGTTGTGGGCGGCAAATAGGCCCACGTTGGCCCGATGGGAAGTGGCCAGCCCGAGCCAGGTTTTCACCGCGTTATAGCCACTCTCCTCGGTCCAGTTCCCCCGCAGCGTGCGCACCTGGATATTGTCCGGCTTGGCCGAGTTCATCTCCGCGGTTAGCTCCCGCGCCGCCGGGCTAAGCATGTGTCCTTCCAGATACAGAACCAGCCCGCCTTGCGGCAGCAGGATTTCCATCTGTTGCGCCTGAATGCGGCCGATTTCCCTATGATCGAGACCCACGGCGAACGCCGGTACTTTGCTGCAACGGCGCAAGCGGGCCAAGTAGTCGACCTTGCGGTCCAGAATGGCCCAGCCAATCCCCGCCGTACAGGCCGCCGCCGCCACTTGTTCCAGACCCGTGCCGACTGGGTGACAGACGATCGCGTCGGGACGGGCGCCCGAGGTTTGGATAGCCTGGAGCAGTTGCTGGCTCTGCGTCACCGAGTCGTTGTCGGCATAGAGGAACTTTAGCTCCGCGCCGAAACGCTGGGCCGTTTGCTGCGCGACCAATGCCTGTTGCTGGGCGTAGTCTGTGTCTTTGTTGATCAGCGATACCAGAAAGGTCAGCTTCTTCATGCCCACGGCCTCGACGCAGGGGTGCGTGCCCGCAAGTGTACTGCACGCAACGACACTTATCCAGAAACGCAAGGGCGGTGTACTTTTGAGTAAGCTTGACGCTGTCTGGAGGATGGCCGTGGTTCAACCTGGATGCGGTACCCAGGTGGTCCATGTGCGGTCGCGAAATGGCGGCAGCGCAAATAATTGGAACAAACTGCGTGCTGGCGCGCAATGAATATACGGAGCCAGGGAGGCCCCGCAGGGCGAATGGCAGACAGGCCAAGCGAGGATCGGGAGCTGCTGCGGCAATTGGCCAAAGGCAATGAAGCGGCTTTCACCTCTCTGTATGAACGGTATCAGGGCCCGCTGTACCGCTTTGCCTGGCATATGAGCGGCAACCCCGCCTGCGCCGAGGAAGCGACGCAGGAGGCCTTCCTCAGACTGATCGGCAATCCCCGGAAGTACGACCCGGACAAGGGGTCGGTGGCGGGTTATCTGTTTGGGATTGCCCGCAACGTGCTTCGCCGGCAGATCGGGCAAGACTGCGCCGAGCTGCCGCTTTCCGACGAGCCGACGGCGGAGGAAAGCGCTTACCTGCAGGAGGAGTGCGATCTTCTCGATCGGATTGATCGGCGGGAATTGCTGGATTGTCTGCGGCGGTCGGTGTTGGCCTTGCCCGAGGCCTATCGTGAGGTGGTGGTGCTTTGTGACCTGCAGGAGTTGAGCTATCCGGAAGCGGCGGCGATGCTTGAGTGCCGGCCGGGAACGGTAGCCTCGCGCCTGCATCGCGCCAGGAACTTGCTTAAGGCACGGCTGGTGGGAATGGGATGTGTGCGATGAATTCTTTCGATGAAAGGCTGTCGCAGGGACTGCGGGAGTTGGCGGCGCGGGCCCCGCAAGCGGCGCCCCCCGAACTGGGCAACGCGCTGCAGCAGGCTTTCCGCCGCCATCATCGGCGGCGGCGCTGGTCGCGCCGTGGGACCGCCCTGGCCGTCTGCTTGTTATTGTGCCTGGCCTTCCTGCTGGTCGGGAAGCACGAACAACCTGTGCCCGTGGCGAAGCCCGCGCCCCGGGAGAACTTTCCTGTCCGGTCTCCAGGCACGGCCAAGCCGGGGGAGAAGGACCAAATGGTTCTCGCCGCTCCGTCGCCCCGCCGCAAGAACCCGCGGCTGGCGGGCGGGAAGAGAGCGCTTTCCCAGGGATTGGACAGCGGATTGGCCAACAGCTTTGTCGCGTTGCCGTCCTTCGATCCCTCGCTTCCCCTCGATCCGTCGCAGATGGTGCGCCTGGTGCTTCCCGGCTCCGCCCTGCGGCTGGTCGGCTATCCCGTCAACGAAGAACTGGCGGGAAGACGAGTCGTTACCGACGTGCTGCTGGCGCCCGACGGTACCCCTTACGCTCTGCGCCTGGTGAGTGCGCGATCCCTTCATCCTTAAGGAGAGCAGCCGTGAAAAAGTTCGGTTTCCCGATTGTGATCTCGATGTTCCTGGGTTCCTGGCTCTGCGGCCAAGGCGTCGCGCAACAGCTACCCTACACCTTCTATTTTCAGCAAGGTTCAACTGCCGGGCAGGCGGCGGGCGATAGCGCCAGAAGAGCAACCGTCACCCTGCAGAATCGTCTGGCGGAATTAGAGGCGAAAGCCGAGGCAGGAGTGTTCTGGCTTGGAAGCACCGACTTCGGCCAGATCGTTACCGGCGCTCCTTACAGCGCCACCGCGACCACCGAGAGCATCCAGGTACTGGCGGACGGCAACCGTATCGTGAAGAAGACTACGGCATTTCTGGCGCGGGACGGCAAAGGGCGTACCCGGCGCGACGAGACTATGGACAAGGTGGGTCCCTGGGCCGTCCAAGGCCCCAAGGTTTCCTATATTCAGGATCCGGTCGCCGGGGCGGACTATGTGTTCAATGGCAACGACACATTCGCGCAGGTCGTCAAACGCGGCGAACTTTTGGGCCTCGTTTTTCCGACCGTCAAGAGCACGGCAATCTCGAACCTTGCCTCGCTGTATTCGCCTAGCCTCGTTCTCTTGGACGGAGAGGGCGACGGAGACGTCAAGACTGAGACTCTGGATACGCAGACCATTGAGGGGGTCCCAGCCAAAGGCCGGCGGGTCACGCACACCATTCCGGCAGGCCAGATCGGCAACGAGCGGCCGATCGAGGTTACTTCGGAGGTCTGGTACTCTCCCGACCTGCAGATGATCGTCTTGAGCAAGGTGCACCCGCGGGTGCCACCGTTTTCATCCTTGCCCTACCTACGGACGCCGCCGACGGTGCCCGACGATTCGAGCGGCACGCCGTAATTGGCGCAGCTCCCGGCGCCGATCAAGAGTGGTGCCCCAAGTCTGTCTCCAGGATGGGACCTCTATCATGCTGAGCGTTTTACGAATGGAGGGATATTGATGCGCAAGACACTATCGACTCTGCTGGTGCTGTTCCTGACGGCCCTAGCCGCGTTGGCCGCCGATGTCTCCGGCAACTGGAAGGCGACCATAACTGGTATGGATGGCAACCCCATGGAAGTTAAGATGGCCCTGCAGGCCGCCGGCAGCGTCCTGACGGGGACCGTGAGCGTCATGGGAATGGACATGAAGGTGGAGAACGGCAAACTGGACGGCGACAAGGTGACCTTCCAAGTTAAGCCGCAAATGCCCGGCGGCGGCGGAGAAGGCCCCGGGGCCGGCGCCCCGCCCATGGTAGTCTCCTACGAAGGCACCGTGAGCGGAGACGACCTAAAGCTCATGGTGAAAATGGGTGAAAACACCCAGCCTCTGAACCTGAAGCGAGTGAAGTAGTTCGCAGTGTCCAGGGGAGAATTGGGGTCATCGCGAAGAACCCGGCATGGCGGGGGGGGCGGGACGGCACGCCGCACGGAGCGGCCCTCCGGGGCCGCAAAGCGAAAGCCTGCCCTGAGCGGCTGTGGCCTTTCTGCCGTAGCGGTGGTCCCTGATCCTCGGCTCGTTCTAACGACTTTGTCATCCCGAGTCCCATGGGCCTCGAAAAAACGTAGTGCCGACGTCCGCGTCGGCGGGCACTTTGTGGGCTTGCCTAGGGGCCAACAGCCCCCCCCGCGGCGAAGCGTTGTTCATCCACTTCGGCGGGCCGCAGGCCCATGGGACTCGAGATGACAAATCTCGCTATGGACTTGCGCCAATGCAAAAAAGTCACAAGCCCTGAGAGGAGCGAAGCACCCCTGTTGTGCCGACGAACTTTCGGTGCCATAGGGACCCTTCGCGTTACGGCAACGCCACAGGGCCGCCGTACCGGCGAAGTGGATCTGACAGGCTCCTGCAAGCGCTGGAGGGCGACGCGGGAGGGATCCCGGTACGTATTCCAAGAGGCCGCGCCACGGGTTGGGATACCCAGGTTGCGTGCTCGTCTACGATTTTCCAAACCGCCCCGTTGGTTTTCCGCATTTGGAGGCCTGTCCAGCGTGTAACAAGGTTAAGATTCCCCTCCCACCGACGCCGGACCTCGTCCCGGGTGAGCCGCGATAGGGTATATCGGTACTTCTGGTACTACGAATAGCCTTTCTGAGCTGACGCTGCGCCTCTCACCACCGTTTTCCCGCCAGTTCCGACCATGAACCCCACCCTGCCTCCTGTGCCGCCCAGGAGCCCGAAGTCCTTCCTGTCTGGACGTAACATATAGACACCTAAGGCCAAACGTTCGTCCTGCTGTGCCGTGCTGAAGAAATAACTAAAGTTACCGATAAGGAGATATGGACCGGCAAATCACGCTTGCCTTTTCTAGCTGTACTATCATAGTATGATAGCAACATATGCTGAATACGATTAAGATACGGACTTAGGACGCGCTGCAAACGGGTCAGGAGCCGCGTATGAAGCTGGCAATCTCGGGAAAGGGCGGGGTGGGCAAGTCGACCGTGGCGGGAACTCTCGCTTGCCTCTTTGCGGCCGATGGCTGTCGTGTGCTGGCGGTCGATGCCGATCCGGATGCCAATCTGGCTTCCGCCCTGGGCATGCCGCCGGAACTGCACGCCACCATCCATACCATTGCTACCGAGCGCCAACTGATTGAAGAACGCACCGGCGCGAAGGTCCAGGGCTACGGTCAGATCTTCAAGATCAATCCGGAAGTATCCGACATTGCCTCGCGCTACGCGACCCGTTATGCCGGGGTGGATCTGCTGGTGCTGGGAGCGGTACCGCGGGCGGCCGGCGGTTGTGCCTGCCCGGAGAGCGTGCTGCTGAAGAACTTGGTGCTGCACCTGGTCCTGAAGCGCGACGAAGTCGTGATCCTGGACATGGAAGCCGGCATCGAGCACCTCGGCCGCGGCACCGCGATGGGCGTCGATTGGATGCTCACCGTCGTCGAACCGGGCAAGCGAAGCGTGGAGACGGCCCACCGGGTGCGCCAGATGGCCGCGGCCATCGGCATCCGTCGCTTCGGCGTAGTCCTGAACAAAGCGGTGGCGTTGGATTCGGAGCGCCAGTGGATCGGTGAGGAATTCGGCGCCGGCGCTCTGCTCGGAGCCATTCCTTTCGATAGCCGGATCGGGTTGGCCGACCGGCGCGGCCAGTCCCTGATCGACCTGGGCCAGGCCGATCTGCTTGCTCCCTTTTACAGCTTGAAGAACGCTCTTGGGCGCCCCACCCTCGCGGGGCCCGCAGGGCGGGGCTAGGGCGGGGATTTGCTTTGCGCACACACGCTGCCACGAGGTAGTTATGATTCTCGCAATGACAGGCAAGGGCGGGGTGGGCAAGACCACCCTTTCCGCTCTGGTGATCAACTGGTTGGTCAGCCGGGGTGAAACTCCGGTCCTGGCCGTCGATGCGGATTCCAACGCCAATCTCAACGAAGCCCTGGGAGTCGAACTGCGCGGCACCGTGGGAGGCATCCGCGAAGATGCGCGCGAGGCCGCCAAGGGCATCTCCAAGCAGGAGTTTCTGGAGTTGCGGGTACAGGATTCCCTGATCGAGCAGGTGGGCTACGACCTGCTGGTCATGGGCCGTCCCGAGGGCCGCGGCTGCTACTGCTACGCCAACAACGTGCTGCGCGACGTGCTGGACCGGCTGGCCAAAAACTACCGCCATGTGGTGATCGACAGCGAAGCCGGACTCGAACACATCTCCCGCCGCACCCTGCTGTCGGTCGATCGACTGATGATCGTCTCCGACTGCTCGGTGCGCGGCGTCCATACCACCGGCCGCATCTCCGCTCTGGCCGACGAAGTTCAGTTGGACGTGAAGGAGCGGGGAATCATTGTGAACCGCGCGCCCCACGGGGAGCTGCCGCCGATCGTGAAGCGCGAGGTGGAAGCGACCGGCCTGCGGCTGTTGGCGGCCATCCCGCTGGATCCCAATATCACCGAGCTGGATGCGGCCGGGAACCCGTTTGCCACCATCCCGGCCGGCGCTCCGGCCCGGATCGCCACCGAGGTCATGCTGGAACAGGTGCTTCTCTCTCGACAGGAGATCCGATAATGCCAGACACCCCGTCTCCCACGAACGGCAGCGAGCCCTCTCACCCCAGCGAGCCAAACCCGGGCTCGCCGGGGACCCCGTCGTCACGCGACCCGGCCGCCAATGAAATGGTGGCCATTGCGGGCGTGGTAGGGACCCCGCTCCCGCACCCCAGCAAGCCAGCTCCGGCCGTGCCGGCGCCCCCGCCGTCCCTCGATCCGGCCACCAATCAAATGGTAGTCATCGCCAACGCCGCTCAGCTTTCCACGGTGTGGGATCGCTACAGCGCGCAAAAGCCGCAATGCAAGTTCGGCCAGGAGGGCGTCTGTTGCCGCATCTGCCACATGGGGCCCTGCCGCATCACTCCCAAGGCCAAGTACGGCATCTGCGGCGCCGACGCCGACACCATCGTCGCCCGCAACTTGTTGCGCGAAATCGCGGCCGGCACCGCGGCCCACTCCGATCATGGCCGCATGCTGGTTCAGACCTTGAAGATGGTGGGACAAGGCAAAGGCGGGGACTATAAAATCGCCGATCCGAAACGCCTGCACGAGGCTGCCCGAGTTTTTCACGTCTCCGTCGCGGACCGCACCGACGAGCAGATTGCCAACGATCTGGCGGATTTCTTCCTGCGCGAGTTTGCCTGGTCGCCCGAGCCCAACGTCACTCTCGGGCTGGCTCCGGAAAAGCGCCGCGCACTGTGGGAGAAGCTGGAAATTGCGCCGCGCGGCATCGACTCCTCGGTGGTCGAGCTGATGCACCGCACCAACATGGGCGTCGATCACGACTTCCGCCACCTGATCATGGCCGGCCTGAAGTGCAGCCTGGCCGACGGCTGGGTGGGCTCGGCGATCGCCACCACCGTCTCCGACATCCTGTTCGGCACTCCCAAGCCGCTGCGCAGCCGGGTGAACCTGGGCGTGCTGGAGCCCAACAAGGTGAACATCATCGTGCACGGCCACGAGCCCACGCTCTCCGAGATGCTGGCGGTGGCCTCGCAGGATGAAGAACTGCTGGCGTATGCCCGCTCCAAGGGCGCCAAAGGCATTGTGGTGGCCGGCATCTGTTGTACCGCCAACGAAGTTCTGATGCGCCACGGCCTGCCCATTGCCGGCAACTTCCTGCAGCAGGAGCTGGCCATCCTGACCGGCGCGGTCGAGGTGATGGTGGTCGATGTGCAATGCGTTATGCCCTCGCTGGCGCAGGTGGCCAGTTGCTTCCACACCGAACTGGTCAGTACCTCGCACATTGCCCAGAGCATCGGCGCCGAACAGATGACCTTCCACGCCGAGCAGGGCTACGAACACGCCTGCAACCTAGTGCGCAAGGCGATCGACAACTTCCCGCGCCGCGACGCCCAGCGCGTCCACATTCCCAACGAGTCCATGGATCTGGTCGCTGGCTTCTCGAACGAGAGCATCTTCCACATGCTGGGTGGCGAGTTCCGCAAGACCTTTCGTCCGCTCAACGACGCCATCATCTCCGGCCGGGTGCGAGGGGTCGTGGGTGTGGTGGGCTGCAGCAACCCCAAGATCACCACCGACAGCGCGCATGTCCGCCTGACGGAAGAGCTGATCAAGCGCAATGTGCTGGTGCTGGAGACGGGGTGCGCCGCCATTGCCTGCGCCAAGGTCGGCCTGCTGACGCCGGAAGCGGCGCTGGCCAAGGCCGGCGACAGCCTGCGCGAAGTCTGCGAGGCGGTAGGCATTCCTCCGGTCCTGCACATGGGCTCCTGCGTGGATAACAGCCGCATTCTGTTTGCCGCCACCAACGTGCTGCTGGAAGGCGGGCTGGGCACGGACCTGTCGGACTTGCCGGTGGCCGGCGCCGCTCCCGAGTGGATGAGCGAGAAGGCCGTGGCCATTGCCAACTACTTCGTGGCCAGCGGCGTGTACGTGGTGCTGGGCCATCCGTTGTATGTGGCCGGCAGCCCCAAGGTCGACAAGTTCCTGTGCGAGGACATGGAAGAGATCACGGGCGGCAAGTTCGCCTGGGAACCGGACCCGGTGAAGGCCGCCGACCTGATCCTGGCCCACATCGAGAAGAAGCGCGAAGCGCTGCGCATCAACGTCCAAGCGGAAAGAAAACTTTTTGACATGAAAGAGAGGCGAGAACTGCAATGAGTAAACTCATCGCCGCTTCCGCCATACGCGGAGCTCATCGGACGGTAAGCAGGGCGAAGGAAGTCCTGGCGCGGACCATGGCCGCCAAGGGCGCCGATGCGCCGGTAGCTTTTCCGGACACCAACTACTATCTCCCGGTGATCTACTCGATGCTGGGCGCGAAGGTCCAGAAGCTCTCCGATCTGGAGCCCGTCCTGCAGGAGTGCGAGCGCCTGTTGCCGCCGGCTCCGGCCGACAACGTCTGGCTCCCCTATCTGGGCAATACCCTCGATGCGGGCATGGCCACGCTGTTCGCCTTCGAAATCGTCGAAGCCTGCAAGTACCTGATCGGCCCCAACCCGGTCGAGGGTATCTGGGTAGGCGCCGCCTCCGACGTGATTCTCCGCGAGCGCGGCATCGAATTCGTGGATGGTTCGGCGCCCGGCTTCGCCGCCGTGGTCGGAGCGGCGCCCACCAAGGAAGACGCCGTCCGCATTGCCCGCGAGCTGCAAGAGAAGAATCTGTACACCTTCATCGCCGGCAACACCAACGGCGTTTCCTTCGCCGAGCAGCTCGCCGAGGCGGGCGTACAGACCGGCTGGGAGACCCGCCTGGTGCCCTTTGGCAAGGACATCTCGGCCGCCATCTACGCCCTGGGATTCGCCAATCGCGCCGCCCTGGCTTTCGGCAACATCCCCCCGGGCGAGTACCGGCGCAACCTGACTTATAACAAGGACCGCATCTTTGCCTTTGTCATGGCCCTGGGCGAGGTGACGGACGAGAAGTACGCGGCCGCCGCCGGCTGCATCTCCTACGGTTTCCCTGCCATCGCCGACACCGATATCCCGCAGATTCTTCCCACCGGCATTTGTACCTATGAGCACGTAGTCTCGTCGGTGCCCATCGATCGCATTGTGCCCAAGTGTCTGGAAGTGCGCGGCTGCAAAATCAAGGTCACCAAGATCCCCATCCCGGTAGCCTACGGCGCAGCCTTTGAAGGCGAGCGTATCCGCAAGGAGAACGTTTACGTCGAATTCGGCAGCAGCCGCAGCCAGGCCTTCGAATACGTAACCACCCGCAACCTGGAGGACATTGAGGATGGCAAGGTCACGGTAGTCGGACCGGACATCGATACGGTGACGCCCGGCGCCGCGATGCCCCTGGGCATTTGGGTCGAGGTAGCCGGCCGCAAGATGCAGACCGACTTTGAACCGATTCTGGAGCGCCAGATCCACCACTTGCTCAACGGCGCCGAAGGCGTTTGGCACATGGGCCAGCGCGACATCAACTGGATGCGCATCGGCAAGGCCGCCCAGGAGAAGGGTTTCACCCTGCGCCACTTCGGCGACATTATCCATGCGCGCTTCATCAACGATTATCCGGCCATCGTGGATAAGGTTCAGGTCACGCTCTTTACCGAGAAGGAAGAAGTGGACCGGCGGGTAACGGAAGTGCGCAAAGTCTACCGTGCCCGCAATCAGCGCATGGAGTCGCTGACCGACGAGTCGGTAGATACCTTCTATTCCTGCCGCCTCTGCCAGAGCTTCGCGCCCAGCCACGTGTGCATCATTTCGCCGGAACGTCTGGGCCTGTGCGGCGCCTACAACTGGCTGGACGGCAAAGCCGCTTTTGAGATCGATCCCACGGGCGGCAATCAGCCGATCCTGAAGGGCGAGTGCCTCGACCCCGTGCGCGGCCAGTGGGAGAACGTCAACCAATACGTATGCAAGGCCTCCAAGAACGCCATCGACGCCGTCAACGCCTACTCCATGATGGAAAGCCCCATGACCAGTTGCGGCTGCTTCGAGGTAGTGGTCGCACTGGTGCCGGAGTGCAACGGGGTGATCCTGGTGCCCCGCGAGTACCTGGGAGATACGCCGGCTGGCATGAAGTTCTCCACCCTGGCCTCGATGGCGGGCGGGGGACAGCAGGTGCCCGGCTTCATTGGCGTGGGCAAGAACTTCCTTTCCAGCCGTAAGTTCATTTCCGCCGAAGGCGGGCATAAGCGGATTGTCTGGATGCCCAGCAGTCTGAAGCGGTTTTTGAAGGAAGATTTCGAAGACATCGGCAAGCGTCTGGAAATCGACAATTTCCTGGACCTGATCGCCGACGAAACCGTAACCACGGAACTGGAGGGGCTCCTGGAGCACCTGCAGAACGTGAATCATCCGGCGCTTTCCATGTGGGACATCACCGAGCCCTCACCGGAAGCCGCGGAAGTCGACGCCGCTCGCATGGTAGCCGCCGACTAAGACCTCTTCACCACAGAGGACACAGAGGACGCAGAGGAAAAACGGAAATCGGGCAATTGCGGAATCGGGTAATTGGGTAATTAGGGCAGAAACAATCCTGCAGGTTTGGCAAGTCAGAGTTCACAACCGGCCAATTCCCAGCTCTTCAATTGCCCAATTACCCGATTACCCAATTACCCGATTCTTATGCGTGCGGCTATCACGGTACACTTGTACCGATCGCGAGGCCGCATGGATCAATTCTCCGACAGCGAAGGCGTCTACTACGAGCTGAACGAGGAGCGCGAGCTCCCCTCCACCGAGCGTCTGGATCGCTGGCTGGCGACCCTGGTGGCGCAAGGCGGCAGCGACCTGCTGCTGGTAGCCGGCGCCCCCGCCTGTATCCGCCTGGCGGGCGAGGTGAAGAGCATGGAGGCGCAGCCCCTCGAAGGACGGGAGATCGAGGCGGCGGTCCTGCCCGCCCTTACTCCTCACGCCCTCCAGCTTTATCGCCGGATGCACATTGCGGACTCCTCGTATCGGGCGGCCGGGTTGGGACGCTTTCGCATCAACCTCCATCGCGAGCGAGGACGGGCGGCGGCGGCCATCCGCGCCTTGCCGGCCAAGGTTCCGGCGCTGCGCGAGCTTCATCTTCCTCCCGGGGTGGACGTGCTGGCGCGGCTGCGCCGCGGCCTGGTGCTGATTGGCGGCCCGGCCGGGGCGGGCAAGTCGACTACCCTGGCCGCGCTGGTAGACGAAATCAATCGCCGCGAAGCCCGCCACATCGTGGTTATCGAGGATCCGACCGAATACGAGCACCAGCACCTGCGCAGCATCGTCGAGCAGGTGGAGATCGGCACCGACGCTCCCGATTTCCCCACCGCCTTGCGTGCGGCCGTGCGCCAGGCGCCCGATATTATCGTGGTGGGCGAAATGCGCGATCCGGAAACCATGCGCATTGCCGTAACCGCGGCCGAAACCGGACATCTGGTGCTTTCCACCCTGCACACCACCGATATTGTCTCCACCGTTTCCCGGGTCTCCGACTCGTTTCCCCTGGAGCGCCAGAACACCATCCGCCAGGAACTCTCCATGGCGTTGAGCGCGGTTCTCACGCAGATATTGCTGCCGTGCAAGAGCGGTGGCCAGGTTCCGGCGGCGGAATTGCTAATGGTGGGCTATGGCGCCCGCCAGCACATTCGCCGCAACGCCCTGCAACATCTGCACCAGGAAATCACCATTACCCGAAACAAAAGCTCTTTCACCCTGGAGGAGTCGTTGGCGCGCCTGGTCGCCGCGGAGCAGATCGAGCGCGAGGTCGCCCTCTTCCATGCCGTCCACCCCGACGATCTCAACGACCTGTTGCGAAACGCGCGCCGGTAGCGCCTCGGAGCATGAGCTCGATTCAGGAAGCATGCCCGCAATGGAATTCCGCAATTCTTAACCACAGAGGACGCAGAGGACACAACGCGGCGGAGCCGCCAAAGGCGCGATTAGCAGTTGGCCATTAGCAATTGGCTCGAGGCCACATACGGTTCAGATGTATCAATGGTTCGACGAAGCATGGTTGATATTGTCATCCCGAGGCGAAGCCGAGGGATCTGCTTCCTCGTGTACCCTCAACAACATCGCGGGACTAAAAAAAGCAGATCTCTCGCTTCGCTCGGGATGACCAAGTTCGTCTAGTTCTGGTGGAGAGCCTAACCCTTAACTGAGCCGTATTGGGCTTGGGGCATTAGGCAAAACGCCAGCGCTACTAAACGCTTACAGCAGTCCGGCAACTCTTACCATCTGAGTAGAGTGACGTATGTCGTCAAGCAGGCAGTTTCGGGGCTTGATTCGCTATCTGATCGCAGTCGCGGCCAGCGCGGCGGCTTTGGCGCTAGTCAGCGCCTTGGCGGAGAGCGTGGGCTCTATTCCCTTGTTGCTGCTGCCCGTGGTTGCCCTGATGGAGCGCTATGCGGACTCGGGCCCAGCGGTACTGACGACGGCGTTGTGCCGGACCTGCAGCGGGTGTTCACCAACCTGATTATCAACGCCATCCAGGCCATGCCGGAGGGCGGCACGCTTACCGTCTCCACCGAAGAGCGGGACGGCACGGTTGCGATTCGCGTGGAGGATACGGGCGTAGGCATTGCCCCCGAGCAGCAGAAGAAGATCTTTCTGCCCTACTACACCACCAAAACCCAGGGTACCGGCCTGGGCCTTTCCACCGCGCAAAAGACCATCCTGACCCAGGGCGGCAATATCAGCTTCCAGAGCGAACCCGGGAAGGGAACCGCCTTCACCATCGTCTTGCCGGCCGTCCCGGCGCAGGAACCCGTGGCCGCGTGACGCCGCCCCGAGAATCCTGTTGCCGCGGCCCCTCCCGTTGTGCCAATGTAGGCGGCACAGCGAAACTCTCTTTTAGGAGGACATTGAATTGGCAGGAACCATGACGAAGACCCAACTGGTTCGGCTCTTGGCCGAGAAGATTGAACTCACGAACAAACAGGCAGCGGCATTCCTGGAGACCCTGGCGGAAACGGCAGTGGCGCAGACCAAGAAGAACGGCGTGTTCGTGCTGCCCGGACTCGGCCGCCTGAAAAAGGTGCAGCGGAAGGCCCGCACCGGGCGCAATCCGCAGACCGGCGAGGCCATCAAGATCAAGGCGAAGACCGTGGCGAAGTTCTACCTGGCCAAGGCGGCGAAGGACGCCATCGCTCCGCCCAAGAAGTAGGGTCGCAGGGGAGAGGGCTGGCGGCCGGCGCCGGCCTTCTTCATCAAGCGCAGTCGGCCGTAGGATTGGGTTGAAAGCGCCGCCGTTAAACGTCTATGCTCGCGGTGCGGGTGCACGAGGAAGAGAGATGACTGTAGAAGGGCGTTTCCAGGAGAGATATGCAGCAAGCAATACTCCTTGGGATATTGCCAAGCCCGACTTCAACTTGGTCCAGATGGTGACCACGGCCCCCATAGCACCTTGCAAAGCATTGGATATCGGCTGCGGAACTGGCGACAATGCCATATGGCTTGCTCAACAACAGTTCCAGGTGCTGGGAATCGATGCGGCGGAGGCGGCGATCGAGAAGGCCAGGAAGAAAGCCTTGGAAGCCAAGGCTGGCTGTACCTTTATGGTGAGTGACATCCTCACCAGCCGAATTGAAGGAGCATCCTTCGGCTTTGCCTTTGACCGAGGTTTTCTCCACCTGCTTGACTCGGATGAAGAACGGAGAAGGTGCGCCGCGATCG
>Ga0326727_10017044_pt1 | contig 15177 bp, 12 predicted proteins | sample MB2enrmetagenome_FD_207643 | JGI IMG/M metagenome (GOLD analysis project Ga0326727, IMG submission 207643) | Lab enriched peat soil microbial communities from McLean, Ithaca, NY, United States - MB29MY | ecosystem: Environmental > Terrestrial > Soil > Wetlands > Peat | place: USA: New York... | reverse complement strand
TGCTTCGCCCAGCCGGTGGCGCTTGGCCCGGCTGTTGCCAAGACCCAGCCAAGCCTCGCCATCATCGGGGGCCAGGATGGCGGCCCTTCGGAAGCAGAGAAAGGCTTGATCCGGGTGGGCGGCGGCGAGCAGGACATTCCCCAGATTGTTCAGCACCGCCCCCTGGCCGGGGTCGACCCGATGGGCGCGCAGCAGGGGCGCGATGCCGGCGCCGGGTCGGTTGCACGAAAGCTGCAGTCCGCCCAGGTTGGCATAGGCGGGCAAATAGGCGGGGTCTGCCGCGATGGCCTGGCGGCAGGCCGCCAGGGCCTGCTCGGGGCATCCGGTGGCCTGCAGCAGATTGCCCAGATTGAACCATGCGTCGGCATAGTCGGGTCGCCGCTCCAGGGCCAGGGCGAAGGCCGCCCGGGCCTCGGCGAACCGTCCCAGGCGGTGCAGGGTCACCCCCCGATTGTTGTGGGCCTCGACAAAGGGCGGCGCCATCGTTGCCGCACGGTCGAAGGCCGCCAAGGCTTCGCTGTCGCGCCGCTGGCTGGCCAGGAGATTGCCCAGGTTGTAGCTGGCCTGGGCATAGGCCGGCGCCAAGCACAGGCTGCGGCGGAACATGCGTTCCGCCTGTTCGGACAAGCCGGCGGCGAACAACAGGTTGCCCAGGTTGTTGCAGGCTTCGGCGAAATCGGGTCTTGCCCGCAGACACCGCGACAGCTGACCGATGGCGTCCCTGCCGGCGCCAAGGGCGGTCGACGCATTGCCGAAGGAAAACCACGCCTCGAAGGATCCCGGCGCCAGGGTGACCGCACGTCGTCCCAGATGGCCGGCGTCGCCGCTGCGGCCGCGCTGCAACCGGCACAGCGAAAGGCAGCACAAGGTCGGGACATGTTGGGGATCGCCGGCCAGGATGGCCTGGTAGGCGCCATCGGCATCGGCCAGGCGGCCCTGGCGATGCAACGCCAAAGCGGTCGCGAAGGCGTCCTGAACCAGGACAGGGCTGGCGACGTCGGGTCCGGAAGGAGGCACAGGTGCGATCACCGCGCGACAGGGAAATTAAAGGGCAATTATCTGTCGCTATTGTTTCACTAATATAGTCTGGGTCCGGCCGCCGTGTAACAGTCTGTTGGCGCCCGGCAGGTTGGGGTAAACCCGGATTTTACAAATTTCGAACGACAAAATTATAATAATTACAATTATCTGCGGAATAATCCGGTCCATGCAAAGCGGTTGAAACCCTTTGTTACAAACAGCACCCGTCGTTGTCATACCGTGGAAAAGGGGGCGCCTTATGCTCGCCAGAGATCCAGTGTTGCCGAATGGAACCATGCCCGCCCGCCTTCACCCGACCCAGCCGTTCCCCTTGCTGTACCGCGCCGCCCGCGCGGTGGTGGTCCTGGTTCTGTCGGCTTGGGCCGCTTGGGGGGGCGGACCTGCGGCTGCCGCCGAGCCCTCCGACCCGGAGGCGTTCGTACAGACCCTGGCGCGGACCGCCATCACCACGGTTGCCGACCGCACCATTTCCGAGACGGAACGGGCGGACCGTTTCCGCACGCTGTTCCTGGCGTCGTTCGACCTTCCCGAGATCGGACGCTTTGTCCTGGGCCGCCACTGGCGGGCCGCGACAGAGCCGCAAAGGCAGGAGTTCCAGCAGCTGTTTGCCGAGTTCACGGTGCTGACCTGGTCCCGCCGGTTCAAGGACTACCATGGCGAAACCCTCGATGTGCGCGGTGCCCTTCCCGACAATGATGGCGGCTGGCTGGTGGACAGCCGGATCCGCCGGAACCAGGCCCAACCCTTGACGGTGCAGTGGCGTGTTCATCCGGTTGAGGGCAGCGGCTGGCGTATCACCGATATCGTCGTCGAGAACGTCAGCATGGCGGTCACCCTGCGCTCGGATTTTGCCGGCGCCATGCAGGAGAACGGCGGCCATATGGACGCCCTGCTGGCGTCGATGCGCGACAAGAACGCCCGGTTGAGAAAGGAACAGAAGTGATAGTGACGTCCCGTGGCAGGTGGCGATGATCTTTGGTACCAAGGTGTCTTTGGGGCCGATCCTGCCCACCGACTTTCCCGCCTTGTTTCGCTGGGCCGACGACGCCGACGCGGCACGGGTCAACGAGCCTTATCGCCCGGCCATGTGGAAGAACCAGGAGGATCTGTGGTTCAACCGCGGCCCCGATCCGTCACGGGTCTTTTTCGCCATTCGCAAATTGAGCGAAGCGCCGATCATCGGCTATGTGCAGATCTTGAACATCGAGGCGGTTCACCGGTCGGCCCTGATCGGCATTCGCATCGGCGATGTCGGCCTGCGCGGCCAGGGGTTCGGCGGCGAGGCCCTGCAACTGACCATCGGCTACTGCTGGAACCATCTGAACCTGAGCCGTCTGGGCCTGACCGTGTTTTCCAACAACGACGGCGCCATCCGTCTTTACGCCAGCCTGGGCTTCCAGATCGAAGGGCAACTGCGCCGGGCCATCTTCATCGATGGCCAGTGGCTGGATCTGATCGTCATGGGGCTGTTGCATCCGGGCCGGTAGTCACGCGGCGTGGCGACGGGCAATCAAGGCTGATCCAGCAACAAGCAAAAAACTATTCCACGGCGAAAAAATTGTCGCCATTGTTTGATACTTCATGCGCGCCTCGCCAAGGGTTTCTCCGATACCCGCCCGGCGCTTCGTGGGACGCTGAATCGGTTTCGATCACCGCCGGGTGGTCCTATGGCAGGCGGCATCCGCTGGCGGCATCGAACAGGTGCAGGGCCGATGGCAAGGCGGCAAGCCGGATGATTTCGCCGGGCCGAACGGCGATCCGTTCGCGCAGCAGGCAGGTCAGGGCATGGCCGTCGGCATCGACACTGATCTGGGTTTCCGATCCGGTGGGTTCCACCAGCAGGACGCGGGCGGAAAATCCCTCGGCCGACAGTCGCAGATGTTCCGGCCGAACGCCCAGGACCAGCGGCGGCCCGACAGGCGCCGAACAGCCGGCCGGCAGCGGCAGGCGCAAGTCCCGGTCGCTGCAAAAGGTGCCGCCGTCCCGCGTTCCGCTCAGCACATTCATCGCCGGAGATCCAATGAACTGGGCCACGAACAGATTGGCCGGCCGGTCGTAAAGGTCCAGCGGCGCGCCGATCTGTTCGATCCGGCCGTCGTTGAGGACGACGATTCTTTCCGCCATCGTCATGGCTTCGATCTGGTCGTGGGTGACGTAGAGGGTGGTGGTCTTCAGGCGTTGATGCAGGTCCTTGATCTCGGCGCGCATCGAGACGCGAAGCTTGGCATCCAGGTTCGACAGCGGCTCGTCGAACAGGAAGACCTGCGGATCGCGCACGATGGCCCGTCCCATCGCCACCCTTTGCCTTTGTCCACCCGACAGCTGGCGGGGGTAGCGGTCCAGCAGTCCGGTCAAGCCAAGGATTTCGGCCGCGCGGGCGACCCTTCTGGCGATCTCCTCGCGCGGGGCCTTTTTGAGTGTCAGCGAGAACGCCATGTTGTCGGCGACCCGCATATGCGGATACAGGGCATAATTCTGGAACACCATGGCGATGTCCCGATCCTTGGGCGGTACGTCATTGACCACCCGGCCGCCGATGCGAATCTCGCCGCCGGTCACCGTTTCCAGGCCGGCCACCATGCGCAGCAGGGTGGACTTGCCACAGCCCGAGGGGCCGACCAGGGTGACGAACTCGCCGTCGGCGATGCGGATATCCACACCGCGGATGACCTCGGTGGCCTGGAATGCCTTGCGGACGTCGATGATTTGGACTTCGGCCATGTTGCGATCCTGGCGTTGCGAAAGGGCGGGGCGGGTGCGGGCTTGGGTCAGCCCCCCTTGACGGCGCCGGCGGTCAATCCGGCAACGATCTGACGCTGGGCGACCACGGTCAGCACCAGGACGGGCAGGGTGACGATCAGGGCGGCGGCCGCCAAGGGGCCCCAGCTGACCTGTTCGAAAGACAGCATGTTGTAGATGGCCACCGGCAAGGTCCGGGTCTCGCGGCTGGCCAGGACCACGCCAAAGACGAAATTGTTCCAGGAGAAGATCACCGACAGGATCAGGGACACCACCACCCCCGGCCGCGCCACCGGCAGGGCGATCTTCCAGAACACCTGCCAGCGGTTGGCGCCGTCGATCATCGCCGCCTCTTCCAGTTCGATCGGCATGGTTTCGAAATAGCCGATCATGATCCAGATGACGATGGGGACGGTCACCACCAGGTGGATGATGATCTGCGGCCACAGGGTTCCCAGCAGGTTCAGGCCCTTGAAGATCAGGAACAGGGGGATCAGGAAGGACAGGCCCGGTGTCATGCGGGCGATCATGATGACCACCGCCGCCCTGGTGGCGTTCATCCGGGCGATGCCATAGCCGGCCGGAACCCCGACCACCAGACCCAGCAGGGTGGCCGCCCCGGTGACCAGCACGCTGTTCTTGAAATAGAGCAGGAAGTTGTTCGACTGCAGCACGCCGGCATAGTTCTTCCAGGCGAAGTGCTCGGGCAGCAGGATCGGTGGATAGGCGCCGTTGTCCACCTCGAACTTGATCGACAGGGACGCCATCCACAGGAAAAACAGGAAGGCCGGCGCCACCATCATCAGTGCGGCGACAATCAGGATCAGCTTCTGGAGGAGACTGGCCCGGCCCATGGTCACGCCTCGCCGGTCAGTTCGGCGGCCCGTCGCTTCAGGGCCATCAGCAGCAGCGACAGGGCAATCACCAGGATGAAGAACACCACCGCGATGGCCGAGCCATAGCCGACGTCATAGTAGGTGAAGGCGACGCTATAAAGATACAGGTTGATGGTTTCCGAAGCCGTCCCCGGTCCCCCTTGGGTGATGGCATAGATGATGTCGAAGCTTTTCAGGGCGTCGATGGTCCGGATGATCACCGCGATCATCAGAAAGGGCGTGATCATCGGGAAGGTGATGAAGCGGAAGCGCTGCCAGGGATTGGCGCCATCCAGTGCGGCGCTTTCGAAGGGCTCGGCCGGTAGCGAGGCCAGGCCGCCCAGGACGATCAGCATGATCAACGGCGTCCATTGCCAGGTTTCCACCATGACCAGCGAGGGGATGACGCTTTTCGGGTGAAAGACCCATTCCTGGGGGCCGATGCCCGCCAGCGACAGCAGATAGTTGAGGATTCCCAGCTGGGGGTGGAACATCATGGTCCAGACCAGGGCGATCGCCACCGGCGTCGCCATCATCGGCATCACGAAGATGCCGCGCAGCAGGCCGCGGGCCGGCAGGCGGTTGTCGAACAGCAGGGCCGCCATGGTCCCCAGGATCAGCGGCAGGGCCACCGACAGACCGGTGTAGAGCAGGGTGCGCCAGAGGGCTTGCAGGAAGCGGGCGTCGCCGGCCAGGCGCTGGTAGTTGGCCAGGCCGACGAAATGCTGGTCGACGCCGACCTGCCAGTCATTGGCGCTCATCCACAGGGTGAAGGCCCAGGGGAACAGGATGACCCCCACCACCACCGCCAGGGCCGGCAGAACGAAGGGCCAATAGGATGGCCGCAGGCGCCGCACCGGTCGGTTGACCGGCCGCGCGGCGCCTTTGGCGTCCGGGGTGCGGACGCTCACCCGCGTTCGCTGCGTTCGAAGATCGGGCGGAACTCCGCGGTCGCCCGCTTCAGCTCGGTCGCCGGATCGCCGCCCGACAGCAGGTTGGTGAGCGCCACCCCCATGATGTCGCGGAACTCGGTGACCGGGATGATCACCGGCAGCGACAGTTGGCTGATCTTGGCCGACTGGGTGATGGCATCCAGCCATTCGGCCGGCATCGTCACGCCCTTGCGGACCTCCGGATCGCCGATGATGGAGTTGCGGAACGGGACGCCCGACCCGCTTTGCAGCATCCGCGCGCCCACCGTCTTCGAGATGGCCCACTGGCAATAGAGATAGGCCGCCTCCTTCTTGGTGCTGGCCGCCGTCACCCCGATGCCGTCGCCGGTGGTGGCGGCGGCATGGGTCACCGGGCCGGCGGGGACCACGCCATAGCCGACCTTGCCGACGACGCGGGACTTCTCGGGGTTCTCGAGCGGCGGCGCAAAGCCGACTCCGTCGAACCACATGCCGATGCGCCCCTGCAGGAACGCCGACTGGCTTTCCGCCCAGTTGAAGCCGGCCACGCCGGGCGGCGCCGCCGTCGTCATCAGGGTCTGGTACAGCTTGGCCGCCTCGACGGCCGCCGGACCGTCGGTGAGCAGGCCGCCCCTGTCGTCGATCGAGGGCGATCCATAGCCCAGCATGAAGCTGGTCCACACCGGCACATTGGCATTCTTCTGGCCGCGAGCGACGAAACCATAGGTTTGCGTCTTGGGATCGGTCAATGCCTGGGCCGCGTCCACCATCTCCTCGAAGGTCTTGGGATAGGCCAGGTTCTTCCTGGCAAACAGCTCCTTGTTCCAGTAGACGATCCAATAGTCCACCGACAGGGGCAGGGCGCCGATGGCTCCCTTCGGACCGCGGGCGAAGGCGATGCCGGCTTCGGCGAAATCGGACAGCACGAACGAGGGGTCGCTTAAAGCCGGGTCGGCCAGGAAAGGCGTGAGGTCGGCCAGCCAGCCTCCTTTCTCGAATTGACGTTTCTGAACATGGTAGCTGATGTGGATGACGTCGAAACTGGGCCGGCCGGAGGTCAGTTCGATCACCGCCTTCTGGCGCTGCTGCTGTTCCGGTGTCAATTCCGAATTGACCTTGATGCCGGTCAGTTGCTCGAACTCGGACTGGTAGCGCTGCAGGGTTTCGCCCCTGGGCGACGTGATCAGATTCACTTCAAGGGTGGTGCCGGCGAAGCGCCGCCAGTTCACCTCGGCTTTCGCCGGCCTCTGCCCGACCAGCCCAAGTCCCGCCGCTGCCGCCCCCAAGGCGACCACTTGCCGCCGTGAGAGTCCGCCTGTGTGCTGTCCCGTCATGTCTCCGCCCCTTCTGCTGATGGGACCCGACAGGGTCCCCGCGTCCGACCGTTGACCTGCTGTTGCGCCGGCTTTCGCTCCCTCGTGCCATTCCCGGGGCCGGCGATTCAGACGCCGTTCCGGTCCCCAAGGTTCACCCAGTTCCCTCGGAATTCATAAGCTGACTCGACTTAGCAACCCCAAACAGGAAGGATGGAAAGAGTCATGATATCGGCAATCCGGACCCCAGACAATCGGGGCTGGCGCATCGGCGGCGTCGCCGTCTGCAAAGGTTGTTGCACTGTTGCGCAAACGTCATGGCCGCCCGGCCGGTGGTTGCCGACCGGTCCCGGACGCCGTCCGCCGGGATGAAAATGAGCCTTGGGCCAGCGCTCCGTTCCGTGGCGTCAACGGTCGGCTCCGCCCGGTGGTGGCCGATCCGGTGCAGCCATCCAGGTCTTTGGTCATGGGGGGCATACTTTCCTGCAGCTTGACAGGATGCGTCCGGCAGGGTCTCGCTATCAGGTATCAAAGACTGGGACCGGACGGCATCATCGACATCGAGGGATGGGCCGGCCGTGTCCCGCGGAAAAGGGCTTGGACAGTGAAACAGCATTTTCTTCGCTATGCCCTCTACAATCAGTGGGCCAACCGCCGCCTTTTTGACGCCGCCCATGCGTTGCCGGAAGACAAGCTGTGGCGCGACATGGGGGCCTTCTTCGGGTCCCTGATGGGAACGCTGAACCACATCCTGGTGGCCGACCAGATCTGGATGGCTCGTTTTGCGTCCGAGCCGATCCCGAACGTGCGCCTCAACAGCGTGCTGTTCCGCGACCTGCCGGGACTGACCCGGGCCCGCGAGGAGATGGATGCCCGGTTCCTCGCCTTTGTCGAAGGCCGGGACGAGGCGGCCCTTCAGGCCGAGGTCAGTTATGCCAGCCTGCAGGGCGACCGCTTCACGCAGCCGCTGGAATTGCTGTTGACCCATGTCTTCAATCACCAGACCCACCACCGTGGGCAGGCCCACGGTCTGTTGATCCAGTTGGGCGGCGAGCCTCCGGTGCTGGACCTGATCTATTTCGCGCGTCAACGTTAGAAGCGGCCGGTTCCATGGATGCCTTGCAGTTTCCCCTGACGCCCGATCAGCTGCTGGATCGGCTGACGGCGTTAGGGCTTTCCCACACCACCACCCGCCATCCACCGGCCTTTACCGTCGAGCAGGGCAATGCGGTGTGGGGCGACATTCCCGGCCTGCATTGCAAAAACCTGTTCCTCAAGGACGCCAAAGCCCAGCTGTGGCTGGTGGTGGCCGGCGCCGATCGGCGGATCGATCTCAAGCGACTGCCCGATATGATCGGTTCGGCCCGTCTGTCCTTCGGGTCCGCCGACCTGTTGCGCGAGGTGCTGGGGGTGCTCCCGGGCTCGGTGACGCCCTTCGCCCTGGTCAACGATCCCGGCCATCGGGTCCAGGTGGTGTTGGATGCGGTGATGATGGAGCAGTCCCTGCTCAATTATCATCCCCTGACCAATGAGGCGACCACCACCATCGCCAACGCGGATTTCCGCCTTTTTCTGAAAGCGTGCGGGCATCGGGTGCAAATCCTGCGCCTTCCAGGGTAAGCTTCGATCTTGTTCGCGCCCCCCGGCTTGGCTAAAGTCCGGCCTCTCGTGGTGGAGGTCCCATGTCCGACCGTGTTCTTATCGTCGATTTCGGCTCGCAGGTTACCCAACTCATTGCCCGGCGGGTCCGCGAAAGCGGCGTCTATTCGGAAATTCATCCCTTCAACAAGGTGACGGCGGAAAGCCTGGCGGCCTTCGCGCCCAAGGCGATCATCCTGTCGGGCGGCCCGTCCTCGGTGACCGAGGCGGAAACGCCCAGGGCGCCAGAGGCCGTCTACAGCTTCGGCGTGCCGGTGCTGGGCATTTGTTACGGCCAGCAGACCATGTGCGCCCAGCTGGGCGGCAAGGTCGAAGGCGGTCACCATCGTGAATTCGGCCGCGCCTTTGTCGATATCACCGACGACTGCGCCCTGTTCAAGGGCGTCTGGGCCAAGGGCGGTCACGAACAGGTGTGGATGAGCCACGGTGACCGGGTGACGGCGCTGCCCCCCGGCTTCCGTCCGGTCGGCACCTCGGAAGGCGCGCCTTTTGCCGCCATTGCCAATGACGAAAAGCGCTTCTATGGCGTGCAGTTCCACCCGGAGGTGGTGCATACCCCCCATGGCGCCCAGCTGTTGCGCAACTTCACCCATGAGGTGGCCGGTTGCCGGGGCGACTGGACCATGCAGGCGTTCAAGGACCAGGCCATTGCCCATGTCCGCCGCCAGGTGGGCAAGGGTCGCGTCATCTGCGGGTTGTCGGGCGGCGTGGACAGCTCGGTGGTGGCGGCTCTGGTGCACGAGGCCATCGGCGACCAGCTGACCTGCGTGTTCGTCGACCACGGCCTGATGCGCCAGGGTGAAGCCGATCAGGTGGTCAGCGTCTTTCGCGACCGCTTCAACATCACCCTGGTGCACAAGGATGCCTCCGCACTGTTCCTGGGCAAACTGGCCGGCAAGACCGATCCGGAGGAAAAGCGCAAGATCATCGGCGCCACCTTCATCGACGTCTTCGAGGAAGAGGCCGGCCGGATCGGCGGCGCCGATTTCCTGGCCCAAGGGACCCTCTATCCTGACGTCATCGAATCCGTCTCCTTCATCGGCGGCCCCAGCGTCACCATCAAGTCGCACCACAACGTGGGCGGCCTGCCGGAACGCATGAACATGCAGCTGGTGGAGCCCTTGCGCGAACTGTTCAAGGACGAGGTGCGGGCCTTGGGTCGCGAGCTGGGCCTGCCCGACGAGATGGTGGGGCGCCATCCCTTTCCCGGTCCGGGCCTGGCCATCCGCATTCCCGGCCAGGAAATCACTCGCGAAAGGCTGGAGATTTTGCGCCGGGCCGACGCCGTCTATCTGGACGAGATCAGGAAGAGCGGTCTCTACGACCAGATCTGGCAGGCCTTCGCCGTCCTGCTGCCGGTCCGCACCGTGGGCGTGATGGGCGATTCCCGCTCGTACGACTATGCCTGCGCGCTGCGCGCCGTGACCTCCACCGACGGCATGACCGCCGACTATTTCCCCTTCCCCCACGACTTCCTGGGCCGTGTTGCCAGCCGCATCATCAACGAGGTCAAGGGCATCAACCGGGTGACCTACGACATCACCTCGAAGCCGCCGGGGACCATCGAGTGGGAGTGATGTTTCAATAGGTTAGCCGGTGTTGAGAGGGCTCCTTCGGGAGCCTTCTTGCTGCGCGGACTTGTTCAGAGTAGCCTCCCTGTGTGTGATTTTGTGTGTTATCCTGCGCACAGGAGAGGGCTGGAATGGCAGTGTTCAAGCGTGAGGGATCTCCCCACTGGTTCATCGAGTTCACCTTCAAGGGCCAGAAGGTTCGCCAGTCCAGCGGAACGCCTAAGAAACGCGATGCCGAGGAGCGGGAACGCATTCTCAGGCAGGAACTGAAGGAACAGCTTCTCCTCGGCAAGGTCGCGGAGATGAGTTTCGGCCAAGCTGTGGACCGCTACTACGACGGAGTGGTGCTTCCCAAGGGCAATGTCGGCGTTGCGACGCGGGAACTCTATGCGCTGAACCAGTTGCGGGACGGTTTGGGCGCAGCCACTCCGATCACCAAGCTATCGGCCCGTGTCCTTGCCGATTACAAGGATCGACTCTTGGGGGAAAAGAAAGCGCCCGCCACCGTCAATCGCTATCTCGCCACCGTGAAGGCCATCCTCAACAAGGCCAAGGACGAATGGGGGACGCTGGCGGTGATGCCGACCATCAAGCTTCTGCCGCTCGACAACGCTCGATACCGGTGGTTGACCGAAGTGGAGGAAAAGAAGCTCCTCCCCGCCTGTGCCCCTCATCTTCGCGATCTCGTTGTCTTTCTAATGGACACCGGAGCGCGACTGAGCGAAGCGACCACTCTGACCTGGGTGGACGTCGACCTTGACCGGAAACCTCGTGCTGCTGTTCGCTTCATGGAGACCAAATCCGGCAAGCCGAGGGGCGTACCTTTGTCCACCAGGGTGGAGGAGATGCTTCGGCGGTTGAAGGCCGAATGCCCCGAAGGAGAGAACCGGGTCTTCCTCTACCGTCCCGTTGGGCGTGGTGGCTTAGGCGGTGATGAAACAAAGCGCGGGAAGGCGCTGCCGTTCAATCATCCATTCGGCACCTGGGATACCGCGCGGAAACGGGTTGGTTTGGAAGATGTGAATCTCCACGATCTTCGCCATACGTTTGCCAGTCGGCTGATCATGCGGGGTGTCCCCTTGCTGACGGTATCGAAGCTGTTGGGCCACCACAGCATTCAGATGACCATGCGCTATGCCCATCTTGCCCCAGACGCTTTTGACGCGGCGATTGATCTACTTGAGGGCGGCAAGCCGCGCGCGCAACCAGTCGCCCCCGGCGCTGGTCTTGCGCCGGCCGACGACGGGAGTGGAGTTGCTGCCGACGGTGTTTTGGACTGTGATGGGGGCGACCATGGCCCCTTTGAGGAAGGCGATGATGTCCTCGCGCAAATAGCGGGGTGACCGGGGGCCGGCAGCGTAGCTTTTGGGAATGGGCAGGCGGTCGAGCTGACGCTGGGATATCCCGAGGAGCATGGCCGCCTGCCGTCTTGTTAAAACGTCCGAATATGTATTCGTCGACTCACCATGGTCGAGACCATCCACTCCAACTGAGGATTGGTAGCGATTCATGGCGAATGTTCAGACTATTTGCGGGTCCAGTCCGCAGGTTGTGTTCCGGGGCGCCGTACAGGCCAAGATGTTAAGGGCCAACGCAGTTCAAAGGCGTCGCCCAGCCCCAATAAGAGAGCGACAACGCCCTTACTCCGGCTGACGCCAAGACGGCGTTCCAGAATGTCTGAAGTGACAACTGGGACCGTGGCCCGATGAGTCTGTGTGCTTCGGCTCTGGCCACTGTGCCCCCCATTTCCCGATCCGGAACTGGTCGTTCTGACTGTTTCAGTCCAGGCAACATCGCGTTGGCCGACCAGCTCGTTGGCGACGTAATTGGCAGATGGGCCGGCCTGGAGCCGACCGATAATCTTGATTCCCAGGAGCCCGAGGATCGTCTTTGCGACCGCCTCACCATAGATGGCAATCAACTGCTGTACGTCCTGCAGACCCAGATAGCAGGCGATGCCTTTGGAACGACCGACCTCCAGCAACTGACTGATGCTTATTTTTTTGAGCTGGGCAACTTCATCCAGAAAGAGAAAAATCCGGCGATCATTTGAGTCGGATAGATCTGGTCCGGCGGAGTAGCGGCCGAGGCAGTCGATTGCGGCACCGATCCATGCCTCGGAAAGCGCAGGATGTCGCGGCGAACGTTGCAAAATGATGATTTTGGGGAGCTTGCCGGCATCGTCGCTAATCCAGCGTGCCAGCGATAGTCGGCGATTGGGCGGAGTCTGGCCCCAGGCATCCGCGAGGGGCATGACAATTCCGACGATCGCCGCCCACAGGGTAACCAAAATGCTGAAGGTCGTTTTGGACGGTGATCCCGTCTCTGGGTCGAGTTCAATATAGCGGGCTGCTGGTGGGTAGCATGACGCAACGATGGTCTGCAGATCACCGGCAGGCAGAAAGGCTTGCTCGGCCAGTTGGGCCCACGTCCATTGCCGGGGATGGGCGCGCTGCAGGCTTATGATGATACCGGTTAAAATATCTCTGGCTGCCAGCGACCACATGGGGTCGTGGCTGTCTTTGATGAAACGGGCAGCGACCTCGCGAGCATCTTGAGCTGTCTTGACATCGTTGGCGACGTCCCACGCGACACTGCGCTTATCCTGCGGTGCCAAGAGCAGGAAACTATCGATGGGCAATGTCGCGACAATGTCTCCCTTGGTGTCATGGACGAGAGCCTTGTCACCGTGCGCCAGGACTTGAGTAAGAATCCATCGCATGATGGTCGATTTTCCAGCCCCTGACGTGCCGATGATTCCCACATGTTGCACTTCAGATGCACGATCGATGGCAACGCCGGGGGCGAGAAGTATCCCGCGACCAAAATCACGGATGGGATGCTTCAAGACCTGACGGATCATTTTTAACGCCGGGTAGCCACGCCACATCCGGCGGCCTGAAATATGCGTGGCTGCGTCGGTCGGTTCTGTCATCGAGCGAAAAAGCAGCGTGGCGGCAATCATCCCGGACAACGAAACCGCACCGGTCGCTGCTGCCCGATAGAGCAGCGCCGATTGTAGGTCAAAGGCGATGACCGATTGTTGCCATGCGTAATCCGCTGCTGCAGCTAACCGGTCAAAGAATGGAAGGCCTGAGAATCCGCTCCAGCCCCTGTTAAGCTGTTCCCGACCGTAGGTGAAAAGCCAGTCGAGCGTTACAGTGAAAGGGTGGTCCTGAAACCATCCGGTGGCCGGATAGCGCGCCAGAAGCTGTTGACCAAACGTTGCCCCCGCGCAGAGGGCTACAAAAAATCCGAGAGGGGCGGAGGAAGGACGCCGTTCCTTGAGAGGATGGTTATTCATATCTGTAACCCTTAATACTGAAGGGAGCCGGTGCCGCGCCAGATGACGAGCGCTGTCCCTGCGGAAAGTTGAGATGAGGCTGCGAGGTGCTGGTTGGCGGCTTTAAGATTTGCCGTCGGCATATCCAGGAGGATCGCCGCTTGATCCCAGGTCAGATGCGTTTGAACTTGGTAGACGCATCCATCTGTTGTTGTCGTTAGGCGACGACACCACGGCCAGCCATCGGCCCGAACGGATCGCACGGGATGTTCGAACTGGCTCAACAGAGCGGGGGCCACCTGAAATGCCATCAACGCGGATGCGCCAATGGCTGTGGCGACGACCATGCCGACGGCCATGGCCATCCAACCGGCTGGCAGCCAAAGAGCCGGCCATGAAAACCGCCAGGACCAAGATGCCGAGTCATGGCTCTGTGGCGGGGTGGATTCATGCTGGGCGTTGATGGAAAGATCACCGCCCAGCAGCATCAAGAGCTGTCCTTGAGTGAATCGGGCAAACAAGCTGGGAGACTGTTTTGCTTGCTCTTCCGGCTCCATCCTTAGGAGTTCGCTGAAAAGCTCATTGCGGGTTTGCTCTTTTTCCGCGATGGCCTGCGTTATGTTGAGGTGATGGCCGGCGAGATCAGGCATGGTCGCTTTCCTCCGCCAGGGGGAGCACTGCAGCGACAGCCTGTTCCATAATCTGCATCCAGGCGGCAACGTCGCCCCGAGCGAGCTTGGCTTCCGGCCGCGTCAAGCCCGACACGGCCATAGCGGTCGGCACATCGTAGCTAACGACATCGATAAGGCGGCAATGCTGGCGCTCGAAGAATGCCCACGATCCGCCTTCGATCCGAGGCATAGTGAAGTGAGGGGTAGTCGTCAGCAGCGGCTCAAGCTGACGGCGGTACAATTCCGCCGCCACCGATCCAGGTGAAAGATCAGCGAATCGCCCATCCCGTTCATTGAAGATCAGGCACACCTTCAAGGACGGAAGTACTCGCCCCAGTGCCTGGATTTGCCGAGCAGCCTGATCAATCGATTCGGGATCGGCGACCACTGGCACAAAGGCCAGACCGCTCATCCTGTACTCACGGAGGTCTTCGTCGAGTTCGGTGAGTGCCGCATAATCCAACAAGAGATGCTGTTGGGTGGCGCCAATATCGACCAGCAGCGACCGGCCAGAGACCGGAATCGCCGCGATTAGGTTATACAGCGGCGCAAATGCGCCGATCAGTGTATTGGGGTCTTTGCGAGCCTTTTTGAGCAAGGCGATATCGACAGTGACGACATCGCGACCAAGACTACTGGCGAGACGGTGCTGATCATCGATTTGTACTACATCCAGTGGGATGCTATTCAGATCAAGTAGGTCGGCGACCAAGAGCGAGAGTAGGGTTTTTCCGACACCACCTTTGCCAGACAGAACCAGCAGCAGAATGGGAAATTGAGCGATCGGTTTCACGGAAGGCCTCCGTCAAGGGTAACGAGGCCTCACTTATTAGGAGCAATTGCACCGGATTTGCGGAGAGAAAATACGAGTTTCGATGCCGTCGGCAGTTTTGTAGAGGGTTTGAGCCTTGGCCGACGCGACCCACCAAGGCTCCCCCCCAGTTGGTTTAGCGTTCTGTCTTTAGGCGAAGATTGAATGTCATTTCCGGCGCTAGTGGTCAGAATCTAACACTTGGTGCCCACGCCTGACGGCGGCGATGATTTTCTCCGGGTCGGCGGTCCAGACGAATGGCTTGGCGGCTTTGCCGTTGTGCTCACGGAGATAGCGGCGGAT
>Ga0326727_10017043_pt1 | contig 15178 bp, 16 predicted proteins | sample MB2enrmetagenome_FD_207643 | JGI IMG/M metagenome (GOLD analysis project Ga0326727, IMG submission 207643) | Lab enriched peat soil microbial communities from McLean, Ithaca, NY, United States - MB29MY | ecosystem: Environmental > Terrestrial > Soil > Wetlands > Peat | place: USA: New York... | reverse complement strand
GGAATGCCCGCATGGCTTATCTGGATTTTTATTCACCTACTGAACATCGTGCAGTTCCAGAACCGCCTGCTGGTTCTGGTGCAATGGGCTTGGCTATTCATTACTTATGACAGGTCTGCTCGCCTGATCACCGGCAAGACTCCGCTTCCACTGGATTTATGAATCAAGATGGGATTTCCGAGCGGGCAGGAAGCTTCTTTTCGCGGATGGCTTCGACGAGAGCGGCGTGATCGCGCTCGGTCTGGCCGGCATAGGCGATGGAAAAATTCTCAATCGCCTCATCGAAGGAGTCGCTTTTGCCCAGGTAGCCTGCAATACGTGCGGCGTCACCTGTTCTAGAATGCGCCCTTGCCAGAGCCCAGCCGCAAATCTCCACGTACTCCATCCATTCCTTTGAGGACATTTCTTCCAAATCAACGGACATTTTCATGTCGCGGAGCTGGCGGAAATAGTAATCGCGCCCATCGTCGTCCCGCGTCCAGCCTAGAAAGATGTCGCTCGCGGATTGCAGCATCCGCTGGCCAACGACCACCCGCTCGCCGTGGTTGTCGTACCGGCTTTTGCCTGCGTATGGCTCCAGCACCGACGCGCGTGCCTCCTTGAATTGCAAAACCAGCGGATCATCTTCTGCGGCCATCAGGAGCGCGACGGCGCATCTTGTGCCTACACTTCCCACTCCGACCACTTTTCGCGCAACATCCACGATGCGGTACCGGTCCAGAAGAATGCGCCGCTCTTCGGGAAGCGTTCGCCTATAACGCTGGAACATGTCTCCCACGTGCTTGCTGATCCTTTCGATTTGCTGCGGGTGATAAACCAGCGGCGGGCGATCGATGATTCGCCAGTGACCTTTTTTTACGTCGGCAATCCTGGAGAAAACGTGGTCTGACGTTTGATGCTTCGCCTTGGACTCCAACTGCCTCCATTGCTTTTTTTCTTTTTGAGTCTCTGCTTTCTGAATAAGCAATTCGGCGTCGATGTGCGAATACCAAACGTCGAGGGCGCGCATCTCTGCGTACTCGCGCACATGTGTGCGGTACGATTTCACCATGGCGCGGGCTGCCTGAGCGCAACGGCGATCAGACGCACCGTGCACCACTCTTCCTGCGATCGCGATACTTGCGGCGAGGCGCTTCAGATCCCATTCCCACGGCGCCGGAAGCGTCTCGTCGAAATCGTTTATGTCGAATGCAAGCCGCCTCTCGGGGCTGCCGAACCCGCCGAAATTGGAGACGTGGCAGTCGCCGCACGCCTGAACGCGAATCCCGGTCACAGGCGTGTTTGCCAGGTCCGCTGCCATTAACGCCGCAGCCCCTCTGAAAAATGTAAAAGGGGACTCTCGCATTCTCGCGTAGCGAATCGGCAGCAGTTCCGCCAGTCTTCCGCGGTCCGCGATTTTCAACAACCCCATCGGATCGGGACGATTGGCGGGCGCAATCCAATCTCCGTGGGATGAACGCGGCACTTTCTTTCGGAGCGACCTCCCCTCAGCCATCCGCTCGTCCGCCGCGGGACCGAGTACGACCGTTCCGGCACGGAGTTTGTCGTCCGTCTTCGGCGTAGCCCTCGTCTTGGTCAATTCCTTCTGGTCCATGAATTGTCCCTCTTCAAATGGAGCAACCAGCAGCGCGAACCTGGGAATACGTATTTCCTCGTAAGAGCTTGGCGAGAATTCTCCGCTTGCTTCAGCGATCTCGTCAAGCTCACCTCCTCATGAATTCTCTCCGTCCGAGAATCCAGCGTGGCTTGCGTCAAACGGCCGCCGTAATGAGTGGTCGCAAGCGCCTAGACCGTGTCTTCCACACATTTTGCTCTCTCGCATCTGGATGACATACTACAATGGCCACTTCGGTGGAACACATGAAGACTCAACAGAGAGCGATTTTCACAAGTCTGGCAGCGTTGCTGATCATCACACTCGGCGCCGCAATTTTCACGCGCGATTGGTCAAACTATCGCGAGCGCATGCGCGCGATACGCGCGGCCCGGCAAAAATCCTCGGAGACTGTGGACACGCGCACGCTAGACATGGCGCAGCAGCTTTCCACACTCGCCGTCACGCACACGGAGCAGGACTATGCGCTGGATGCCTTGCGCTTGGCCGACCTTTCCGTGGACCTCGCGTTCCAAGCGGCATTGCGCGATGCAACGGAAAACCCCGCCCCGCTCACGCCACAGACTGAGGCGCTTTCTGCAAAAGTGAAGGCTGCGGAGGACAGTGTGGCAGCGGACCAGGACCGCGTCACGCAACTGACGCAGCAGGTCGCAAAAGCCCGCGGCAGCAGCAAGGATGCCCTCCAGGAAGACCTCGAACTTCAGCAAGCGCAATTGTCGCTCGATCAGGACGAACTCGAAGATGCGCAGCAGGATCTGATGCGCGCCGGCGGCGATAAACGCGCCACTATTCAGCAATTGCTGGACCAGCATGAGGCGTCCGAGCAGCACACGTCAAAAGCCAATGGTGTCACTCCATCAGCCGCGGCGCCTCCTTCTCCCGAGAGCACGACCTCCTCGAGCGTTCTTTCCGAAGTTCTGGCTTTGCTCTCGCTTCACAGCAAACAGAAACTCCTGGTGGAGGCGGAGCAGGACGCGCTCTCGCGGCAATCAAACCTGACCGGAACCCACGAGAAACTCGAAAAGGAAGTCGAGCAGGAAAAGGCGGAGAAGAAGATCCTGCATAAACGAAGAACAGCCGAGCCAGCGTCGGCCAATCCGGCTTCAACCCCTAATCCGGCTTTATCCGCCGGACAGGGCGACAAAGCTTCAACAATCGCGTTTCTTCGCGATCTCGCCGAAGATCAGAAAAACCTGAGCAGCACGGACAAGCGCATCGAAACCGAGCAAGAACTCGCCGCTGTCTACGGCAACTGGATCACGTTTGTGGCTGTCCGCGAACGGGCTTTCTTGCACGAGCTATTCTTATCGAGCTTCTGGATCTTTCTGATTGCTCTGTTCGTTTACATCGCGAACTACTGGATTCGCCACTTTTTCGCCGACATCGGATCGGAGCGCCGCCACCTTTTGACCATGCGCGCGATGGTCGTGTTCGGCATCCAGGCTTTGGGGCTCATTCTCATCCTATTCGTCATTTTCGGGACTCCGAGCAATCTCGGCACCGTGGCCGCCCTTGCCGGAGCGGGGCTGACAGTTGCGCTCAAGGATTTCATTTTGGGGTTCATCGGCTGGTTTATTTTGATGGGAAAGGATGGAATCCGTCCGGGAGATTGGGTGGAAATCAACGGTGTGGGAGGAGAAGTCCTTGAAGTGGGTCCTTTTCATACTGTTTTACTGGAAACGGGAAACTGGGCCGACGCGGCTCACCCCACGGGGCGCAAAGTCACTTTCGTAAACAGTTTCGCGGTCGAAGGGCACTATTTCAATTTCTCGACCTCCGGCCAGTGGCTGTGGGACGAGTTGCAAGTGCAAGTGCCGCAAGGAGCCGATCCATATCCCGTTGCCGAAGCCATCAAGAAAATTGCGACCGATGACACTGTGGCCAATTCGCGAGATGCGGAGCAGGAATGGGAGCGTGTGGTCCCGGCTCATGCGAAGCGGACTTTCTCCGCGGCGCCTTCCATGAGCGTGCGGCCCACCGAAGTCGGCATGAAAGTCGTCGTCCGCTACATCACGCGAGCCAGTGAGCGCCAGGACGTCCGCGGGAGGATATACCACGCCGTGGTCGAACTCCTTAGGAAAAAGAATTTTCCCGAACCCGCTCCCGAAGATTTGCAGGCGGGCGCCACTCAGACAGAGGGGAAATAGCAACATCCCGTCGGTTGGCCCTTTTTATGAGTTGCTGACCCGCCCTCTGGAACATGTGTAGGTTGGGCGGCGGGGCGTTACAACGGCTGGGCCGTGTATGTCCGCCCCGCTTCTCCCAGACACAACCCTACTTCAACTCGCCGCAGTGGTGTTCGAAGACGTGCTCCAGGGGCTGCCCGAACACGCGAGCAATGCGGAAGGCTAGCAGGAGCGAGGGGAAATACTTCCCCGCTTCCAGTGCCATGATTGTATGGCGCGTCACACCCGCTCGTTTTGCCAGGTCGTCCTGCGTCATTTCTCCGTGCTCGAAGCGCAGCCGACGGATGTGATTCTCGATCTCAAGTCCCGTCTTAAGCACGGGGTCCACCGCGATAGAGCAAAAGGGTCGTGAGCGCTTCGACAGCCAGAATCAGTGTGGCCGCCCACAAGAGAGTTTCGGTTAGAGCCCAGACTGGCACGGTCAGGGTGGCGTCCCATCCCTTGATAAGACCGATCGCGAGAATGAGGGCGATGAATGCCAACCAGAATGCGCTAAAGCCCGCCCGCAGAGCTCGTTCGGCAATCCCGCGTTCCCGTTCGTCGAAGGTTCGCCCTCTGAAATAGCGCCGGCTGGAAGCCGGGATTGCGGTGAGCGCCAATAGAGCGAAAACCGAAAAGCTGGCTGGACCATGCCCGACAAATGCAAGGAAGCCGCCATAAGCCGAGATGGTCAGTACCACGACTCCACCGGTCCACCACGCCCACTTTTCCGAATCCGACATTTATGATCTCCTTTGTTAATTAGAAATAACTTCTAGTAATATATAACACACCTAATGTTTGTTGTAAAGACCTTTCTCAAAGCATTGTCAATGGTCTAATATGAAGATCGGGGCGATCATCTCACGGGATGCAATGTGAGCAGTTGAAACTTGAACCTAAGAGCGTACACGAGATTTGGGGGATCGACCTGCACAGCGCCATCACTATCGCCGTGCTGGCGCGTCATTCGGGGACGGCCACTCGGGCAGGGCGGTCAAAAGGTGTCTCTTGTCGGATACAGCTCGAGCAGCTATCAGAAGATTGAGTAAACGTAGAAGCCTGCTAAGCCCAGCACCGCCCCAATAGCGGAGCCTGCCAGGACATCGCTAAGGAAATGCATTCCCAGGATGATGCGCGAGCTTGCAATGAGGAACGCGACGGCAAGAAGGTAACCCACCACATCAGGATAGAAGAGCCCCACGGAAAGCGCGACTGCAAATGCCGTAATGGAATGGCCCGAAGGAAAGGAGTACTTATCCGGCGGCAAAATGGAAGACCAGCAATGTGGCTCCACCTCGTAGGGTCTCTTGCGCCGGCTTGTGCGTTTCAACGCACGGAATAGAAAGATCCCCGCTACTGCGGCAGACCCGGCCGCACCGACTGCGGCGAATCGGTGTTCGCCTCCGAAGAGCAGAAGGATGAGGCCGAGCGTGTACCATATCCATCCGTCGCCCCCGCGAGTGGCAAGAATCATCAACACGCGAAACCAACGAGGCGCGCGCCAGCGGTGTACCCGGCGCATGAGCCGGTGATCGTTCGACTCGATCTGATTCCAAACCAGCCGTGCAACTGTCACACCCACTCCTCAACAACGGTTTGCGGCAAGGTAATCCAGCGGCGATGATATCGAGCATCCGCCTGCCCCAGAATCTTGGATGCCCAGCGACGGCCAAACGTGCGCTCGTCACGATAGTTCCAGTAAGTCACCGCAGGGATGAGAAGCGCCAAGGGCGAAAGAAGCGCAGTCCAGCATTTCTCCCGCATCATTTCGTAAGTGATCAGCAGGACGTCGTGCGTCAGCTTCGTGAAGCTGCCGGATTCTCCTTCAACTCGTCCCATCCCATTGCGCAGGCCCGCGAAGAACTCTTCTTTGTTCCTTGCCTCCGGAACGACTGTGTAAGCCGTTCCGACCGAGGGCAGGGCATGCGAGTCGCTTCCGCCGAGCCCTATCTTCTTCCATTTTCCCGCCAATTCAGCGGCACGTTGGTTCGACTCCTTGAGCATGTGGCCATTTCGGGTTTCGATGGCGGGGAAGTACTCCTGGACCCATGCGAAGTCCTCGTCCTCGCGACGTCCGGTAAGGCCTGAAAAGACGTGGTTTATACTGAAAAATAGCCTCCGCTCGGAGAGATACATCAGCAGCGAAACCAAGTCGTTGCGTCGTCGCTGGAGCTGGGCGTGCTGGCTTTCGTGGATGTCGTAGACGCCAACGTGCACTTCCGTGCCACTCGGCATCCGGCACGTCAATTCCTCACTCAGAAAGAACCGTGGGTGATGTCTTAGTTTCTCCGCTCCTTCTATGGAATCGTGGTCCGTCAACGTGAAAAGGTCCATACCGCGCTGCCGGAGCCGTCGGTACACTTTCTCCGGGTCGCTATAGCTTTCACGACATATTTTACCAATAATTGGGGTCGTACAGGGGCCCGAATAGAACGAGTGGACATGCAGGTCGCACTTCATACAACCAAGAGCATAGAGAGGGCATGTTACGGGGACATGACACGCCTGCTAAAGTTCTGAAAATAAAGATATTTAACTCTTTCGACACCAAACTGCACTCTTGGACACTTTTCCTGTCGTTTTTGGCCCCTCTCATGCCAGAATCTGCCCCCATGGCTCGTATCGAGTTTGGCTTCTTCGACGCTGGCGGGGGGCATCGGGCGGCTGCAACGGCCCTGGAACTGGCAATTCAAACCCAAAATCGCCCCTGGGAAGTACGCCTCACGAACCTCCAAGAGCTTCTGGATAAGCTCGATGTTCTCAAGAAGTACTCCGGCATCCGCATTCAGGATTTCTACAATTCGATGCTTCGCACGGGGTGGACCCTTGGGAGCAGGCACCTGATGCGAATCCTCCAGCTCACGATTCGAGCTTACCATCGCCCGATTGTCCGACTGCTCGAAGCCCATTGGAAAGAAACCCAGCCGGACATGGTTGTTTCCTGCGTTCCGCATTTCAACCGGGCGCTAGGCGAGAGTTTCCGGCGCGCGTTTCCGGGACGCCCGTTCGTTACGATCCTCACGGACATTGCGGACTACCCGCCCCACTTTTGGATCGAGCCTCAGCCTCAGTACTTCATCTGCGGATCCGATCGCGCCGTGATGCAAGCGCGCTCCATGGGGCACCCGGACGACAGAATCTTCCAGGCCTCGGGAATGATTCTCCATCCTCGATTCTACGAATCACCAATCGAGAATGCTGCTGCTGAACGCGAGCGGCTTGGGTTGCGCGCGGATCTTACGACTGGTCTTGTGCTTTTCGGGGGCCATGGCTCGCAAGTGATGCTCGACATAGCCGAGCGGCTGGATCAATCGTCGCTTGAACTTCAATTGATCCTCATCTGCGGGCGAAACGAGAAACTCGCGGCCGCCCTGCGTAAACGGAAGACGCGCCTCCCTCGTTTCGTGGAAGGGTTTACGACCCGCGTAAACTACTACATGCAGCTTTCCGATTTCTTCATGGGCAAGCCGGGTCCCGGCAGCGTGAGTGAAGCGCTCGCCATGCGTCTCCCTGTGATTGTGGAGCGCAATGCGTGGACTCTTCCGCAGGAGCGCTACAATGCCACTTGGATCCTTGAGAAAGAAGTAGGGATGGTGCTTCGCAATTTCAACAAGGTCGATGAGGCCGTGGCCGGATTAATTGAGCCCGCAACGCTTGCACGATATCGAGCCAACGCCGCATCGCTCAACAATCGCGCCGTGTTTGAGATACCGGAAATACTCGGAAAGATCCTGGAACAATCGCAAGACGCAATGTCTCGGAACACAGGTGGCGCATCCTCCCGAAATGCGGATTGACGATTTGCAACTTCCCATGGCGCGCAAGCATTCGCGCAGAAATAAGTGCCACGGCCTTTCAAGCTGCGACCAATCGTGCCTCGCGCAATCTAATGTGTGCGCCCAATGATTGCGGCAAGAACCGGCTTGCATGCGTGGAGCGTCATCAAGAATGAATGTGGAGGAGAGTCTGAACCATGGCTAAGGCGACTTTCGCGGCGGGATGTTTTTGGGGAGTCGAGGAAGCGTTTCGAAACGTCAATGGCGTAACTTCAACGGCGGTCGGCTACACGGGCGGGACGAGAAAAAACCCCTCGTACGAGGATGTCTGCACGGGAACGACCGGCCACGCCGAGGCAGTGGAAGTGATATACGATCCGACACAGGTCTCGTACAAGGATCTTCTCGCTATCTTTTGGAAGTCCCACGATCCGACAACACTCAACAGGCAGGGACCCGATCTCGGCACGCAATACCGCTCGGCGATTTTCTTCCACGATTCAGATCAGGAAGCCGCGGCTCGCGGTTCGAAGGAATCGCTTCAGAAGGCGGGAACATTCAGGCGCCCCATCGTCACGGAGATCGCGGCCGCATCAGAGTTTTACCGCGCGGAAGATTATCATCAGCGATATTTTGAGAAGCGGGGGATCAAATCCTGTCATTTTTAAGGCGCAAAAAAGAAGTTTTTAATCCAGAGGAATGCACGCGTGAAGCAATCAATCAGTGGGCGGGTCTGGGGTCGGTATTACTTTCCGTGATCTCTCGCCACAAGAAGTAAGAAATGACCGCCACGGTCCCTACCACAATAGCTCTGTAAACAAGCTTGCGGTTGAAGTAGCCTGGCGTGACACCTTCTCTCGGTGGGCCGGACGTCTCCGATGCTGGTTCGAGAGAAACGTCGTACGATGTGCCTGCGGCCACGGTCCGATCCTCGCCATTTCGGTCAACAATCACTGACCCGCGATACACGGAGACAACTATGTCTTCCGGGCCCTTGATTGTGACCTGCCCAAACACAGACTCGCCATTCGCTGGGCGCAGCGTGGCAATAGGCGTTTCAAGCTCGAAGTCGCCCGCCTTCAGGGATGAGAAACCGATCGTGCCGCGTGTGATTGTCGCGCGCACCATGCTCGCCTGCCGCGCCAAAGCCGCAGCACTCGACGAAAGAATGTAGAGTTGGCCTGTGCCGACCCGGAGACGAAGATTGCCTCCAATGTCGGTATCCAAAGCGTCGCCGGAAAAGACGTCGGCTCCCAGCACGGCTTCGGCGTTCCCGAGATGGGCGCCTTTCGCCTGAATGACCATGCCAAGTGGCTGTTCGCTTGCCGCCATTGCGGGAATGCTCAGCATGCTTGCAACGATTAGCGCGACAAGGCAGGAACGGATGGCTGATCGCACAGATTCCTCCCAAGGATACAACGTCAATTTAGGCGCAGAAGGGCTTGGTGTCAATAGCCTTAGGCGTTTTCCCGCAATGCAGCGCGAAGCCTCGAGAATGACCCACCGATTTGCAAACTCGATCGAAAGCCCCCAAATGACGTTTGTGATGCACATCACACGAGACTGACCCGTCCGTCACATCACTTGGTCCAACGGGCTGCTAACGTAGTGTGCAAGGGAGTTTAAGTTTTCCCCTGGGGGAGGCTTCCATGGTCACCGAAGAATACCTCTTGATTGCGTTGCTGGTGATGGCCGCAGTGTACGTGATCCATCGCCTGCAAATCGGAGTGCGCGAGTATCTGAAGTACCGTGGAAAGATGCTGGTTACTTGCCCGGAAACCAAGAAGCCCGCCGCAGTGAAAACGTCGGCGGGGCGCGTGGCTTGGGCCGCCATGCTTAATCGGAAGCACTTGGAACTGAACCAATGCTCCCGCTGGCCTGACCGCGGCGATTGCCCTCAAGACTGTCTGTGCCAGATTGAAGAAGATCCTGAAGGCCACCGTGTTTGGGAAATTGCTTCCCGTTGGTTCGACAGGAAAAACTGCGTTTACTGCCACAAGCCAATAGAGAAGTTCAGCCACCTTGATCGAAAGCCTGCTCTGCTGAGTCCCGGCGGTAACACCATCGAGTGGGACCAACTCCCGCCGGAAAACCTTCCGGACGCTTTGTCTGGATGCCTACCCGTTTGCTGGACCTGCCACATGGTCGAGACATTTCGCGGTCAGCATGCCGACCTTGTGGTCGACCGGCCCTGGAAGCATTGACGAGCGCCGATTCGGTAATTAGTCGCTGACGCCGACCATCGAAGTTGTATCCCTGATTTGTTCCGCGGCGCCGCGTTCAGGTGCATCGCGAAATTGTTACCCGTGGCTGCCGCTTCCGGAAAGTTCCCGCACAATATCACCAACGAAAGCCTTGGCGTCGCCAAACAACATGAGCGTTCGGTCGAGATAATAAAGCGGGTTATCGATTCCCGCGAAGCCCGGGTTCATGCTGCGCTTGATCACCATGACGGTGTGCGCCTTATCCACGTCCAGGATTGGCATTCCGTAAATGGGGCTGGATGCGTCTGTGCGCGCGGCGGGATTCGTGACGTCGTTGGCTCCGATGATCAGCGCGACGTCGGTCTGCGGCAAATCCGAATTCATGTCGTCCATTTCGACCAGGCGGTCGTACGGAATGTCGGCTTCCGCCAGCAGGACATTCATGTGCCCCGGCATTCGTCCCGCTACCGGATGAATTCCAAAACGCACATCGATGCCTTTCTTGGTCAAAATGTCGTATAGCTCGCGCACTTTGTGTTGCGCCTGCGCGACGGCCATGCCGTAGCCTGGAATAATCGCGACCTTGTTCGCGGCGGAAAGAATTGCCGCCGCCTCCTCCGCTGTGGCGCTGCGAACCGTGCGCGTTTCCGCAACCGCTCCGGACGAAGCCTGCACTTTCCCGAACGCGCCGAACATTACGTTCGCAAACGAGCGGTTCATCGCCTTGCACATAATCACCGAGAGAATAAAGCCCGACGACCCGTCGAGCGCGCCGGCCACCACCAGCACCTTGCTATTGAGGACGAAACCCAGCAGAGCAGCGGAAAAGCCTGCATAAGAGTTCAAAAGCGAAATCACGGTCGGCATGTCGGCGCCGCCGATCGGAGTCACGAGCAGGATTCCAAAAATCAGCGCCACAGCAACCATGATGGGGAAGAGATGAGTAAATTCGGGATGGATGACGAGCACGACCGCCAGCAAGATGGCCGCGCACAAAACAGTGAGGCTCACGAAATTCTGCCCTTTATAAGTGATCGGACGCTGCGGCAAAATCTCTTGCAGCTTTCCCGCCGCTATCAGGCTGCCGGTAAACGTGAGCGAACCGATAATCACTTCCAGCCCGATTTCCCCCATTCCGAATTTCGTGACTCGAGGGGCGTGCACGTAGTATTCAGCGATACCTATCATCGCGGCGGAGAGCGCGCCGAAGGCGTGGCTGAGCGCTGTCCGCTGCGGCACCGCAGTCATGCGAACCAGGCCGAGCGGTATGCCGACGCCTGCGCCAATCACCAGCGCAATGATGATCCACTTGTATTGGCTGACTTGGGGATCGCAAAGCGTGGCAACGACCGCCAGCGCCGCGCCAATCTCGCCCACCAACACGCCGCGCTTGGCCGATACCGGCGAACTCAGCCACTTGAGAGCCAGAATGAAGAAAACGGCGGCCACGATGTACGTGGAATCGATGAGCTGCTGGATCGGGATCTCCGTCATGGCTTTTTCGCCTTGCCCGTCTTGAACATGCGGAGCATGCGGTCGGTGATGAGGAACCCGCCGACCATGTTGCTGAACGAAGCCACCACGGCGATTATGCCGAGGATTGTGGAGAGCTTCGTTTCGTGCTGCCCGGCGATGATGATGGCCGCCACCACCACGATGGCATCGAGCGCATTCGTCAGCGACATCAGCGGCGTGTGCAGCAGCGGCGAAACTCGTTTGATCACTTCGAATCCGACAAAGCCCGCCAGCAGGAAAACATACAAGTTAGAAATGAAATCCGAAGGCATCCTTTCCTCCTTAAGCCTGGGGCGCCAGCGCCGGCAGCGAGAAGAACTCGCGGACACGTGGGTTTACGATTTCGCCGCCGCGCGTAATGAGTGTGCTGCGCACGATTTCATCTTCCAGATCGAGCCGGAGCTTTCCTTCTTTCACCATGTAGAGAAGGAACGTGGTGACGTTGCGCGCGTACATCATGCTCGCGTGATACGGCACGCTGCTGGCGAGATTGATGCATCCAACGACCGTCACTCCGTGAACGACAATTTCCTCTCCCTCCTTCGTGACCTCGCAATTTCCTCCGCGCTCCGCCGCCAGGTCCACAATCACCGAGCCTGGCGCCATGCTTTCCACCATGTCGCGCGTCACGAGCACCGGAGATTTCTTTCCGGGAATGACCGCTGCGGTAATCACCACGTCGCTCTCCGCAACCACTTTGCCCAGCAACTCGCGCTGGCGGCGATAGAAATCCTCTCCCTGCGCTTTGGCATAGCCGCCCGTGTCCTGCGCGTCCTTGGCTTCAATGGGAAGCTCGACAAAACGCCCGCCGAGACTTTGGATTTGCTCCTTGACTGCGGGGCGAACGTCGTAAGCCGAGGCGACTGCTCCCTGCCTCCGCGCTGTGGAAATGGCCTGCAACCCGGCGACTCCCGCGCCAAGTATGAAAACACGCGCCGGAGTGATCGTTCCCGCGGCCGTGGTCATCATCGGGAAAAGCCTTGGCAACCTGTCCGCGGCAATCAAGACCGCCTTGTAACCGCAAATGGTTCCCATCGACGAAAGCGCATCCATGCTTTGCGCTCGCGTGGTGCGCGGCATCATCTCGATTGAGAACGATGTGACTCCAGCCGCCGCAATGTCGCGGACTGTGTCGATAGTTCCAAGAGGCCGCAGGAACCCGATTAGAGCCTGGTCGCGGCGGAAGAGCGGAACGTCGGCTTTGCCGGTCTTATCATTCGAGCCGTGAGCGAGCACTTGCACGATCACGTCCGCCGTGCGAAACACGTCGGCTCGTTGCGGAACAATCTTCGCGCCCTTGCCCGCGTAATCGGCATCCAGATAACCCGCCTGAACGCCGGCGCCTGCTTCCACAATCACTTCCAGGCCGGCCTTTACGAGGTTCGAAATCACCGCGGGCACCAATGCGACGCGCCGTTCCCCAGGGAAAATTTCTCGTGGGACGCCAACAATCATGAACCAACCTCACTTTCTGGCTAGCCGGCTTATTGTTATTGCTGACATTCAGTCGATGAACAGCCTTCCGCGACGGCAAAGTTGAGCTGACAGCAGGAAGGGTCCCAAACCGAATTATTGTATCTGCAATCCGGTAAAAGTAAAACGAGTGGGTCCGATGGTAGTGGGTCAGTTTTCGGCTATCTAGTTTGTCAGGGCTTAGGCGGCTTATTGAGCTCAGGGCTCGGATCGGGAGGGAACTCCTCAAGGACGGCATCGTTTTCTACAGATTGAAGGACAAATTGAGCGTCGAAGAGTCCCATCTGACCAAAGCCCAGAAAATCAGCCCGATCCATATCTTTCCGTTTCAAATGGAACGCGTGTATATCGTCCGGGACCGCATCAATTCTTCCAATGAAGGTTGCAGCGACGCGATGGAACGTAGGCGAATTAGCATTCTCTTTCCAAGAACGTTCGTCCGCTTGGGCTCGGGCTCTCATTAACTTCTGAAATCGCTGGAAGTTTGAATCCTGCACCAATTTCACTGGCACCGGCAGTATCAATCTTCCCTCAGCATCCTCCGAGCCGGGTCTTGCTCCGCCGTTTACGGTGGCCACCAAATCCGGAGGCCCTTCCCCATCTCCGTAAGCAAGCCAAAGTGAGCCGGAACACCCATCCGCGCCCAACTCCGAGTATTCAAAATTCCCGGCCGCATAGCCATGAATCCGCACGATCTTGTTATTGAATGCTGCAGGGTGCTCTAGGATGGCACATGCCGTAGTAGCGGTTGGCTTTTGCCGTGCGGCCAGTTGCGATTCTTGCTCATTCACGGGTACCACGCATGCCAACATTCCAGTTTCCGACCTACTGAGACGCACGGGTTTGATGCACGTCGTCACCCTTATGCGATTCTCAGCGAACACCTGCGACTTTTTCCCCAAGCCGAGGTTGAGCAATCCTCGGTAATCGTACAGAACTTCATAGATATTGCCGTCTCCGTCCCCCGCCAGCCCATATGCGGTGTGGGAATGTAAGAACCCGATCGGGCCTAATACCGGACCTGAATACAGCACAAGGAAAGGCTTGTGGTCATCAAACGCGGTCCTGGCACATAGCGACACCTTGTCCTCGGGTTTATACAAGCTTGTACTTCCGCAATCGATTGTCTGGCCGTTGTTTGAGGAGGATAGTGACGTCAACTTTTCGCTGATGAGTTGATCCTCTGGGTCGATTTGGGCACTCGCGAGGGCAGAGGATAGCAACGCGATGCTGAGGAGTAACAATCCCGACAAGAAGATTGGTTTCATTCCCAGTGACCTCTACACTCCTATGTTGGACACCGAAAAGTGTATCTCAGAATCCAGAAACTGAGATGGGGTTGTTGAGGAGTCGATGGTGCGTGCTTAGCGCGTTATCGGAAACTGACCCGCTGCTCGCCTGTCTATCACGCGAGAACACGACAAAACGGCCCATCCTTCCGCGCGATGAGAGCGAACATGGAAGCGAACTTCGCGTCATGCTCGCAATGCATGCTGCATTCTGCGTTAGAATGGTTTGGGCATTTTGGGGGACGCAATGATTCATCGATTCGTATCTCATAACGGCAAGCTCCTTCCTGTCGAGGAAGCGCGCTTTTCGCCGGGCCAAGCGGGATTGTTGAACGGCTGGGGGTTGTTCACGACGATGCGCGTGGTGGAAGGAATTCCGTTCGCCTTCGAACGCCACTGGAAGCGCCTCGAGCGAGACTCCCAGCGAACGCATTGCCCGCTTCCCTCTGATGAAGGAACCGTCCGGTCGCAAATGATGGAAGTGCTGCGCGCGAACAAAGTGAAGGCCGGTTGCGCTCGCATCTACGCTATCTATAACCAAGTGGGCTTTTGGCGCAGCGACGAAAATTTTCCGAAGGCGGACCTGCTTTTATGCTCGGCGGATTTGCCTGCCTACCGCGAAACGGCGCGGCTCGGTCTGCGCGAGCACGGGCGTCACGCGGCTTCTCCGCTAGCCGGCGTGAAAGTGACTTCGTGGCTCAACAATGTTTGGAATTATTACGAAGCGCAGCAAGCGGGAGTCGATGAAGTGGTGTTGCTCAACGAACGCGGCGAAGTTTCGGAGTGCACGGCAGCCAATGTTTTTTGCGTTCGCGAAGGGCGCGTCCTGACGCCGCCGGCCAATTCAGGATGCCTCGAAGGCGTCACGCGCGCCGTGCTGCTTGAAATCGGCGCGAGCGCTGGAGCGCGCGTCGAGGAACAGACCCTGCGGCCCGAGGATTTTTACTCCGCCGAGGAAGTTTTCATCACCTCCACGAATCGCAATGTAATCGCCGTCACGGAATTCAACGGCCACAAGATCGCTACCGCTCCCGGACCGGTTGTGCTGAAGCTCGAGAAGGCCTTCGAGAAGTACATCGCCGAATACGTCGCCTCCCACGCCGCCATGCAAGCCAAACTTTAGCATCTCCAGCGCAAC
>Ga0326727_10017040_pt1 | contig 15181 bp, 9 predicted proteins | sample MB2enrmetagenome_FD_207643 | JGI IMG/M metagenome (GOLD analysis project Ga0326727, IMG submission 207643) | Lab enriched peat soil microbial communities from McLean, Ithaca, NY, United States - MB29MY | ecosystem: Environmental > Terrestrial > Soil > Wetlands > Peat | place: USA: New York... | reverse complement strand
TCCGTAGCAGCCCAAGCACGCCCAATGCGCGTTGCGAGAGGAAGCCGCAGTTTGAACATGCAGTGACAACAGACGGCACCGTAGGTCCCTGAGAACGGGCGAAGGGACCCGAAAAGTAATCTCCGGAGACTGGCTGGTTGAAGAATCCTTGGAGCAGCGTGAAGTGCTAATACCAGCGTACTATTGTACAAACCAAGTGCGCTCGTGCTGCAGACGGCGGTCGATCTGCCCGAGGGCAGTTCTTGCGAAACTGTCGCGGGCCGCGAATGGTCTTTATTTTCGACAGCTATTCGAGTTTGCGCAGGGAGAGCTTATCGGGTCCGGGAAAATCGGCGGGGATGGGGATGGTGACGCGGCCGGTGGCGGCCCATTCCACGCCTCTCGCGAAGAGCGTCTGGAAGCCTACGCAATCGAAGTTGGGATTCGGCTCGTTTTTCCAGGTGTGGCCCAGCATAGTGGTGTAGACGCGGCCTTTGCCGTAGTCGCGGACCCAGTCCATGGGCTCGTTTTGATGCGTCACCGGCGAGTGCGCGTAGGTGAGCACCGTCAGGCCTTCGGCGGGTCCGTGCTGGCCGTGCGTCAACTGCTCGGAGGGATGCAGCCATACCGCCGGCATGCCTTTCGTGATAGGGTGCTGCGCCGCGGTCAGGTGAATCTGGAAATCGAGGCGCGGCGGATGTCCCGGACCTGCGCCCTGGCCCTTGGGAATCATGATCACTTTGCCGTCGTCGCCGATCGCTATGCCCTGTCCGAAAGTGTTGGGGCGCCAGCCGAGGCCGATCATATCGTTGTAAGCGGTCCAATGCAGAAAGGCATTGTTGGCGGCGTGGAAAACTACCAGCCCGCCGCCGCTGCGAACGTAGGTTTCGAGCGACCGCTCAACTTCGGCCGGCCATGGGACGCCATCTTCCTGATGGCCGCCGTTGAAATTGTTGATGACCACGTCATAGCGCGAGAATGGCGGCCGCCAGGCATTCCAAGCTTCGGCGGGCGCGTCCTTGGGAGGCGTGGTGGAAACGTCGACCGTGAATTTGCCTTGCGCCAACAGGATGGCGCGCATCAGGCGGGTACCGGCCTGCCAGTCATGATTATTGATGCCGTCCACGATGAGCACGCGAATGGGCGCGGCGGAGGCGGGGGCGAATGCGGCGGCGAGAAGCAGCGCGGCGCGAAACCAGGTTTGATTCACTCTACTGTTTTAGTACAGGTGATAGGCTGGGTGTTTCAACTCCCGTGCTTAGACGATCCTGCCTGAAGCATCTGGGGGCGATTTCGCTGGGCGCGGCCGCGCGCCAGGCATTTCCCCAGAGTGCGGTGGTTCCAAGCCTTCGCGAGATTGCCGCCAAGCGCGGCGTGCTGTTCGGCGCGACACCGGAAGTCGAGGTGACGCGGACCGCGCCCGAGTACCGCGATCTGCTGGCGCATCACTGCCGGTTGATTGCGCCGATCCTGTCGTGGGCTTCGGTGTCGCAAGCGCCGGGGGAGTACAACATTCGCTGGCAGCCTACGCTCGATTTCTGCAAAGCGCATGAGATGAAGCTTACCGGTGCGCATCTGCTGTGGCACGAATCGACGCCAAAGTTTTTCGCGGAGGCGGCGAATGTAGAGGACCCGAGGAAGCTGGTGGTCGATCACATTAATTACATGTGTAAGCGGCTGGCGGGACAGGTGTGGTCGTGGAACGTGGTGAATGAGGCCCTCAATCCGCGCGAAGGGCGTCCGGGCGGGTTGCGCGGATCGCCGCTGGTGACGCAGTTAGGCGGCGAATTTTTCGATCTGGCGTTTCATACTGCGCGGGAGGCGGATCCCAAGGCGGTGCTGGTGTACAACGACTACGCGTTCGAGTTGGATACCACGGAGCATGAAGGGCGCCGGCGTGCGCTGATTGCGCTGCTCGATGGATTCAAGAAGCGCAATGTGCCGGTGGATGCTATCGGACTGCAGACTCACATGCGGCTCGACCACTTCAATTTTCGGCCGCGCGTTTATGGCGATTTTTTGAAGGAGATTGCGGCGCGGGGCGTGAAGGTTCTGATTACTGAAATGGATGTTTGGGATATTGGGGCTCCGGCGGAGATTGAGAAGCGCGATCAGGCGGTGGCGGATTGCTACCGGCGGATTCTGGATGTGGCGCTGGATGAGCCGGCATTGGTGGCGCTGGTGATTTGGGGGCTTTCGGACCGGTATACGTGGCTGAAGCGTCCGAAGTATGCGCGTGAGGATGGGCTGCCGGGGCGTCCGCTGCCGTTTGATGAGCAGTTTGCGGCGAAGCCGGCTTATTATGCGATTGCGAAGGCGTTGGAGGAGAGGAAGGGCACTGGGTGAGGCCTGTGTTGGCCGGCTGCTGCGCAGCCGGGCAGACCACGGAAAACGATGGTCTGCCCCACGGGCCGGAGGGCTTCCGGCATCCGAGCAGGTCAAAGTAAGTGGCACAGGCTGAAGCCTGTGTTACAGGAACTTGTGCAGGAAGGCGAAGGTTCCTACTCCGTGGATGGTGTGGCCTCCGTTGAAGTATTCGATTTGGGTCCGGTCTTCTATGCCGAATTCGGCGTAGAGCCAACGCACTTTGGCGTATTCGTGCGCGACCCATTCGTCGCGGCCGACGCGGTCGTCATGGCCTCGCTCCACCATGAAGGGGCGCGGCAGCATGAGGTAGGTCATTTCGGCGTAATCGAAGGTGCTGCCCATGTTGAAATAGGGCATCTCCCATTCATTGCTGTACATGAAGCTGAAGGGTTGATCGGTGGAGGCGACTTTTTCGGTCCAGGAATTGAAATCGCCGGAGCAGATGGAGAGGGCGTAGCCTTCGAGCACAGTTGGGACACGTACGGCGGTCTCGCCTCCATAGCTGAGGCCGTAGAAGCCGATGCGCTGCGCGTCCACGAAATCGAGCGTGGCGAGCCAGCGGAGGATTTGAGCATGCTGGGCAATGATGAAAGAGAATAGCGACGCTTTGATGGTGTTGGCTTTGCGGCTCAGGTAGCGATAGCGGTCCTCTCCGCGATAGAGATTGTGGGGCGCGAAGGTGACGAAGCCCTGTTCGGCTAGCCTGGCGGCGAAATCGTGATAGTAGTGGCTATCGCCTTCCACCGCGTCTTGCGGAACGCCGCCGCGCCCATGCTGGCACACTACCACGGGACGCCGTTCGCCCGGCCGGATATCTTTCGGGACGCAGAGAATGCCCCAGGCGAATAATTCGGGGAAAACGTCCAGGACGACTTCGTAGCCAATCCATTTCTCACGATCGTAGATGCGGCGGGTGCGGGGGTTGGGCGGGAGCGGCGGGTCGTCAAAGCGGCCGAGGACCTCCTGGTGGAAATAGTTGCGATACCACCTGGAAGCTTCGATGAATTTGGCGGGATTGCGCGGGGGACGCTTCGCGTCGGTGTTCCAGGTGTCGTCGGCCAGTTCGGGGGCGACCTTGTGGAGATAGAATTTCTCGCGAACGCGCGCGGAGCCGCGGACCAGGGATTGGACGTGCTGCTCCAGTTGTTTCACCTGGCGTTCTTGGTGAGCGTCGAGATTGAAGGGAGGGGGCGCTTCGGTGGCGGCGGGTAGTTCTCCGGCGAAGGCTGAGAGCGCTTCGATGGACCACGGGCCTCCGCGGAGGAATTGCAGCTTGGGATAAGAGGCGATGCGGTCGAACTCGCGCTTGGCGCTTTCGGGCGACGACGTGCCCACCGGCGGCCGGCAATACTCGATGACGAGAGGGCGCGGGGAAATCAGGGAAGCCAGTTCGGCGTCGCCGAAGTCGCGCAGCAAGCCCCAGACGTTGCGATAGATGGGCTCGGTCCAGACATTCTGGCGGGAATCGAAATAGCCGCTTACCAGGGCTGCGTCGATGCGGGTGTCGAGGGCAGCGGAGTAGAAAGCGAGCAAGCCGCCTTCACCGTAGCCTGCGACGCCGATCCAGCCGTTGGGGTCCTTTTGACGGAACCAATCCACCGCGGCCAGCACTTTCTGGACTTCGTAGCCGATGATGTGGCGGCCCATGTGGAAGGCCTGGCGATAGATCCATTCGCGATGCGGTTGGGTGGTCATTTTGATATCCGGGTGTCCGGACCAGCGTGAAGTGCGGTCGATCAACACGGGCACGAGGACTTCGAATCCGTTGGCAGCGAGTCGGGAAGCCGGCGCGAAGTTATTTTTTTCGATGGGGTCGAGGAGGAGGATGACCTGGCCTCGCAGTTTTCCTTTCGGCTGCAATAAGACACCTTCGCCGGAGACTCCGTCGAGGACGGACCAGCGTACGCCGTCGGCGATTTGCTCCATTTGCGCGGGAACTCGCGGGTCGACGGCGCCGATGATCTGGCGAAGGCGGTCGCGGTCGGGCTTGGGCCTGGCGGCGAGGGCTTCGGCGATTTTGCGCTCCACGAACTGGTGGGCGCCGTCCATCATGCGGGTGGAGAGATCGCCATCCCAGGTGAGGGGTTGGGTGTGGGGCAAGACTTGGGCTGACGATGGTTGGGGAAGGGCGAGCGTTGCGCCGGCGCATTTCAGCAGATCGCGTCTGGTCATGACAGTATGCGATTATATGCCGCCACGTTACACTCGATATGATGGCGGCGAATCTGGCGACTCCCGGGGCGATGGTGCGGAATCTCGCCGAATCGCGCGGGATTCGGGAGGCGCTGCAATGGTTCACGCGTGAAAAGCAGTGGATCAACGAGATTCACCTACAGCTCTGCCGGGTTCCTTCGCCGACGTTTCTGGAGGGCGAGCGGGCGGTTTGGATCGCCGGGCAGTTCCGCTCTTTCGGATGCGAGGCGCAGATCGACCGGGCCGGCAACGTTACGGCTACGCCGCAAGCGCGGCCGGAACTCGACTGTGTGATTGCGACCGCGCACCTGGATACGGTGCTGGCTCCGCGATCGAAGGACGACATTTTCCTGGATCGTGAGGGAAAATTCCGGGGCCCCGGCGTTTCCGATAACGGCGCAGGGCTTACGGCATTGCTGGCGCTCGCGGCAGCAGTGAAGGCGGTGTCGCCGTTCGGCGAGCAGGATCGGGAACTGGTTTTTGCGGCCAACGTGGGCGAAGAAGGCGAAGGCAATTTGAGCGGGATGCGGCATCTCTGCAAGAACTCGCCGCTGATCCGCCGGTCTCCTGCTTTCCTGGTGCTGGATGGCGCGGGCACCGACCACATCACCACCAACGCGCTGGGCAGCCGGCGGTTCGAAATCTCGTTCACCGGACCGGGCGGGCACAGTTGGAGCGATTTCGGCATCGCCAATCCGGTGCATGCGCTGAGCCGCGCCATCACGCTGTTCGCCGACGCCACGGTGCCGCTGCTGCGGGCCGCCGTACCGCGATCGACGGCGAGCGTCAGCACTATGGAAGGCGGCACCAGCGTCAATTCCATTGCGACGGTGGCGCGGGCCAAGGTGGATATCCGGTCGGAAGACAATCCACGCATCGAAGAAGCCGTCCAGCTCCTGTACAGCGCGGTGGAAAAGGCGCAGGAGGTGGAAAACCAGCGCGCTACGGGCGCGAAGGTCACATCCAAGATCAAGGAATTGGGATCGCGTCCGGCGGCGCGGTTGCCGGAGAATGCGGCGATCCTCAGCTACGTGCGCGCGGTGGATGCGCACCTGGGCATCCGGTCGCGCATCGAATGTTCGTCAACCGACGCGAATATCCCTTTGTCGATGGGAATTCCGGCGCTTTCCATCGGCGCTGGAGGACAGGGCGGCGGAGCGCATACGCCGGAGGAATGGTTCAATCCTGAAGGGCGTGACCTCGGGCTGAAGCGCGTGTTTCTCACGCTGGCGCTGCTGCTGCGGTTGTGAGACCGCGGCGGTGGCACGCTGAGTTGGCGCTGCTGGGCAATGCACTGATCTGGGGTTTCACTTTTCAGATGGTGAAGAATGCCCTGGCGGATGCGTCGCCTGTACTCTTCGTCGCGGTGCGCTTCAGCCTGGCGGGAATCCTGCTGATGCTCGTGTACGTCCGCAAACTGGACCGGCGGATGGTGCTTCCGGGAGGCTTGGTGGGGCTGCTGCTGTTTGCCGGCTACGCGTTTCAAACGTCCGGCCTGCGGTTCACCACGCCGGCCAAATCGGCTTTCATCACGGGACTTTCGATTCCGATGGTACCTTTGATCACTTCGCTCGTCTATAGGAACAGACCACGCCCAGCCGAGCTGGCGGGTGTACTGGTTGCCACCATCGGAATGGGATTGATGACACTCCAGGATATCCACCTGCATATGAACCGCGGTGACATTTTGACCGTATTCTGCGCAGGGGCATTTGCGGGACACATCGTGGCTTTGGGATACTTTGGTCAACAGGCAGTGCGCCAGGGCGCAGGGTTCGAATCGCTGGCGGTGGGGCAGATTGTAACCGCCGCGCTATGTGGATTCGTCAGTTTCAATTGGTTGGAAACGCCCCGCTGGCACATGAGTAGCGGACTGGCGATAGCCCTCGCGATTACCGGCATTGCAGCGACCGCGCTGGCATTCACCGTCCAGACCTGGGCGCAGGGGCACACGACGGCAACCCGCACGGCTCTGATTTATGCGCTCGAGCCGGTGTTCGCCTGGCTGTTCTCGTGGTTTCTGACGGGAGAACTGTTATCCCGCAGGGCGACGCTGGGCGCCGGTCTGATTCTGGCAGGGATCTTGTTAGTGGAAGTGAAACGTACAGATGACAAGCCGCATCCCATAGGTAATAGGGCAAGTCCAGAGGTATAATTGTGGGCGATTGCGGCACCGAGCAGGGAGTAAATGAAATATGACATTTTTCGACAGCTTACGTAAGCAGAAGTTTCTATCTTTTGCTCTGGTTCTATTTACTTTGGCTATCGGCATCCTGATTGGTACGGTTTTGAGTACCGGGGTGAAGGCGGCCAAAGACCAGGTTGCGGCCCCAGGAGCGACACCGCTCACCATTCCGAATCCGGTGCAACTGCAGAATTCGTTCTCCACCATCGCCAAGATGGTGGAACCTTGCGTGGTAAACATTTCGACCGAATACATCGAGAAGCCGGCACCTTCATCGCGGCGGAGCACCCCGCGCAAGCGGACGCCCAGCCAGGGCGACGAGGGAAACGGCAGTGGCGATGACGATATGCAAGGTTTCATCCAGCGCTTCTTCGGCGGTCCGAACGGTCCGATGTTTGAAATGCCGCAAGGTCCGCAGAGGCAGTCGAGCCTGGGTTCCGGCGTCATTGTGGATAAGAACGGCTACATTCTGACGAACAATCACGTGGTGGAAAAAGCCACGCGGATCAAAGTCAAGTTCACCAACGACGAAACCGAATATGATGCGCATGTGGTCGGGACGGATCCTCTGACGGATCTGGCGGTGGTCAAGGTTGAGAAGGGAAATCTGACGGCCGCGACGATCGGCAACTCGGACGCGATCCAGGTGGGCGATTGGGCGGTGGCGATCGGTTCGCCATTCGGTCTGGATGAAACGGTGACGGCCGGCATCATCAGCGCCAAGGAGCGCGACATGCCCGGCGACACCACTTCCTTCCAGCACTTTCTGCAGACGGACGCGGCCATCAATCCGGGCAACAGCGGCGGACCGCTGTTGAATATCAGGGGTGAGGTGATCGGGATCAACACCATGATCGCGAGCCAGAGCGGCGGCAATCAGGGCATCGGCTTCGCCATGCCGATCAACACCGCGGTGAAGGTATACAACCAGATCATCAAGACCGGACATGTGACACGCGGGTCCATCGGCATCCGCTTCCCGGCGGAGAATAACTCGGACCTGTTGAAAGCTTATGGCGCGAAGCTGGGCGTTTTTGTGGAAGGCATCCAGCCCGGCGGTCCGGCGGAAAAGGCGGGGGTGAAGCCTGAGGATATCGTTACGGCGGTCAACGGCAGGAGCATCAAGAAGGGCCAGGACCTGATTGACGAAGTGGCCGAGACTCCGGTGGGGAATTCGGTGGCGTTGTCGATCCTGCGCGACGGTAAATCGCAAACGATCAACGTGACCGTGGGCGATCGCGCCAAGGTGTTCCCCGAGGAGTTGGGCAAGAACCTCGAGCCGAAGGATGAGGGCGCAAGCGGCACCAACGCCAAGTTCGGGATCGGGATCGGCGCTCTGACGCCGGGGCTGAAGCAGAACCTGGGCGTCAACGTCACGGGCGGTGTGCTGGTCGATTCGGTGGAAACGGGATCGTTCGCCGAGGATATCGGGCTGAAGAAGAACGACGTGATCACGGCCATCAACCGGCAGCCGGTCAACAGCATAGAGGATGTGCAGCGCATCCAGAAGACGCTGAAGAACGGCGATTCGGTGGCTTTCCGGGTGATGCGGTCGGCCGGGCGGGGCTCCGAATGGCAGCCGCTTTACCTTGCGGGAGAATTAGGTAATAACCAGTAGTGGTTTGCAGTACAATTGAACGATAGGATTGGGGCGCGGGCCGCAAGCCGCGCCCTTTTGTTATGAAATACCTGACTCTCACCGCTTTGACATGCGGTACTATCGTGGGCCTCGCGCTCGGAGCCAGTCCCTCTCAGGAGAAGGCTGCTGCGCCTTCCAAATCGACCACCTCCCATCCGAAGTCGGGGCTTCCCAAGACGGTTTTGCCAAAGACCAACCTCCCGAAGACCAATCTGCCGAAGACTAATTTGCCCCACACCAATCTTCCAGGAGCTAAACCGAAAGCCGCACCGTCCAAAACGCCGGCAAAGACATCTTCCAGCAAGACGGCTCCCGCGGCGGTTGCCAGTCACACGACTTCCAGCCATGCTGCTGGCGGCCGCCGGCCGACCTACAACAGCCGGTATGCCAGCTATCGACGTCCGGGGCGGCGGTACACGGCAATGCAAATGGCGCCGACGCCCGACCGCTATCGCGAGATTCAGGATGCACTGGCCGCGAAGGGATACCTGAAGACTCCCTCCAACGGCGTGTGGGACGCGGATTCGATTGACGCCATGCAGCGATTTCAGAAAGACCAGAACCTGGAACCTACCGGCAAGCTGACCGCCAGAAGCCTTACCGCGCTGGGACTCGGCACCAAGCAACCGGAGGCCACCGCGAGCCTGGGAGCAGGCTCGGAAACCGAAAGCACACCGCTGCAGTAAGTGAAGAAAAAGCGTCCAACCGCTCCCTCAGAAGCAGAGAAAAAATCGAAACCCGCAGGCGAAAGCGCGGTGCCCGCTGGGCCCGCCAGCAAGGCAAGTGGTTTGCTGCCAATGGTGGGGCCTGCCTCGGCCGGGGTGCCCCCTGGGCCCGGTGGATTTTTTCACAGCTTCTTACTGCGGCTCAACAATCCCGGCCTCTATCTCGCGCTGTTCCTGTCGACTCTTGCCGTTTACTCGCAGGTTCGCGACTTCGCCTTTGTCAATTACGACGATCCCGTTTACGTGAGCCGGAATCCTCATGTGCGGGGTGGCCTGACGCTCGACGGGCTCAAATGGGCGCTGACTTCCGGCGAAGGCGCGAACTGGTTTCCGGTCACGCGCCTTTCCCACCTGCTGGACGCGCAGCTTTTCGGCATGGAGAGCGGCTGGCATCATCTGGACAGCTTGCTGATCCATGCGCTGGCGGTGCTGCTGCTTTTCGCGTTCCTGTACGGCCTGACGGGTGCGCGCTGGCGGAGCGCCATGGTGGCGTTTCTGTTCGCGGTGCATCCGCTGCACGTGGAATCGGTCGCTTGGGTTTCCGAACGGAAGGACGTATTGTGCGCGTTTTTCTGGATGCTGGCGCTCGGGGCCTACGTGCGTTCGCGCCCGGCCGCAGTGCTGGCGGCATTCTGCCTGGGGCTGATGTCGAAGCCCATGATCGTGACGCTGCCGCTGGTGCTGACGCTGGTGGATGTGTGGCGGGCGCGGCAAGTTGCAAACGGCTGCTGCGCAGCCGGGCAGACCACAAAATGCGATGGTCTGCCCCACGAGCAGGCCGCCAGGCCTACTCCGATTCAGACTATTAGTGAGACATTACGCCTTGCGCCGTTCTTTGCGCTTTCGGGCGCGGCTGCGATCGCTACCTACCTGGTGCAGCAAGCGAGTGGCGCTGTGCGGACTTTCAACGCTTTCCCGTTGGCGTGGCGCATCGAGAACGCGCTGGTTTCTTACGTCGTCTATATTGCGAAGTTTTTATGGCCGGCCGGATTGGCGGTCTTCTATCCTTACCCGCAAGAATCACAACTTTGGCCGGCGATACTTGCGGCTGTGGTGCTGGGGGGAATTTCGCTAGCGGTGGTGCGGGGGTTTGCGCGTCATCCGTATCTGGCGGTGGGCTGGTTTTGGTACCTGGTGACGCTCACGCCGGTGATCGGGATCATCCAAGTCGGAGGACAGGCGCGGGCGGACCGTTATATGTACGTTCCGATGATCGGCCTGGCGATTATGGTGGTGTGGGGCGCGGCGGATCTGCTGGCAGGCCGTCCGCGGTTGATCGCGGCACTGGCAGGCGTGGCCTGTATCGGGTGCGTGGTGCTGACGTGGCGGCAGACCGGATACTGGCGCGACAGCGTATCTTTGTTCCAGCATGCGGTGGACGTGACGGAGCGCAACGACGTAGCGCAGCACAATCTGGGCAACGCGCTGCTGGAGATTCCCGGCCGTCTGCCTGACGCTGTAGCGCACTTGGAGGCTGCGCTGGCTATCAATCCGGAGTCCGCGGGCGCGCATACCGATCTTGGTATTGCGTTGTCCCAAATGCCCGGACGCCTGCCGGACGCCATCGCCCAATATCGCGCCGCGGTGCGCATCGACCCGAATCTGCCGATCCCCCACGCCGATCTGGGGACGGCTTTGCTCAACGCAGGTGCGATCGCGGAAGCCACTACGGAGTGCCAGACGGCGTTGCGCCTGGATCCTGATTTCGCGCAGGCTCGCGACTGTCTTAACGCCGCAGAAGCGAATCCGGCTGAGACGCAGTTCAGCATGGCCATGGCGCTGGCCAAGACGCCGGGGCGACTGCCGGAGGCGATCGCGCACTTCGAAGCCGCGCTGCGCATCGATCCCAAAAATGCCGAAGCCCAGAATAATCTGGGCTTCGCGTTGACGAGTGTGCAAGGCCGGCTGCCGGAAGCAATCAGCCACTTTGAGGCTGCGCTAAAGATAAACCCGGATTACGCGGATGCCCATTACAACCTGGGGGTCGCGTTAGCCAATCTCGGCCGCATCCCGGAAGCCATCCGGCATCTGGAAGCGGCCGAGCGGTTGAAACCCGATCCCGAGCTGGAGCAGCTGATTCGAAGATTAAAGGCTGGCTGAAGCCGCCCAGGGCAGAACACGGACAGCCATGGTCTGCCCCACGGGACTGACCTCTAGAAGAAAATCTTCATTCCCCAGTTCACGGCGCGACCGCCGCCGGTGGCGTTCATGACGCCAGTGCCGGAGCTGAGCGTAGTGGTCACGATGCCGAAGCTCGCCGACCCGATACTGCTGCTGTTGGGTTGTCCGAACTGCGGCGTGTTGGTCACGTTAATCGAATCGAGGCGGAGTTGCATCCGGATGTCGCCGCCTTCCCGCGGCTTGATGACGATCCAGCGCGAGAGTCCGGCATTCAGCGAAACCAGCGAAGGTCCGCTGACGATGTCGTAACCGCTATCGCCCTGCACCGGGTTGGTTGGCGTTGCCGTGGCAGCTTTAGCGAAGCTCGTTGTGCTGAACCACGGATTGCCGTTGTTGATGCCATGCAGAATCTTGACCGGCGCCTCCTGTTCATCCGTCGCGGTTCCGTCTCGACCCAAATTGAGGCTATTGCTGCCTGTGAAGGTCATCGGCTTGCCGGAGCGTCCGGTGAAGATGCCGGAAACCTGCCAACCTCCGACAATCTTGCCGGCAAGACCGTGAGCCAGCCATTTTTCGCCTTGGCCGACCGGCAGCTTGTAAATGTAGCTCTGGATGTAGTTGAACTCGCGGTCGAAGGCCGCTCGGGAGTAATTGCGTCCGATGCCCTGGCCGGCATAGAACTCCAAGGTTCCGTCATCGCCATTCTGGAAGTCCAGAGCCTTGCTCCAGGTGATCGCGGTGGTGACCGTCAAGCCCTTGGAGAGACGCCGGTCGAATTTGACCTGCAACGAATTGTAGGATGACGAGAAGCCAGCGAAAAGCTGGGTGACCGAGTTGGTGACACCGAACTTATTTAACAGCGGCTCGACCGGGGTGCCACCGTTGTAGGCTGCGCCGATGACCTGGCCTGCGTTCAGATCGACTCGCGCCGGAATATCCACGCCATGCATTCCGACGTACGCCACGTCAAGCATGAAGCTCCACGGCAGTTGCTGCTGCACCGCGAAGTTCCACTGCAGGATGGAGGGGTTCTTGTAATTCAGCGGAAGATACAATTGCGCAATCGTCGGGTCGGGATTCGGCAGGATTCCGTTGGAGGGTATGGCTGGCGTCTTGGGAGCCGGGAAGCCCTGCTCGAAGCTTGCAAGCGCCCCGTTGGGCAGCTGTGCCGGGCCGTTGGTATCGGTCGAACCGTTCGGCTGCCCGTAGAGATTGTTGCCGCGCACGGGATAGTTGTACATCCAGGAGTTGTCGGGGTACGAGACGTAGCTCCGGCCGAACCCCGACCGCAGGACGGTCTTGTCCGTCAAGCGGTACGCGATCCCGGTCCGCGGCGAGAGGTAGCGTAAGCGCGTATTGAAATTCTCGTTCATCGGAATGTTGCCGTAACCCGCGATGTCCAGTTGGTTGGTGGCGGGATTGTACTCCGAGAATCCCTCCGCAAACTGCGGAGTCGGCGCGGTGTAGATCTCCCAACGCAGGCCGAGGTTGACGGTCAGACGGCCTGTCACCTGCCATGTGTCGCCGATGTACGAGAAGATCTGCCATTGCCGGAAGGTAGGGAACAAGGTGGCAAAATCGCGCCCTTCCTGGTAAGGCACATCCAGCAGGAAGCCGGCCATATCGTTGGCGATGCTGGTGCTCGAGTTGGAGCATACTCCGGACGAGTTGCAGGTCTGCTTAGCCGTTTGGTTGGTGGTGAAATAGATGACGCCGCGCGGGCTGTAGGTGTCGTCCTGCAGGAAGTCGTCGCGCACGCGCCGCATGTCGACGCCCCACTTGATGGTATGGTTGCGAACCGTCTTCGTCCAGGTGTTCACCAGGTCGATATTGGCTTCCCCGTGATCCCACGGCAAGCTGGGCGAGTAACCGAAGAGCGGGCTCGAATATCCGCCGATGCTGATGCCGACAAATCCGCTGAAAAACGGCCCTCCCACGTTGACGCCCGGGATGCCCAGCGCGGTCGTGTCGTTCTTGCCGTAGTCGGATTCCACCGCCTGGTTATGGTAGTGCGAGAGGCCGACGCGCACTTCGGTCAGCAGTGTCGGCGTGAGGATGCGGTTGTACCCGATGCCGGCCGAATAAGTCTTCTGCGTGCCGGTGCCTTCAAAATTGGTCTGCGCGGGGCCGCCGGCATCGCCGAATTCCGGCGCCTGGTAACTCACCGGCCGTCCGAAGCTGAAGCGGAACCGGAGACGATCTTTGTCAGTCAGGACCCAATCCATGGTCGAGTCGACCTGGTTGTTAGCTTTATGGAAGGGCAGCAGGGCGAAGTAATCGTTGGTCTGGGTCAGCGGGTTGAAGGACTCGTTGGTGGCCGGCAGATACGCCAGGATCTTCTGCGCAATCGGATTGATCCGGCTCACTGGAATGATATTGTTCGGAAATGCCACGCGGTTTTGTCCGGAAAACTGATCGCCGGTCGCCGGGTCGTAGATGATGTGGGTGGGATCTTCAGTGAAGTTGCCCTGGCGGAACAGCCCGTCCGGAATGTTGGTCTGATTGGTGTTGGCTTCGTGGTCCTGGGTGTTCACATAGTTCACGAAGTAGAAGAGCTTGTTCTTCCTGATCGCTCCGCCGGCGTTGCCGCCCGCCTGGTTGTAGGCGAGGTGGCCGACCGACGGGTTGAAGAACGAACGGGAATCGAGGGCGCTATTCTGCCCGAACCAGTAGGCTTCGCCATGCAGAAGGTTGGTGCCGGACTTCAACATCAGGTTGCTGATGGCGCCGGTGCCGCGGCCCAATTCGATATCGTGGTTGGAGGTCGACACGCTAACCGTCGAGATGGCTTCCGACGGCGAAATCAGAACCTGCAGAAGTCCGGTGCGCTCGTTATTGTCGACGCCTTCGATCTGGTAGCTGTTGCCCATGCGGGGCATGCCGTTCGTATTGGTCTGCAGCGAGCTGGAAGCGTTGAAGAACTGGGAGTGCTGGAACGTTTCTTCCTGGGTTCCGGGCACCAGATCCAGCAGGTTCTGGAAATTGCGATTCACGCCCAGCGGCAATTCTTCGACGAGTTGCGAATCCATGGTGCGCGCAGTATCGGCGCGCTCGGTTTGCAGCGTCGCCGCCGTCGCCGAAACTTCAATCGTCTGGTTGACATCACCCGTTTGCAGCTTCAGATCGACGCGCGGGCTGTTGTTGGCTTCGAGCACGGTCCCGGCTTTTATCTCCTTTTTGAAGCCGGTCATCTCAGCCTCGACATCGTACTTGCCGGGAGGCAGATCCGGAAAGGAATAATCGCCGCTCGCATTGGTGACGCCGTTGTGAACGACTTTGGTGTTGACTTCGGTCAACGCAATTTTCGCGCCGGCGATCACAGCGCCTGACGCATCGGTAACGGTTCCGACGATCGTTCCGTTCACCGCCTGGGAAAACGCCTGACTGACCGCGAGGAGTGCGAGCAGCAACGTGGCACAAATCCTGTGCATTGAATCCCCCTCTCGAACTGTAAGCTATCACGACGGCGCCTGGCCCTCAACAGAAATACAAAGGGCCAGATAGCCGCTTGAAACAGCGGCTATCCGGCCCTGGAATCCCCTGGGTTGAGGATGAACGAGTTTAGAAGAACACCTTCACGCCCCAGTTGATGACGCGGCCGCCACCGGTGCCGTTGACGCCTGTGCCCGAGCTGATGGTGCTGCTCACGATTCCGAAGCTGGCCGACCCGATGCTGCTGGTGTTGGGCTTGGAGAACTGTGGCGTGTTGGTCACGTTGATCGAATCTAGCCGGAGCTGCATCTTGACATCGCCTCCTTCCCGCGGTTTGATGACGATCCAGCGCGAAAGGCCGGCGTTCAGCGACACCAAGGAAGGTCCACTGACGATGTCGTAGCCGCTGTCGCCCTGCACCTGGTTGGTCAGCGTTGCCGTGTTCGCCTTAGCGAAGCTAGCAGTGCTGAACCACGGATTGCCGTTGTTGATCCCGTGCAGAATCTTCACTGGCGCAACCTGGTTATCCGTCGCGGTTCC
>Ga0326727_10017039_pt1 | contig 15181 bp, 15 predicted proteins | sample MB2enrmetagenome_FD_207643 | JGI IMG/M metagenome (GOLD analysis project Ga0326727, IMG submission 207643) | Lab enriched peat soil microbial communities from McLean, Ithaca, NY, United States - MB29MY | ecosystem: Environmental > Terrestrial > Soil > Wetlands > Peat | place: USA: New York... | reverse complement strand
CACAACGCCATGCTCGACCCTGAGTGCGCCGACATCACCGCGCGCATCCTCGAACTGCTGGGCTACGAGAATTTCAGCCTCGACAACCCCCAGGTGCGCAAGGCGCTGGATTTCATCCGCGAGCACCAGGAGGAGGACGGCTCCTGGTATGGCCGCTGGGGAGTAAACTATATTTATGGCACCTGGCAGGTCTTGCGCGGCCTTCGCGCCCTGGGCCTGGACATGCGCCAGCCCTGGCTCCTGAAGGCCCGCCACTGGCTGGAGAGCATCCAGCACGAGGACGGCGGGTGGGGCGAGCGCTGCAACACTTACGACGACCCGGTCTTCAAGGGCCAGGGCCCCAGCACCGCCTCGCAAACCGCCTGGGCCGTCATGGGCCTGTGCGCCTTCGACGACCCCAGCCGCCCCAGCGTTCGCAACGGAATCGACTACCTGCTCCGCATGCAAAATGGCGACGGGTCGTGGACGGAAGCCGAGGCCACCGGCACCGGATTTCCGCGCGTGTTTTATTTGAAGTACGACATGTATCGCAATAGCTGGCCGCTTTTGGCGCTGGCCACCTACCGCAACCTCCTGCCCCGCGCCGCCCGGCAGCACGCATCGTCCCAAAGCGCCGAACCCGCGCCCCGTTAGCGGCGACACTCCACTCACGTGAGCTGGATTTACCGCCGCATCATCCGACCGGCGCTCTTCGCCCAGGAGGCTGAAAAAATCCATGATCGCACGCTACGCGCTCTGGCCCATCTGAGCCGCGCCCCATCGCTTTGCCGCGTGGCCGGAGCGTTCTGGGGCGCTCCTGAATTGCCCGTCGAACTATTCGGCCTGCGCTTTCCCAATCCCGTGGGCCTGGCCGCCGGCATGGACAAAGGGGCCTGCGCGCTTCCGGCCTGGTTCGCCTTGGGATTCGGTTTCACCGAATTGGGCGCCGTCACGTGGCGCGCCCAGCCGGGCAACCCGGAGCCGCGCGTTTTCCGCGCCATTGCGGAGGAGGCGATTGTCAACCGCATGGGTTTCAACAACCCCGGCGCGCCCGCCTTTGCCCAGGAGCTGGCGCGATGGAAACAACAGGCTCTCTGGCCCCGTCATCCCGTGGGCGTCAACCTCGGCAAGTCCAAAATCACGCCGCTGGAAACCGCCGCCGAGGATTATGCCAGCTCTTTTCGCCTGCTCCGTCCGTACGTGGATTTTATCGTTGTCAACGTCAGTTCCCCAAACACTCCCGACCTGCGCCGGCTTCAGGACAAAGCCGCGCTGGACGAAATCCTTGCCGCCCTCCAGCAGGACAACACCGGCGGTCTTCCGATCATGGTCAAGGTGGCGCCCGACCTGACCTTTGACGCGCTGGATGACATCCTGTCGCTGGCCGCGCCCCGCCGCCTGGCGGCAATCGTCGCCACCAACACCACCGTCACGCGCCCGAAGCCGGACGATCCGAGGTTGCAGTCTGTCTATGCGGAGGCCGGCGGCTTGAGCGGACGGCCCCTGCGCCAGCGCAGCACGGAAGTCATCCGCCATCTTCACCGCCAGACCCGCGGCGCCTTGCCCATAATCGGAGTGGGCGGGATATTCGACGCGGCCGATGCCTGGGAAAAGATCACCGCCGGCGCGTCCCTTGTGCAAATTTACACCGCGTTGGTTTATCGCGGCCCTGGCGTTGTCAAACAGATTGTGCGCGGCTTGCGCGAGCGGCTGCGCCGGAGCGGGTTCACCCACCTGCGCCAGGCCGTGGGCATTGCGAATGCATAATGCGGAAGGGGCCAGACTATCAGACGGCGTCAGCCCGCCGCCTGGATTTTCTTTTCACGGCGGCGCAGCGCGCGCTCTTGCCGGGCGATTTCGCCGCGCAGGAGTTCTTCCGCCGACCAGCCGCGGGACTGCGCCTGACGGGCAAGATCAAAGAGATGGCGGGCGAGGGCGGCCTTTTTGAATGTTGCGGCGGCGGGACGATCGCCCTCCCGGACGATCGGCGGTGACGGGGGCGCCGGCGTCGCGGCGTCGAGCAATTTTGCTTTACGCGCTTTTTTGAGCAGTTTTTCGGCGCGCATCAGGGCGGGGAGGTGGCGAGGGATGCCATCGAGGGCGGAAGCGCGGGCGCGGTGAGTACCGTGTTTTTCGGCGGCCTTGATTTTTTCCCAGTTGGCCCACACTTCGTCCACGTTTCTGACTTTGAGGCTGCCGAAGACATGGGGATGGCGGCGCAGGAGTTTGTCGGTGATGCGCCGGGCGACTTGCTCAAAATCAAAGGCGCCGCGCTCGCGGGCCAACTGGCAGTGGAAGACAACGTGAAAGAGCAAATCACCCAATTCCTCCGCCATATCGTGGTCGTCTCCGGTTTCGATGGCGTCGAGCAGTTCATAGACCTCCTCGATGGCGAGGTAGCGGAGCGTTTTGTGGTTCTGCTGGCGGTCCCAGGGACAGCCTTTGGGAGAGCGGAGGATGGCGGTGACCTGGAGCAAGTCGTTGATGGCGGAACTGCGTTTTTTCACAAGATGACAAGGTTGTCGCGATGGACCAGGACTTTGGCGGCCTGGCGGGCGCGGATGGCCGTCGAGTCAAAAGCGGTAATGCCGCGGGCGAATTCGGTGCCGTTGAGATCGCAGATGCGGACGACGTCGCCGGCGGCGAAATCCCCGTCGCAACGCACCACACCGGGGACGAGGAGGCTTTTGCCGTTTTCGCGCAAGGCGTTTTTGGCGCCGTCATCGACGATCAGCGCGCCTTTTGGATGATGGAAGAAGGCAATCCAGCGTTTGCGGCCGGCGAGCTTTGCGGGCTTGGGCACGAAGAGAGTGCCCTCGTCTTTAGCGTCCAGGATGGCGGCGAGGGCGGTCTTTTTTTTGCCCGATGCGATGACGAGGGGGATGCCGGAGCGAATAACAATGCGGGCGGCCTGCAATTTGGAGGCCATGCCGCCGACGGCGGTCGCGCTATCGGTGCCCCCGGCCATGCTTTCGATAGTGGCGTCGAGGTTTTCGATCAGTGCGATGGTGCGGGGATTGGCTTTGCCGAAGTTCTCGATGAAGCCATCGACGCTGGTGAGGATAATCAGCGCGTCCGCCGGCAGCAGGCAGGCAACCAGGGCGGAGAGCTTGTCATTGTCGCCGAATTTCAACTCGGTGAAGGAGATGGCGTCGTTTTCGTTGACGATGGGAATGACGCCGTGGGCCAGGAGGGTGACCAGAGTGTTGCGGGCGTTGAGGTGGCGCTCGTGGTGCGCCAGATCGTCGTGCGTCAACAGGACCTGCGCGACCGGGAAGCCGGCCTGGCCAAAGAGCTTTTCATAGATGGCCATCAAGCGGGATTGGCCGACGGCGGCGCAGGCCTGCAAGGCGGCCAGATCGGAGGGGCGCTTGTCGTATCCGAGGGCACCCATGCCGGCGCCGACGGCGCCGGAGGTCACGAGGACGATTTGAGTGCCGCGGGCGCGGACGGCGGCCATTTGGGCGACCAACTGGGTCAACTGGTCCAAATCGGGCTGCTTGCGGCTGTCGGTCAGGACGCCGGTGCCGAGTTTGACGACGATGCGACTGGCATTTGATAAAGAGGCACGATGCATGTGCGAATGCAGGCAAGGATGAAGGCAAGCGGGCAAAGTTACAAGTCTGTCCGGCGCCTCCCGGAGCGGCGTTGTACGGGTCGCAGCAGTGAGTTGGCATTAGAATAGCTATAGGACGCTATTTGTAAGGATTTGAAAATGAACTCGATACTGACGGCGCCGCGGGCGAAAGCGGCTTTCAGGAGGGAGTCTCTGCCCGCGCATCCCCTGTTTGAGGGGTTGGCAGGGCGTCACCAGCAGATTCTGGCGGGGTGCTCGATGCCAGCGAGCTTCGCGGCGGGCGAACTGCTATTTGAGGCCGGAGAACCGGCGAGTTGTTTTTATCTGGTGATGAGCGGGTCGATCGGGCTGGGAACCTCCACCGCTCATTCCCCGCTGCGCGTTCAATCTGTCGGCCCGGGCGACATTCTGGGGTGGTCGTGGCTGTTTCCGCCGTATTACTGGCACTTTGACGCCATCGCGGAGGAGGCGACGGATGCGTTATTCTGCTATGGCAGCCGATTGCGGCAGGAATGCGACCGGAACCACGATTTCGGCTACGAATTAGTCAAGGGCATGTCGCAAATCCTGGTCGCTCACCTGCAAACCACGCGCAAGAAATGGATTGAAGGGGCGCAACTGAATCCCTCCGGGAAAGGGATCGCGCTCGACTATCTGATGATTTAGGCGGGTGGGGATGTCCGGCGCCGGCGCTCACCCGTAGCGATAGGGCGGGGTAAGGGTGAACGTGTTGGGCAGGTGCCGGACTTGGGCCACTTCTTCGTCCTCCAAAAGCACTTCGACAACGTCAAACCGAATGAGAATCGGCGGGTTTTTGAGCAGGCGCAAGTAATCAAAGGCGCAGCGCGTCAAAAGGAGGCGTTTGCGGGCGTTGACGTAGGCAGCGGGGCGCACCCAGGCTTCGGAAGAGCGCGTTTTGACTTCGACGAAGACCAGACAATCGGCGTCGCGGAAGACAAGGTCGATTTCGCCCCGTTTGGAACGGAAGTTGGCGGTCAGGAATTTCAGGCCGCGGGCCTGGAGGTGTTTTTTGGCGGCGAGTTCGCCGGCCTGGCCGCGGCGGTGCGCCAAAGGGGCGTCGCGGCTTTTGTCCCACCATTTTAATCGCTGGAGCAGGCGCATGGGCAGCGGACAAACCAAATCTCTTGAGAAGCCACTATCTAAGCTTGTTTGGCGGCATTGTCGAGAGGGTCTTTTGAAATTGCCGCAACCGGGTGCATTGACTGTTTTGGGTAAGTACTGTTGGCGAAGAAATGCTTTCAGATTTCGGACTTCTTCGATTGAAAATTGATCATCGAAAATTTGTCATTGGCTATCGGAAGAGGCTTGTCTGAATCCTCGTTTCGCCCTGGCATTCTGGCAGCTTTGGCGGTGGCAATGGACTTGCCCAGGATGCGGCAAAGTTGGTCGCATTCATCCACTAACACGGCGACCCGCTTGGCCGCAAGCAAACGGGCTAGAATGATGAATTTCAACCACCCGCGGGTTTCGACCAATTCCTTCAGGGCAACATTGACCTTGTGAACAAAATCGGCGCGGCTCTCGCCGGAACGGGCTTCGTCGTAATTTGGCGCCGCCACGATCCCGCTGCGCACGATCTGGCTGGCGACGTGCCGTCCCACGCGGGTGTCCGGCAGGGCGTCCACCACTTTGGCAACACGGGCGGCAAACCGCCACAAACGATCGGAGAGTTCCTGGGGCGTCATGGCGACACTGCTTAAATGACAGATGACAGATTTTCAATTACCAATTTTCAATTGTTGAAGGCTTTCCCAAGGCAGAGATGCGCCGGAAAAAGTAAAATGCACTCCCGCAAAAATATAAAGGGACGGAGGCACTTGGGTCTTGCGTTTGGGAATGGAATGGTTATTTTGCGCCCGGTTTTGCCAAATTATTTGCCATGAAACATCTGAGAAAATACCTGTCGTGGCTGCCGGGGCTGGCCCTGGCCGCTGCTTGCGCCCAACAAACCGCCTCGGCGGCTGACCCGACAAACGCGGTCGCCGACACCAAAGCGGCCGACACCAAGGAGGTGGCCGTCATCAATACGACCGAAGGAACGATGGTCGTCCAATTCTGGACGGATGCGGCTCCCAAAACGATCGCCAACTTCAAGAAGCTGGCGCGATCGGGCTTTTATGACGGCACCTGTTTTCATCGCGTCATCAAGGGTTTCATGATCCAGGGGGGCGACCCGCTGACCAAAGACCCGCAGGCGGAAGAGCGCTGGGGTTCTGGAGACCCTGGCTACAAGATCGACGCCGAGTTCAACGACCATTCGCACGCGCGCGGAGTGATTTCAATGGCGCGGTCAAGCGACCCCAACAGCGCCGGGTGCCAGTTTTTTATCTGCCACGGCAATCCGACGTTTTTGGACCACCAATACACGACCTTTGGGAAACTGATCAAAGGGGACGACGTGCTGGAGAAGATCGCCACCACGCCGACGCATCCGCCCGACCGGCCGAACAAGCGGATGGGAATCATCAGCATAAAAATCGAGCCGGCCAGTTCGGTGCAATAGGAGGTCCACCATGCCTGGAAAAGAAGTCGCCATCCTGAAAACGAGCGCGGGTGAAATGGTCATTGAGTTTTGGCCTGAGGTCGCGCCCAAAACAGTCGAGAACTTTATATCGCTGGCGCGAAAAGGGTTTTACGACGGCACCTGCTTTCACCGGATCGTCAAAGGGTTCATGATCCAGGGGGGGGATCCGCTGACCAAGGACCCGGCGGCGGAACAGCGCTGGGGAACGGGGGATCCGGGCTACAAACTCAAGGCCGAGTTCAACGAACGCCCGCACGTGCGCGGGGTCATCTCGATGGCCCGATCGCAGGACCCGGATTCGGCGGGGTGCCAGTTTTTTATATGCCTGGCGGACGCGCGGTTTTTGGACCGGCAATACACGGCATTTGGGAAGCTGAGCAAAGGGGACGAAGTGCTGGGAAAAATCGGCGACACGCCCACCAAGCGCGGGCCAGGCGGGGAGAACAGCCGCCCGTCGTCGCGGGTGAGCCTGGAGAGCGTGACGATCTCGCCGGCCGCTTAGAGGCCCGGGCGGGCCGCAGCTATGATCGAGCCGTGGCGGAGAATTTCAACGAAGCCGGCGGGGGATTTTCGCGTCTTTTCCGTGCGCGAGGATCGGAAGATTTCGCCCCGGACGGGCGCCGCGCACGATTTTTATATAATTGACTCAGCCAGTTGGGTCAACGTCATCGCGCTGACGCCGGAGGGGAAGGTGGTTTTGATCGAACAATACCGGCAGGGATCCAACACGGTGGAGTTGGAGATTCCGGGCGGAGTGATGGACGCGGGAGACGCGTCGCCGGAGGCCGCCGGCTGCCGGGAATTGGCGGAGGAGACGGGTTACGAGGGGGAGGCGGCGGGAATCGTGGGCAAAGTTTTTCCAAATCCGGCGATCATGAGCAACACCTGCTTTACGGTGCTGGTGCGGAATTGCCGGCAGACCAAAGCGGTGCGGTGGGATCCGGGCGAAGACCTTGTCACAAAGCTGGTGCCGGTGGAGCAAGTGCCGGAACTGGTGGCGTCGGGTCAAATCCGGCACGCGCTGATGGTGGCGGCGTTGTATCAATTTGAGCTGTGGCGGAAGCGGGTTTGACAGAGGGGCATTCGAGTACTTTATTGAGGAGGAACCCGCCCCCGCGGGCTGAATCACGCGCGGAAAAACCGGGCGGCGAGAGCCGTGGCCCCGATGGCGAAGGCGGACAGGACGGCCAGTGGTTTGAGGATGGTATCGAAACCGCCTCCGAAACTGATGACCTGATGGAGAGCCTGCAGCGCCCAGCCGGTGGGCAGGCAGAGGGCGATGATTTTTTGGGAGGGCGGGGCCACTTCCAAGGGCCACCAGCAACCTCCCAGCGCGGCCATCAACATCGCGGCAAAAATGCAAATCCCGCCCACTCGTTCTTCGGCGGAAGTGAACGAGCCGACCAGCACACCGAACGAGCCGGCGGCCCAGGAGAAGATCAACAGCGTCAAAGCGACCGCCGGCAGGTTGGCGCCCAGATTGACGTGGAGGACGAATCTGCCGAAGGACAGGAAGACGATGATTTGCACCGCGCCCAGGAGCATCAGGCCGTAGATTTTTCCCAGGACCAGTTCGCCGCGGGAGACCGGGCAACTGATCAATCGTTTGATCACGCCGTTGCGCCGCTCGGCGGCCATCGTGGCCCCGCCGAACATGAGCAGATTCATCATCAGGTACATCACCAGGATGCTCGGGAGCGAAAAGTTGAAGCCGGAAGGCACCGGTTTGCGGCCGGCGAAGCGGGAGTCAAGAAGAACGGGGTCCGGCAAGGCGATGACGGCGCGCAACTGGCTTTCGGTCAGCGGCGACGGCGGGTTGGCGCTCGTGGCGGCCTGGAGGATGTGGCCGTTCATCGCGATCAAGGCCCGCACCAGCCGCAATTCGACGATGGCCGCGTCGCTTTCATCGGAGCTTTCGTGGCGGACGAATTGCAGTTTGGCCTGCTTGTGCTCCAACACGCGGGCGGTCAGATCGGGTGGAATGCGGATGGCGCGGGCGGCGGACTGGTCGCTGTCACTGTGGACCAGGTTCATGTTCTGGGCGCCCAGTTCATCGAGAAACACGCGGCCCAGGAAATTGGTGTCGGCGTTGTCAATCAAAACGGCGGGACGGCGGTTGCCGGGGTCCCCCGGGCCGTGGTTGGCAAAGCCCATGAAATAAACGAAGGCCAGAGGCATGACAAAAAGCCAGACGTAGGCGCTTTTTCTTTTCAGAAACAGGCGCAAGTCGTTGTGGCCAATGCCGAAGACGTTTTTCATGGCCGGGCTCCGCTTTGGAATCGGCGGTGGAACATCGCGACGGATACGGCGATGAGCAGCGCGCCAAGGAAGACGAGTTTGAGGAAGACGGAAAGCCACGAAACATGGCCGGCGCCGAACTGGAGTTGAGCGACGGTGTCGGCGAACCAATAGGTGGGCATGAGCGGCGTGATATGCGCGCCCAGGAAATGAGGCAAGCCGCCGCGAGGGACCATGCAACCTCCGAACATGCCCAGCGCCATGCCGGCGATATTATTGAGCACGGTGGCGCGGCGCTCGTCCGGCATCAGTGCGACCAGCAGCGCCATCAGGCCCGCGGCGAAACAGCAATAGGCGACGACCAGACAGAGCAAGGGCAGCGGCCGACGCCAATCCAGACCGAAGGCCAATCCGCCCCCGCCGAGCATCACCGCCGCGCAGAGGAGCAGCAGGACGAGGGCGAAGAGGACCTTGCCGGCGACGAAAGGAAGCAGGCTTTGGCGCAAGGTTTGATAGCGTTCAAAGGTGCGGAAGCGCAATTCGCGGTAGAGATCATTCATGGCGTTGCCGGCCAGAAAGAGCAGGAACAGGGCGGACATCCCAGCCAGGATTCCGCTGAAGATGGCGGAGCTGTTGAAATTGTTCGATTGACCCGCCTTGGCGCCCGCGTTTTTGGCGCCGGCGGCGGCCTCTTTTTCGTAAACGACGAGGGGCGGGTGGACATAAGTCTTGACAGCATCAAACTTGCGGCCGGCGCGCTCGATGAGAGCGGCGATTTGGTGGTAGTCGCCCTCGCCGTCAACAGCGGCGCGCCACTGCGGGAATTCGGACTGGAAATTGCGAGAGAGAGCGTTCAAGGCGGTGACGACCACGCCGAGCATTTCATCCAGGACGGCGGGATGAACGGATTCGGCGGGGTTCTTGATCAACTCCAGCGTGACGGTCCGGGCGCCTTCCAGGTAATCGCGGGTGAAATGGGCCGGAATGATGAGGACGGCGCTGATTTCATTTTTATTGACCTGGCGCATCGCCTCCGCCCGCGCCAGAAACACGGGGTCGAGATGCTTTCCGCCCTCGCCCTGGTTCATCCCGCCGCGCAGAAACCGGGACAGCGCCGAATCGTCCTCATCGACGACGGCGAAGCGGATGCGGCCCAAGGCGGCCTCGCTGGAATTGCCGCCAAAGGTCAGGGCAATGACGCCGGTGATGAGCAGCGGCATGGCCACCTGAATGAGCCAGGGCAGGGGATTGTGCCAGACGCGGCGAAGGTCCTTTGCCAAAAGGGCGCGCAGCATGGCTACTCCCGGAGGTCGCGGCCTGTCAATTGCAAGAACACGTCGTTCAAGCTGGGCCGTTTGAGGGTGACATTCTCCACGCGTACGGGCAGGCCGAGGAGGTCTTTGAGACAGTCGGCGGGGTCGCGGTTTCCGATGGCGGCGACGACCAGTTGGCGTTCGGATTTTTGAATGACACGGAAATGTTGGGCAAAACCGTCCCAGGTTTCGGGCGCGACGCCCTTGAAATCGGCTTCCAGGAGGAACACGCGGTCGCCGCCCAGCCGTTCCTGGAGTTCGCTCAAGGTGCCTTCGGCCAGCAAGCGGCCATGATCGATGATGCCGATGCGCTGGCAGAGCGTTTCCGCCTCCTCCAGGTAATGAGTGGTGTAAAGGATGGCGGTGCCGCGAGCGCGCAGCTTGCCGATGAATTCGAGGATGTTCAGGCGCGCCTGCGGGTCGATGCCGACCGTCGGTTCGTCCAGCAGCAGGAGTTTGGGTTCGTGGAGGAGGGCGCAGCCGAGGTTGATGCGGCGTTTCATGCCGCCGGAATAGGTTTTGACCTCGTCGCGGGCGCGGTCGGTCAGCGCGAGGGCTTCGAGCAATACGACGGCGCGCTGGCGGGCCTGAGCGGAAGTCAAGCCCGAGACACGTCCCCAGAATTCGAGATTCTCGCGGCCCGTCAGTTCCTCGTAAATGGCCAGTTCCTGCGGGACCACGCCCATGATGCTCTTGGCGCGCTGGGGGTCGGACCAAAAAGTCGAGCCGGCCACAACGACTTCCCCGGCGTCGGGTTTGAGGAGGCCGGAGATCATGGAGATGGTGGTGGTTTTGCCGGCGCCATTGGGGCCGAGCAAGCCGTAGATTTCGCCCTCGCGCACGGCAAAGCCGACGGATTCCACGGCGCGAATGGCGCCGAAAGACTTGGACAGAGATTTGACGTCAAGCAAGGCCATGTTGGCGGGAGTCTAGTCGCGCGGGCGGGCGGCGCAAGCAACGAATTGGTCACAGAGCGGCGCGGGGAGGCGTCTCACTTTTGATGGGATTTGGGTGTGACGAAACTTTGACCCAGGTGGGACAAAGTTTGGGAGATGGTTTGGGGAACGGATTGAGGATGAACAGGATAATAAATGTCCACCTCTCGTGTTGACGCATCGTAATGATGCTTCATTTGGGAGCGGATGGCCGCCGGGGCTTTGTCGCGGGTTCTTCGGGTCCGTTGAGATCACGGAGCAGTTGTTGGAAGACCTCGTTTTTTTGGAGGTCGCCGGCAGAGATGCGGCGCAGCCGGTCCACGGTCTTGGAGGGCAACGAGAGGGTGGTGGGCACCGAGTTGAAGAAACGGCGGTCGGATTGGTCGCTCAAATTGTGAAGGTGTAATTCCACCAAGTATAATTGCGCCTCAACCGGCGCGCTGTTTGGGCCGGTTGAGACTTTCGCGGCAGCCTCGGCGCGCTTGGATTGAATTTGGTGAATCGCCCGTTGAGCGTTTTGCCTGAATAATTGGAGCGTATCGGAAGAGTAGAGGTCAACGGAGACACCTGAAGCGGCGCGAATCAACCTGAGGGGGCCCGGGGTGCGCTCGCGATCGTCGAGACTCTCCTCCCCGTCGGTGTGGGCATCGACAATAATCACGACCACTCTTCGAATTGGCAGCAGGTACAATTGGCCCAAGGTATCCCAAAAGCTGCAGTGCTCAATGACCGGGGTCAAAAATCCACGCAATGCCAGATTGTCGGCCTGACCGCCGTCCAACAAATGGATAAATGGCCGCTGTTGCAGTTCGGCATCAGGGCGTTGTTCGGTGCTCCGGTTGGTCTTTCCACCCGAGGCATCCCAAGTTGCCATGTTGGAGAATAACGAAGCCATATCGGGAGAGGAGTTGGTGTTTGCGTAATTTTTCAAGAGAATCGGCGGGAGCAATGGCGCAAAAGCCGATGAGGCGGCCACGGCCCTTGCGATGTGAAACTTCGAGAGGTCCGAGCCGATGAGATCGAACTGATCCTGCGTAAATTCGAAATGCGAACCCAGGCCGACATCCGTGGCGTTGATCATCAAAAAAGGGCGGGAGCCGTCACGCATTAAATCGGCGAAGGTGCAATGTCCAAAAAGGCGCGAATCGTAATAGTCGGCGGCCAAATCGCTGCGATTGTAGGCCGGCGCGGCCAATCGAGCCCAGTTGCGGGGCATCAGAAGCTGCAGCATCAGAGCTCCGCTAATATCGCGCTTAAGAAACTTCGACTCGAAGTCCGTGAAGAGACGGTCGCCATAAAGGGCATAGTAGGCAGCGGTGAAGCTTCCGCCCGAGACGGCGGAGATGACATCCACATCGTCGAGGAATCGGCGTTGGTCCGCGCCGCGGCCGAGTTGGGTGCGGGCCAGTTCTTCCAATACACCGTAAGCGACGGCCGAGGCACGCATCCCTCCGCCGGAGAAGGTGAGAATCGTGAGCATTTGCGCCGAGTTGGTTCGAGGTGGAACAGTACTAAAGCGATAGCCCTCCCGAACGGCGGACTTGGCCAAAGGCGGGTTCACCGGATAGTGAGCGCAGCCACTGATGATCAAAGTGACGACCAAAGCCTGAATGGCGCGCGGGGTTTTCATGGATGACCAGAGGTTTGCTCGGCTGAACAGCGATTTACCGTCGGGACTTGATCGAAAGCAATCAACATGCATCTGTCTCAACTACAGATATCGTGCCAAAGGAGAAAATGGTTGTAAGTGATTGAAGGTGTTATATTTGCGATAAACCGGACCGGCGATGCCGCGTGACGAAACCGCGCAAGTTGCCAATCTTCGCAATCAAACTGCGAGTTCTCAGATTCAATGACAGGCAGTAAGTTCATAAATGGAAAAACGCGGGAATGGGGAGACTCATAGTGCGTTTTCGGAAGGAGACGACAATGGCGTTGAATTGGATGACGGAACGGTTAATAGTGCGGGAAGTGGCTGGAACAAACGACGGGTGTGACGATGAGATCTGTTTTCACGGCATTGAGCATCTTGTTGAGCGTGGTGATCGCGCGGGGGGACGGGGCGGTCATCCTGCATCCGAACAGTTTCAAGGGTTATATGGACAGGTTCAATGAGGGAGACGAGGAGCTTTACGCCGGCGCGATCCGGAACAGCAATGCGTGGGCATTTCTGCGGGACAACATGCCGCTGTTCGAGTGTCCGGACAAGACGTTGGAGGAGGTTTATTACTTTCGGTGGTGGACTTACCGCAAGCACATCAAGGAGACGCCGGACGGGTACATCGTGACGGAGTTTTTGCCGGACGTGCCGTGGGCGGGAAAGGACAATTCGATCAGTTGCGCGGCGGCGCTTCACTTTTACGAGGGGCGCTGGCTGCGCGAGGGCCGATACCTTGACGATTACGCGGTGTTCTGGCTGCGCAAAGGCGGGAGCGTCCGCAGCTATAGTTTCTGGATAGCCGACGCGTTGTGGAATCGGTGCCTGGTGAGCGGCGATTGGGGAGAGGTCAAGGAACTATTGCCCGACCTTTTGGCCAATTACCATGAATGGGAGAAGTCACATTTGGGCAGCGAGGGTTTGTTCTGGCAGATCGACGATCGTGACGGGATGGAAATGCCGATCGGCGATCTCAATTACAAACCGGCCTATCGTCCGACGATCAACAGCTACATGTTCGCCGAGGCGCGGGCCATCGCACATATCGCGGACCTGGCCAAAGAGAGAGGGTTGGCCGATGAGTTCCGGGCCAAGGCGGCGAAGATCAAGCAACTGGTTCAAGAGCGGCTTTGGGACAAGGATGCGCGGTTTTTCAAGGTCCTTTCCATCCGGCCCGGCGCCAAGCTGGCGAGCGGACGCGAGTTGATTGGGTACACGCCGTGGTATGTCAACATGCTTGATCCGGGCTTTGAGGAGGCCTGGAGACAGATCATGGATACAAACGGCTTCCACGCGCCCTTTGGGCCGACGACAGCCGAACGGCGAAGCCCGCAGTTTAAGCTGTCCTACGAGGGGCACGAGTGCCAGTGGAACGGACCGAGTTGGCCGTTCTCGACCTCGATCATGCTGACGGCGATGGCGAACCTGCTGGACAATTATCGCCAGAACGCAGTCACCAGAGAGGATTATTTGGACCTGCTTGAGATTTACGCCAGGTCGCAGCATTTGAAGCGGGACGATGGCCAGATCGTGCCGTGGATTGACGAAGACCTGAATCCGTTGACCGGTGACTGGATGGCGCGCACGATCATGAAAAGGCAGGGCAACGGCATTCGTGAGCGGGGCAAGGATTATAACCATTCGACCTTCTGCGACCTGATCATCACGGGGTTGGTGGGGTTGCGGCCCCGGCCAGACGACACGGTGGAAGTCAAACCGCTGGCGCCCGAGGGAACGTGGAATTATTTTTGCCTCGACAATGTCCGCTATCACGGACACAACCTCACCATCGTGTATGACAAAACCGGCCAGCATTACGGAGGCGGCAAGGGACTGCGGATTCTGGCCGATGGGAAGGAGATCGCCAAAACCGGCGCGCTTAGTCGCATAACGGGGTTGCTGCCAAAACGGTGAGCGAATTGAAACCCATCCAATGAAATTCATATTAACAGCTTTGCTGATGTCACTCGCCGGCTGGCTTTCCGCCAGCGCGCCGGCGGCTGAACCGCCGCCCCAAACGCCCGCGCCAGAGACGGCCGGAGGATGGGTCAAGTACACAAACAACCCGGTGCTCGGGGGCGATCTCGGGACGTGCTTCGACATTTCGGTGATCAAAGAGGGGGACCTGTTCCGCATGTGGTTTTCGTGGCGTCCGAAGAAGAGCATCGCCTTGGTTGAGAGCCGGGACGGGGTGCATTGGAGCCAGCCGGTGATCGTGCTGCCTCCCGCGTCCAGCGGGTGGGAGGATGACGTCAATCGTCCGTCGGTAGTCAAGCGCGGGGACGGCTACGAGATGTGGTACACGGGTCAGGTGTGGCGGAACGCGGGCGAGGGCGGAGGCCGGTCATGCATCGGTCACGCGACCAGTCGGGACGGGATGATGTGGAGGCGGGGCAGCGCCCGGCCTGTATTGTCGCCAGAGTTGCCTTGGGAAAAGGCCGCCCTGATGTGCCCGGATGTTTTGTGGGACGAGCAAGGCAAGTTGTACCGGATGTGGTATTCCGGTGGCGAGCAGTTGGAACCCAACGCAATCGGCTACGCCACCAGCCTGGACGGGGTAACGTGGAGCCGTCTGGGTAAGAACCCGATATTCCAGGGTGACGGCAAGATTGGCTGGGAACAGGAGCGTGTGACTGGCTGCCAGGTGGTGCGGCAAGGCGATTGGTATCTGATGTTCTATATTGGATTTCGCGACATCGACCACGCGCAGATTGGCGTGGCGCGGTCGCGGGACGGGATTTCCGGCTGGCAGCGGTTGCGGGCCAATCCCATTGTCCGACCCGGCTTGAACCAATGGGACCATGATGCTTGCTACAAGCCCTACGCCATCCTGGACGGGCAGCGCTGGCTGCTTTGGTACAATGGACGTCACGGCGACCGGGAGCAGATTGGGCTGGCCATCCATGAGGGCGTTGATCTTGGATTCGGCCAATAATC
>Ga0326727_10017038_pt1 | contig 15181 bp, 15 predicted proteins | sample MB2enrmetagenome_FD_207643 | JGI IMG/M metagenome (GOLD analysis project Ga0326727, IMG submission 207643) | Lab enriched peat soil microbial communities from McLean, Ithaca, NY, United States - MB29MY | ecosystem: Environmental > Terrestrial > Soil > Wetlands > Peat | place: USA: New York... | reverse complement strand
GATGGCGGTTCTTCTTCAGAACTTGTCTATAATGGCAAAGTAGTCAACAAGCTTTGGGATATCTTTGGTGAACGTTATATTCCCACAGGCTTTGTCGTTACCCCATAGGGTACGCTTTCATCTTGTTTTCGGAAGGCTTTGCCGAGTCCTTGGTAAAGCTTGCTCAGCACCCGCAAAAAAGGAGAAATAGCATATGAAGAAGAAACTGGGTGTCCTATTAGCTTGGACATTGATTTCATTTGTCCTGCAATATGGAGTCTACTCTATCCTAAATAACCAAGTTCAAAAAGTTCTTGCTCCGCCGACGGCAGCCAGTCCTCCTCCGATTACACGTCAGCTCAAAGCCACTGTGCCTAGTGCTAATCTTAATAATATTCAAATTTCTTACGCCAAGGATTATTTAGCTTACACAGAGAATGGTACCTTGAAAGTTTTTAACCTCAATAAGAATAAAGTTGTTTTCCAAAAGGAATCGCCAGTGGCCAATGATAAGACCTTAGGTGTTCTCACTTACCAATGGCTGCCGGACCGTAATACCTTACTGTATTTTTACGCTAAGAAAAATCCCGACCCCGTAACCTATGTTACCGTTTATCCTCCCAAAACTACGGTTCAGGTGCCGTCGTCAACTTCTGATCCAACTTCGGCGGAACCGAAAACGGAAGATCCAAATCAAAAAATTGCTCAGGAAGATGCCAAAAGCGTGACCCAAGAGGTCACGGAAGCGCCCCATATTGAAAAACGCTATCGGAATCCGCAAATTACAGAACTATATTCTCTGGAACTTCCCAATAGTGATGAAGATACCGCTCCTGATGATCGGTTTAATCAAACTATTGACAGCTTCCCGGCAGAGGGGAAAATTGCCAACTTGGTTGTTTCGACGTGTACTAACCTGATGTACCTCACCGTGGAAAATGCATCGACAGAACTGCTGTTGGAAATCGATGTGATGAAAAATGTTCTTACTCTAAGCAGATCGGGAGAGACGATCGACAATATGGCCGCTTCGGATCGGTATGGAACTCTTTTTCTGGACAGTAGAGAAGGGAGTACCCATCAAGTCATTGCTCTGGATGGCCCAAGGCGTCAGATCATTTCTGAAAATAATAACGATCAAATATTAGGCATTAGGGATGGAAAGGTTTATATCGGTGAGGTACAAAATAATCAACTCATAAAAATCAAAACTACGCCTGACCTTACCCACATGAACAATAACCCTGCTTTGACAATCGAATGGGAAGGTAAGATTCCATTTAACGATAACGTCCGTACGTTAATTGGTGCTAAAGGACAAATGATCGTTTATGATCATCAAACAGCCTATATTGTTACTGCAGGTCGTCTGCTGGAGGTTAAATTGCATGGGGACGAGAATTACATCTCGGTCGATGGTGCTGAGCTCATTCAACTCACCAAGCAAGGAGCGACCACTTTAGCGGAGCTGCAACCTCTTCAGCCTTAAGCGATAGAGCCTAAGCGAAGACTCTTTCTATGCGGAAATTCTTTGTTTAATTTAGAAAGTTAAGTTTTTAAAGTTCTGAATTGTTCCTGTATGACTGGGATCTTAGAATAAGTCTCTCTTTGTGACCACCGGAATTTCTCCTCCATATAATATAGGCAGGGTGCCCTATCTAAGGGGGGATGAAAGTGTTTAATTATCGAAAGCGTTTATTTTATCCGGTACATGTTGAACGTCAGGACCCAATCTTCGCAAAGGTGTTAATCGAGCATTACGCAGGTAAAGATAGTGAACTGTCATCGTCCATACAGTACTTAAACCATCGCTCCAATATGTCAAACCGCTATATCCGAGAACTGCTTGGGTTAATCGCTGCGGAAGAATTAGGACATATGGAGATAATTTCAGTGGCGATTAACAAATTGGGAGGACAACCACTCACCTATGCGAATGCTGAAGGTGCTCCATGGGTTATCAACTTTGTTGACCAAAGCGTTGACTCCATAAACATGCTGGAAATGGATGTGCAGGCCGAAACTCGGGCAAGTCGAATATATCTCCAGCATTTGGAGATGACGAGTGACCCTAACATGAGGCGGATGATCAATTTCCTCATTGGCAGGGAAGAGGTACATAGACGATTGTTAAAGAAAGCACTTAGACTAATCCGCGAAACCGATTCATCAGAGGAATTTAATAAGTTGATTTATGACTATAAGATGAGTTTGCAGATCCTAGAATAAAATGTATAAAGATAACAACTGGAAGCCCACGTGGTTAACGCGTGTGCTTTTAGTGTCTCTGCGATGTGTAATAATGAAAAATGAAAGGATGAAATATATGCTGAAAGATTGTAAAAATGGAGAACGCTTTGAGGGAATCTTACTGGTTAAGGAATGGAGGGAAGTCCCTTTTCGACAGAAGCCGGGGGCTTATCTCTCTTTGACATGCCAAGATCGGTCAGGCATGATCCAAGGGAAAATGTGGGATTATAAGCCTCAGGTTCTTACGTGGCTGAAAGATCAGGATGTTTTTTACGTCAAAGGGGTTGCTTCTGAATACCGTGGTGCATTGGATCTTACGATTGAAGCTATCCGGGTGATTCCTAAGGAAGAGGTGGATTTGACCGTCCTTTTGCCAAGTTCGATGGTCACGGCTGAGGAGTTGGAAAAGCGCTTAAAGGTTATCTTGGCTAAGATTACCCAATCTGAGCTTAAAGTCCTGCTCGAACAGTTTTTATCTCACCCGGTATGGGGAACGGCCTATAGGCAAGCCCCAGCGGCTATGAAAATCCATCAAGCCTATCTGCGGGGGCTGTGGGAGCACAGCGTTAGAGTGGCTGAGATTGTGGATGGGATTGCTGGGCATTATCCGGCAATCAATCGCGATTTGGCATTGGTTGGGGCGTTGTTACATGATGTGGGAAAAATAGGAGAATACTCTTACGAGAGAGGGATTAAGGTTACGACAGAAGGGCGGCTTCTGGGACACATAATTTTGGGGATCGAGCTGTTATCGGATGAGATCGCGAAAATCCCGGATTTTCCGCGGGAATTACGGTCTAAGTTGGTGCATATTATTGCAAGCCACCATGGAAAATATGAATGGCAATCTCCTAAACGACCAAAGCTAATGGAAGCCTTGGTGATCCACTATGCTGATGTTATGGATGCCGAGCTTTTCCAGTTTGAACAAGCAAAAGAGAGTCATCCAGACGATGAATGGTCCCCATTTATTCCAAGTATGGAGCGCTGTATTTATTTGAAATAAGTGCGTGCAAGCCTGATTGGACAATTTTTTAACAATATGTTGAAAGATGTAAAATGGTGGATTATAATACCACTGTATGAGATAGGAGCGTAGGAATCATTAGGGCCAAATTTTGTTGGATGCAGTCAGTTATGCGATTAGTTGTTTTCTTGTTGATAATCTTAGATACACCGTAGCCAAAGCGGTGTTTTTTGTAGAAGTATCAAAGAAATTTTGAACAAACCAGCTATGATAATCAAAAAGGAAATGGAGGTCTTCTACCTGTGAGCATTATGAAAGAATCCAAAAAAGCAGAAATTCAAATGCATCTGACTGAATTTGAAATGCCTCCTATGCAAGATGTTGTAATTGTTGGTCGTAATGCACCGATAGGTCCCGAGGCCTTAAAAAGGATGGTTGATGTCCTCAGCCCGAATCAGTACAAGATCATTAAAGTTGACCACCCAGTCATAGAGGCTATCGTAGTTCGCAATGCTCTTATGAACATGATACCTGAAGGAAAATTAAGTGAGTTTATTTTAGAGGAGGGTGGGAAGATTGTTGATGAAAGCACGATTATCAAAGCCCATGTCAATATAACCGTGCACGTCAGTAAATCTATCGATTTATGATAAATATTAAGCGAGTCGCCAATATTTATCATAAAGAATTTTACGCAGTGGATGTATTAGATGGAGTCTCTAAGATAAAGTCCTTTTTTTTGGAGACGGAAAACAGTTGTTGTCCGGTCATGGATGATGGCAAACTAGTGGGAGTAATAACCTACAAGGATCTATTGAGAACACATCCCAATCGAATCGTTGCGGATGCTATGCGATGCGAACCTGTCACGGTTCCTGCAGAAATGCCGCTTTGGCAAGCCAAGGAACTTTTCGAAGAGACCGGATTGGATGTTTTCTTAGTAGAGGAAGAAGGACGGATATCAGGTATTTTACCCCGAAACCTGCTCGAAATACAACTGGGGTCTCATATTGATTTGTTGACTGGGCTTTATAAGAGCGATTACATATATTATCATGGTGTTCGACTCTTGGAAAATGAGCAAGAAATCAGCATTGTTTTTTTTGATATAAATAAATTCGGTGTAATTGATAAAACTTACGGTCATACAGTAGGGGACATTATTTTACGCGAAGTGAGCAAACTGTTAAAAGAAAATACTCCTTCGGAGGCCTTTTTATGCCGTTTCGGAGGAGATGAATTTGCTGTTTTATTACCGACGCACTTAGACGAAGGAGCAGCAGCCCTGGCTTACCGTTTGGCGGATACTATAAGCCAACACAGTTTTGTTAGCGGAATAAAGGTAAGTATTTCAGCAGGAGCAATTGAGGGGCGGAGGCATGAAAAACGTGCTGATGATCCATGGAATACAATGGACCAGTTAATAAATATTGCAAGTCTAGGGTCAACAGAAGCTAAGAAGAGTAACGCAACACTTTTCATGGCGGAAATACAAGCTGCAAGTGAGATCGCTTAGGTTCAAAATGGTGAGCGGGGTTCTTTATGTTTTTACTATGCGCTATCCAAATAACATCGTGATAGCTTTAGCGACGATCCATGCCAGGAATTCTCGATTTTTGCCATGTGTTATTCGTTTATTTCAGGGGAGCCCTCAACGCAAGCAGAGGGCTCGAAATTGATTGTTGCCCAAATTTCATTGTCGTTCATCCAATTCGTATTCCCAGAAGCGGTTGGCAACCAGGCGCAAGCAAAAGGGGTGTTTTCCCCAGATGTCGGGGTTATCCAGCGAAAGCATGAGGGCATAGGCTTGACGGCAAGTGGATATTAAGGGGTAAACTTTCGCGATATACGCTAGAACAGATAGGATGGCTTCACGTCGTTCAGAGGAAAACAGGTTTTGAATATAGCGGCGACTGTGGGGTGTTAGATGAAATCGTTTTAAATCAGAGGTTAGGGGGGTAATTTCATCTGCTGAAAAGGATACCACCGCTAATTCCGGAAGGTCAGCCAAGATGTCTGAGGTTTGCAAAAAGTGATTGAGGTGCTCTTGAATTTCGACTGGCGGAAAGGAGAAGATGCCGGGTGTTGAGGCTAAAATCCGAATGCGCAGCAGATTGGCTTGAATTATTTTTTCGTTTCTCATAAAGCGGGGGGATTGCTTTGTTATGTACTGGATCAGGGCGGCTAAAGCCTCATTCCCTTCACAGGCCTGCTGTTCCCAATAGGGTAATAGGCATAGAATATCGTCTGCGAAAGCTGGACAGGGCTGATCAAAGAGTTGGTGTTCAATAATCGTGCTCAGAGATTCATGCGTTGGGTTCGCTAGCAGGATGCGCCTTAGTTCAGGATGGACTGCGACGGACGCAGATTTTTTATTTTCCGTATGATTCAGCGAAGGCACCTCCTCCGTAGGCTAATATAAAGCTTACTGGAGTGTAGTTTGTGTTATTTGCGGGTTTCTATCCTTCAGAATCATCCTGTTCCTCCAATTAACAGATGAGTAATATTAAGGATATAATCAAAGCTGCAAAAAGAAAGGACAGCCCTATGGCTGTCCTGCGGTGTAGATTTTATGAAGAATGAGCTCTTCGGCAATTATGACAATAACCGTAGATCTCCAGATTGTGTCCGGTGACCTCGAAATCTATCTTCTTTTTTAATGTCTGTTGAAGTTCGCCTATAGGGCACTCTTCAATAGAAATCAACTTGTGGCAACCGACGCAGTAGAGATGGTGTTTGTGCTCATGATGGTTTAGTTCATAGCGCACTTTGCCATCATCCACCCGATTGGATTTAAGAACCAAGTTTTTAGAGGTAAAGGTATCAAGGGTCCTATATACAGTCGAGAGATTTATTGAAGTAGTCTTTTCCTTTAATCTTATGAATAGTTGTTCGGCCGTCAGGGGAGATTCTGACTGTTCAAGCAGTTCAAGGATGGCGTATCTGTGCCTGGTGCTTTTCACGCCTTCTCTTTTAAGAACATCCTTATATTTAATGTTTTCTTCCAACCAGATCATTCCTTAATATTTTATAGTTAGTTAATCTCTATGTTCATTCTAATCCTTTTAAATATTTTAGCAATATTTTGCCCGTTAAGATTTGTCGAACGTTAAGTATAACTGCCTTACTATCACCACATAAAGCCTAAATAAAAGGATGTAAAAGGAAAGAAATAGTTTACAATTAGGCAAGAGGGAGTATAATAGATGGAAGACATGCAAATAGTTTGCATTTGCGAATGAGAGAGAGGGTATCTTATGCATTCAAAGCTGATCAAAATTCTTTGTCTGAGTTTGTTAAGTTTGTTGGTCATAACAGGGTGTGGGGTTAATAACCAGGCAAAGACCGCTGTCAGTCAAACCGCAGGTTCGAGTCCGGTTACAAACAATAATCAAAAACTTATAACCATAGCTGCTTCATTTTATCCCATGTATATATTCACTTTAAATGTTGCCAAGAATATGCCTAATGTGAAAGTGATCGATATGACTAAGCCTACGACGGGATGCCTTCATGATTATGTAGTTACGCCCGACGATATGAAGAATCTGGAGGGAGCACAAGTCTTGGTTGCCAACGGAGCAGGAATGGAATCCTTCATGGATAAGGTTACAAAGCAGATGCCAAATTTGAAAATAATTGATTCCAGTCAAGGTATCCGATTAATTAAAGGGGAAGGCGATGAAGGAGATAACCCTCATTTATGGGTAAGTATCTCGAATGCTATTACCCAAGTGAGCAATATTGGGAATCAACTTTCCTTGCTGGATCCTACTAATGCAGCGCAATATAAGGAAAATACGGATGCGTATATTGAGAAGCTTAAAGCAGAAAGAGATAAAATGCATCAAGCTTTGGATGGCGTAAAAAACCGGGATATTATTACTTTTCATGAGGCATTTCCCTATTTCGCGCAAGAGTTCAATTTGAACATAGCTGGGGTCATTGAACGTGAACCGGGTTCGGAGCCCAGTGCCAAAGAATTGGCAGCAACAATAGAAAAGGTGAAAAGTCTGAAAGTAAAAGCTCTTTTTGCCGAACCACAATATTCTACTAAAGCGGCAGATACAATTGCCAAAGAGACCGGCGCAAAAGTCTACACGCTTGATCCGGTTGTAACAGGTCCAATGGAGGATGATGCCTATATTAAGATTATGGACAGCAATCTTAAGTCATTACAAGAGGCTCTACAATGAAACATCATAACTGTGCAAAAGATTGCCAAGGTTCCTGCGGGTGCGAGTGTGGTTTGTGTTGTACTCAGATCAAGAATTTTGGGGTTATTCGGGGCGGAAACGAAATATTAAGGGATGTCAATCTGCACATTCACTGTGGAGATTTGACGGCGATCATCGGCCCGAATGGTGCCGGGAAAAGTACTCTGCTTAAAGCTATCTTGGGGGATGTCCCACATACCGGAGAACTGCTGTTTCTCGATGCTAAAAATGAAGGAACAATAAAACCATCCGTGGGTTATGTCCCACAGAAGCTTGATCTGGATGCCAGTTCACCGACAAGCGTACTTGATTTATTTGCGGCGGCACATACGAAGAGACCTATTTGGTTTAACTATCCTAAAAAGATCCATGAACGTGTTCGTGAAAGTCTAGCCAGAACTCAAGGAGAACACCTAATTAATAAACGCTTAGGAGCCTTATCCGGTGGGGAGCTGCAAAGAGTTTTACTGGCGCTTTCCCTTGATCCCATTCCTCACCTCTTGCTGTTGGATGAGCCGGTATCAGGAATCGATCAGAAAGGTTTGGAATTGTTCTACAAAACTGTTTCGATACTCAGGGAAAACTACGATTTATCAATTATCTTGGTCTCCCATGATCTGAATTTGGTAGCCGAGTATGCTAATCGTGTGGCTTTTATCAACAACAAGACGATCGAGTGCTGTGGAACTCCACAAGAAGTATTCAGTAATGAAAAAGTCATTCAAACGTTTGGTTTAGATTGGTCAAAGCGTTATTTGAGAGATGAGAAGGATAGGGTGGCTAATGCACATATGGTATAGCTTGGTGGACTTATTGCTCCCTTACGAATGGGCGCAGCATGAGTTCATGAAGAATGCACTGTTAGGAGTTTTATTGGTAACGCCAATTTTCGGATTGTTGGGCACAATGATCGTCAATAATAAAATGGCTTTTTTTTCTGATTCATTGGGTCATTCTGCCCTAACAGGTATTGCCATAGGTGTCATTGTTGGCAAAATATTTCCGCTGCTGGGAGTTCAACCGATTTGGTCAATGCTCTGCTTTTCAGTATTGATTACTATCGCAATTTTAATTGTCAAAGAAGCCAACACGGCTTCTACTGACACAATCATCGGTGTGTTTTCCTCCACAGCAATGGCGCTTGGGATAGTAATACTTTCGCGCAACGGAGGATTTACAAAATATTCGGTATATCTGATCGGAGATTTGTTGAGCATTAGTTCATCCGACTTGCTGACCCTTGGAATTGTAGTGGTTGTAGTGATTGTCTTATGGGCCGTTATTTTTAATCAGCTGCTTTTGGCGAGTATTAATCAATCTCTGGCAAGTAGCCGAGGGGTTAATGTTCGACTGTATGAATATCTATTCGCCATGATCATGGCGGTTATCGTTACCATTTCGATCCAATGGGTGGGAATACTAATTATTAGTTCGCTGCTGATTTTACCGGCAGCTTCCTCGCGGAATATAGCTAAGAATATGAGGCAATACCATGTGTACTCTGTTTTGATTGCCCTAATTTCCGGAGTCTCCGGTTTGATCTTATCTTACTTTTGGGGAACTGCCACGGGGGCAACGATTGTACTGATATCAGCAGTGTTTTTTGCGGCTACTTTTATGATGAAGATAAGAATTAGCTGAGGACTTATCCGGCACTTAAGCTCCTATTTATTCCAAACATCACATTTAGAGACAACCTCTTCTTGAAAATTAGATAAACCGAGATCACGAAGGTCCGAGTAGGTAGGATCAACTTCGTGGTCTTTTTCACTAAGTGGTCTGCGCACGGATTGTGTGGTTTTCGTAGGGGCACGTCTGTTTTTCGATAAGGATTAATTATGATATATTATTGAGGCATCGAGAAACTACTATTACAAATTCACTTGCAAGACTCTATGAAGTTAGCAGAGGAAGCATTAAAATAGAGAGTAGGAGTAGAGGAATAAAGCTATTGGGCAGAAAAAAATAGTTTATTTTTTTCTGTTTTTTAAGAAGGAATTTTTTGGTCTTTTGTGTAATGTTAATACCATACTCGTTGCGAGGTGAAAACCATGGCAATTAAAATAAACAATTGAGAAGAGGTAAGATATGCGTAGAAAAGATAAGGAAATCACCGAGCAGAAAGAGTTGGACGAAATTATCAAGCAGGCTCAGGTATGTCGATTAGCCGTATCCTATGAAGCTATGGCCTATATTATTCCCATGAGTTTCGGTTATGCCGAGCGAGTATTATATTTTCATTCTGCCCAAGAAGGTCTGAAGATATTGATCCTGCGAGAAAATCCTAAGGCCAGCTTCGAAGTGGAGATTGACACCCAGGTTGTTCCCAGTGAGCGGGGGTGCGATTGGACGATGCGGTATCAGAGTGTCATCGGTTTTGGTGAGGTTGAATTCATCGAAGAGCCGGAAAGCAAGCGAAAAGCAATGAGGATCATCCTGGAGCATTATGCGGACAAAGTGGGGTTGATTGAAGATTCAGCGTTGTCAAAGGTTACTCTTTTTATGTTAAAGGTTAGTACAATGACGGGTAAAAAATCGGGTTGTTGAATTTTCGGACAATTAAAACAAATGAAAGAGGGGCATTTATGAAAAATGGTCAATTAAAGAAGTTTGAAAACATGCTTGATGAATTGAGCATCAAGGCGGAAAAGAGCAGCTTGATTAATCCAGAGTTGTTTGCTAAGTATAATGTGAAACGCGGCTTGCGTGATGTCGATGGAAAAGGTGTCCTTGTCGGATTAACGGAGATCGGTGAGGTGCATTCCTATATCCTTGATGAAAATGAAATGATACCTGTTCCCGGAAGGCTGATTTATAGAGGTATCGATATTTGCCATATCGTTGATGGTTTCACAGTGGATGATCGTTATGGCTTTGAAGAAACTTGTTATTTATTGCTTTTCGGGAATCTCCCCGATAAAAATGCTCTCAAAGATTTCGAGGAACTGCTTGCCCTTAATCACTCATTGCCGGAAGATTTCGTCCGGGGCATGATTATGAGTGCGCCGAGCAAGGATATTATGAATGTCATGGCCAGAAATGTTTTGGACCTCTACAGCTTTGATGATGATCCGGATAATACGTCTATCAAAAATGTCTTAAGACAATGTATTCGCCTGATTGCTTGTTTTCCTTCACTTGCCGTCTATGGTTACCAAGCTTTTTCGCATTATCATGGCAAGCAAAGTCTCTATATTCACAGTCCGAGAAAAGATTTAAGTATTGCTGAAAATATCCTCCATATGCTGAGACCGGATAGCAAGTTCACCAAACTTGAAGCGAAGCTACTTGATCTGGCTCTCGTGCTGCATGCCGAACATGGCGGGGGCAACAATTCATCGTTTGTGACGCATGTTGTAACCTCCACAGGGACCGATACGTACTCGGTGATGGCCGCCGCTTTAGGGGCCTTAAAGGGGCCTAGACACGGAGGCGCTAATATTAAAGTTGTTCAGATGTTTGAAGAAATGAAACTCAGCTTAAAAGACTGGAATGATAGTGAGGAAATTAAGAATTTTCTGGCCAAAATACTTAGTAAAGAAGCCTTTGATCATTCCGGTTTAATTTATGGTATCGGTCATGCTGTATACTCAGTATCCGATCCCAGAGCGGTTATTTTCAAAGAATATGTTGCTCAACTCGCCAAGGAAAAGGGTTTGGAAAATGAATTCGATCTTTATTCTAAGGTGGAGGAACTGGCGCCGGAGATGATCGGAAAATCCAATAAGATGTACAAGATTGTGAGTGCCAATGTTGATTTTTATTCCGGCTTTGTGTATAGAATGCTGGATATTCCGGATGAGATGTTCACGGCGATTTTTGCAATTTCCAGAATTGTAGGCTGGAGTGCGCATCGCATCGAAGAAATCGTCAATGCCGGAAAAATCATTCGACCTGCTTACAAGAGTGTTGCAGTGAGACGTGATTATACCGGTATAAACGATCGATAAACTAATGTCGGGATCAGAAGCAGCAGGATTGTAATTAGGTCCTGCTGCTTTGGAGTTTTTATTATACATAAGGGGTACGCGTGAGAAACTGAGCGACGGAGAAAACGCAGTGACAACTAAGATTTAAAGACTTGACAGCGGGACTACGCTTTAATATATTAAAGAGAGAAAGTAACTGTTCGAGGAGGATTGGACCATGTCTAGCGATGAACGTTTACACGATTTGTTGACAGACGCATTATTCGAGGCTATTTTATTACTCAAGGACAAAGATGAGTGTTATCGATTTTTTGAAGATATTGCGACGATTGCGGAAATAAAGGCTTTAGCTCAGCGGCTGGAGGTTGCCAAGATGTTGCAAAAGAATGAAACTTATACGGCAATCGCTGAAGTGACAGGCGTAAGCACAGCGACGATTAGCCGGGTTAAACGTTGTTTAAATTTCGGAGCGGATGGGTATCAACTGATCTTGCGCCGTTTGCAAGAGCATAACTATTAAGGAAACTCGTCATGAAGGGGAACGATGTTTAAAGCAGCTAGGAGCAGCGAAGCAAAGTGTGTGGAAAAGGGGAATCATGATGCTAAGAAAGAATTTGGGGCAACGTATACCAGAGGGGATGCGTGATTTATTACCTGAGGAAATCGTCGTGCAGGAACGCTTAGAAGAAAAAATTCTTGCGCTGTTTCGGCAGTGGTCTTATCAGAAAGTGTTGACTCCAACCCTTGAATTTACCGCTTGTGTCCAACCGGATATGGAGCAAGACGATTCATTGTACAAATTTTTTGACCGCGAAGGTCGGATTCTAGCCTTGCGTCCCGAACTGACAACGCCGATTGCCCGCCTTGTCAGCACGCGTCTGCGGGGGGGAGATTTTCCGCTCCGCTTGTGTTACGGTGCTGATGTTTATCGAAATACCTCAGTGAGGTATCGAGAGTTCCGCCAAGTCGGTGTAGAACTTGTCGGTTCTGATCAGGAATTGGCTGATGCGGAAGTGATTGCCCTTGCTGTTGAAGCCATTGCTGGTTTGGGTTTAAAAAACTATCAGTTTAATCTTGGGCACATGGGGATTTTTTCCGGGCTTATGTTGGAAGCGGGAGTTGATGAGGGGATACAAGCCAAGCTGGAAGGAGCGCTGGCCCGTAAAGATATGGTTGGCGTAGAAAGCCTGGTCAGGCAAAGCGGGCTACCGACACGCGTTCAGGAGCTCTTACTTCGTTTACCACATTTCCATGGGGGAGAGGAAATTCTCGATGAGGTTCTCAACTGGAGTGAACGACCGGCGATTCGGGAAGCTGTCGAAAGTTTAAGACGGATTTATGGGTATTTGAACGATTTCGGAGTTCAAGAGAATGTATCATTAGATTTAGGAATATTACGTGGGTTTTCGTATTATACCGGAGCGGTTTTCGAAGGGTATGTTCCGGGAATGGGTTTTCCGGTGGTTGAGGGTGGACGCTATGATATGTTGTACGCCGATTTTGGTGTGCCGTTACCGGCAACTGGGTTTGCTATTCACCTGGGGAATTTATTGGAAAAGTTCCCTTTATCGTCCATAGCAAGTGCGGATGTTTTAGTTTATGGAGCGGATGCGGAACAGATCATTCGCCAGTGCCAGGTTTTAAGAGCCAAGGGGAAACGGGTGGAAATGGCACTCGGGACGATAGAGGATGAGGTGGCCCGGAAAATGGCCGTTCAAAAGCATATCGCGGAGGTTTTATGTGTTTGAGGGGGAGGAAGTTTTTTAGCCCACTCGCACACGCTGCATTGCTATTCGCTGGACGCTGCGGCTAAAACGCAAAACCTCTGGGTATTACTGCATGTGAACCGTTGCGTTTCTTAACGCCTCAGCGTCTGCACTCATTGACGCAATTCCGCTAAAGTGCTTCGCTAAGCTAAGAAACTTCCTCGGGCTTGGGTCGACGGGGATTGGTACGACGGGGGGCTCGGGTCTATTCTGGGGAGCTGTTTGCGTCTTAAGACGCAAAAGCGTTGTGTAGAAGTGGGGACGGTTTGTGCTTGCATTTGGTTGGGGAGAAAGAGTCTTGGTTCGTTTGCAGATGCTGCATTGTTAGGTGTTTGATGATGAAGAGGCTGTTTGCGTCTAGGACGCAAAAGCGCGGTATTGGTTGAGCTCGATATTTAGCTATTGATGGACATGGTTTAATCTTGAATGTCTTGCTTGAGGGTTGACAAGTCTGAGTGCGGTTTTGGTGTCTTATTGTTTGTGCTCTATATTGACGCAATTTTGCCTGATGTGCGCCCTTGCCCCAGAAGATACTAGGTTTTTGTGGGGAGAGCGGGCTATAATAAGGTAAAGTCATATAAATGAGGGCCACAATAATTGAGTAAAGGAGCGATACATATGAAACTTGCAGTACTAACGGGTGGCGGGGATTGTCCGGGGCTTAATGCAGTGATTCGAGCGGTTGTCAAAAGTGCACATCAGTGTGGGATTGAGGTGCTTGGAATTAGAGATGGTTTTCGAGGGGCGGTTGAAGGGGACTTCATGCCCCTTACGTTGAATGATGTCTCGGGTATTTTACCGCGTGGCGGTACGATTCTGGGAACGACGAATCGGGACAATCCTTTTGCGTATGAGACGACCTTGGATGAGGTAACGCAAACGCTGGATCGGTCTGACGATGTGCTGCGAAATTTGAAAGAACGCGATGTGGATGCTTTAGTGGCGATTGGTGGGGATGGAAGCATGAATATCGCTCTAAAGCTTGCGAATAAAGGACTTTCTGTGATCGGGGTTCCTAAGACGATTGATAATGATTTAATGGCCACTGATCAGACTTTTGGTTTTCAAACAGCTGTCGACACAGCCCAAGAAGCGCTTGATCGTTTGCATACCACCGGAGAATCCCATCATAGGGTCATGGTTCTTGAAGTGATGGGACGTTATGCCGGCTGGATTGCCTTGTATTCGGGTGTTGCCGGAGGTGCAGACGCCATTTTGATTCCGGAAATACCGTATAATTTAAATCGGGTGGCCCATTCCATCCAGCAACGGGCCAAACAAGGAAAGAAATTCAGTATTATTGTTGTGGCAGAAGGCGCTAAGCCGCTGGGAGGTGAAATGGTGGTTGAGCGTCTGGTTGCGGGACGATTTGACCCGATCAAATTGGGGGGCATTGGTGCCAAATTAGGTAATGATCTTGAAGAACAATTTGGTCTGGAAACGCGTGTGACGGTGCTCGGACATCTCCAGCGCGGAGGTTCTCCTAATTCGTATGACCGAGTGCTTTCGTCCCGCTATGGCGTTGCTGCGGTAGATGCCGCACTAGAAAAGGAGTTTGGGATCATGGTCGCCCTTCGGGGCAGGGATATTGTACGGGTTCCCCTCCATCAGGCGGTCGACAGGCTTAAACTTGTGCCTTTAATCGACCCTTTGCTGATAACGGCACGGGCGCTGGGAATTGAGATGGGAGATTGATGATGAATAAAGAAGAGACAAACCCCTTACTGAAGTTTGTCTCTTCTTTGTAACTTTGCACTAAGCTGCAAAATACTTACTAGAGAATACCGGTGAAACCCGCTGAAGCTTGGGCATGGAGATCCCCTCACATAGTTATAGAATTGAGGGTCTTGGAAATTAATAAATTCGTATTCTGTAAGAAGGGGCTAACTTTTTACTTGGATTAAGCCTACATAGACTTTAACTTCAATATTATCGACTAAAAAATTAATCGCGATTGTCTGAGGTACAGGTAAAGTTGCTTGTCCGTTCCGGCCAATCAAGAGGAGCGGGGGCGAAATATCAAGTCCGGTTATTCCGGCCTTGCCAAATTGGGTACATGCATTAGCGCAGACC
>Ga0326727_10017037_pt1 | contig 15182 bp, 19 predicted proteins | sample MB2enrmetagenome_FD_207643 | JGI IMG/M metagenome (GOLD analysis project Ga0326727, IMG submission 207643) | Lab enriched peat soil microbial communities from McLean, Ithaca, NY, United States - MB29MY | ecosystem: Environmental > Terrestrial > Soil > Wetlands > Peat | place: USA: New York... | reverse complement strand
CGAGACTACTTGGAGAAACTTGGGCTGCTGCTGTTACAGACAAGACAAAAATCCTTGTAGCCCGCCTGCCGACCGATCCCAAAAATTCTTTCCCCTATCATGTAATAATGAAGATGATATGGTCTCTTGCTCATTTGGCGTTCCCTTTATGCTGTGATTGTATTACGAATGAGTGTTCGAGTTTAGATCGTCACTGTGCCCCTTGCCCGTTCTCGTTGAGCCGCCGCAGAGTAGGGTCAGGAGGCGTCAGGGAGGGGGGGTGCGAGAATCTGACTTGCGTCCAGCGAATTTGGGGGCTATGATGCTCGATACGTCTGCTGGTGTGGAACGAGGGGAAAAGCGTTCGGGAGATGCCAAGGGATTCTGTTCGTGGGCAGTGAAGAAGAGATCGAGAAAGCACTGAAGGCGATCAAGGACATCGCAGACCCCTCACCTTCGCCTTTTGACAGAAACTATCTGACAGAAGAAGAGATCAACCAACTACTCAAGGCAATCGGTTGCGAGGGGGAAACCCATTATCCGCCACCAGAAGTCAGTTACAGTCGCCACAGAGACCACAAGAGACTCACCTACGCCGAATTCTGGAAGGACTGGTCGTCGTGGCTTGCTACCTGCAAATGGGAGCATGTGCGGGTGCTTGTGAGTTGCCGAGATGCTCTTGAGCGAATCTTGAGAGATCGCACCGGCGTCAATGTCCAGGAGGACAAAGGCACTGCATTCGCCGCAACCGACTTCTCAAATACGAGACCTGGTACAACGGAGTTCTCATCCGGTCGGATTGAAAAGAATGCCGATATACTCAAGTTTCATGTCATCGACATCTGCCAAAGGGCGTATCGTGCTTACTCAACCGGAGAGGGTCTTGCCGAACTTGACGAAACGATCTGTTGGGCTACAGACGACACTCACAGCGAAGACAACTTCGCTTACATGGCGCTCGCCACGATCTCAAGAGCGTTCTATGAAGGGACAGAAAACGAGAACAACCTCCTATAATCCCTGTCTGGTTCCCCTGTTCCAGCGACAAACGAATCGTCAAAGGTTCCGTAGAGATCATTTGGGGGAATAGTCGCACAACAGGAAAACGGAGAAGGCGAGTTGATAAACTGCTTGAAAAGAGGGATCGCTTTCCACGATCCGATGCCGAGACAGGGAAATCACCACCGGGTCCGTCACGCCTTCCCCTCGCAATAGAGAGACGATTGAAACCACGGGACGAACCGAGCGGCGCTGCTTCCGCAAATGTATACCTTTTGCGGATGAAGGAGGGACGGGCGTTGTGGGACACCTGCTGATGGCTGTACTATGATTTCGGTATGAACCGCCTGAAAGAGTTCTTTGCCAGACTCTCCGGGAGAGATACCAATACCAACAGATACATCACTTCCAGGCGTGTATTTTCTGGCGAAGTCCTTATCGAAGAACTGCGGTGGGACAAGGAAGCCAGAACGATCTCGATTCCCGTAATAGAAGACGGCATCCCGAAGACATTTGTTGTCGAGACCGTAATCGACATGATCCTGGACAACCCGCACAATCTCATAAAACTGCGTGGAGGGTTCGTGTTTGATCGAAATCTTTATGGGACGCACTACCTGGCTTGTGCCGACAACGATCCTGCGTATGATGAGATTATAGAGGTCATCAGCGAATACTCTGCAACCAGTTATCCCTCGATTCCAGGGGCATACCTATACATCTACATGGAGGGCGAAAACTTCGAGTTGCGGTCGTAGCAGCGAGCCTCCCACTACTGATCGATCAAGCCATTCCCTGCCGAGACGCTGAAAGCAAGAGTGCGAAAGGTCTTGGCGGCTCCCTGACGCCTGCTTTCTGATCCTCAAAGGCACTTGTGCTATGATGCCCGCACCACATCGAAGGGGGCAGCATGCGAGACTCTGCGATAATCTCTTTGGCCGTAGGGGCTGTGAGCTTTCTCACCCACGTTCTCATAGACCCTCGTCTGCGGAAGGACGCTGTTGCCAAATCAATCAAGACAACAGAGCACGACGAGGGGACTTCCAGAGCCATTCAAGTCGTGTTTCTCCTCTCGTGGCTCCTCCTGCTTCTCACTGCTCTTCCCAACCAGTTCCAGATCGGCGTCGTCGAGCCGCACCTCCTTTTCACCGCCCTCGGCATTGTGCTGGCGGCGGGGGGCTTCCTCATCCGTGTGGTTGCGATGCGAACGCTGGGTGAGTTCTTTACGAGAACTCTGCGGATTCGTGAAAAGCATCGGGTTATCTCCGAAGGCATCTATCGGCGTGTTCGTCACCCTGGCTATCTGGGAACCATTTTGTTTTTCGTTGGATCAGGCATCGCCACAGCCAACTTCATCACTACCTTGCTCATCCTGGCGGCGATCCTGCCAACATTCGTGCGACGGATCGCCGTTGAGGAGCGGATGCTCACCGATCAACTTGGCAAGGACTACTCTGAGTACAAGGCAAAGACCTGGAAACTCATTCCGTTCGTCTTTTGATGATCCTCGCCAGCCCAGGGAGAAGAAGCGGCACGGCAGCCCCTTCTGAACGCCCGCTGATCTTGCTCTCCAGCGGCTCACCGGGCAGCGGACACAGGCGTCGAACTTAACTTATACCTTTTCCTCGACGCTGTAACCGGGGTAAGTGGCACTTTGCTCCCCAACTACGACATATCTCGGCGTTCGTGGATAGCAGGCAATGAGGCTTTCAAGGGGTTTTCGGTTCTTGGAACTTGCTATCAGGCGAATGCGCTCTATTCGCCGTATCCAGATTTGGTAGTTATCGAGGCAAGTTGCCGGACCATCTCCAAAGACGTAATCCACGGCAGATAGATCAAGCACAATCTCTTTGACTTGTTCGTCGGGGTGCTGGGCAAGGCAGTTCAGAGAGGCTCTTTCTATGAGGCTAGCGGCGACATTACCGCCTGAGCCGTATCCGAAATTCCCCGAACACACAATCATCAAAGTCCCATCGTGCAACTCCAGGAGTTCTATCTTGAAGTGTCTCATCTGCCCCTCGTCTTGATCGCCCATCGCCTGGGAACAGTTTAGGTTTTTCCGAGCCGCCCACCAACCCCCTGACTGCTTCCTGACTGCCCTCGAATTTTGGAAAAACGCCCCCCTGTGGTATGCTGGATCGATTATGACAACTGTTGCCGCAACGAACCTGCCTGACCTTGTTCCCATCGTGTCGGAGACCTCCCAGAACGCCACAAGTCCTGCTGTGGTCTACCTCGCTGGGCTGGCAAAGACGGGCAGAAGGGCGATGCTCACTCAACTCCGATGGATAGCCCAGATCGCCGGGGCGGAGGATACACCGTGTTAGGCGAAGCGAACCGGGAAACCATCAACGTCTTCCAGAAAGCCGAGGCAGAATATAAGCGCCTGGTTACGGACATCGCCCAGAGGCGTACTATCGATAAAACCAAAGTGGATGCTGTGGTGGTCTTCCTGATGACAGCGAGCAAGGAAAAGAGGCAAGAAGCGCTCCAACGTTTGGGGGGGGCGGCTGTGAGCAGTGAAGCAAACGTTGTCAACGTGATCATTCTTTCGACTGTCATCGGGATGACTCTGAAACTCAGTGCCGAACGCATCAATCAACTCGCAACTGCGGCACTGCTCCATGACATTGGGATGGTGAAGTTACCCAAGGAACAGTCGGAACTGTTGGCGAAGAGCAAAGTCACTCCTGAACAGCGGAATGCGATCACTACTCATACCATTCTTGGTTATCGAGCAATCAGGCGCTTGGGATACCCAGAAGAGATTGCGCTCGTTGCATTGGATCACCATGAGCGCTGGGACGGGAGTGGATACCCTCGGGGATTGTCCGGGGAAAAGATCAGCGACTTGGCTCGCATTGTGGCGGTTGCGGAAGCCTATGTGTCCCAACCGAATGCATTGACAAAGTTGTTCGGCAAGGACCGGGGTCAGTTCGATGACCGCGTGCTGAAAGCCCTGGGCAACGTATTGGAGGTTCGCCCAATCGGTCGCGAGAAACCGCCCAGCGCAGAGAAAAAGGGACAGGGCGGCACCGACATGCCGAGTGGCGGTCTTTCAGGCGCAAGAGTTCCACGACCGCCAAGCGGAGCGCCGCAGGGGACGATTTCGGCTTCGTTGGAGAGTCCGACGAAAGAGGGTGAAGCGAACTGAACTCCAATGAGTAGCCGGGGTCGTCGGGGAGAGGGCATTTCTTCAACTCCGTCACGAGAGTCAGGATTCCTGACGCCATCCTTCGCCAACTGACTGGGCAGTCGACAGCGGCGATGACCGAGCAGCATTCTCGCCTCGAAGAATTTCAGCCCATCGTTGCCATCCAGCTGACGCTAGGGATGTAGGGGGTTGCCCCTATCCAGGTAGAAGGACGCAGATACGCAGAGGCGACTCAACGGGCTGACCCAAGCGTCACCAGCGCTTCGTCCAAAGTATCCTTGATATCAAGGAAACGCAAAAGTCCGATAAGATCGAGGTAATCCTTCAGCCCCTTCGGAGGCGACACCAGGATTAGCTTTCCCCCTTTCTCTTTTGTTCTTTTCAGAAGACCGATTAGCAACACCTCCCGATAGTCGCCCATTTGCACTTCCTTGAAATCTATCGCGAAGCTTGAATAGCCTGCATCAATCGCTTTGTAAATCTGGCTCGCCAAGTAGCTTGCGTTGAATGCTTCGAGAATTCCGGTCAACCTGACCAACAGACAGTCTGGGCAACCCTCGACAAGCTCCAACCTAGTTGTTATCGGCTGCCATTGAATAGGAAAGCCCCAAGATTCAGGCAAGCTCGGCTTTTCCTGATCGAATCCGGGAACTATGTCATTGTTGCCCATACGAACACACCAATAAACCCGTTATACTATCGTTTTGTCGTTCACTTCAGTGATCCGTCCTACGAACTACGAACATTGATGATCAGACTTTTTTGGATCGCACCTCGATTGGCAACAGGGTGAGGGTGTAGAATCATCACCGTGGACGAGCGAATGAAGAATCGTATCTGCCTCCGCCATCCAAGTTTAGAGGTGAGAATCAGAAATGTTGGCAATCCAGGGGCTGAGGGCGTGCGTCGTCAGGGGTAATCCGATCCTCGGAATATGATCGGGCGTTGTGGCACTGAAATGTGGGGGTACATATGGCAAAGCCACATTATTCAAGGTTGAAGGGCGTACTGCTCTCAGCAATCAGATACTATGAAGCCGTGCGTAGGGAGGGCAAGAACAACTATCTTCCTGCACGCTGAATGTTTCGTTACTCCCAAAAGCGGAGTTGGCGTTCCAGTGGATTGTGATGGACGTGTCGAGCGAAGGGATAAACTTGATCTCAAACGAAACCAGACTTCGATCCTTCGTGTCTTTCCACAAGATCAACCGGATGCCTTCTCCTTCGAAAATTCTCTTCGTAACTCCCTTTTCGGAGTCGTAGGAAGGAATCTCCTTCAATGCGTGTTTGAAAGTCATTTTTGTGTCCCCAACCTGTGAGAACCCTTATTGATCCAACGATTCCAACTCTTCAAGGTAGTCATCACCGTTTTGAGCATTTGTCATCTCTGAAACCCCCAAAGCCCTCATCTTTTCTCTCCTTGGAGATAATCGGTTTCTCGATATCGATCATCTTTATCTTCATTTGGCATACTAGAAGTCCTTATGTTTCTCGATCCCAGAATGACTACCTGTCAATCAACTCTTTGAAAAAGTCCAAGAGGGTCCGTCGTGGTCGGGGTGGAGAAGGCTGTCTTACATGCATTATTTCATCATAGATAGCCCGCTCTTCGGGGGTCAACGTCAGTCGTGAGAACCCGATCCACTTCACACTCTCTTTAGCATCGTTCCAGAACTTTAGCACTTCTCCTGTTAGGAGATGTCCCCCATGAATTCCACAGCGTGCCATGAATAGCCTTTTCCACACACCCCAACCTTCCGCACTCAAACCGCCTCGTCGTGGCACTTCGTCCGACCATACAAGCCCGAGAGGAGATACTGAGAACATGGGGTCTATATGGGCATGCGGGTCGAGTTTTTGCGCTGCAAACACCGCCATGTCGCTTGGTGAAAGTATAGCCATAATCAGTTTTGTTCTCCGGTATCTGGCTGCTTCTTTCCCGCTCGCCAAAGATGACCGCATTCGTGACATTTCCAAAGAAAGCCACCACCTGGGTGCTTTGTCGGCTTAGTCCATTTAGACTTACAGTTTGGACAAGGAAGGGGATCGAACTGTGCTTCGATCTCTTGTTCATCAGCGATCTTGTTGAACTCTTTGCGAATTTTGCGAAGTTGAGCCATATGCTCTTCGCTCTCTTTTCTCCATCTTTCTTTTTCTTCTGGACTCAGATAATCAAATCTCCCGTACTTATACCTAAGCATACCTTTGGTCAATCCGCAAATTGATTTGGCTATTTTAGCGTGTATGGGCATAGTTCCGAAAATATTTGTGCTTGCTGTTGAATCAGAATTAATAGTTCTATTCCGTACAGGTGACCTGTCCTTGACGTGAGATATTGACGGCCTATGAGTTCACGTGTTCAGATCGCAAGATTTGGTCGCTGTCGCTCAGATTTTGCCGACCTTGTTTTGCGATGTGGAAAGGAAGCTACGGCCTCTTGGCTCTGTACTCGGAAAGCGCCTTTCTCGCCTCGGCTTTCTTCTCGTAGTAGGTAGTCTTTTTTGAAAACGGGTCCACCAAGAGAGCCACGACTATCTTGTCGAAGAGGTTGGGCTTGCCTTGGATTTGATCACTCCAAACGTTGCGCTTCGCCCCTCCTGCTTTCCTTGCCTCGACATAGCACCCAAGCCAATCTAGATTGCGAGACAAGCCAAAGTCAGCAGGTGCGTCTGCGGTGTCTGGCTGCTTATTGCCGCAGGAGTTCAGACCGTTCTTAGCATAGACATAGGCGGCAAGCTCCGAACAAATGAAGGAATGGACTGCCGCTCGTCTCACAAGTGCTTTCCTACTAAAATAGGGAAAGAACAAAAGCAGGGTATACTGGTAGGGGTCTTCGATCTCCTTTTCGGCAGCCTCAACGATCCCTTGCCTCTGCTTCTCGGTCAGCCCACCTTTCCAGCGGAATATATCCACACCGCCCTTGTACCCATGCATTCCATCGCTGAAGGACACTCCGTTGATTCCTGCCTCGATAGTCCAGCCATCTTTAGCGTAGACTTCGCAGTGCGAGTATGGTGAACTCGTAATATCGCTGATCAGACCACCCAAGATCTGATATCCCAACGCTCGATACAAGACGATGTCACCCGGTTCGCACAGCTTTGTAAGAGGGCTGTCTATTCTGTCGGGAATCTTCGAGATGCATTCCTTTCTAAATGGGTTCCATGCTCTATTATTCATGAGCGTTCCTCCTTCCAGTTTTGACTTCTGAGGACTTCTGTCGAAAAGCCATCCGCTGCGCGAGGGATCCGCACTGCGTTCGCCAATTCACACTCTGGAGTCATATAGTACTCTTCTTTCCAAAGGCTTACGTTCTCGCATGCTAAGCCGTTTTTTTTGTGATCCCAATCTTCAAATAGTCGATTAGTCTTGCATCATAAGCCTGTCCTAGTTGGGGTCTTTCTTGGATTCCATCTGAAGAGTCATGTATGACGATAGTAAAAAACAATCCCAACCAATGAGAAGCATCTGGATTTTGCCTTCATACAATTCCCCTGTATTCTATCTTTTGGTGATGCTCGGTCTACCCTGAATTATAACGTCAGGACAGTTCCTATTCAAATCCCTGCTCCGAAGGCTGGTCAATCCCAGATTTTCTGTGAAATCTCTTGGCAGTTAGCAGAAAAGCGGTCAGCGTGAAACTGGAGAATTGTTATTACGCCAGTCGGGGGCATTTATGAGCGAGTCTCGCAAGGTTAGTCGCAACAGCGTGGAATCGGCTGCTGCAGTCTTTGAACGAAGCTGGTAAAACAAAACAGACGTAGCACCCAAGAAAGGGGCGAGGGCGTCTCTCCTGGCCATATGGCGATCCTCTTTGGCAGCAGCCCTTGCCAACGTTTGCTCACATCGGAGCGTTTCTGTCTGTCCCCGCAAGGATGCGCCTCCGGTGTGGTTTGCGTTGAGAACGCCTTTGAAGCCATCGCGTCAGAAATCATTTCCTGCATGAACGGGATTCCACCGGACTATCTCCAACGGCCGTCTTTTCCTGCACCGTACATCGCCTTCTCTCGGATTTATGACGCCCATCTACCCTTCCATAACCTGATGGGTACTAACACGAAAAGCATCGACTCGCTCGCTGGTTGAAAAGAAGATGCGGCATCAAGCTTTTATGATCCATTCCATGGGGTCCTGTGCCAAACCTTCTTCGGACGGAGCAACGCTCTTTCGTACAAGCCAACAGCTCCAAATAACAGCTGAAAGCTTAAGGCTTTGCCTGACGGAGCTTTGCATGTAATAACGAATGCCCTCTTTAGCGACGACCGCCTTTACAACCCCAGCGGACAGCTGTATCATGCGGTTGAAGGGGATAACAAAATGCTGGGTTCTTTGGTGTCTGCCTCGATTGTGACTGCCTTGGTATCGCTAATCTGCATTATCGGAATTCCATGGAGCATATCCCCTACAAAGTGGGGAGCGAGAATTTTGACCGGCGTCAAAACGCCCTTCGCATTTTTATTGACAGGTCATGTTGTCGTATTCTTCATTGCAACCTTAATTGGCCTCCTGGTAGGGTCCATACTTCTCAATGGCAGGGTGCCAAAAAGCCTGTTTTGGATTGTCGCGGCTGTGGCGCTTGTAACAAGCCTAGTAGAGCTGGCTACTGATCTTGGCTGGCTGGCCCAAAGAATGTTGGGAAGAAAGCCGCAGCCCGAAAAGAGAGTCTTGGAGGAGAAAGGTACTATGCTTTTGGGAGCTGTTATTGGTATTGCAGTTTGGTTTCTGATCGTACACGCATGGTAGTATCCTAACTAACAAAAGGGGTTGATTCTCCATAATAAGCACCGCATTTGAAGATGAACGTTGAGGAGCAGCCCATGAGCATTTTTAAGAAACCCTTCCCTTCCGGACAGCTTGAAGATGCTGCTGCGAGACTTTCCGCAACAATTCGTGATATCGTTCCGATTTTTTTTGAAGCCCTCACGCAAAATGCGAGCGATTTTGTCCAAGGTTTCAAAAGACGTGATCCCGCGCTTAAAGGTCGTTCAACCGAATGGACGGAGGAATTGGCTATGGAAGCCTACGGGCTGAACAGGAAGGAAATTGCTCTGACCACTCTCAAAGCCTGCGTAGTATTCTCTGTCCAACAGTATTTGTCTATTCAACATATCCTGGACAAAGAGGGCCGAGGGTATCTAGTTGACCGGATGGTTTTTCTCTTGATAGACGCTACAAGTAAGAAACTTTTTGAAAAGGAGTGGGTTAAAACTGCACAGACTCCCGGTGATAAGATTCGCAAAACAGAATTGTTTGTGGGTAATCTGCTAAGCTCGCTAGGGCTTGTAGACTCGTCATTTCTCCCCGATGATCTAAACAAGATTTGGCACCACTACGTTGTTCTAATAGAAGCTATGTCTGGCTGCGTCATTCTACACGTAGATAAAATGCTAAATCCAGGAAATTATCTTGGTCAAAAGAAGCTCACAGATGAGTATCTCCTAGCTTCATCAGATTTTCGATTGGATCGTAAAGGTATTCAACAAATATTGGAACGGGAATAACGGAAGGACAATATGAGAAAAGGAGGCTTGTTGATCCTCTTTTCATTTTTCTTGTCACAAGGCATCTTCGCGCAATCTTTGGTGGGTAGTTGGGTTTCGGATCAGCCCTTGCTCTCTTTGGTTCGCTTTAGTTTGACATTTTCCTCAGATATGACCTATAGGATAGACTGTAGTCTAGGGCAAGCGACTGGGACGTATACTTATACTGACAATACTATTACCTTTACTCCCATAAAAAGTGGCATTAATGCGGGCAGTGTGGGCGCTTTACAAATCTTCCCTTACAGATTCTTGAACGATAGTACGCTTTTCTTAGATGAAAAAGGCACCGAAGTAAAGCTAACAAGAGTGAAAACAAAAAATGCGGTCGGGCTTATTTCTTTCGTTAATGGCTTCTCTTGAAAGAGGCAACCGTGAGAATCAACCATATTCTGGTCCTCACGGCCGCACCCCCGGACTCCGTGATCTCTAAGGGTATCTTCTCGTACGGTTAGCCCGCCACGAAAAATTTCCGTTGACACGGCATCTTCGTTTCCTTTTTCTTAATAGATTACCCCCGGTCTTGCAAGCGACTTCCAGTTTACGTAAAGAATCACATTATGTTTCGGCATCTCGAAGGTAGCACCCGGATAATAAGTTGTTCCGCTACCATCGGCTTTTGTGTTCCATCCGTCAAATACACAACCGGGCATTCCGTGTTGGGGAGGTATTGCCAAATCATTTTGGGGATATCTGCCTAAAGGCGGTGGGGCTGGAATCATAACTGTAGAGCCAGCTTGATGGGTGTTGGTGTCAACTGGAACGGTTCCAGTATAGGTAATAGCATTAGCGTCATAGGTGATAGTATACCCCTGCCCGGAATCCAAACAGGCAAAAAAGCAAATCGCAGACAAGACGACAAAAGCTATCTTCATTTCATAGTCTCTGCATCCCGACGCTTTGAGATACTATCCGAAGAGCATATTATACATTTTGTCAAGGCCTTTTGGAATCGCTTTTGCTCCCATTTTCCGAATCGACTTTTGAGGCGTGGAACGGGCTACCCGGCCTGTCGATGACAGACATTCGTGAATTTGTCTTCCGAAAACCATTTTGAGATATTTTCTAAGGGGATTCCGTGAAAGCACTTGCCGCTTTTCTCATGCTGATTTTTTTGCTGGCGTCTAGCGCTGCTTTTGCATTGACAGACGAATCCTGCTATTCCGAATTCATAAAGGAGATCCGCGCACAAGTGGTCCAAATGGGTTTTGGCAAGATAGACGATCATATGCAAGAGGGATATTTCTTAGTTTTGGAGGACAACCCCTATGTGGACATAAACTCGCGGATTGGACTTTCAAACTTATACGATGTCTGCAAGCAGGAGAACGTTGAGCGCTGGCCTGCTATCATAAAAGGTTTCTTTGGTCAGCTTAAGAACAAGAGGCAAGAGCAGACTACAATCCGACCATTACTAGAGGAATACCAAACAGCTCTGCCGTTTCTAAAGGTCAGCCTATATCCTGCCGAACAACTGCAGTATTTCCAGAAAAGTTCAATTATCGATGACAAAAGCTTTGGTTTCTTTGGAGTCGTTGTTGTGGACTATCCAGGGGGAGCTGGCGGTTTAGACGTAGGCTACGCAACAAAATGGCATATGTCCCGGAATGATGTTGTCTCGCAAGCGCTGAAAAATACGATCAGTCAAAATAACGAAGTATTTCAAGAGTATGACTTCAATAGCGGACTCAAGGTTAGCCTACTTACATCAGACACAAATCCTTATGTAGCGACGAGCATATACGATCTCTCAAGAAAAAGAATGCCCACCTCAACCTATGGAACGTTAATCGGAGTTCCAAACAGAACGACAATCGTCGCTGTCGCGCTTCCATCAAAGGAACTAATAAACGGCACTGTAGTGGATTTCATGGGTTTAATAAACTATTTGTATCAGCAGGGACCCGAGAGAATTAGTGACAAGGTCTATTGGATGTATGGGAAGGATTTGAGTCCAATTCGGAATGATCGTTCTTCAGGACAGATAAGGCTGCCAGAGAAGCTAACGGGCATGCTCAAGTAAGGAGGAAAATTAAAGTGGAATCAAGCTAGAAAGTTGTTGAAGTCGATTCATACAATTTCATCGGAGAGGCGTGGCGATGGCAGTTGCTGCCGTTCTGCGTTCAACGGGACAACTGAACTTTATGGCCAACGTGAGCTTCTCCAGTCGCGGTGTATACTGAAACAGTCGCAAAACAATGGCGGCAGAAAGGGCGCCGGTAATGTACGTCCCACGTCACTTCGCAGAGTACGACCAAGCCTTTATTAAAGATTTTGTCCGAAAGCATAGCTTCGGTCTCCTGATCACTTTGGATGGTAAACGCCCCTTGGCAAGCCAGTTGCTTTTTTACCCTATAGAGTCAGGACCCGATATTCTATTGTTCGGTCATCTTTCACGCTCCAATCCTCAATGGAAGACCTTTGAACAAACGCCAGAGGCGTTAGTGGTCTTGGAGGGCCCACATGCCTACATTTCGGCGGGGTGGTATTCCATTCAGTCAGCACCAACGTGGAATTATGTGACCGTTCAGATGTATGGAATTCCTCAAATGGTCAAGAACAACGATGAAGTATATCGATTGCTAAAAGATTTGGTGAACTTTCAGGAGCAAAACATACCGGAACGAGAAAGATATAGAATTGAATCGATGCCGAAGGATCTGTTGGATAATATGGTGAAGGCTGTTGTTGGATTCACTATTAAAGTGACCAAGGTAGAGTGTGCCGCTAAGTTGAGTCAAAATCGAAATGCAAGGGACTATGACAATATTATCACAAAGCTGAGGGCTCAGGGAGATTTCAACTCAAGGGCAATTGCCCAACTAATGGAATCCAGGAGAGGCATGTCTGAAAAATGAAGCGCGGTCTAGTAGGGCCTTGGAAACCCGTTCAACTCGAGCCTGCTTGTAGCCTGCTACCAACTCGTTGCATTGGGTTGTGACCCGAGCTGGAGCAGAAAAAGGCGGAAGCCATTAATTGCCAGGAACTCGGCGGGCAGCAATAGGATGCACCAAACCAAACGGTTTGCGTCCGCGGAGCGATTTTTCGCCATCGTCACAACCAAAGAGGGCGTTTGATTCAAAAGTAACTTTTCATGACAGAGAGACAGGACCCGCAAGTCAGGCAGATTCCTGCGCGATCCTCCCTGTACAGTTTCTTCTAGAAGAGCCGGAGACTAGCAGCCTCCTCCATTACTTAGATGCTTCTTCCAGTTTCTGATAGGTTTCCGTGCCTGTAAGCGCTTCGTTTTCTTGGGCGTAATGAAGGACCCTGTTTCCCTTGGCGTCCTTCGCCTTCGCATCAGCGCCGGCGTTCAGGAGCGTCGTGACGACTTCAACATTCTGATTGTACTTGGCTGCGTGCATCAACGCGGTCATCCCGTTGTTGTCCCGAACCTCAATGTCCGCGCCAGAGGCAAGGAGGGTAGTAATCACTTCGGAATTCCAGTTGAACGCAGCAGCTTCAATCAGCGCAGTCTCGCCGCCCTTATCCCGCCCGTTGAGGGTTGCGTGAGCGTCAAGAAGCGCAGTGATCACCTCAGGGTTGGAGTTGTTTTGGGCGGCGTGCATCAATGCGGTCATGCCAGTGTTGTCTTGAGCCTCAACATCTGAGCCGGCTTTCACGAGCGTCGTGATCACCTCGGCCTCCCTGTTTCTCGCAGCAGCCCACATTAGTGAGGTTTCGCCGTCTTTGTCCCGCGCGTTGAGGTTCGCTCCAGCCTTTAGAAGCGTAATGATCACCTCCGGGTCCCGGTTGGCTCCGGCGGCCTGCATGAGCGGCGTCCAGCCTAACGCACTCTGGCCGTTGACGTCTTGGCCCTGGTTGAGAGCAGCTTGCACACTTTGAGGCGTGCCTGTCTTCACAAGCTCAAAGAAGTCCGTCGTCTGTGCATACGCCACGCCGCCCAATAGGGACGCTAGAACTACCGCCGCGATAATTCCTTTCACCTTATCCTCCGTATGCCTAAGTCCACGCCTTCAAGAGGCCCGGCACTCGAATAAGCTTGCGACGTTATCTTGCCGGTTGGCGAGTGAAAAGATACCACGAATGGCCTGCACAGGCAGGATCGGAAAAATTTCTCCTTTGGTACGCTAGCGCACAGAAAAGAATCTCACTCTAAGCGAAATTTGTCAGACAACGAAAGTGGATCGAAAAAGTGCGATGCGGATTCTGGCGCTGAGGATTAGCTCCCCCTCAACGCCGAACCGCTTTCGGCAGGCAGAAGAGGCGTCGCAATTTGAGAAGGGTAAGTTCGAAAGGAAAAGAGGGGAAGAAACATGTTCAGCGTATTGTTGATTATCGGCATCATCCTTTTGGCATTGTGGTTGCTAGGATTTGTCGGGACGGTCTCGCTTGGTAGCTTTCTCTACGTAGCGCTTGTCATCGGGATCATCCTGGTGATTATCTCGCTCGTCACTCGACTTCGAGGGCGCTGGTAATTGGAGACAGCTCGCGAGAGAATCGAATGCACGTTCTTCCCGTTCCAACAGGTTTAACGAATACCTAAGTCTCACGACATTTAGTGGTGCGAAGGGGAAGTGGTTCTTGACGGGGCAAAATGGCGAAGCGAGATTCTCACCATAAGGACCGACGCATGGATCCCATTGTTATGACCCTTCTTGTACGAAGAGAGCCACAAAAGGAAACCGACTTTCCCTATGCCGTTCAGATTGCCTTTGGCAAAGAACTGACCCCCGGGGAAACAACTCGCCTCACCTCTGTTCGCCTCCTCGACAGGAATGGCATCAGGGAAACGATGCTGCGAAGCATGGAGCTTTATCGACCCCAGGAATGGAAAGCGGCAGCGCTGGCGGAGCAAGCCCAATACGCTGCTGATTTCGGTAACCCGAAACCTTGGTACTGTGTCACATACAGCAGCAGCACTAGCGTCTACGATTATCCCGGCTCAGGGGAAAGGGAAAGCAACAATGGACAGCAGTGGCGGATTGAAACCTTGGGAAGCGATTGGGAAACCGAAGCCAGAGTTCGGCAGAAGTGCGAGGAAGGAAGGGCTGTCGAGTGGAACAGACGGATGGAAAAATGGGGCGAAGACGAATAAGTTCTTGGCCTATTGTAGTGTCCCCGAAATACCTTTCGAAGATGAAATATGTGCTGCTTTTCTGGCGTTTCGGTCCTGGCAAAGCTGTTCCGGTCGGTTGCCGTGCAGCCAGAGGTTTGCGGAGTTCACCGGAGCCACCTGACCGCGTTTGCTTTGACTCGGTGGCCCAACTCCCTTGAGGTTGAGCGCAAGTCCCTACTCCCAGGAAACGTTGCCGCTATTCTGCATGTCCCACGGATCACCGTCTATCGCGGCGGGGGTGCGGGAATGTTCCAAAAATGCGGCAGGGAGTTTGGGCGGCGGCGAGAGTCACACAGACGCTTCTTCAAGCTGCTGATAAGCGTCGGTGCCTTTCAGCTTTTCGTTGGTCCGCACCTAACCAGAGGCGGTCTTTCCCGCATTGTCTTCATCTCCGCTCCAGACGAGGACCTTAATCACTTCTGGGTTCTCGC
>Ga0326727_10017036_pt1 | contig 15182 bp, 10 predicted proteins | sample MB2enrmetagenome_FD_207643 | JGI IMG/M metagenome (GOLD analysis project Ga0326727, IMG submission 207643) | Lab enriched peat soil microbial communities from McLean, Ithaca, NY, United States - MB29MY | ecosystem: Environmental > Terrestrial > Soil > Wetlands > Peat | place: USA: New York... | reverse complement strand
TCAGCGGACCGACTTAGCGACTTGCGGCAGAGCTCATCGAAGATGCGGTCAAGTAGAGCGCTGCGATACTCGTGAATAAGGCGGATTTTGTCTTCCTGGGAGAGCATAGCTAGTCGATCAGGCAGCAGCAGGGAGACTTGGGTCGAGGACCACGTTCGCAAGCACTATCCGGAGGATGGTGTAATGCTGAGCAATTCCATCCATCGAATTGTTCAGCATTACACCTTCTTGTTCCTGGAACAGTTCCACATCGCCGGCGACGTCAAGGACGGTTCCATCTGCAGTCTGCTTCGGCGTCAACACCAGTTTTTTGATGCGCTTCCGGATTTCCTGTTTTGCCAGTTCGGGATCGCCGACCAATACTTCGCAAAAATTCTTGCATTCCTTGCGAAGGAACTCTCCAATCTGCTCATTTGTGAAGCTGGGCAATTTCGCTGCTGGTTTCGAAGTCAGCAGGCGATCAATTTCTGCTAGCCGGGACTCTACAGTCCTAAGCCGTTCGGCGACAAAAGCTGAGAGCCCGAGCGTTGCAATTGCCTCGCCCAAACGGCGCCCTTGGGAGGTTAATTCCAAGCGCTCTTTTTCCAGCGCTGGACGGTTCACTTCCGCTTCGCGAGCAAGCTTCTCTTCCAATTCAATCCGGGCTTTCAACTGCGCAGCAAATTCCCTGGTACGCTCCTCTTCCAGCCGGCTATCAAGCAGATTGTTCGACAGAGCAGTGATAAGCTGCTGCTCAAGGCGAGTGCGAAGAATTGTCACTTGGTTGGTGCAGGTTTCACGAAATCGATGATTCGGGCAACCGTACCGTACGTTTGGCGCCTTCCCGTTAATCACGGTATAGGGACCGCCACAGATTCCGCAGCACAGCACGCCGCTGAAGAGGTACTTGCGACTGTGCTCAGTCCGGTTCAACCCGCCCATTCGGGTCGCATAGTATTTATCACGCCCACGCCGGTTCACTTCCTGCACCTGTTCCCAAAGCTCATCCGAAATGATGCGCAATTCTGGAGCTTCTTGCCTAATCCATTCCGATTGAGGTCGGTTGCGTTTGGACTTCTTCCCTTCGGCTCGATTAAATGTATTTTTGGTGCGATTCCAAACCCGCCAACCACGATACAGTTCATTCAAGGTGATTTGTTTGATGGTGGATGCGTACCAAGCCGGGATGCCGGCCTTGTTCGTATTCCGAGGTGGTGCGATTCCCGCCGCCTTTAGGTTTTTGGCAATTCTGCCGAAGCTGAGTCCCCTGGCACGCATTTCCATAATTCGCTCGACCACCTCGGCTTGTTCGGGAATGACTTCTTGCTTCACACCGATAAGCGCCGGCTTGCCGAAGCTGCCTTTGCGAGTCTCATCCGCGATCGGCACATTCTTGTAACCGTAACCACGGTTCCCGGCGACATACCCTTTGAGAACCCGCCCCTCTTGCCCCCGATGAATTTTGTGTCCCAAATCTCGGACGAAATCCTCATCACGATAGCCCTTGAAAATGTGCATGATGCGGAAACTCTCGTCCCGAGAGTCTAGACGGTCACTCACAAAATAGAGGAAAACGTCGTAATGCATGAGCAGGTCGCATTCCCGAAGTACGTCTGGCAGATAGCGACCAAGTCGTGAGGTATCGTCGATGAGAATGCAGTCGAAGGGCTTCGGGCGCTGCTTCGCAAGCCGGATCAGGTCAGCTAGACCGTCTCGTCCAGCCACTGTGCGTCCGGTCATCGCCTCGTCAAAGCGAATGAACTCATCCAGTACAATCCAGCCGTTCCTCTCGGCGCCGGCACGACAGTTACGGATCTGGTCTTCGGTTGAAGTATCCCGTTGTGACTCCGACGAGTAGCGAGCGTAAATGGCGCACCGGATCACAGGTTTCTGTTCGGCGCCTGCATTCGAATTGGGCAATCTATCCTGCATAATCATTCTCGGCGACGTGTTGAGCGCCGCCCCCCTTTAACTAAGGGGTTGGTAGTTGTTTTTTCCATTCGCTGACATTCGGCGCCGCGGTCCAGCCTGCTCTTTTCGATACCGCCCGGCAAGTTTGTATCTGCTTCTGGACAGATTTGTGACCTTGCCGGTCCAAACACCGGCGGGCATACACTGCAACTTTGGTTGTGGTCGCATAAGGACCGTCCGACCTCCTCTACCTATAGATCTGAAATTGGTGTTCTTCCGGGACCGGCACTCGACCGCTGCCCTCGCAACTCGATTCCTCGTTCGCGCAAGAACTTTTCGACGAGGAGCGGCACTAGCCATTCGCGCGTAACTGAGCGGAGAGCTTCGAGGTCGGGCTCGCCGGTGGGCAGCCGAACTTTCGTCTCTTGGCGCCGCCCCGGGACTATCAACTCGGTCAGTCTTTTGGGTGCGAACTCGCCCACACGTTCACTTTCGCGTATCGAAGATGATTCATTCCTTCGCTTCTGTTTCATGTGGCCCTCCAATCTTCAAAGCCCAAACGCCGGTTCCGACAACGAAAGCGAGTCGAGAGAGGCGATAATGAAATCGACCTTATCAAACGGGACAAAGACCAGCGGCGTCGTACGAGAGCTAAAGAATTGAAATTTCTCCATCAGCTCATTCGTAAAATCCTGGCTTTCAAGCCAGAGGCCATTCGCTTCGACGCCATGAAGCTTCACTAGCATCATGCCGTCTGCGTCTAGAAGTGGAATGCGCGCAATGACAACTTCGCCGATCATACTCTGCAGAGTTCGCATGAGGCCGTGGCGCCCAGTCCGTTAAGTTAACTTGACCTGCAGCGTGGAAAGGTCTTTAGCGAAGCGATCCTTCAGCATCGCCTGGAAGTTCATCGCTCGTTCGATGCCAGTTCGGTCGAACAGTGCCTTGCCATGGCGGGCCGCGACCTCATCAACCCCGCCGGCGTCGAGTAGAGCGAGCGCTCTTTCCAGAGTTCGGTCAACGTCCATGATGCGCGCTTGAATGACCTTGGGGGGCGTTCCTGGAGCGACGCCCCAGAAATGCCCGGCATCGCGGAAGAGCCTTGGGGAGCTAGGGTCTTTCAGCCACCCACGAAGGACAGAATGACTCAGGATCGCGTCCACGGCATCCGCGAGAACGCGTTCGGCCCTCCCGCGAGTGTCAGGTTCGGCGCCCACAACTTCGGCTGCGGCCGCGAGCCCAGCAGGCGTGAGCCGGTATATTCGTTCACGAACACGCAGAATTAAGCCTGACGAAACTAATCCCGTCGAAGCACTCCCTTGTCGGGCGCCTCTGCTGTCGAGTTCCTTTCGAACTTTATCGCTGTCAGGGTATTCCCGCTCGTAGCCTCTCAACCCGAACGCGAGCGGGTCCCGTTTCCACGCCGAGACCAGCAAATCCTCGGACGTGAACGCCTTTTCCAGATCGGTGCCGCAACAATCGAGGGCTGCGAGCAGCACTTGCTCCCGCAGGCTTGCCCGGCGTGGTGTCTCCGTCTTTTTTTCTGCGCTCATTATGCCGCCCTCGCCTTGACCTTCGGTTCAGCCTCTTCTTCCCAGATTGCGCCGGTCGCGACGTAGGGCTCAAGTTTCTGCCACATTTGCCCAACGATACGTACGCGGTGGCGGTCCATTGCGGCGAGGTGCGCTGCCCAAAATTCCGGACGCTGGCTCTCACCCTTGTGCGAGAATTCTTCGGTCATCCAAACCTGGACGACCATCTCGATGACCTTCTCCGCGTGGTACGTGCGCCAGAGCGTCGGCTGAGTCCCGCGCTGTTGAAACGCGAACGCCGCCTCGGGACTTTGCAAATTCAACCACCACACATTGTGGATGTAATCCGATGGTTCTTGCCACAACGCGGGCTGGTCTGGGTCCCCTTCGCGAATTTGACCGGTAGCCGGATCTTCATTGCGCCCAGTTACCAGCAGTTGCGGAAAGCCGCTTGCCCGCCCTGGCTGTTCCGCATTGGCGACGACGGTCACTTCAACTGGGGTGCGAGCCCACAGGCCGCCGGCGCCAGCACTGATCGCCGTGCGCCCGAGGCGGTTTCCGGTCACCACACCGGCGCGGTCGATACGGACAGTCAACTGGTCCTCGGCATCGTGGAGCCAATCGAGCAGTACTTCTGTTGAGCGTTGCCCTTCATCGTCCGTTACTTCCGCGACGATCTGCTCCCGGCAACCAAGAGGGATGTTCAGAGTGCGCGGTGTGAGGAGAACGTGATCGACAACCCATACGCGAGTAGGAATGCGCGGACCTTCAATCTTTGTGCCCTTGATCCGGGCCCAGACCTCACATGTTCCTTTCGCGTGGGCGACGAGTGTATCGCCTTTCGCGAAACTAGCCACCTGCGAATCGCTCGTCAGCCACTCGATGGCTGCGCGAACCGGGCGGTCCTTGCGGTCGCGAACACTTGGATTCAGGATTGCACGGACTCCGACACTAATGCCTTTGCCGAGATTGAGACCGGGCTCGGGTACCTGGTAGTCCAGCACTTCTGGATCCGTTCCCCAATTCACCGGGCGCGGACCCCTGCGGACAGGCTTGCGGGGTCCCGCTCCCTTGCCGTCCCCATCGCCTCCATTACCGTCACCAGAACTTGGCAGGAACCGGTTCTTAAATTCATCGAGCTTGCGGTTCTCCTTATGCACTTCGTCGAGAGCTTTGTCGTCCAGTTCCCGGCGGCGCCGAGCATTGATCTCATGGGCAAGCAGCCGGATTTTTCCCGCGATGAAGCAGTCGAGTGCTTCGACAAGCGGGCCGTCCTTGGGGCGACGACGGCCATGCTCCACATACGCCGGTTCAAGGGCCGGAAGTTCGACACTGCCATAGACAAACGCAGCGCCTGGCGTCGCGGGAGAGAGCTCTGACACAAGTTTCGACCCGATCATCTGATGGCGCGTGCGATAAACGACTTGCCACCGTGGCCGAAGATTCTTGTACGCGTTCGGCATGTTCTCCAGCGAGGTGTGAAGAATCAAACGCCCTTTCGGCTTTGTTCCTCCCTCTGTCGTTGAAACTTCCTGGCCGTTGTCGAGTTGCAACTGATCGGGAATCTCATGCACTACCGGCGAATCGATTCCCGGGTAAGGCATGATCAGAGGCAGTTCCAGCTTCTTGCCTTCGTTCAGTACGCGTCCATTATGGATCGCGTATACATCGACCTGTTCGAGACAAAGAGTCGACTGTTCATGCCGCACGACCTTCCCAAGGAACTCGTCGGCATCAATCTGACCCTTGTACAGGCCAGAAGGAAGTTCACCCTCGACCAACGTGAAACCCTTACGCCCCGCAATCGCGGCCCGCAGAGCCTTGGGCAGGTTTGCGATCGACAACCCATAGGGCTCCAGAGCCTGGCGGAGCTCTGCCTCGAAGGAGCTAATCTCCACATCACGGCCTGCTGCCAAATTCGGCATCCAGCCCGGAGTTCCGCGCTCCACGGTTCCGACTTCACCGTCAAAGCCCTTACAGTTGCGGTGGCGATCGCGAATCCCGAGGATGCGCGCCGGCCCAGAAAACAAGCGGTACATGTAAGCCTTCCCACCGTTGCCCTGAGTTTCCTCTTCCTGGAGCCCAGAACCGCGATGTGAAGCCGCGGTGTCCTGCCACGTGCTCCAAGCCGTCACGTCCTCAAGGGTGGCGCCGCCCACATCGAGCACGCCAATCCGGGCCGGCTTGCCGTCCCGGGCATCCTGCAACAGCAGTGCAGCCACGCGATGGTTCTCCGCCACATTGGCGCGGTCCACCTGATACTGGCGCCGCACATTCTTCAGCCACTCCGCAACGCCATCATGGTGAGTGGCAATCCAGCGGGTGACAGCCTCCAACGTGCCCTTTTCATGAAACCGAATCGGTTCGTTCCGTTCAATACTCATTTCCAATTCTCCTAAAGCTATGGCTGCGGTCCATGCTTGATTCTGAGTACATTCTACTATTGTGCGCACGATTGTACAATAGTACGCACGATTTACGAAGCATAGAACTACCGGGCTAGGAAGAGGCAGCCTTGGCGATGAATGGATTGGGTTTGTCTACTTAGGAGGGCGAATGTAGCCGCACGGGCAGCGACCAGTCCGTGGCGAAAATGTATGCGATCCGTAACGTCGGCATTTGGGGTATTTTCTAGGACGTCCGCCTGTACGGGGTACCTGCTTTGATCTTTCGCTGACGGGAATCTTGGCCCACCTCTGGTGCGCTAACTTGGAGGCGTAGATGTTCTTGGGCTTTTTCTTCATTGCCGAAATTGATTTTAGACGACCGCGCCTGAACTTGACTGGCTCGGTGTTTGCCTTTTGTCTATTTAGATATAGCTCTTAAGCGTTGGTGGAAGTGTTGAGCTTCAGGGCCACGTTACTGTCGTGGATGGATAATCAGTGTTTCGGAAACTTTGTTCCTAAGATGGAGCGCCTCCGGGACCTGGCGGGCGCATAGCTCCGTGAGGATTTGCAGGAAGGCTTTTCTCAGCTCCGGCTGCTGTTCGATTTCGTTCTGCTTCAATTTCCAGCACGCCGCGAGCGCATCGGTAAGAATTCCTCCGAGGCCCTGCTGGTGCCAGTCGCGGTCCTCGAACGATCCCACAACGTTCGCCAACTCCTTGATTCCCATGGCAAGCAGAACCTCGCCGGATTCCGTGGTCAGGAAATGTGCGAACCATCCCGCCGCGGACGCATGATTCAGCCACGCCCTTGCCCAGCGCTCAAAGACCGGCGCCATCGCCTGGACCACCGCTTTGTGCTTGGCCTGACCTAGCACCGATGCTGCGTCATTGTGCATGCCCACCAGATCCACGGCAAGCGACTCGGCACGCGACCAATAGCCCCGCGCACTCGGCTGCCAGGCAGGCAAACCCATCGCATAGTCCACCATGTCCGTCCAGATTTTCGCAAAGGTGGCCGGATCGAGGGTCATTTCGAGCCCAATGCGGACCCATGTCTGCAGGAAGTCCTCCACCCAATACCGTCCTGCCGGGCCGATGTCGAGTATCGGACGGTAAAACGTCCGCGCCACCTCGGCCGAGTTTTCTTTGACAATGAATTCCGCCACGCGCGCCAAAACCCACCCGTCGAATTCGTAGGGGGTCCCCTCGATTTCGTAGTTCTCTTCGCCGGGTCCGGGCTTTGGCAGGGTACGCATTTCCATGTCGAACAGCTCCCCGATGTAGTGACGCAGCACGGGCTCGTCAGCCGGCAGCGGTTCGCGCACCATCGCCCACAAAAATCCGAACCCTTTCTGGAGCAGGTGGAAATCGAGGCTGGGCATCTCGCGATCAAGCACCCGATCTCTGTCGTGCTCGCGCACCCATTCCTTGCGCTCTTCCCTCATCCGCCGTTCTGCTGGCGACATCATTCTGCGGGAGACGCGCTCGACCAGCCTGTTGCCAAGTGTCACGGCTTTGGTAAGCGGGAGCTGTTTTCCCTTTAGCTTGCCCGCAGCGTATCGGCGAAAGAGCGTAGCTTTGTACTTAGCCAGCAAGTCCCGCTTCGCCTCGTATCCCGATTCCCGGTTCGCCGCGCGGCGAAGGGCGGACCAGAGCACTGCGATGTTCGTCAGCTCGCCGAACTTCTCCCCAAGTTGCTCCCGCAGCCAATAGGCACGCACCATGGTTTGAAAAGTCGAGTTGTAGTAGAAGCCGGTGACGCCTTCAAATGCCAGGCGCAGAACCCACTCTTCGTCGCGTTCCAGCAACAGGGCCACTCCGGCTTCGCCCAGGAACGATTCCGCGGTGTGATCGAGCGCCGACATCGACGAATCCAGATCAGACTCTTCCGCCGGCTTCAATTCGCGCAACGTATCCATGCACCATTTCTCGATGTCGGGATTCTGACGGAGCCAGTGCCGGTGCTGGATGATGAGAACGGCGATTCCGCCTGCGAGCGAATTCACGCGATACTGCTCCTGCAGCGCATCCAGGCCGGAAGGATGCCAGTCCGTGAGGCGCCGTGTCTGACGGGCGAACTCCGGCACTTCCGCAGGCTGCAGCTCCTTGCGGCCGGAGAGGCAAGCTCGGGCCGCTGAAGACAATGTCAAGGACAGCATTTTCAGCTCGCGATCATCCTGTCCCTGTTTGACTTTTGCCTCCAACTCTTCGGGCCAGCGCATTGTAATCATCACGCGGTCGTCCGGCTGTGGCGTCTCGGTGTAGTTTTGCAAATCGAACCGCGCGAGGAAGAATTGCAGCTCCTCGCGGTCTTTTTCGGTCTCCGCAGGTTGCTTCGCCCACTCCCCAACGCGCCCGGCAAGATAATTCCGCGTCCCTTCATCCTGAATCATCAGAATCGGGGCGGTATCGCGGAGAAAGGCTCGCCGGTGCGGCATTCTGTTCCATTCTATGGCCCAATCGATCGCTGGCTGCGGCTGTCGGCTCAACGCAATCGCCCACACCTCCTGGGATTCATTCAACGCCCAGCTCGCCTGGCATTGATACACGTGGAAATTCCCCAGCAGCGCCTGCAACTCTTTGGTGAAAAGCCCAGGATATTTCATGCCCACGGCCACGAGTACGCCAGCAAAGGCGAGAGACTCGGCATGGCCGTAAATGTACTGCACCCATTGTACGATGCTATGGCCGGCTTCGACCTCGTCGTAGAGCCATTTCTCCAGCGCCGTCAGAGCGGCTTCCACCGCATCACCATCTTTCGGAAGATACCGGTGCCAGCCAAACACATTGCAGTCTCCGAGCCAACAAACCTTTTTGCCAGCGAACTCAAATTCGAGACCGTACTTCGCTCGCTGCTCCTCGGTCAAACGCGCGCCCACATCTCCAAGCCACCGCTTCGTCGCGTAATTGACCAGCCGGATGATTGCATCCAGACCCTGCTCCGGCGCAGTCTGGAGAAATTTCAGGAACGGGCCTTTCCAGTAGTAGGCGGGGTATCCCTGCCGCCAATCGGCCAGCCCGAAGTTGTCGAAGAGACGGGATCTGTCCCCGTAAGGATCTGTCGGTTTCGGCTCGTCGATGCAGACCGCAAGGAGAACTTCTCCGGCTGCCGCGGGCCGGACGGCGATCAGACTCGAAAGCGCTCCCGTGTCAAGCACGGCGGAAAGGAATCCCTCCGACACTCTACGTACGGGGCCATCAGGGGCTTGCACCCGCAGAGGACCCCGTGGCATGGGTAGCATTACTGGCGGGGTTGGGCGCTTTGCTCTCTTTTCCTCGGGGTGGTTCCTTCGCCATTCTTCGCGGCGTTCCTTCTCACGCTCCTGCGACGCTATTGCGCGTTCAATGGCATGTCCCGGCTCGTCGCGCCGTCCACTCAGTTCAAGGGCGTTTTGTGCAACGTCGTCGGAGAACTCCGTCGCCGCCCACAGCAACGCCTCATAAACGATTTTGTCCTTGTCCCCGAAATGCATTCCTTCGGCTATTCGTCCCTGGGTCTCTCTCGCGAGCTCCAGCGCGATCAGGCCCGCTTCATGTCGGCCGAGCACGCCCTGGGGCATCGTACGGAGCCAGAGTGCGCATATTTCTGCGGCAAGCAAGAGCGCATGCTCGGCCAAATCCTTGGCATGCCTGCTGAAAACACTTAGCGCGGGATACCAGTAAAGGGGATGGGGGATGCGAAACCAGGCCTCGGACTGCTCTGCATACTTCGGATCGACCAGTCCACGCAGCCGCACATCGGGCACCGAAGCCGCGTGCTGCAGGCGTTTCAGCAGGCGCAGCAGGATTGCGCCGCCATCGGCAATCAGGTGCGGCCAGACCTGCTCCAGCAGCACTTCGGAATTGGCGGCAAACAGCAGACCGTCCAGAAAAATGTCATTTGCCAGCACTGCATCCGCGTCATCGCCTGACAGTTGGCCCGCTGCTGACTTCCACGCCGCCAGACCGTCTCCCTTCTCGGCGAGTGACTGCGCATAAAGACGGATAGCCCGGCCCCAGCGCGGAATCTGAGCCACTGCCTTAATCTCGGAAATCGCATTGTTTTCCGCCCACACCAGCGCACGAAACCGCGCCCAATCGCCCATAAGGTCGTGCGGGAACTGCACGGACGGGGGGTTCTCCAGTATCAACCCTTCCTGCGCCAATGTTCCGAGCAGCGGCAACTGATCACGCTCGATGGTATCCACGTGCACCGCACCGCTCAGTTTCTCGCCCTCCCGCCGGCCAAGGGTGCGGAGCAGCGAATCACGTGCGAACCGCATTGCGCCATTGCCAATCCACCGGGCCCAGATCCAGTTGATAAGGTCCGTTTCCCCAATCCACACCTCAGAGGAGTCTTCGAGCCGCTTGGCTATATCTGCCCTCAGCACCCAGTCCAGCATGACCAGGTTCCTCAGGATGGGCTGCAGATGGCTCCGCATCAGCAGGATGCGGATCTCCGGCAGATGGGGAATCGCGTCGTAAATCTCCTGCGCCGTAGGCTTGCCGAAGTCCACCTTCTCCATGTCCGTGATGCCCGCCGCAATGAGCGCGTCCTGCACGGATTCCCACGATTGCGTCTGACACGTGATGATCAGTTTCCAGCCGCTAAACCCCTCATCCTTCACCGCTGCAATCAACTCCAGGGCGCGCTTTCGCGCATCACCTTCCAGTTTTTCAAAGCCATCGATGACCAGGACGCACCCGCGGAGGGTTGAATTGCGAATCAATTCAGGGATGCTGTGACGCAGCTCAAAGACATGAGCGATTTCGCCCTGGCTGGATTTGGATAACTGTTCGGCAGTCAGCCACAGGACACGTTTGAACGCCCCTCCGCCGGCGACCAGCTCTGACACCAGCGAAGATTTCCCACTGCCCGATTCTCCCGCGATCACGACCACCTTGTGCTTAGCAACCGTTCCCGAAACCCCGTTCAACTCATTCGTGCGGGCCAGGTGAATGTCCGCGCCTAGTACACTCCTGACATTCTTCAGGTTTTCCCGCGACACCCCCTCAATGCGCTTGCAGTCCGCCTCGAAGTCAGGATAATCGCGCAGCTCAAGATCCGGCCGCAACACACGCACCAGCTTCGACAGGTCAAAAAATCCTCCTGTCGCCCGGTTTTCTGCCGCCAGTTGGAGCAAGCGGCCCCATAGTTTCGTGCCTTCCTCCAGGCTGCCATCCAGCACGATCTCCGCGCACAGGCTTATGTATTTCCCTTCATCCCCCTCCAGAAAAGGGAGCACCCGAACCCTGGAGGCGAGCCGCGCCGTCTCCACCGGGTCGGGCTTCACACCGTTTTGTTCTCTCCTGAGACTCTCAAAAATCGCCCGCCGAACCGCTGAAGACTGATTCTTATCCGTCAGCCTCTGGACCATACGCTCCGGCGTCGTGGCAAAGTCTTGTTTCTGCAGCTCCCGCCATTCCTCCAGGGTCGGAGCGTTAATCACGCCGACGATCAGGCCGAGAAGATCCGTCTGCTTGTTGAAGCCTGCGCCATTCCACTGCTCCCAGGCGTCCTTGACGAATTCCGCATTGAATCCCTCTTTGGTGAGCTGCCGGCTGCTTTTCACGGAAATCGCACAGCGCGTCGATTCCGTCCCACGGGTCAGGACCAGCCACAGGTCATCGAGGATCTGTCCGGTATCACGCGCCTCGAAATGCAATTCCGAAATCGCGCCGAACTCAGGCTCCACCGGAAACGCCCGCTTGAGCATTTGCGCAAGAAAAGCGGCAGCAACTTTGTCGGCGAATGTGTAGCCACCGCCGCCGGTGGATTTTGTCGGGGCACTATTTCGCGGCATTCTGAAGCAAAGATACCTCGGACGTGGACGTCACTCAATTGCGGCGCGCTACCAAGCTTTTACGGAGTTCGCTGAGATCAGTCGCCGTCGGTCCCGGTCTTTTTCACGGTCTTCGGCGTGGGTACGAAGTCAGCGTCGGCTACTGCCTTCTTCGCTTCGCCAGGCTTGCGCACGTCGGCGAGATATTTTTGAGTGGTTGCCAACGACTCGTGCCCCAGTTCTAGCATGAGCGTCGGCAGCGGCACGCCGGCGAGGTACCGCCTGCTCGCCCCGGTCTTGCGGAGCTTGTGAAGCTCGGTGTGGAACTTCACGCCAGCCCGCTTGGGAATCCTCTGGAGCCGGCGCAGGAGATGCTGATCCGGCTTGCCGTTCCGGTTCGCGAAGAGCAAGTCGTCGTAATCTGCTTTTTTGCGCTTCCGGCGATCGTTGATGGTGTCCGCGAGGCGCTGGCTGATTTCGACCGTGCGAGTCTTGTGGTGCTTGCCGTACAGGATCAGCGTTGTCGCTGTCAGGTCGCGGCAGCGGCACCTGTATCCCTCGTGGTCACGCGCCATCGTGCCAATGAAGAAGTCGAGCAGGAAGATGTCCTCAGCATTGGCATGGCCGTAGAGCACACCAAGTTCGTCGTCTGTATGGGCGACTACCTTCTTCTCGTGGTACCTCGGCTCCTCGTTCTTCTTGAGAAGCTTCGTGACGCCGAACTCCTTCAGAAAGATCCGAACGTCCTCGACCTTGTTAGCGAGCGTGCGCTCGGGGTTGCCGTTCTTGCGCTTCGGCACGGGCTGCTTCCTGAGCCAGCCCATGTAGTCGAGCAAGGGCTGCTTGTTTTCCCGGCACTCGTCCACATAGGTGACACCACAGTGCTGAATGAACGGCTCAACCGCAGCGCGGTACTTGCGAACGGTCTTGGAGTCCAATCCCCGCTTCTCGCAATTCGAGAAATACTTCTCAGCTGCAGCCGACAACGTGAGCCGATCAAAGGTCGGTTGCATAGTCGGGCTCGGCGCCGGAGCCGTTCCGCGCAGACGCTGGAACTCCTCGTGGTCGAGCCGGGCATTCCGCTGGCGTTGTGCTTCCAAGGCGTCGGCGCTGGCGTCCAGCCAGGTGCCGTTGTGATTCATTTTGTAGCTGCCCTCGGCGTGCATTTCCTCAATTGGTTTTCCTTGCGCGTTCTTGCCGGTGACCACGACGTTGGGCTTAATTTTGCCGTTCGAGTAGAAGGCAGCCTTTTTGTAGCGCCAAGAACCGTCGCCGAGCTTGACGTACTTGTAGAGCGTGAATTTAGACTGAGCCATAAGAATCTCCTAGTGCTCAATACTGGAAAACTGACCAGTTGGAGATTTCTTAGGAAAAGATTTTAGGAAGGCTCTAACCCACTGATTCTAAAGGAATGGCGGAGAGGGTGGGATTCGAACCCACGGTAGGGGTTAACCTACACACGCTTTCCAAGCGTGCGCCTTAAACCGCTCGGCCACCTCTCCACTCGTCTGCTCAACCTTTCCACTCTAGCAGAAATGGCGGCGAGGGCAAAAAGTCGTGTCCGCGTCCTGTCTGCCGCCTGCCCCATTTCGGTGCAACCCGCCATTTGCTGCCGCTGCACAAAGATCATTTCCCTCCTCGCGGGCTTTTTCCTTCGCGGTGTCTCAAGTACACTAGTAAGGATGCGCTCCTATTCCGGGGTCGTCTAATTGGCAGGACACCAGCCTTTGGAGCTGGTTATCCTGGTTCGAGTCCAGGCCCCGGAGCCATCTTTTCTTCTAGAACAGTCTTGACTGTCCTCTTGGTTTTCCCTTTGGAGTGCGGCGGCTCGCCGCCGCTTTTGCGCCTGCACGCCCAGCCAACAGTCCGCGTGGCAATTCGTACAGGGTTGTGGGTCCTCTGGGCTGCCACCATCATCAAAAACACCACAGCTTGATTCACGCGGGCTTACTTGTATGTCGCCACCAGTTCGCCGTTTTCAATGTGCAGGTCCGAAATATCCGGCGGCAGGCGCAGCTTTTCGCGGTTCTCGGGAGATTCCATCAGCCGCTGCACCGCTGTTTCCAGCGTGGATTGCGGAATCGGCAGCGAGCCAATCTGCCCGCTCACCGGCACAAATTGCAGGTAGCCATTCGTCGCGCCTAACCTGCCCTCAAGCTCCAGCGTCATGTCCTTGCCATGAACATCGAACACCACGTAGACCTTCACGCGATCGTCCGCCATCGTCACTTTGACGTCGCGCACCGATGAACGCATCTTCTCGACATCTTCAGGAGTGGGTGAGCCCGGGCCACCGGGCGCCGGTGCTGGCGTAGCGGCCGCCACCGCCTGATCCCCCTTCAGGTCAAGGTGCGAAGCCAGGTACGAGTTCAGTTCCGTTTCATCCAGGCGCACGGTGGCTTGCTGGCCTTGCGCCACGCTTTGCTCCACTTGTGCGAATTTCTCTTCCGCGCGCGCCGCAGCTTGTGGCGTGGCCTCCACCCGCGGTGGCGGCGATTTGTGCAGCAGCAAAATCAAGGTGACCAGTGCCGCCAAATAGGTGGACCATCGAAAAATCCGAAACGCCCAGCGCAGCACGCTGGTTTTTGGCCTGGCATCCGCCGCGGGACTGGATAGGTTCGCGGCGCTCATGGGTCTTGCCTCATTTCCAACAGCCACACTTTTTCCCCTGGCCCTCTTTACTCTTAACCCTAGCGCCGCGGGGAAGTGGCGGCAATGCGCTTTCGCCCCCTAGCGGCCAATGCGGCACCTGTCCTTACTTCTCGCCTATGGGATACTTCCCAAATCCCGCTGCGGAAGTTCCCGTGTCCACGCGCGCTGCAGCCTCCCGAAAACGAAGCCAACCTCTGACTCGGATCTCCCAACTGAATCTCTATTTGCATCCTGCCTCGCTGCCTCACCGCTTCTCTCAACCGTATGCCAACCAACCCTCTTGCCACCCCTTCAAAGCTGCGACACACTAATGGCGCTTTCGGACTCGCCGCCGCTAAGCCCACGATGGGGTATGTTCATGCGAAACTTTTCCCTTGCACTCTTTCTCTCTTCGCTGCTCGTCTGCTCGATATGCTTCGCGCAGCAGAATTCCCCTGCGCCCCAGCCGCCCGCGCAAACTGCGCCCGCACCGCAAATCGCTCCCAAAACGCGGCCGCGCATCGGTGTGGCCCTCGAAGGTGGCGGCGCGCTCGGCCTCGCTCACATCGGCGTCCTGAAATGGTTTGAGGAGCATCACATCCCCGTGGATTACATCGCGGGCACCAGCATGGGCGGCCTGGTGGGCGGCCTCTACGCCACCGGCAAATCCGCTGACGACCTGAAGGGTGAGGTCCAAACGGCCAATTGGCCCCTGCTCCTCGGTGGCGGCACGCCGTATCAGGACCTGACCTTCCGCCGCAAGGAAGACGCGCGCGCTGTTCCCAACACCATCCAAATAGGGTTGAAAAATGGCCCGACGCTGCCGCCGGGTCTCAACAGCGGCGAGCAGATCAATCTTCTGATTGACCACGATACCCTCGCCTATTCCGAGTTGTCTTCCTTCACCGATCTGCCCATTCCCTTTCGTTGTGTTTCCACCGAACTCGTCTCCGGCAAGCCCTTCATCTTCCAGGATGGTTC
>Ga0326727_10017034_pt1 | contig 15183 bp, 16 predicted proteins | sample MB2enrmetagenome_FD_207643 | JGI IMG/M metagenome (GOLD analysis project Ga0326727, IMG submission 207643) | Lab enriched peat soil microbial communities from McLean, Ithaca, NY, United States - MB29MY | ecosystem: Environmental > Terrestrial > Soil > Wetlands > Peat | place: USA: New York... | reverse complement strand
CTTGAATAATAAAGGGAGATACGACATGACCCATCCCCAGAGATCGAATCAGGTGGGCGACGCAAACTGCACCATCAATCGAAGAGAGTTCGCCAGTATGGCTCTGGGAGGCGCAGCCTTGCTGGCTTCCCCCTGGACGAGTTCGGCGCTGTCCCCCTCGATTCCCCCGGGGATCAAGATTGGGACATACGCGCGCCATCCCAGCCCGGAGAACATGCTGTACCTTCGGCAGCTTGGCGTGACCTGGATCAGCAGTGGGGATATCACGCCCGAGACCGCCACCATCGAGGGCTTTACGAGAATGCGGGAGCGATGGGAAGCGGGCGGCTTCAAGGTTTACAACGAGTCGGGCAGAATCGCTCCGAGCGGCGCCGCCGTCATTAATGTTCCCGAGATCGTGCTGAATCTCCCCGGACGCGACCAGAAGATCGATGAGTACCTGAATTATCTCCGCTACCTGGGCAAAGCGGGCATTCATTACATGACCTACGGCTTTGAGGGCAACGGCAATTGGCGGAGCGGCACTGTGATCTCTCGCCGTGGGTATGTGGCCTCCGATTGCGATTTATCCAGCCCCAACTTCCACGGCGGGTGGAACGGAACGACCTACAAGGAGCCGCTTTCGCATGGCCGCGTTTTCTCGAGCGAGGAAGTCTGGGAGAATTTCACCTACTTCATCAAGAAGGTTGTCCCGGTGGCTGAGGAGTCCGGCGTCCGCGTGGGGATTCATCCGGACGACCCACCGCAGCCGGTGCTGGCGGGCGTTCCCCGCCTATTCAGCAGTTTTGCGGGCTACAAGCGGGCGCTGGAGATTGCCAACAGTCCCAACGTGGGCATCTGCCTGTGCGTGGGGAGCTGGCTGGAGGGCGGCGCGAGGATGGGCGCTGACCCTGTCGAGGTCATCAAATACTTCGGCGCCCGTAAGAAATTGTTCAAGATTCACTTCCGCAATGTCACCTCACCCCTGCCGCACTTCACCGAGACCCTGATGGACGACGGGTACTATGACATGTACAAGGTCATGGAAGCGCTGGTGGAGATTAACTTTGATGGGCTCGTGATCCCGGATCACGTCCCGGAACTGGGGAGCCCGGTGGGACCCACGCAAGCCGTGACGCAAGACGCCTCAGGGCACTTCCCGCCCAGTCCCGGCCTGGCCTATTCTATCGGTTACCTGAATGCCACACTGAAAGCGGCGCTGAGCAACAGGTCCAGGGCTTAGACATTCAACGAGCGTGCTGTGCAGGGGACCTGCAAAAGCAAGTCAAAAAGCAAAGGTCAAAAGGCAAAAGTCAAAAGTGGGAATCCGCTGCCTGGCGCCCGGGCTCACGTCCTGGCATGACCGCGAGAGGCGGCTTGTGGTGGAGTGTTGCCAGCAAGACAATAGAGAGGGCAACACCGATGTCGATCATCATTGATATCAAGCCCGAGGTGCAGACGGAACTGAGTCGCCAGGCTGCCGCGCGCGGCGTTGACGTCGGCGCCTACGCCGCGACCTTGCTCGAAGAGGCGGCGCATGTTCGCGCCGGAACGAAAAAGCTCAGCCCCAGCCAGCTTGAGAACACGCTTTGGGAGCTTGCGCAGTTCTCCCATAAGATTCCCTTGCTCCCCGATGAAGCCTTCTCGCGCGAGAGTCTGTATCAGGATCACGACTGATGCCACGCGTTGACGCCTGTCTGCTCGACAGCAATATCCTGCTGGGGATCGGCAAGAGCGATGACCCTCAGCACGCCGTGATCAGCCATGCGCTTCACATCTTGGTAGGACAGGGGGCGCGGCGATAGGTGCTGGCGGTGATAAATTGGAGCTGACCGGACGTGTAAACGCGGTGCTAGAAGGGCATGGCGGAGAAGAGTATACTCCTCACAGCGTGTGGCCGGAAGAGAACGTCCCTGCGGGAGATCGCAGACTCTCAAAGGCAAGAGTCTGCGCCAGCCGGCGGCGGTTTTTCGGGCGGGTTGAACTTGGCGCTTGGCAGAGGCAAAAGAGGGCTCCCGGAGAAAAAACTGCGCTTCGGAGGATCAAGAATTGGAGGTTTGTGATACGCTAAAATCCCATCTAGGAGCCCAAATGGAAATCCGTGTTAATTATGCATACGAACGCCACCCTGTCGCTGACGCACAAACGAGGAGAAAGCAGATGACTCATGCGGAATGGAGCATTCGCGGGATCGCAGTTAGTGCTCTCTTAGTATTGGGCTCTATTACTGTCTCGACCGTTGGCGCATACGCTGCCCGCGAAATGGCACGCGGGACTGTGTCCCCCTTCACAGGCAGTCTGTCTGATCTAGTTACGGTAAAGCTGCACATCGCAGGCGGATTAAATGTGCTAGGCCAGATATTTGACAATGGCAGCGTCGTTATGCGCAACACCGCATCTAGTAAGGGCAAAGGACCAAAGCTCTGCGGCGACACTGCTATGGATTGCGTGTTTGCTCCGGGTCTGTTTTTGATAGGGAAAACACCCGTCAGTGGCAATGAAATTGCCTATGGTGCAATTCTTTTTCCGGGAGACCTGTCGTGGGAACGCCTCCCGGGGCCATTAGCCGTTTCTTTCAGGGCTCGTGGCAACGTTTTTCTCGGGGTTAGGTCTGGCATCGTCGGTTCTGAGGTAGTCAACGCATCGGCTGGGCAGGAGGTGTATTTCGATCTCGCGCCGCAGGCGCTATCTGGCGGAATTGGAATAACAATAACTGGAATAACAATAACTCATGCCCGGTCCGTAGACGTACCAGCATTGTATTTTGCGTCCGAAGAATGCCAGAAGGATGCAGTGGAGAGGCTGCTGGCTGGCGGGGCTCAAGTCAATGCGCGAGACGGCGATGGCGACTCCCCGTTACATGAGGCAGCGGTCGCGGGGTGCAAGGCTGTTGCTGAGGTGTTATTGACTCACGGAGGCGATGTCAACGCCAAAGACAATGCCGGCTTAACGCCGTTGCATATGGTGGTGCTTGCGAATGACCAACAACTCGGCCAGTTGGATGTGGCAGAGATGTTGTTGACTCACGGGGCCAATGTCAATGCCAAGGACAATCACGGCCACACGCCCTTACACTATGCTGAGAAACTAACCGGTCGCGAGCATGTCCGTGACTTCCTGCGTCAGCACGGTGGCGACAAGCTTTAATACCTTAATACCTTCTCCGTCGCAAACATACCACGCCTGAGGTCCGGAGCCCTATTTCATCGCCCCATTTTGAACCTGACATTTGACAGGCGTCAGGTGACCGATTGGCGCGGTAGTAGAAGGGCATGGCGCAGGAGAGTTTTCTCTCTACGGTGCGGGACCGGAAGGGGAACGTCCCTTCGGGATCGTACACTCCCAAAGGCAGGGGTCTGCGCCAGCCGGTGGGGAACCCCCCTTCGGGATCGCAGAGACCAAAGGAGAAGTGTCTACGCCAGCCTGTTTCGCGCCACCGGGATTACGCACTACCTCACGAACGGCGGGCGCATTGAAGTGGCGCAGCGCATGGCCGGGCACTCGAACGCGAAAACCACCGGCCTTTAGGACCGTCGCAACGAGGACGTCAGCTTGGGCGAAGTCGAGGGGATCGGGATATAATTCGCCTCGTGTTCCCGGATAACGATCCGGCGACAGTCACACAAGGAGGCAGCAATGAGGTTCTTCACCCGACTATTTGGTTTTGGGGCGCGGCGGTCGCCTTCACCGGCTACTCGTTGGATTCAACTTTTGCGACATCGAGTACCAATCGCCTTGGCTACCGCGTTGCTCTTCAGTGCCGCTTCATGGCTTGGCGCCGCCCCTCGGGGACAAGCAGTCGTGGCAGACTCGCTGACGAAATTAGTTGAACGCGGCGACCTGGATGCCCTCCAAAGCCGTCTTGCATCTGGGGCAAATCCAAATGAATCCGACGGTTCTGTAGGCAAAGGTTGGACACCGCTTATGGAGGCTGCTTATACGGGAAATGTCGCCGCTGCACGCATTTTGCTCGATGCTGGCGCTGCAATCGACGCGAAGACGGAATATGGAAAGACGGCCCTAGATGTAGCGCTCTCTGGCGGCAAGACGGAGGTAGCTGAACTCTTGCGCAGCCGCGGTGCAAACGGTGCCGCCTCTACGATGAGGCCTCCCACGCCGAATCCTGCTGTCAGCTCCCCGCCGACAGGGGAAGCAACAATCTATGTCTTTATGCTGAGGAGAATAGGCTTTTCGGGCTGGGAGCCGTGCTGGGCCGAGTCGTCAACACGGCCTGCGGTTTTTGTCAACGGAAACCCTCATATCTTTCGTAAGAGTGCTTATGTAGAAGTGAAAGTGCCACAGGGCAAGGCGAAAGTGGTCTCAACGATTGTCGTTGCCTCCCCGTACGGGACTACTTGGACGGACAGCAGGGGACACTGTATGTCCGTCCCCATTACCACTAATGGAGTACCGTGGGCCTCCCTTCCCGGATGCACAGGCTTCGATTTTCTGCGCATTTGGATATCGGGTAGCTTGAGCGAGCCGGAGGGAGCGAACGCAACGCTTTGTGAAGCCCAATTGGGCAGTCTCTTAGCAATGACGGAAGAAGACTTGCTGGGCGCCGGCCCGTCCGGGGAGGCCGTTCGGCTTTGTGGCTTGAAGTATCATCCGAGGCAGACCTTCGGGGGGGTGTATTCCACTACTGCTGGGTACGACCCTGTAGAATTGCGGGCATGTCATCTCGCAGTGCAAAAGGCCCTCGAGATTCTCACAGAGACTTTGCCTGGACCGGCCCCTATCCAGATAGATGCGGAAGCAGGAAAGACTTACTACATCGACATCGAGTGGCCAGCGGGGCGGGGGGTGTCACTTGAGAACAAGATGAGGCTTCTGGACCCAGAGACCGGAGCCAGGGAAATTCGGAAGCTTCACCCTGCAAAGGCCGAATGAAGCCGCCCAGATTGCCTAACTAAGGAGGGTGCCGATTTATGGGTGCGTACCGCGGGTGGCGCATACATTGTTCTCTATGTATGCGCTCCAGCAAGCCGCATAATGTCTCTGTCCCCGCGTCCCAACCCCGGCCTGTCCCACCTTTTCTTAGGGTCGCCGACATGAAAAACGATGTCGGCGCCACCCGGGACGAGGATGTCATTCGGAAGGTAGGGTTATTCTCTGCCTCTGAGGATTGCGGCCATCACGCGGGGGTTGCGACGTCCGCGCATCACGGCGATAACAACAAGGGTTGACGTCGGCAAGCCGACGCTTAAACAGCATGGCAAGCAATGTCAGTATTTTTCAGCTTTCTTAAGTGCAGCCTCGATGGTCGCGAGCGGCAGCAGCAGAGTTAATGGCGTGTCCAGAAGCGGCATTGCACCATAGCGCGCGTACCATCCTGCCACCCTCTCATTTTTGGCGTCGATGACCAGCGCAACGCCGCCCACCTCCGCCGAGGCCAACAGGCAGCGTCGGCCCGCCGCGAGCAGAAGTTGTCCGCCCAATCCCTGTCCTTGAACCCTGCGATCCACAGCCAGGCGCGCCAAGCGGAAACCCGGTACGTCATGGCGTGCCAGCCCGCGCCGTATAATCTCCGGCGTCCGGGCATATTCAACCGAAGCGGGGGCCAGACTATAGAAGCCGAGAATGGTTTTGCTGTCGGCGTCGTCAATCGCCAGGAACGTTTTCGCACCGCCCAACTCGTGGCTCTTGCGGGCGTAACGGCGCAAGAATTCGTTCAGCGCTTCTTCGCCGCAGTCAAACGCCTCCCGGTCGTATTTCTTGCTGATGGGTTCTTCGTGCCATGTCGTCAAGATGATGATCGCTTTGGCAATGCCCGAGCGGCCGCCATTAATTTTGCGTTCGGCGCAGGCGGATTCTCCAGCAGATCCAGAACCCGCAAACTATCCCTTGCGGAGAGTTGCAGATGATCCGCCTTATCGATGACGGCCCGGGCGGCACGCAAGGCATTATGAATGACGAATTCCGTCAGGTCAGTGTGGTCGAGCGCCACCGCCCGCAAGAGCAGCGCCTTGTCCTCGGCCCGAATCCGCAAGGAAAGCCGACTGTTGTCTTCAACCGCTATTCTCGGCATGGCAGTGACCCCCCTGTGACAATGTACACATTCAAACAGTACAACAAAAACCAAGGGGAGTCAAACGTTGTGGGATTGATTACAGCGGAATGTTCCCGTGCTTCTTGGGCGGCAGGGTATCGCGCTTGGTTTCCAGCATGTGCAGGGCGGCGATCAACTTGGGGCGGGTGTCGTGCGGCTCGATGATGGCGTCCACCCAGCCGCGCTCGGCGGCGATATATGGATTGGCGAAGCGCTCGCGGAATTCGTCCACTTTCTCACGGCGCAATTTCTCAGGGTCTTCGGCCTTTTGCAGTTCGCGCCGATTGACGATGTTCACCGCGCCTTCCGGTCCCATCACGGCGATCTCGGCTGTGGGATAGGCCAGGTTTACGTCCGTGCGGAGGTGTTTGGATGCCATCACGCAATACGCGCCGCCGTAGGCTTTGCGGGTGATGACGGTGATCTTCGGCACAGTGGCTTCGGCGTATGCGAAAAGCAGTTTCGCGCCATGGCGGATAATGCCGCCATATTCCTGCTGCGTGCCGGGCAGGAACCCCGGCACATCCTCGAAGGTGATGAGCGGAATATTGAAGGCGTCGCAGAAGCGCACGAAGCGCGCGCCCTTTACGGAGGCGTTGATATCGAGGCAGCCGGCCAGGACGGCGGGCTGGTTGGCCACCATGCCCACCGATTGCCCGGCGAGGCGCGCGAATCCCACCACCAGGTTCTTGGCAAAGTGCTCGTGGACCTCCACAAAGTAAGCGTCGTCAACGACCCGTATCAGGATTTCTTTGATGTCGTAAGGCTTGTCGGGCTCAACGGGCACCAGCGTGTCGAGTTGTTCGTCACGCCGGTCGGCGGGATCCTGGCAATCGACGCGGGGCGGGTCCTCCTGGTTGTTCTGGGGCATGAAGCCGAGCAATTCGCGGACCAGCGCCAGGCAGTCGGCGTCGTCGCGCGCGATGAAGTGGGCAACGCCGCTGATGGCGTTGTGGGTCATGGGGCCGCCCAGATCTTCCTTGCTCACCTCTTCGTGCATGACGGTCTTGATGACGTCCGGCCCAGTCACAAACATGTAGCTGGAATTCCGGACCATCACGTTGAAGTCGGTAATGGCCGGCGAATAGACCGCTCCACCCGCGCACGGTCCCATGATGGCGGAGATTTGGGGGATGACGCCGGAGGCCAGCGTGTTGCGCAGGAAAATATCGGCGTAGCCCGCCAGCGACGCCACGCCCTCCTGGATGCGGGCGCCTCCCGAGTCGTTCAAGCCAATCACCGGCGCGCCGACTTTCATGGCCAGGTCCATCACCTTGCAGATCTTGGCGGCGTTGGCCTCACTCAGTGAGCCCCCAAACACGGTGAAGTCCTGGGCAAAAGCGTAGGCAAGGCGGCCGTTGATTTTCCCGTAGCCGGTCACCACGCCATCGCCGGGAATGCGCTGCTGGGCCATGCCAAAGTCCTGGCAACGGTGCTCAACAAGCTTGTCAATTTCCTCGAAACATCCTTCGTCAAAAAGCAGGAGGAGCCGCTCATGCGCCGAGAGTTTGCCCTCCGCGTGTTCGCGGGCGCGTCGCTCCTCACCACCTCCCGCCTCCGCCGCAGTGTGGCGCCGGCGAAGTTCTTCGAGTTGTTGCTCCCGGGTCATCCTGAACCTGAAAGGCACTATAGTCGAGAACGGTAATGGCAGGCAAGGGCCGGACGAATTCTGCCGGCTGGAAATGGCCGGTGTGTCGCTTTCGTCAAGCAAGCGTGGCGTGGAGTTGCCCGCCAAGTCGGCGCTACACTGGCTCACCGCGCCGTCCAACCGCCGTCAATCAGCAGGGTGTGGCCGGTGATGAGTGATGCCGCGGACGATGCCAGAAAGACCACGGCTCCCGCGACCTCCCGCGGCTCGCCAATGCGATGCAAGGCCGCAATTCGTTCCACGGTGTCAGCGCGGAAGGCCGGGCTCGAAAGCGCTTCCTCGGTGCCTGGTGTAAAGATAAACGTGGGCGCCACGGCGTTCACCCGGATGTTGTATTTGCCCCATTCGACGGCGAGGCATTTCGTGAGGTGGGCAATAGCTGCCTTGTTCAGGCAATAGACCGATTCCGTGGGCAAGGCCGCGAATCCTGCCTGCGAACTCATATTGATAATGCAACCACGCATTTGGCGCCGCATGACGCGCTCAGCAGCCTGGCAGGCAAAGAAAGTGGACTTGGCGTTCAAGGCGATGGTCCGGTCAAATTCGTCCTCGGTTACATCCTCGGCAAGATTGTTCCATCCTCCGCCGGCATTGTTGACCAGAATATCAAGCCGCCCGAAGCGCCCGACTACGGAGTCGATGGCGCTGGCGATTTGATCCAGGCGGGTCACGTCCATTTGCAGCAGCAAAACCTGGCGGCCCAGGGCAACAATTTCGGAGGCGAGTTCTCCGCCGGTTGACACGTCGCGCAGCCCCAGGGCCACGTCGGCTCCTGCCTGCGCCATTTCCAGCGAAATCGCACGTCCCAAACCACGCGCGGCGCCCGTCACCAGGGCCACTTGGCCGGTCAAATCAAATTGCGAAAGGGTTTTCATCACACCTCCGTTGGGGGCCAAAGCACTCTGTGGAAGTCATGGTAGGGCGGGGCAGGGTGAAGTGTCAAGCGCGGGAGGCGTTCATGGGCGCGTGGGAAGGACACGCAAGACCGCGCTACACCTGCCATTGTCACACTGGGGACGGAAGGCAGGGGTATGTGCTGAGGCCGACGGGGGCAGATTACGGGGGCCGCAAACGCATTGGCGCTTGCGGCCCCGTGCGGAAGTCTCCCGGAAGGTTTTTCCACACCGGGAATCGATCAAACCAAAAAGCTCAACGCCCCTGCCATCGACGACGAGGCAGAACCTGAGCCCAAGCCCAGTTGCGAGAGGTCCTGGGTAAGCGTCGAGTAGGCCGTCTGTGCGGCGGACAAATTCCCGGAGGTCAGGGCCGAGCCCAAACTGCTGAACAGTTGCGACAACGGACTTTCCGTGGAGGAGGTGCTGGATGGCGAACTACTCCCCCCATGGTGGTGATGATGGTGGTGACCTTGGCCGGTTTGCTGGACATCCTGTTGAAGTGATGTGTAGGCTTGCTGCGCGGCCGATACGTTTCCGGATTGCAACGCCGATCCCAAAGCGCTGAATGCCTGGGCCAGAGCGCTGTTGTTTTGCACGGAGCCCGAAACGTTCTGACTTAGTGCGCTGAAATCGGATTGGGCCTGGGTGAGGTTCCCCGCCTGAAGATCCTGTCCCAGTTGTTGAAACTCACTTTGAATCGTCTGAGCCCTAGCCTGCCAGGTTTGCACACTTTGACTCAGAGGACTGCTTGACGAAATGCCAGATACAGACATGATCCACCTCGAATTGATTCCTGCTTTCGCATTTCTCTGACTGCAATCGGCATTCCGTCCGTGCCTTTTCGGAATCTACGTGCAACTACTTGGGAGTGAGAAGGTTGGCGAGCAAACTTCCTGAACAAGGGAATGGGCGCGCAGACGAATGGGCAATAACGTTCCAAGGCGTCGCGGGAAAACAGGAAAGTTTTGCCGCCCTGGGGGGAGCACTAATTATGAAGCGTTCTTCGCAGAGGGGTCGGCGGGATCCTTCCCGCGTTCGGGTAAAGTGGCCCGGTTGGGTTCCAAGTCGGGAATGCCACACCAGCCTTCACAGGCAAGGATGGAATTGGTCGGCTGTTTCGGGTCGTACTTCACGCTCGTGGTCTGTCCGGGAAGAAACGGCGCGGCGGCGGCAATTTCCGGCAGCGCGCTCACATCCTGCGCCGCCTCGTAGGTGACCCCCGCCACCTCGTAATCATAAAGGAGAATGGGCCCGGGGGGGCCCTCCGCCACGGGCTCCGCCAGTTCCACGATTCTCCCGGGAATAATGCGCCCGCAAGTGTTCACTCCCAATCGGCGCAGGCGTTCGAGCTCGTCAGGGCTTTTGCGTCGCCAGCGGCGCACGGTTCTCCACGCCCACACTCCCACGAGTGCTACCGCGGCCGTCGCCGTAACTACAATTCCCAAGTCTTTCGAAAACGTCATGGTTCTTGGACGCCCAGAGTTCTTCTTGGTGGCTGACAGGCTGAAAGGCTTCAGACTCCTAACCTTCATCTTTCATACTTCACCCTTCATCCTTTTATTTCGTTTCCACTTCTTCTTTCTTCGAAGCCTTGCTTTCGTTGCCGGAAAGGTCGACGGCGGTTACGTAGTAGGTGAGAGTTTTTCCCGGCGCGGCGGTGGTATCGCGGAAGATAGGCGTACGCAATAGTTGTTTATTGACCCGCTGGGGGCTTTGATTTTCCAGGCGATAAACGTTGTACCCCGCCAAATCGGCTTCCGTGTTAGCCGTCCACACCAGTTCCACCGCGCCCGCCGAGTAAATGCTCTGCAATCCCTGGGGTGGGGCCGGGGGGAAGACGTCGCGCGGCATCACCTTCACTGCAGGGGAGGCATCGCTCAGAGCCCAATGGCCGGGCTGACCAAAAGCCACGCGCACCTGGTAGTAGTAGGCGTGGCCAAACTCAAACTGGCTATCCCGGTAGGGAGAGGTGGCGGTTTCTCCCCGCAGGTCGAACGTGCCGGCCTGGCCCGTCGAACTGCGATAAATGCGGTATCCGGCGAGGTCATGGAGAGGCTCACCGCTAAGCGTGCGGGCAGGGGGGAGAAATTGGACTTCCACGGCTTTCTCCGTGACGACGCATTGGACGCTCCCCACCGCTTCCGAGACATCGAAGATGGGCACGTCGACAAAGTTGGAAGGATCGCTTTCCAGCGCCCGGTGCCGGAATCCCCGCGTCAGTGTGCGCACCCCCACCACCAGGGTCTGCCCGCGCCAGTCGTGAAATTCCCGCTCGGTCAGATGGGCGGAGTAGGAAACATTATTGGCCTTGGCGTACGGCAGCCACTCCTCGCGGATGAGGTGGGTCCAGACGTCCGGCTCCGGCAGCTTGGAGAGGCCTACGCCCTGGGGAGCGATGGCGCGGAGAATCTCCAACTCCAACGGCTTCGTCAAACGCTCGCCGTCCGTCGTCTGCTGGGGCAGGGTAAAGTGCAGTTCCAGGCTTTGACCGATTTGCACGGCGGAGAAGTTGGTGATTTTCGCCGGCCGCTCCAGGCGGGGAGGATGGGGAGTTCCCTGCACGCCGCAGGCGAAGAGCCATCCCGCCGCGGAAGCCAATACCAACGCCTGCAGAATTCGTTTTGGCAGGCGGGTGGGGTGAAAGGAGAGGTTTTTAGGGCTTGCTCGCCGCGCTCGTGGATAAGGTTTCACAGGATGTATCGGCTGAGGTCTTGATTTTTGACGATGTCCGTCAATTGTTTCTGCACGTAGGCGGCATCAATGCGCACGATTTTCTTCTTCAGGTCCGGGCCCTCGAAGGAGATTTCATCGAGCAATTTTTCCATAATGGTGTGCAGCCGCCGCGCTCCGATGTTCTCCGTCGCTTCGTTCACCGCCGCGGCAAACTTGGCGATTTCCTGGAGCGCTTCGTCGCTGAAGCTCAGCTTGATGCCTTCCGTTTCGAGCAGGGCGATGTATTGCTTCACCAGCGCGCTCTTGGGCTCCTTGAGGATGCGGATGAAATCTTCCGTAGTGAGCGAGTGCAACTCCACGCGGATGGGAAAGCGGCCCTGTAACTCCGGAATCAGGTCGGAAGGCTTGGAGACGTGGAACGCCCCCGCGGCGATGAACAGGACGTGGTCCGTGCGCACCATGCCATAGCGCGTGTTGACGGTGGTCCCCTCGACGATGGGCAGGATGTCGCGCTGCACGCCCTCGCGGCTCACGTCCGGCCCGCCCCCGCCGCGCTCCCGGCCGGCGATCTTGTCGATTTCGTCCAGAAAGATAATCCCCGACTGCTCGGCGCGCTCCACCGCCGTGCGCGTGACCTGGTCCATGTCAATCAGCCGGTTTTCCTCTTCCTGGATCAGGTATTCCATGGCCTCGGTTACGTGCATGCGCCGCTTTTTGGTGCGCTGCCCGAAGAGCCCGGGAATCATATCTTTGATATTGATATCCATCTCTTCCACGCCCTGGGCGGAAATGATCTCGAACGCGGGCGTGCTGCGGTCGCGTGTCTCCACCTCCACTTCCCGGTCATCCAGCTTGCCTTCGCGGAGCTGGGCGCGGAGTTTTTCGCGCGTGCGCTGAAACTGCTCGTGCGTGGCGGCGCGGCCATCGTCGCTATCCGCCGGGGTTTTTTCCTGTTTCCGCATCAGGGAGGGGGGAGGCAGGAGCAGGTCGAGCAGGCGTTCCTCGGCATTCTGTTCGGCTTTCTCCGCCACCTCGTCCACTTTTTCTTCGCGCACCATGTCAATGGACACTTCCACCAGGTCGCGGACCATCGATTCCACGTCGCGCCCAACGTACCCGACTTCAGTGAAGCGCGAAGCTTCCACCTTGAGGAAAGGGGAATTGGTGAGGCGCGCCAGGCGGCGGGCGATTTCCGTTTTCCCCACGCCGGTCGGCCCGATCATGATGATGTTCTTGGGAAGGATGTCTTCCGCCAATTCCGGCGCCAGCTTTTGCCGGCGCATGCGATTGCGCAGCGCTACTGCCACGGAGCGCTTGGCGTTGGCCTGGCCCACCACGTACTTGTCCAACTCCGTCACGATCTGCCGCGGGGTCAAGTCGTCGAGCGACGTGGCATTCTCGATATTTTCGGGTAAGTAGAAAACCATCGTTTGAAAACCCGTCAAAAGTCGAAAGTTAAGAGTTCAAAGTTGAACAAAGCCTTTCTGCTTTGGAGTTTCAACTTTTAACTTTCGACCTCCAGCGGTCATTAGGCTCAATTTAGATTTCTTCGATCGTGATCTGATCGTTCGTAAAGATACAAATCTGCCCGGCAAGAAGCATGGCCTCCTGGACGATTTCTTTGGCGGGCAATTCCGTGTGTTTAGCGAGCGCGCGCGCGGCGGCCAGCGCAAAGGGCCCGCCCGAACCGATGGCCACAATCCCGTCGTCGGGCTCGATCACGTCCCCGGTGCCGCTTACCAGATAGGTGTTCTTCTCGTCCGCCACCAGGAGCAGCGCTTCCAGGTGCCGCAAGGCGCGGTCAGTGCGCCAATCTTTGGCCAGTTCCACCACCGCGCGGCTCAGGTTTCCGTGATATTCCTCCAGCTTCTGCTCGAAGCGGGCAAACAGGGAAAACGCATCCGCGGTGCTGCCGGCAAAGCCCGCGATGACTTTTTCATTAAACAGGCGCCGGATTTTGCGCGCCTTCTGTTTCACCACATTCTCGCCCATGGTGACCTGGCCATCGCCACCCATCGCCAATTTGCCGCCCCGGCGCACGCACAAAATCGTAGTGCTGCGAATTTTGGATGATTTCTTCATGCGGAATTCATTATAGCAGATGCGGGCAGAACTGTGGCCCGGGCTGGTAGTGGTATAGTTCAAAATCAGGTGGCGGGGCAGATTGACTGATTTCCGGTATGGCCGTCCATGTGGATTGTTGTATGCGACCATAGATTCACCCCAATTTCCTGCACCATTCGTATCGGATTGCCGAAAATGTCCGAAACTTAGACAAAAATGTCCGAATTTTTTCCGGGCATTGTGTCAGTGCTCCCTTTGTTTTCATATACATTCCTACTTCGAACGTACTTTTCTAACATCTTTTTTCTTCCGTGCCGGACCTTACCGAAGGCATTGATAGTGCCCCCCATTCGGCGCAAGCTGGAGTCCCCCAGGCTTTGCAGATGGGCGGATTGCTGATTCTCCTTCGAAGCCATCAGCGCGGCCAAATTTTCCGGACATCGAACTCTCTCGGCCTTATGCGCAAACTGCCAAGCAGCCATCTCAGGGGATGGGGCCTGACATCTGACACCTGACATCTCTATTAACTCCCTTTCTTTTCATCAACATCGTGGAGAGAAGGCTCTAACTAACTTGTTTTCATCAACATCGTGGAGAGGCGAAAAGCTGACATTTTTTCTATATTTGTTTTCATTAACTTACAGATTGTCGGCCTCACTTTTTAATCCCCCCTTTTTTTCCTGACCCTGGCCAACGAAAATTAGCTAACTGTCGTACTTCCAATAACATAGACTTTTGCGAGATTTTCGCTCATCATGGCTAATTCCTTTTTTTTCTAGTACATCGTGGAGAGCCGCGCCCATTTTCTCGCCTTGGATCCCATATTTAAGCCTAACTCTCCTTGTTTTAATGGTTTAGGGCTTTCAGACATTTTTACTCTAAACGGCTAACTCTCTTTTGTTTCTATTACATCGTGGAGAGCCGCGGTTTTTTCTGACGCTTCCCTCTGCCGTTCGTAGCGTTTAATCTTCAGCGAAAACCTTCAAGGGGCAGTGGATAGGTGCCAGGCGCCGAGTGTCAGGAAGAGCACAAAGTGTAAATTGTAAATGGTAAATTTTGAACCGTACTACCTTTTAGCCTTTACCCTTTACCATTTACCATTTGTCCTTTGGCGTTTCCACAGCACCCATCCTCCCAGCGCCTGACACCTGGCGCCTCGTATCGGCGCCTAGCCCCTGACAACTAGCCGTGGTGCGCCATTTGGCGCTGGCGCCAAACTCCGGGTAAGTGGTGAGCATTCGCCATGCCATAGGCCAGAGAAATTGCCATGGAGGCAGTAGGCGCCCCTAAAGCGGTCAAATTGCAGCACGCCATCCCGGGGGTTTTCACAAGGTGAAATTCTAGCCTCGGCAAATTTCCTTTGGGGCTCATGAGGTCCGATTTGCGGCCCGATTCGTCAACTCGGCAGATCGAAAACTCGGACAGTCCGATCTGATCGGGCCGGTAAGCGGGGGGCGTAGAGGGTGGATTGAACCAGCACCGCGCGGAATCGCTCATTTCCGCGCGCGTCGTACGGTTGGCTGGCGAACCGTGCGTGTTTCGTCGTAGGGGGAGTCGCCGCGGCGACCCGCCCCCTCGTTCGCATTCACCCTGCGGAACCTCGGGTAGGGCAACTTGTCTCCGGTTTCTGGAGTCCGATGGACTCCACCGGAGTCCTTAAATCGGACCCGGCGAAGTCGGGAGCCCGGCATCTCGTGATTACATTCACCCGTTCGGCTCCGACATTCCAATTTGGAATCTCAAAAGGTTAAACCGTGTGTGCGCGAGTGTGGCTAAGTGGTGGGGAGTTGAATGTCGTCCGGATGGACCGTCGTGAGTCCGGTAAAGCGCTTAAAATCCTGCGGGTTCAAGGTTAGCAGATGAGAAACGTTATT
>Ga0326727_10017033_pt1 | contig 15183 bp, 10 predicted proteins | sample MB2enrmetagenome_FD_207643 | JGI IMG/M metagenome (GOLD analysis project Ga0326727, IMG submission 207643) | Lab enriched peat soil microbial communities from McLean, Ithaca, NY, United States - MB29MY | ecosystem: Environmental > Terrestrial > Soil > Wetlands > Peat | place: USA: New York... | reverse complement strand
GCGCGCCCTGCTGCCCAGGGCCTATGTGGACGTCAATCGCGAGCCCTACGAACTTGACCCGGCGATGTTCACCGACCCCCTGCCCGCCTTCGTCAACCAGCAGTCCCCACGCGTCGGCGCCGGCCTCGGCACCATCGCCCGGGTCGTCGCGACCGGATCCGAGATCTACCGGGCCAAGCTGACCTTTGCCGAGGCCGAACGGCGCATCGAAGGCATCTACCGCCCCTATCATGCCGCCCTGGAGCGGCTGGTGGCATCGACGCGGGCAGAGTTCGGCTGCTGCCTGATCATCGACTGCCATTCCATGCCCTCCATCGGCGGCCCCAACGATACCGACGCCGGGTACGCCCGCGTCGATGCCGTGCTGGGCGACTGTTACGGCACCACCTGCGCCCCCGACGTGGTGGATGCGGTCGAGCGCCTGCTGGCCGGCTTTGACTATCGCGTCGTCCGCAATACCCCTTACGCCGGTGGATTTACCACCCGCCACTACGGCAACCCCGCCGAGGGCCGCCATACCTTGCAGATCGAAGTGAATCGCAGGCTTTACATGAACGAAACGACCCATCGGAAGCTTCCCGGCTTTGACCCCTTGAAGGAACACCTGACCCATTTGATCGCCATGTTGACCGCCCTTCCCGCGGATGGACTGCGGCCATGACCTCCTCTCCCCTGCCTGTGCTGGTGCGCGACGCTCTGGAAACCGACATGGCGCAGATCCAGGCGATCTATTCCTATTTCGTCACGCGCTTTGCCGCCACCTTCGAGGAAGTGCCCCCCACCGTCGAAGAGATGATTGCCCGCCGGGAAAAGACCCTGGCCCGGGGCCTGCCCTATCTTGTGGCGGAAGCCGACGGCGAAGTGGTCGGCTATACCTATGCCGGACCTTTCCGCACCCGCTCGGCCTATCGCTACACCATCGAGGATTCCATCTATGTCGCGCCCTCGGTGCCGCGTCGCGGCATCGGTACGGCGCTGCTGGGCACCCTGGTCCGTCGCTGCACCGACCTGGGCTATCGCCAGATGATCGGCATCATCGGAGATTCCGCCAACATGGCCTCGATCGGGGTCCATCGCAAACTGGGCTTCCGCCAGGAAGGCGTCCTGCGCGGCGTCGGCCTGAAGTTCGATCATTGGGTGGATGTGGTGATCATGCATCGCCCGCTGGGCGACGCCGATGTCGGGCTGCCCCGCCAGGACCAGCCCGGCCTGCCGCCGATTCCGTAAGGCGGACGTGGGTACGGACGGCCCTGCCCGTCCTTCGGCGAAGCCGAAATGCCCAGAATCCGCCGCTTCACGGCGGAGACAGGCGGGGACGCCTATCCTACTGATCTCCTGGGAATGCCAGCCCCCGTCCTTCCCGCGCCGCCGGTGCGGCACGGGAAGGACGGGTCCCGTGACTACAGGGCGCCGAAGTGGTAGGTCAGGCCCAGGATGACCAGATGGCTGGACGGATCGACCTTGGTCGAAACCTGATCGTAGCCCGAGAACAGGTTGACCGTCGTACTGGAAAAGTCGGCATAGCGGTATTCGGCACGCAGGGACAGGTTGTCGGAAATCCGCGCCTCGGCGCCACCCCCTAGGGTAAAGCCAACCGCCGTCTTGGTTTTGCTGGCCGTTTCCGGCTGGGCGCACCAGGAGGTCAGCCCACCCGACGGGCAGGACGCCTTGTATTCGTTGTCCTCGAAGGCGACACCGGCGGTCCCAAAGAGCAGCAGCGCAGGGTCGAGAACATAGCCGGCACGGGCGCGGATGCTGGCGTCCCAGTCGGCACGCGCACTGATGCCATCGGCCGGCGTCTGCAGGCCGTAAGCGGCGCCGGGAATGCCGGCGACGCTCTTCTTGCCGCCCAGATCGCCGGCAATATCGGCCTCGACACCCACGATCACATCGGGCGCCACCGCCAGCGAATAGCCGCCGTAACCGCCGATGCGACCTGCCGCCTTGGAAAGGTCGGACTTGGCGTAGGCCGAATCGACGCCGAACACGTTGTTCGGTCCCACCGACTGGGCCTTCCATTCATTGTTCTGGAAATTGCCGCCCAACTCGATGCCGGCATAGGGACCGGCCCAGGCGGCAGCGTTGTCGGCGGCCGTTGCCGCCCCCGTCACGGAAGCCGCGGCTCCGGCAACAAGAACAAAGGCAAGAACGGTACTGTTGTTAGCATAACCCATGGTTTGCTCCATCGAAGGTCGCAAGGCCGCCCGCCGGCGCCCCCGCTAACGGTAAGAACGGGAGGGAGGTGAAAACGCGGTTCATTCCAGGAAGGGTCCCAGCAGAAGGCCGCCGCCGATCTGGTTGGCATTGACGCCACGCGCCAGTTTGAGGCTCGACCCGGTTCCGAGGTTGCGCTCGAAGATGTCGCCATAGGTCCCGACCTGGGCGATCACGCGATCCTGCCAGCCCTTGTCCAGCCCCAAAGCCTTGCCATCCAGCGGCAAAGCCTTCACCCCGCCGTGATACCAATGGCGTTCCGGGCGCTCGGCGCTGAGCAGCGTATCCACGGTCCAGGCGACGATGGCGGACCATTGGGCATCGGCCGTACCGGTCGCCGCCATGATCGGAAAGGCGGTCAAGGCGTCCGGAAGAATCCGATTCTTGAGATTGTTGACGCCGCCGTCGTTCAACTGGGTCGCCAAAGTGGTGACTTCATTCGCCATGCCATGGCAGAACTGCACCTTGTAGGCATCGACCATTTCGCCGTCCTCGGTGAAAGGAATCGGCTGGAAGGTCTTGTCGGCCGCCTCGAAGAAGGCGTTTACGCTGTTCTCGACATTGGCCGGAGACGGAAAGCAGATCTTCTGCCCGGCCAGATCGGCGACATGCTGCTCGGCGGCGTCCTGGGGCACCATCACCATGTTGGTCTCGACGAAAACCGTCGGACCGGGCAGAACCCGACCAACCAGCTGGTGCGTGACGATTTCGCTGGCGGAAAGGAAGAACAGGTCGTCCGCACCGCTCTTGATCGCCTCGAACTGCTTCGGCGTCTCGTACTCCTGGAAGACCACCTTGTCGGCGGATCCCAGCACCGCAGCGGCCACCGCACGGCAGACGTCGACGTTGAGGCCCCGCCATTTGTCATCACCATCGGCACTGGCCAGACCGGGCCGTTCGATGCTGCCACAATGCACGACACCTTGCTTTTTCACCTTGTCGAGAACCGAACCGGCAAAAACCGGCGACGCCGTCAGGAGCGGAATCGCCAGAGCGCCGATCATCGTTGAAAGAACCGAAGACTTTCGCATTTTTCACCTTTGCCGACGCCGACCCAAAGGACGGCCGGCGGCAGCCGAAAACAGGTGGTGCGGACCGGAACCTGCCGGCCCGGCCGCACCACCCAGTGCCTAGTTGGACGCGGGAACCGTTCCCGGCAACGGATTGAAGCCGCTGGGGATCGGATTGGCGATGCCCTGCGCACGATCGGTCGTGGTGATGCCAAGGGCGCTGCAGCCGGCACCGTTGTAATGCGGCAACGAGGTCACGGTGCTGGCCGGGATGATCGCCAGCGATGCCGGCAGCGGAGCCGAAAGCCCCAGGAGACGCTTGGGATCGAAGCCCGACAGCAGGCTCTGGCTGATGGCCGAGTTCAAGTCACGCGGCCCCAGGTACTGCTGCTGGAAGCCAGCGGGAGCGTACTGGTTGAAAGTCGCCGAGTTTCCGTTGGCCAGGGCCTGGGCCTCATCGGGCAGGCTGGCAAGTGCCGGCAGACCGAAGATGGCGTTGATGGTCTGGATCACGGCGTTGTGGTCGCCCTCCACATGGGACACCGCATGGGTGCGGGAGTAGGGCGAAATCAGCATCAGAGGCACGCGCACGCCGCGCGACAATGGCAGGCCATCCGGACCGTAGGACAGGATGCGCGGCGGCACATGGTCGTAGAAGCCGTCCGACTCGTCGTAGGTGACGATGATGGCGCTTTGGGCCCACAAAGTCGGATTGGACGCCACGGCGTTGATCACGCTGGCGGCCATCGCCTCGCTGAGCTGCCGGTCGGAATAGCTGGGATGATCGTCATCACCGGCCTTGGCAGACTGCACCGTCGCCACGGACGACGCCGGCAGCACCGCATTGGCAACCACCGGCGGGACCAGCTTGTTCTGGTTCTGGTAGCCGCCGCGGATGTAGAACACGCCGCCGTTGGGCAGGGCATTGTTGGCGACATCGGTGAAGAAGTCGGTCTCGCCCTTCAGGTTGGCGGCCAGCGCCGGGGTGTTGGCGACGTAGCCGAAATACTGGGCGCCGTTGTGGTGGCTGACATAGGCGGCATGGGACGCCGTGCCGTTGGTGTCGCTGGATTCCAGATCATAGCCATCCTGGTACCAGCGCCAGTTGACCGGAGTATAGTTCTTGCCCTGGATGTAGGGGATGTCCTGCTGGATGTCGACCAGATCGACCGAAGGATTGCGATTGCCCGCCAGCACCGAGGTGATGTTGCGCCCCTGGAAGGTCAGCGGCAGGCTGGCGAAGGTGAAGACTTCGGAAATGTTGCTGTTGGAGCAGCCGTCCGGCACGCAGGTGGTCACGCGTCCATTCACCGTGGGATCCAACGGCGAGCCGTAGAACGGCTGCGAATCACCCCAGAAAGGCGGGCCGATCAGAACTCCGGTATTGGTTCCGTTGGTGGCGGTGGTCCCGGTCGTCCCGTAGGACGCGATCACTTTTCCGACGCTGCTGGCATGCTTCACCCACTGGGTCTCGCCCGACTGGCCGGCGATCATGGCGACGGCATTGGGGGTCGAGGGCGTATCCTCGGTGGCGAAGATGTTGTCGAACATCGTGAAATTGCTGGCCCACTGCCAGAAGAACGGAATCGTGTCACAGTCGATATGCGACATCACCAGGCGGGAATACTGGGTCGCCTTGGCAGCCGCGGCAGCCGAGGCGGTGGGCGTACGACCCCAATATTCGCGATAGGCAAACTTGTCCATCTGGGCAGTGCCGTTCTGCACGTCGATCTTGGTGGCCAGCCCAACGTGCGAATGGTCGACGCTGTCCACCGAAGAGGCGTTCTGCGACGGCCCGATCAGGAATGGCTGGATGGTGACCTGGTTGCCGTTGACGTCGGTATAGGTCTGGTTGAAGCCGGGGGTGTTGGCGGCCGAGCGGGGTCCGTTCTCATCGGCATAGAGCCCGCGGACACCGGGGAACGTCCCGAATTCGTTGTCGAACGAGTGATTCTCGTTAAAGATCACGAAGACGTACTTGACCTTTTGCTGGAGCAGCTTCGTCAGCTGCAGCGTCGAAAGGTTCGGATCCCCCGCCGGATCGTTGAAGTAGGGAGCCTGTGCCGCATTGACGTTGGGCTGTGCGGTCACGGCCGACGCGGCCAGGGCCGCAGGTGCAAGCACGGCCTGCACCAGGGCCGTCGCCGCCACCAGGGCGGAGCACGATCGCAACTTCCGTTTCATAGTATACCCCCGAGACAAATCGTAGAGTTAAAGATAGCGACTCTCGCCAGAGGTTATGTTTCCAGGCGTCCTTGATGTCGAGTGACAGCTATGTGACAGAATCGAAGAAGACCATCAAACATGGAGCAGTCAAAGATACTGATTTCAAAGGGATCACATGAAGGGAATTGTCATTATTCTTTCACAAATGAAACGGAAACCCCTGGACTCTCCGCCGCAGCCCCCCATGTTTCGCCATGGTAGGAATAATCGACTTTCAACCACAGCGATGAGCGATGCCTCGCCGGTGCGAAACAAGCGTCTTGACCTCTGTCAGAGCGAGGGGTATTCGGGAACCGCGGCAACAGACCGGCACCGGTCTTGGCCGCCATCCTGATCACCATGAGCCGATATGACATGAGCGCCCGACCCAGTCCCGCGTCCCAGGAGCCTCCCAGTCGTCGCACTGCGACAACTGGCGGACCCATGGGTGTCTTTCCGGTTCGTCCTCGCGTGTTGCCGGCGGCTGCCATCGTCTAGCCCCCGGTCGGCCACCGGGACGGGCGCGGGAAGATCCCCAAACCTTCTCGACCTCGGAGGCCACCTTGGCATACACCCAGCCCCCAAGCGAATTCCACGCCCCGCATATGGCGACAGACCGTCCCGGTTGTCCGTGCGCGAGACGGCGTCCCCCTCCCCCACCCTCGGCCCTTGGCGGATGGTTCCGCCATCGCGGCAGTCGTACCGCCGACAATCGCCCAGAAGTCACAAAACAGTCATAATAAATATGATGGCGTATTTTCACTATCGACAGGTTTGTGACTGGGCATCTATACAGGATTATCAGAACTTGGGGGATTTCCCGTGTCCGAAAAACAACATTCACCCTCTTTTATTTCGAGGAAGATCCTCCGCTATGGCGCCGCGGCCGGCGCTGTCCTGATCCTTGGCCTGATCGGACCGGCTCCCTGGGAACGTGCCGACGCATTGGCGGCCGAAACGGCTGTCCTGGTCCGCAATGGCGACACCGTCCAGATCCCCGAGGGATCCCCGCTGCGCGACCGGATCGAGGTGGCCGTGGTCGCGGTGCAAAGCGTCCAGTCCCGGCTTGAACTTCCCGGTATCGTCGAAGCGGACCCGACCCGGACCGCCGCCGTCCTGGCGCCCCTGAGCGGTCGACTGATCGCCTTGAAGGTCTCGCTGGGCGACCGCGTCACCGCCGGCCAGGTCGTGGCGCTGATGGACAGCCCCGATCTGGCCCAGGCCTACGACGACGACGACAAGGCGGCCGATGCGCTGGCCCTGGCCGACAAGCACCTGCGCCGCCAGGAAGAGCAGTTCAAGCTGGGAACCGTGTCCGCCCAGGACCTGGACCAGGCCCGCAGCGACCGGGCGCAGGCCCTGGCCGAAAACACCCGCACCCGGTCCCGCCTGAGGGTCATCGGCGCCCTTCCCGGCCAGGCCGGCGGCCCGCGCCTGTTGGCCATACGCGCACCGGTGGCCGGCAGCATCACCGGCATCACCGTCGCCCCCGGCAATATGATCAACGACCCCACCCAGCCGATGATGACCATCGCCGACCTCAGCAGCGTCTGGGTCACCGCCCTGGTGGCGGAAAAGGACGTTGCCGTGGTGACCCGCGATCTGGCGGCGAAGATCACCCTGGAGGCCTACCCGGGCAAGGTCTGGGACGGCAAGGTCGGCACGATCAGCGACGTCCTGGAACCGGACACCCGGCGCAACAAGGTGCGTATCACCTTGCCCAATCCCGACCGCACCCTGAAACCCAACATGTTCGCCACCGTCTCCCTGGCCGGCCGAACACAGTCCCAGGTGGTTCTACCGACCTCGGCCCTGCTGATGAACAACGACCGTACCAGCGTCTTCGTCGAGACGGCCCCCTGGACCTTCCGACGGAAGACCGTCGATACCGCCCTCGAGGAGGATACGTCGGTGGCAATCCGGTCGGGATTGAGCGGTGGAGAACGCGTCGTCGTCAAGGGCGGGATACTTCTGAATGATTGACCAATTCGTCGAATTCTGCCTGCACCGGCGCGTCTCGGTCATCGTCCTGGCGCTGCTGCTCACCGCCTTTGGCGTCTATGCGTGGGAGACCCTGACGGTCGAGGCCTACCCTGACCTGGGCGACGTCTCGGCCCAGGTCACCACCCAGATGCCGGGTCTCGCCGCCGAAGAGGTCGAGCAGTTGATCACCGTTCCCTTGGAGCGCCAGATCAACGGCACGCCGGGCCTTTTGCTGATGCGTTCGTCCTCCACCTTCGGCCTGTCCCTGATCACCGTGCTGTTCCGCGATGGTTACGAGGACTATTGGTCCCGCCAACGGTTGAACGAACGCATCGCCCAGGCGACCCTGCCGGCCGGGGCAACCCCATCGCTGGATCCGGTGGCCGGACCGGCCGGCGAGATTTTCCGCTACACACTGGAATCGGACAGCAAGAACCTGCAGGAACTGTCGGAAATCCAACGCTGGACGGTCATGCCGGCCCTGAAATCGGTGCCCGGTGTCGTCGACGTCAGCAACTTTGGCGGTTTCACCACCGAATACCAACTGGATCTGGATCCCAAGCAGCTGCTGCGCTATGGCCTGGGAATCGGCGATGTCATCACGGCCATCAACGCCAACAACGCCAATGCCGGCGGCGGCCGGGTCGCGCGCGGCGACCAAAGCTACGTCATCCGCGGCGTCGGCCTGATCAAGAGCCTGGCCGACATCGGCTCGATCGTCGTCACCCAGTCCAACGGGACGCCCATCCTGGTGCGCGACCTGGGCAAGACCACGCTCAGCCACCAGGAACGGGAAGGAATACTGGGCAAGGACAACAATCCGGATACCCTCGAAGGCATCGTCCTGATGCTGAAGTATCAGAACCCCTCGCAGACGCTGAAAGGGGTGCACGCCAAGGTTGCCGAGCTGTCCAAGCTGCTGGCCAAAGACGGCGTCAGGATCGCTCCCTATATCGATCGCGACGACCTGGTGAAATCCACCATCAACAAGGTCGGCCATACGGTGGCCGAAGGCATCGGTCTGGTTTTTCTGGTGTTGATTCTGTTCCTGGGCAGCGCGCGCTCGGCGATGGTGGTCGCCGTCGTCATCCCCTTGGCCCTGGTGGCAGTGTTTTCACTGCTTAATCTGACCAAGGTGTCAGCCAATCTGTTGTCTTTGGGAGCCATCGACTTCGGCATCCTGGTCGACGGGGCCATCGTGGTGATGGAATCCATCCTGCGCCGACGCGAGGCCCTGCCCGACGACGAGTTGAGCGAAAGCGAGGTGAAAGCCGCCACGGTCCAGGTCACGCGGCCAATCTTCTTCGCCAGCTTGATCATCATCACCGCCTATCTGCCACTGTTTTCCTTTGAGCGGGCCGAGGCGAAACTGTTCACCCCGATGGCCTACACCATGGGATATGCCCTGTTCGGTGCGCTGCTGTCGGCGTTGGCTCTGGTGCCGGCATTGGCCTATTTCGCCTTTCGCAATCCGGGGAAGACCTATCACAACAGGTGGCTGGAACGCCTGACCGCCGGCTACGAGCGCGTGCTTGACCTCTGCATGGAGCAGCCCCGGATCATCTATGGCGTCACCATCCTGGCTCTGGCCGCCGTGATCGGTCTGGGGGCGACCGTCGGCCGCGAGTTCCTGCCTGATCTCGACGAGGGCGCGCTCTGGCTCCAGGTGCAGATGCCGACCGGCCTGGCCTTGAACAAGGCCAGCGATATGGCCTCGGAGTTGCGCCGCGCCATTCTCAAGAACCCGGAAGTGTCCTATGTGGTTACCCAGACGGGCCGCAACGATGACGGCACGGATCCCTGGACCATGTCGCACATCGAAGTGCCGGTGGGCTTGAAGCCCTATGACACCTGGCCCGCCGGCGAATCCAAGAAGGAATTCGTCAACCGCCTGGCCGATCAGTTGGCCCACGACTTTCCCACCTTCGACATCGGCATCAGCCAGCCCATCATCGACGGCGTCAACGACCTGATCGGCGGTGCCCACAGCCCCCTGGTGGTGAAGGTATTCGGCGACGACCTCGACGAACTGCGGGCCATTTCCGGACGGATCGTCGACGTCCTGAACACCGTCCAGGGAACCGCCAGCGCTTCCGTGTTCCAGGAGCCACCGATTCCCCAGATCGAGATCAAGATCAACTATGAGAAGGCGGCGCGTTATGGCGTCAACATGACCGACCTGCAAAGCGTCATCCAGACCGGAGTCGGACAAGCGCCGGTGTCCAACGTCTATGTGGACGAGCGGGTCTACCCCCTGACCGTCCGCTTTGCGGAAAGCAGCCGCAACCGGCCCGACGCCCTGAAGGATCTCCCGATCAAAACTGCCGGCGGCGCCCAGATCCCCCTGTCGCAGGTGGCCGATATCCGCATCCGCTCGGGCGAGAGCGTGGTGACCCGTGAGATGGGGCAACACAATCTGACCATCCGCATCGACAACCGCGACCGCGACCTGACCTCCTATCTGGAGGAGGCTCAAGCCAGGATCGCGAACGAGGTCCATTGGAACAAGGACCGAATTCGCTTGGAATGGGGCGGCCAGTTCGAGAACCAGCGGCGGGCCGAGGCGCGGCTGATGGTCATCATGGCCCTGGTGCTGGGACTGATGCTGCTGTTCCTGACCGTTGGCCTGCATTCGGTCCGCCAGGCCGCCCTGGTCCTGGGCGTGGTGCCCCTGGCTATGCTGGGCGGCCTGATCTCGCTGCATGTCACCGGCCAGAATCTGAACGTGGCCAGCGGCGTCGGCTTCATCGCCCTGTTCGGGGTGGCGGTACAGAACGGCATCATCATGGTGTCCAACCTGAACCGCATGCGCAAGGCCGGCTACGACCTGCACGAAGCCATCCGCAAGGGCGCCACCGAGCGGTTACGCCCGGTATTGATGACGGCAACGGTGGCGACGCTGGGCATGCTGCCGGCGGCGATCCATACCGGCGTCGGCAGCGACGTACAGCGCGGCATCGCCACCGTGGTGGTCGGCGGCCTGGCCATTTCGACGCTGCTCACCTTGTTCGTCCTGCCGTCGTTCTACCATGTCATCGAACATTGGGCCGAGCGCAAGCATGGCCCCATGCATCTGGGGGCGGAATGACCATGGCAACTTTCCTTCGGGCGACGGGATGCGCCCTGCTGGCCTCGGGCCTGGCGGCGTGCACCGTCGGCCCCGACTTCGAACGCCCGGCGGCTCCGGCGGCCAAGGGCTACACCGCCGAACCTTTGTCCCAGACGGCGCCGATCCCCGATCCTGCCGGTCAGCGGCCGGCCGACGTCCAACGCTTTGTCGCCGGCATGGACATCCCGTCCCAATGGTGGACCCTGTTCCAGTCGCCGGCACTGAACCATCTGGTCGAGGAGGCCCTGGCCGCCAACCCGACCGTGGAGAGCGCCAAGGCGGCCTTGAAGCAATCGAAGGAATCCTATTCCGCTCAATGGGCGGCTCTGTTGCCCACCATCGCCGGCGAGCTGTCCGGCGTCAGGAACAAGAATCCCAGCGGCGCCATCTCCTCGCCCACCAGCAACAACGATCCCTACTACAGCCTCTATACCACCCAGTTGAGCCTGACCTACGCCCCCGACGTGTTCGGCGGCACCCGGCGCGCGGTGGAATCGACGTTGGCTCAGGCCGAAACCAGCCGCTACCAGTTGGAGGCGGTCTATCTGACACTGGCCAGCAATGTGGTGGTGACCGCCATCACCGAAGCTTCGCTGGCCCAACAGATCGACACCACGCGGCGCCTGGTCGCCCTGCAGCACGACTTGACCGTCAAGGTTGACGCTCAGCGCCAGCTGGGAACAGCCAGCCAGTTGGATCTTCTCACCCAGCAAGCGGCCGAGGCGGCCATCGCGCAAACCCTGCCACCGTTGGAAAAGCAGCTGGCCCAGGCCAAGGACTCGATGGCGACGCTGCTCGGTCGCCTGCCGGCCGATGCGCCACAGGCGGTCGTCCGTCTGGACGAGATGACCTTGCCGGACAGCCTGCCGCTCAGCCTGCCCTCCCAATTGGTCGAACAGCGGCCGGACATCCGCCAGGCCGAAGAGACCCTGCACGCGGCCACCGCCCAGGTGGGCGTGGCCATTGCCGGAATGCTGCCGCAGGTCTCGCTGACCGCCAATCTCGGCTCCGAGGGACTGAAGAGCGACCAGCTGTTCAAGTCGACGTTCGGGTTGTGGGGACTCGGTACCAACGTCACCCAGACCATTTTCGACGGCGGCGCGCTGCTGCATAAGCGCCGTGCCGCCGACGCCGCCCTGGAACAGGCGGCGGCGCAGTACCGCTCGACCGTCATCCTGGCCTTCCAGAACGTTGCCGACAGCCTGCGCGCCCTGCAATGGGATGCGGAAAGCCAGAAGGCAGCCCAGGCGTCCGCTGCGGCGGCGCGGACCGCCTATGACCTGGCCCGCCGTCAGCGAGATCTAGGCACGATTTCCGAGGTGACGCTGCTGAACGCCGAGCAGACCTATCAACAGGCGGAATTAGCCTTGGTGCAGAGCCGGGCCAATCGCTACTCTGATTCCGCCGGCCTGCTCCAGGCCCTGGGCGGTGGCTGGTGGAATCGTCCTCAGGAGGCAGAAGATGCACGGTCTGGTTCTTCGACACGATAAAGACGGCGTCGCCACCCTGGTTCTGAACCGGCCGGACAAACTGAATGCCCTGTCCACCGAAATGTTCGAGGACCTGGAGGTCCATGTGGACTCCCTGGCGCGTGAGACCAAGACCATCGGCCTGGTCGTCCTGCGCGGTGCCGGCGATACCTTTTCCGCCGGCTACGACCTCAACGAGATCGCCGATCTGGTCAAGGCCCACGCCAAGCCGCACAACCAGTCCGAGGTCATCGAGAAGGTGGCCAATCTGCCGCAGCCGGTCATTTCGGCGGTGCAGGGCCATTGCACCACCGGCGCGTTGGAACTGGCGCTGGCCGCGGACCTGATCGTGGCCGGCGAGTCGGCCTGCTTCGCCGACGCCGGGGCCAAGTGGGGACTGACGCCCATCTGGGGGTTGAGCCTGCGCCTGCCCCAGCGGGTCGGAACCGCCAAGGCGCGCGAAATGATGTTCACCTGCCGGACCATCGCCGGTCGGGAAGCCCGAGACATCCATCTGGCCAATTTCTGCTATCCCGACGATCGCTTCGACGAAGAACTGGCGGCCCTGGCCGCCCAGATCGTCGCCAATTCCTGGTATGCCAACCGGGTCAACAAGCGCGTCCTGATGGAAACCGACGGCCTTCCCATCGACGAGGCGATGGATCTTGAGATGTTCAAGAATGAAGGTCTGGCTCCCGATGCCGAACGCCGGGTGGCGGCTTTCTTCCAGGCCCATCGGCGCCAGCCCTGATCGCCCAGGACGCCACTTTTCCCGTTGGTTCAAGGGCGATGCCATTCCATTGACGCGTGGCCGCGCTTCAATTGAATGGCATCGCCCGGGGCACGCCCACAACTTCAACGGGAAAGACATGCGCCGCCGAAAAGGCGCCATTTCTGTGGCAAAATACCCGAGCTTGTTGGTTTTTTTTCGCGCTCTTTCCGCAGACGAAAACAACGGCCTCGCGCACCGGGCAAGAGCGCACAGCCCGACCGCATGTCGCACTATCAAATTGAATTTAAATGAATTTGTTCCGTTAAGGGGCGGTGGGGCGGAGCCGTCGGGTAAACCGGCATGTCGCCGACAAACAAGCCCGTCGCCCTGGCAGGACAACGACGCCGGCCGATAGATACTTGATCCGGAAAAGAAAAGGGGCTCTGGTTGCCCAGAGCCCAAGTTTAGGGAGGAAACGTCCAAGAAAGACAGCAAGGGAACTATCGAAACAGCTCGCTTGCTGCAGGACAAAAATTACGGCGATTCGACCTACCGCGCAAGCGAAAAATGCTCAAAGTTAGTAAAATTCCTACATAGCCTAGGCTTTCCGCGCTTTTCCGGGTTGCAACCCAGCCATGCGGTCGTAAGTAATCAAGTCTTCACGAACTTGGCACGCCATTCGCAAGGGATTTGCCCGACCGTCTCCAAAGGGAAGTCCCATGCGTCTGACACGGATCCTTGTCCACCTGCTTCTTGGCCCTGCCGCGCTGTTGTTGTCGGCGGCGGCCAATTGCGCCTGGGCGATCGATCCCTCGGCCGCCTGCGGTGTCGAGACGGCTCGGATGGAGCGGGCGATGAACATTCCCGACCGTCTGCTGTATGCCATCTCCCTGGTCGAGTCGGGCCGCTGGGACAGCGACAGCCGGGCAAGTTTTGCCTGGCCCTGGACGGTCATGGCAGAGGGCGAGGGGCGTTTCTTGCCCACCAAGGCTGCCGCCGTCGCCGAAGTGAGAAAGCTGCAAGCCGCCGGCATCCACAACATCGACGTCGGTTGCATGCAGGTTAATCTTCAGGCCCATCCCGACGCCTTCGCCAACCTGGACGAAGCCTTCGAGCCGGCGACCAACGTCGCCTATGCCGCCCGCTTCCTGGTTGGACTGCACGACAGCACTCAGAACTGGCAAACCGCGGGAGCCTATTATCATTCGCAGACGCCCAGCCTGGCAGCGTCCTACAAGGCCCGGCTGGTCTCGGTCTGGGACTCGTCGAAGCGGCGGCCGGATGAGCGCCTGCAACTGGCATCGGCCGACGCCGAGCGACTGGGGCGCCCGTCGGTCGGCCTGTCGCCGGAAATCGCCGGCTCGTTCGCCCCCGCCCACGCCCTGCCATCGTTCGTCGACAGCGCCACCGCGGGCAACCGTATCCCCGAGCGCAAGCAGGTCGCCGAAGCGCACAACGCCGCCGAGCGGGTCGAGGCCAAACGGATCGCCGACGCCTACCGCCAAGCCCGGCTGGAGGAATATCGCCTGCGCAAGACGCAATCTGCGCACGGTTGACCGGCACCGCGCCCGTCAAAGTAGTGACGGCAGGAACTACATACAATTCAATCGAATTTGACAGTATTTTTCACGCACGGTTCACAGAATAGACCGCAGTCTATTCGCAATTCCCCGGTATGCTTCCGCCAATCGCCCCTCCCGGAGACCATGGGACATGCCCTGCATCCTGCCAATGTCGAGAGCCTGGAAACCCCTGACCATCGCCCTGGTGGCGGTCACCCTGGGAACTCCATCGGCGTTCGCCAAAACCCATGGCGATGCCAATCAGGGCAACGGAGGCATCTACCAGCCGGCACCGTCCATCGACAAGCCGGTGTTGACCCTGGATACGTCCCAGCCGAAGGTGACGGACCGCCAGGGCGACATGCTGCGCGAATCATCTCCGGTCCCGACCCCTGCCGCCGTGAAGCCGGTGGTTCCGACCCGCAGCATCGAAAGCCTGCGTCTGCACGCCCTGTTCGAATGATGCGATGGGTGGGGCCGGTGGACAAAAGCAGATCCGTAGGGCCGGCGTCCCTGACGGCCGGAGCTGCAATGCTGCAGGGTCAAGCCAACTTGGGTGCGCCGAAATGCCGGCGGCGCGCCGGCGCCATCCGATCTTCACAGGTTCAGCCGTCCCAGTTCACCCGGTCAGGCGATCCAGCATGCGCTGCGTGATCAGCGTGATGCCCTTCTCGGTCCGATAGAACCGCTTGGCGTCAAGCAGGGCGTCCTCCCCCACCACCAGTTCGGGCGGGATGGAACAACCGGTGTCGACGATGGCGCGCCGGACATGGGAATGGCGCCCCAGGTCGACGTTGGGCAGGACCACCGAATCTTCCACCATGCAGAAGGAATTGACCCGGACGTCGGAAAACAGCAGCGACCGCCGCACCGAAGCCCCGGAGATGATGCACCCGCCCGAGACCAGCGAGTCCACGGC
>Ga0326727_10017032_pt1 | contig 15184 bp, 11 predicted proteins | sample MB2enrmetagenome_FD_207643 | JGI IMG/M metagenome (GOLD analysis project Ga0326727, IMG submission 207643) | Lab enriched peat soil microbial communities from McLean, Ithaca, NY, United States - MB29MY | ecosystem: Environmental > Terrestrial > Soil > Wetlands > Peat | place: USA: New York... | reverse complement strand
AGCAATGGCCGACACCTTAGTTGACAGACGCGACATGGATTTCGTGCTCTACGAGCAGCTCGATATCTCTGCATTGACCAGGCTGGAGAGATTCTCGCACCTTTCCAAAGACGAATTCGATATGGTTTTCGAACAGGCGCTCAAGTTCGCCCGGAACGACCTGGCCCCGACGAATGCAGACGGAGACCTCATCGGCGCACAGTGGAAGGATGGGAACGTCATCCTGCCAAAGTCCTTTCACGGCCCTCTTAAGCAGTATGCCGAGCAGGGGTGGGTTGCATCCATCGAGGAACCCGAGGTGGGTGGGCAGGGGCTGCCATTGACCCTCTTTACTGCAGCCTATGAGGCGTTCGTTGCCGGGAATATGGCTCTGAGCCAGTACATGACTCTCACCCACGGCACCGCCCTTCTCATCAAGCTCTTCGGAACAGAGGAACAGAAGCACCTCTATCTCGACAGGCTCCTCTCTTTCCAGTGGGGAGGCACCATGTGCCTGACCGAGCCGGGTGCCGGGAGCGACCTTGCCCGGATCGTAACCCGGGCGGAAAAGATCAATGAGAGGCACTACAAAATCTCCGGGCAGAAAATCTTCATCACCGCCGGCGACCACGACGGCAAGCCCAACATCATACATGCAGTGCTCGCCCGTGTAGATGGTGACCCCGCAGGCATCAAGGGCATATCCATCTTCATCGTGCCCAAACACCGCGTGAATCATGACGGTTCCCTGGATGATCCGAATGATGTCCAGTGCGTGGGCATCGAGCACAAAATGGGTATCAAAGGATCCGCTACCTGCTCTTTAAGTTTCGGTGCCAACGACGAGTGCATCGGGGAGCTTTTGGGTGAGCAGTGCCAGGGAATACCCATCATGTTCCACATGATGAATGAGGAGCGGCTCATCGTTGCTCTGCAGGCCCTCGGACTCGCCGGCACGGCGTACCTGAATGCAAGAGGATATGCGAAAGAGCGCATCCAGGGCTCCGACATCACGAGCAAAGGCAAGAATGCGCTGCCGGTGGCCATCATAGAGCATCCGGATATACGCAGGTCTCTTATGTGGATGAAATCCTATGTGGAGGGAATGCGCGCCCTGAACTATTACACCGCTTTCTGCATCGACCGGCGCAATGCCTCTGCCGATGAGACTGAGCGCAAGCAGCTGCACGGTCTCATCGAGCTCCTGACGCCGGTCTGCAAGTCATACACGAGCGACATGGGGTTTCAGGTCTGCAATGCGGCAATCCAGGTCTTAGGCGGGTACGGATATTGCCGGGACTATCCGGTGGAGCAGTTTACCCGCGACTGCCGCATCACTTCCATCTATGAGGGTGCCAACGGAATCCAGGCCATCGACCTGCTCGCCCGGAAGATCCCCATGTCCGGGGGTAGTGTTTTTAAGTCGCTGGTGTCCGAAATCGACCGGACCATAGATACGGCAGCTGCAGAGCCCACGCTCAAGGGCCTGGCCTCTTCGGTCATGCGGGCAAAGCTTCAGATGGTAAACGCCGCCACATACCTTGACACCCTCAAAAAAACGGGTAAAGCGCATGATGCTTTCATGAACGCCGCACCCATGCTGGAAATCGTGGGAGATACCCTGCTTGCATGGATGCACCTGTGGCAGGCGCAAATCGCACATACAAAGCTCGAAGAGCTCTTCGCATCCAAAGGTGCCTTGACCGTCGAGCAGCGGCGGGGGCTCATCGAAAGCCACCCGGAGGCTGCCTTCTACAGCGGCAAGCTCCACTCCGCCCGATTCTTCATCGCGCGGGTCCTGCCCGTCATGCAGGGCAAGGTCATCGCCCTGGGAGAGGAAGAGTTTTCGCTGTCGGATGTGGACTGGGCCTGCTTCGGATAGATAGGAAAAGAGCCAATAATTAAATAGGAGAGATGGCCATGAAGAAACTGTCAGCAATGCAGATCAAGGAACTTGATAAGTACTATGTCAGCCCGAACAACCTCGTTGATCTCTTTGAGCAGAGTGCGGCAAAGTGGGGAGAGAACAAGCTGTTCGGAACAAAAAATACGTCCGCGGATAAATATGAGTGGGTGACCTACCGGCAGGTGGCCCAGCGGGTGAACGACCTCCGTGGGGGCTTAAAAAAACTGGGACTTGAAAAGGGCGAAAAGGTGGGCGTGATCGTAAGCAACTCGGTGGAGTGGTTTGTCTGCGAGAACGCAACCCACGGTCTCGGGGCCGTCTTCGTGCCCATGTATGAGAAAGAGCTGCAGAAGACCTGGCAATATATCATCACGGATGCCGCCATCAAGTATCTCTTTGTCAGGGACACTAGGATATACGATATCGTGAAGGGTTTTCAGAAGACCATACCGACATTGAAGGATATCTTCATCATCTACGGTGACGGCAGCAACTCCATGGCCTCCATCGAGGATATGGGGAAGAAAAATCCTGTACCTTCCTCTAAACCCCACTGGTCAGAGACGGCAAGCATTATCTATACATCCGGAACAACCGGCGACCCGAAGGGCGTCATGCTCCATCACGGCGCTCTTTCCAGCTGTGCAAAAGCCGGTGTCGAAGCATTCTACCTGACGGAAGAAATGCATGTGGTCGCCATACTGCCATGGGCGCATGTGTTCGGCCAGAGTGCCGACCTTCATTGTTACATCTATTGCGGCGGAGGAATCGCATTTGCCCAGTCCGTCGATATGCTTATGAAAAACTTCCAGGAAGTCAAACCCACAGGACTTTCTGCAGTGCCGCGGGTATTTAACAAGATCTACGACACCATCCTCCAGGGTGTTGCCGCAGATCCTGTCAAGAAACAGTTCTTCGACGCAGCATGCGCCGAAGCCCTCAAAAACCGGGACAAGGCGGAAAAAAGCCAGCAGTTCAAAGATTTCGATCAACTCGTATTTGCCAAAATACGGGAGATCTTCGGCTCTCAGCTCAAGCTTGTCGTCACCGGCAGTGCCATCATGAAGCCGGAGATCGCACTGTTCTTCAGGGACATCGGCGTGCCCACCTTTGACTGCTACGGCATGACCGAGACCGCTCCCACCATCTCCTTGAATTCACCGAGGAACGGGAACAAATACGGCACGGTGGGAAGAGTGTGCCCCCATATGTTTGTAGTCATCGATAAATCACGCGTGGGGAAAGACAGCATCGACGGTGAGATCATCGCGTACGGCGCCCATGTCATGCAAGGATATCACAACAAACCGAAGGAGACCGAAGAGGTCATGATGCCGGACACATGGAACGGCTTCGCAGGCGTAAGGACAGGTGACCGCGGGTGGATCGACGAGGAAGGATTCCTCCATATCACCGGACGCTTCAAGGATGAATTTAAGCTTTCCAACGGCAAGTATGTTCACCCCGAGGCCATTGAGCTTGAAATTAAAATGCTCAGGTACGTGGCAAATGTCATTGTCTACGGGGAAGGCAAACAGTATAACGTAGCCCTCGTCATACCGGATTTTCAGACGCTGAAAATCGACCCTAAGACCAAGGACTGGGCGCAAGGAACTCCGGAGGAAATTCTGAAGAGCAAGGATCTCACCGATTTTCTCTCCACAGAGATAACGGACCGTCTGCGCAAATCATTCGGCGGCTACGAGATCCCGAAGAAGTTTCTTTTCATAGCAGAGGATTTCACGGTGGAAAACGGTATGCTCACCCAGACCATGAAGCTCATCAGGCGCAATGTCATGAAAAAATACGGCAGCCGGCTCCAGGCTCTCTATGAGGATTAGGTCCGCATGAATTGCACGGCATCCAAAAGGTGATTCTCATGCCGGATTTCAAGAAGGCCCTGGTCGTGGAAGGCGGAGGGATGCGGGGCATCTTTGCCGCCGGTGTGCTCGATGCGTTCCTCCAGCAGCGTTTCAATCCCTTCGACCTTCTCATAGGAGTCTCTGCAGGGGCGATCACGCTCGCTTCTTACCTGTCCGGGCAATATCAGAGGTATTACCGGATCATCACGGGCCCCATGAACATGAAGGAATTTTTAAGCTTCGGGCGGTTTGCCAGGGGCGGTCACCTCATGGATCTGGACTGGCTCTGGGAATATGCAGCCGAGCATGAACCCCTCGATACAAAGGCCGCCACCTCTAATCCGGCCCATGAATACCTCGTGGGTGTGACCGATGCCCTGACAGGGGAGAGCGTATTCGTGCATCCTGATGAAGATACACTCTCACACTACCTGAAGGCATCAAGCGCCCTGCCGGTGATCTACCGTGACTTCGTCGAGGTTCAGGGCAGGCGGGTCGCCGACGGCGGAGTGGCGGAGCCTTTGCCCATTCGGGAGGCATATCTCCGTGGCGCGCGGAAGATAGTCGTCATTCGCACCCGTCCGGCAAACGCCTCCAAAGGATGCTTCCTGGACTCGTGTCTGGCCTTCTTCTTTCTGCGGGGCTACCCGGCGCTCCGCGCCAGGATCCATCGCCTCAACCGTACATACCGGGATGCCGTCCGATTCATCCAATACCCTCCCCCTGACGCATCGATCTGTGAGATAGCACCTCCGGGGCCTCTTCGTTCCGGGCGTCTATCCATGGGTGACGTATCTATAGAAGCAGATTACCGGATGGGAAGGAAGGCAGGAGAGGATTTTCTTTCCCATCTGATGATACATGCAGGAGAAACCATTTCATAGAGGGATGACCTCTCAGGACAAGGAGACGCGGACATGAAGGCAGAATACCTTTTACTCACCGTTGACGCGCGTGTGGCAACAGTCACCATCAACCGCCCCGACAAGGGAAACTCCCTGGCGCCTAAGGTCCTTGAGGAGATCGAGGCGATGTTTACCGATCTGGCGGCCCGGGAAGATGTGAACGTCATCGTATTGACCGGCGGTGAAAAATACTTTTCCGCAGGGTTTGACCTGACCGTCATCAGAAAGCTGGAGAAGGTCTCCAACGAAGCCTATACGGCCTTGTTCCAGAGGGCCTACCGTTCGATACTGTTCTGCGGCCAGCCTGTCATCTGCGCCGTGGGAGGGCCTGCCATTGCAGGTGGTTTCGATCTGACCCAGATGTGTGACATCCGTTATGCCTCAGAAAGGGCGAAGTTCGCTCAGCGGGAGATCGTTCTGTCATTGACCCCCATCATCGATCCCCTTTGGAGGATCATCGGTTTGGGAAACGCCCTTGAGGCGGCCCTGACGGGAAGGATCTACGATGCCGTTGAAGCCATGCGCATGGGGTATGTCACAAGGGTCTTTCCCGAGGGCAGGCTCCTCGATGAAGTGGGTGCCATTGCCCGCGAGATGGCGTCCTATGACCGCGGCTGCCTGAAGGAGACAAAGCAGCTGGCACACAATCTCATGGGCGCGGGCCTGGATGATGCCATGAGAGTCCAGGAATGGCTCTTCAGGACGTATATCGGCTCCAAGGACAATCATGAGCGGATAGATGCGCTCCAGGCGAAACTGGAGGCCATGAGAAAAAAGAGATAGAAAGGAGCACTGTATGAAAAACAAAGATGATGTGGTTATCGTAAGCGGGGTACGGACACCCTTTTCGAAGTTCGGCGGGATGCTCAAGGAGATGCACAGCACGGATCTCGGGGTGATTGTGATTAAGGAGAGCTTGAAGCGCGCCGGGCTGAAAGGTGAGGACCTGGACGAGCTGTACTACGGCATGTGCGACCAGGCCGAGGCTGCGCTCTATGATAATGTGAATGCCAGGCAGGCGCTCCTGCGGGCAGGGCTGCCCAATACCTTGGTCTCCCTTACCATTGACCGCGCATGCTGCTCGTCGCTGTGTGCGGTCCAACTGGGCCGCAGGGCCATCCTCCTGGGTGAGGCGGATACCTGCATGGCAGTGGGGGCCGAGAACATGAGCAACACGCCTCTCCTCATAAATAACCACCGCTGGGGCTCCGGCATGAAACCCCTTCTTGTCCAGGATTACCTGAACCCCATCACCTACCGGGAATACACCCCGCTGGGCAAGGATGCGGGCGAGATTGCCATGGAGTACGGCATCTCCAGGGAAGAGCAGGATGCCTGGGCGGTAGGGTCGCATAAAAAATGGGCCCAGGCCGATAAGGACGGCCGCTTCGATGATGAGCTGGTGCCCATTGAAATGCCGCAGAAAAAAGGAGCGCCGAGCGTATTCAAGAAGGATGAATTACCCAGGCCGGATACCACGATGGAGGCTTTATCGAAACTGAAGACCATCTATGGCAGTCCGACGGTCACGGCAGGCAATGCCCCCGGCCTGGACGCCGGGGCCACGGCCGTGATCATCATGCGTCGCTCCAGGGCGGAAGCCTTGGGGATAAAGCCCCTTGCCACCATCGTGTCCGTGGCGAGCGGGGCCAGCGAACCCAGGCGAATGGCAGAGCTGCCTGGCTTCGTCATAAGGAAGGCCCTTGAGCGGGCAACGCTTTCCATCGATGACATGAAGGTCATCGAGATCAACGAGGCTTTTGCTGCAGTTACCCTGGTATCAACAAAAATATTGGCTGATCGGGATGAGCATAAGTGGCGCTCTCTCCTGGAGCGGACCAACCCCAACGGCGGTGCCATTGCCATCGGCCACCCGGTGGGCGCGAGCGGCGGCCGTATATTGATGACCATGATGTACGAACTGCGCCGCAGGGGAGGCGGCTACGGAGTCGCAGGCATCTGCGGGGGTCTTGCCCAGGGAGATGCCGTGGTGATCCGGGTGGATTAATGCATCATATGTGAGGTAAATCGAGAACCCCGCTGATCCTTGCGGACAATTCTTTCATGGTGAACGGCTTCTGGATAAAACCTCTGCACCCTTTCTCCAGGATCTCCCTTGTATGGTCGTCCAGGCTATAGCCGCTCGACAGGAGCAAATTCACGCCGCTGTTCATTTTACGCAGCTGCTCGAAGGTTTCTTTGCCGCCGATATCCGGCATGATGAAATCCAGGATCACAAGGTCGATCTTTTCCTTGTTCTTCCGGTACATTTCAATCCCGGCTCTTCCCCCCTGTGCGGTAAGGACCGTGTACCCGAGTTTGGAGAGCATCTTGGAGCCGACATCAAGGATCATTTCCTCGTCATCGATAAGCAGAATCAGCTCTTTTCCCTTTCGCAATTCCTCTTCGGGGCTCGGAGCCTTTTTCTCTTTCGCCAGGGTCTTGTCCGAAGCAGGGAGGTAGATCATGAACGCACTGCCGGCACCCGGCTCGCTCTCCACATGGACAAAGCCCCCGTGGTGCTTCACGATGCCGTAGACCGATGCCAGCCCGAGACCTGTCCCGCGGCCGAGGTCCTTTGTGGTGAAGAAAGGCTCAAAGATCCTGGCCTTGGTTGCCTCATCCATGCCGATGCCCGTGTCTGCAACGGTCACCTTCACATACCTGCCGGGTTCGATCTCATGGGGCCTCACGTCAATCTCGTTCAGGTACACATTCTCGGCGGAAATGAAGAGCTCCCCCCCATCAGGCATGGCCTGCCAGGCATTCAGGAACAGGTTCAGGAACACCTGCTCCATTTGGGTGTGATCCACTTCCACGTTCCAGAGGTCTAACTGATCTCTGTAATGGATCCGGATTTCTTTTCTGGTCCTGCCGAACATCTCGGAGCTCCCTTTTATGAACCCTCTAAGATCGGTGAGCTTGACCTCATACTTGCCTCCCCGGGCAAACCCGAGCAGCTGTTTCGTGAGGTCGGATGCCCGCTTGACATATTCCTCGACGTTTTTCAGCATGGCATGCGAGGGATCGCTCTCATGTGTTTTCATGAGGACCAGTGAAACATTCCCCAGGATCCCCATGAGGAGGTTGTTGAAGTCATGTGCGATGCCGCCTGCCATGGTGCCGATGGCCTCCATCTTCTGTGACCGCATGAGCTGTTCCTCAAGGTTCTTCTTCTCGGTTATGTCGATGAGAAACCCTCTCTGGCCTATTGTGTTGCCGTCGCGGACTATGCTTGTTATGTGCGCCATGGCAGGGAAAGGCGTGCCATCCTTCCGCCTGGCTGTGTACTCGGTGAGGCCTACTTTCTCGCCGGAAAGAATGTTCCGGATATTTCTTCTCATGGTATCATGATCTTCCGGATCGATCACGTCGAAGACCGAGAGGCCCTCTCCCAGATCATCCGGCATATAACCGAATTGATCATATGCGCTGCGGTTGACAAACGTTATCCTGCCCGCAGTGTCTGCCTCGAAGACCGTCTCCGGAAGCAGCTCGGCAAGATCCCGAAACCGCTCCTCACTCTGCCTGGTGAGCGCATTGGCATCGTTGAGCTCTTTGTTTGTCCTGCTCAGTCTCTTTCTCAGATCATTGATATAGCTGCCGACAAAAGAAAACCATACAAGCACGGTAAAGAGCGTGCCCAGGTAAAGCAGCTCCACCTTGAGATTAACACGGCTCGGGTAGTTTATGAACAGGAGTATGATGACGGAGCCGTATCCAATCAGAGCGATTGCGGACAGCACGCAGAACTGGCGGAAGTTCAGTCTGAAGGTGCCAAAGATAAAGACCACCATGTAGAGCATGAGCATGATCCCTCTGCCCTCATCCAGGCTATAGGCTATAGCCATGGTCCATATTGTCGCAAGGATCATCTGGATCATGGTGAGACTCGGATCCTTGAACAGGAGATTCAACCGTGTGCGGAACATCAGGAAAAGGATAAGGTTGGCCGTAACGATAAGGGTAAGAATCAGATAGATCGGCCCCAGCAGCCTCGCAAACAACCCATTGTAATAGCAATACAGGGCGATGAGCATCCACACGACATAGGTGGCAAAGGCCATGAAGAATCTCTTGATCCTCAAGGCCTGTTTAGGATCATCCCTGGGTACGATATAGAACATACGAGATCCGCCCATGCAGCCTGTAATATTATATACCGTATTTTTCGTATTTATCTTGCTATAACATAAGGGTTTTATCGATCCCTCTTATGAGCCGTGCCAAAAATGAGCATCGCTGCACCGGAGACCAGGCCCCGGAGCAGCGATATGATCCTATTCCACAGACTTGGCAATCTGCAGGAGCTGCAGGGGCAGCTCGATTCCGAGTGCCTTCATTTCTTTCGTATCCACCATGACGCCTAAGTCTTCCTGACGAAGTACAGGAAGGCTATCGGGCTTCAATCCGTTTATGAGGATCTTCACTGCCTGCTGGCCGGAGAGTGCCCCGATGTTCCCGAAATCAGAACCTAGATAGAGAATACCTCCGGGATACTTCACATACGCAAGGACGACCCCGGGGATTTTGAGGGTTTTATTCAGTGCCGCGAGTTCTCGGGTAGCCTCGTAATTTCGCATCCCATAATACGTATCGAGGGGTATAACATATATATCTTCACCTGCCTTGCTCAATTCCGAGGCAACCGGACCGATGTGGGCGTTTTTATCGATCTCCCTGGCAATAATGGTAAAGCCCGCAGACGGTGCGCTCTTCTTGAGCTCCTCCACCTGTGCTACGGCATTATCGTCTTCACTGTGGATAATGCCGATAGTCTTTGCTTTGGGGAATGCAAGCCTTATGATCTTGACCGCGTTGTTCATGTCCATCCACAGGGTCGAACCCGTGAAACCCGGACCTGCCTCTTTCAGAGATTTGCACCCTGCCGCAGTCGGTACGGCAACCGCAGTGAACACCACGGGGATGCCCGCTGCTATGATCTTGTCCTTGCCGTATTTCGTTGCCGGTGTACCGATGGTGAGTACGAGGTCGGGCTTCTCGTCGGCGATCCGGGAGGCCTCGCTCCTGATCCTGAAGAGGAGGCCGATCTTCTTCCACAGCCCTGCCTTCTCAAGATCGAAATCAATGATCGTGCGGTTGATGATGAGGTTTTTGCCTTTGACAATGCCGTTCTTTTCAAGCTCTTTGAGGAAGCCGTTGTAGGCATTCTTGTAGGGTTCAATGGCCGTGACCTGAAGGACCTCTATCCGGTAGGTTATCTCTGCAGCGGGACAGGGAATAGAGATTACCGCAAGGAGAAGCATACAGATGATGCAAAACCCGACTTTTTTCATATGGTCGCTCCTTTTAAATGTAATAATCAGAGGTGCACACTACATAAATATCGTCATTGTTACCGGGACTACTTTACTCCGCTCCAACCGGCTACCCTATGAGGAGTTAATGCGTCCATAGCTGACAAGCGCGGCTGTCTGGGCCGCCGAATTCTTTTTAGATATGAATCTCTACAATATCCCCGTCCTGCATGACATGGTCGCGCTGGACCATCATTCCCTCGTGGACAGACTTACCCCAGATGCGGGCGTACTTGAGCTTGATGAGGAAGTCCTTGTGGATCCTGCCGGCCAGGTCTTCAAGGGTGCTGTCTCTCGGGATGACAAAGGGTTCGTTGAGGTCGGGGTCTTTGCCGGGGTTCTTGGAGTACACCCGGATCACGCCGGACATATTGTAAATGCACTTCATGAAGGCATCCATGTTCCTGGAGTTTAAGATGGAGATGGGAAGTGAGAGCAGCTTGAGATCGGTCAGTTCCAGGAAGGTCTTAAAGTCTTCCTCCTGCTTGGGGCCGTCCACCTTGTTTATTACCATGAAGATCTTTTTGAAGAACACGGGCCGCTTGGTTCCTTCGGCTACATCAAATCCCTCGGGAAAGATTCTGTAGGAGGCAAGGATCTCAACGATTTTCTCGTACTGATCTATGGGGTCGGCAGCGATATCCAGGAGAATCACGACGATGTCCACCCTCCTCACCAGATCCATCATCAGAGGATCAATATACTCAGGAGTAATGGGCGGCGTGTCGATAAGCTGGAACTGGATGTTCTCGAACGGGGCCATACCGGGTGTGGGCTTGTGTGTGGTGTGGGGGAATGGTGCAATCTCGGGCTCGGCATTGGTCAGGGCTTCTATCAAGGATGACTTGCCGGTGTTGGGCGGGCCGATGACGATCACCTGGGCTGCCCCTTCCTTATCGATGGCAAACACACTTTTCTGCTTGGCCGCGCCCTTTTTCTTCTGGGCTTCTTCCCGGTGTTTGGATATCCTGTGCTTGATGTCCGCCTGCATCTTATCCGTCCCCTTGTGTTTGGGGATGAGGGCAAACATTTCCTCTAAGGCTAAGATCTTTTCCTCGGTGGTCTTGGCCTCTCGATAGCGTCTTTCGGCTTCAAGGTATGTAGGCGGCAGATTAGCAGGCATAGTTTCAAACCACCCATAGTGTGAAGAATCTATCCGTTGAGAAATACTCTCATACACAAAATCTCATCGGATTTCAATCAATGATAGGCTTGCTCAATTGGGTAATGGCGATTGATTATCCTAAAAGACGGATAGAGTGGTGTAATCGATTATCAAAGGGGCATAAAGATGGTATCAGGCAAGATATGACCTATGAATCCCCCCCTTATCAAGGGGGGGATTGGTTGCCGATGAGTTCTAGATTGCGTCCTTGCCGCTCTCTCCAGTCCTGACCCGGATAACCTCTTCTACGGGCAGCACAAAGATCTTGCCGTCTCCGATCTTGCCGGTCCTGGCGGACTCAACGATCTTTTTCACGACCTGATCCACCATGGACTGATCCACAATGATCTCGATCTTGATCTTGGGCAGGAAATCCACCTGATACTCGGCGCCACGGTAGATCTCCTTGTGACCCTTCTGACGGCCGTGCCCTTTTACCTCGGTGACCGTCATTCCCGAAATCCCGATCTCGCTCAAGGCCTGCTTTACCTCGTCGAGCTTGAAGGGTTTGATGATGGCTTCGATCTTTTTCATGCTTCCTCCTTCATGGAATGTCATGCCCCGTATGCGGTTTCACTGTGCTCGCCGAGATCAAGCCCCTGGAGCTCAGTTTCTTCGGATACCCGCAGGCCCCACAGCTTGTCAATAATCTTCATCAGTATCCAGCTTGCACAGAACACATACAGGCCCACTGCAATGACCCCGATAAGTTGAGACAGGATCAATGAAGTGTTACCCAAGAGCAGGCCGTTGGCACCGCTCGCATTCACCATCTTCGTCGCAAATACTCCTACGAGCAACGTGCCGATGATACCGCCCACACCGTGTATGCCTACCACATCGAGACTGTCATCATACCCGAGTCGCGACTTGGATGCAACGCAAGCGTAACAGATTAACCCGGCAAGACAACCGATGATGATAGCAGAGTTCGGGCCCACAAAACCCGAGCCGGGTGTTATGGTGGCCAACCCGGCCACTGCACCGGAGGCGGCACCGAGGGTAGTGGGCTTGCCCCGGTGTATCCATTCCACAATGGTCCAAGTGGTTAGCCCGGCCATGCCTCCGAGATGGGTTGCCACAAATGCACTCACTGCCACTCCATCTGCGGCCAGGGCGCTCCCGCCGTTGAATCCGAACCATCCGAACCACAGGAGCCCTGCGCCCAGCAGGGTCATAGGCAGGTTGTGGGGTATGAAGTTATCCGTGCCATAGCCTTTCCTCGGCTTGATCACCAATATGGCGGCAAGCGCTGCAGCGCCACAGGAAAGATGCACTACCATTCCGCCTGCAAAGTCCAGAACACCCAAGTTTTTCAGCCAACCTCCTGTACCCCACACCCAGTGGCACACGGGATTGTAAACGATAACGGCCCAGAGGAAGCTGAAGAGGAGGAAGGGGCCAAAACGCACCCGTTCCGCAAAGGCACCGGTGATGAGTGCCGGTGTGATAACTGCGAACATGCACTGGAATATGGCAAATACAAGGTGGGGAATAGTGGGGCCATACGCAGGATTCGGGCTCAAAGATACGCCGCTGAGGCCGAACCATGAGAGGTTGCCGATTATGCCTGAAATATCGGGGCCGAAAGACATGGAGTATCCGAAATAGACCCACTCAAGGCTGATAAGGGCAATCATGATGAAGCTCTGCATAATGGTGCCGAGCACATTCTTGGCGCGCACCATACCGGCATAAAAGACTGCAAGTCCCGGCGTCATGAGCATGACGAGTGCTGCAGAAATCAGTACAAAGGCGGTATCAGCCTTCTCAACGGGTATCATAGGTTAAGCCTCCTCATAAGGGATTCTAAGCTCTGGGTATATTCAGCAAATGGGATGCCATGTTTTCACATTGTTCCGATTTATATGAAATCTTCTCCGGAGTGTTTCCAGATGCGGGTTTTGAGAGATCAACGACATTTTTATATGAGAAAGCATTGAAACAAAATTGTCAATATTTATAACGATTGGTGCAATAATGTTCTATAATATTGGATGAATGACAGACCAATCATACGGTTTTGTATCAGGGACTGCTGAAAGAACCGGTCTTAAGACCATGCCTGAGAAACCAGACCGTGAAGGGACAGCGTCATAGCTTCACGAACCCGGTTCTGAAAGGGGCCCTCACTTGTATCAAGTTATCTGAAAATACTAAATTTTCTCCTTAAAGAATTTTATGAAATCTTGCTTGCGCATCTTTACGGGTCTCCCTTTTTCATCTATCAATTCACGTCTCGACAACTCCAGATTTAATACATCAAGGGGCGGATGTAATCCCACATTTTCTTCGATACAATGTACCGGATAGGATTTCCCGGGAATGAAGGTGAATCGTGGAGGTTTCTTCTTGCACATGGCTTTGACATTGAATCCCTCATACCCGCCATAGGTGCCTAGTTTTTCGTGACCTCTCATAATTTATCTCCTCCATGATGACTAAGATGGAGAAGACATAATAGCGCCGAGATGACCTTAGTCAATAGGAGGATGATAAAAAATCTCGTGCCTTAAAAAGTCGTCCTCTCCGCCTCTCAAAGGGCGGAGAGGACATAACGACGACTGTCGGGAGGTTAGAAGAGAAATATCGGGAACGAATCGGGGTTTTTCCCGAAGCAGGTAACATCGTCGATCTTTTCAATGCGGGGTCCCTTGAGCATCGCATAGAGCGACCTCTCTACACCAATCCCTGCGCCTAAGGTATCCGGGAAGTAAGGTTTCCCCTTTTCATCCTTCAAGAATACCGCGGTAAGGAACGGACCATACCCATCCAGAATCGAGATGTTCTGGAGTATTCCGTCTTCAAATTCGGGCGACTCGTGGATGATCCTGTTGTCGATGAGCCTCTGTATGATAGGCTCGTACAACCACTCCCTGAGGGCACCGGAGAGGATCTCGAGTGCCCGGGTAAACTTTCCGGTCTCCCGTACTATCGACTTTGCGCAGATATCATAGTTGTAGATCATGTCCGAGGTAAACGACGACAGCGGCCTTTTGCTCCCGTCCGGGAGCAGATACGGGTAGATCAGGTCATAGTTTTCCCTCATGAGACCCGTGACCCAGAAGAACTGTGTCGAGACATCTTCACCCACCTTTGCATCAAGATCCACCTTGCCGTACTTCTTCAGTGCCTCATCGTGCCTTACCCGGGGGAACGGTTGCTTGGGTACCTCAAGGGCAACCCCAAGGGCCTTAAGACTGTCTTCATTCTTATCTACAATGGCCGCCACACCCGCGATCAGCATCCGCTCAAAGAAGTCAATGGCCTTCTCATAGTCTTCTTTGAGGATCTTCTTCACCTTGTCCGGCTTATTCTTATACTGTTCCAGATCGACGCCCCTGTTTCTCCTCAGCTCAACATCGATCTGGGAAAAGTCGATGAGATATTTACCCCGCTGTTTCCTCTGCGGGCTCTCGATCTCAAGCCTTATGTTTGGCGAGTCTACGAATATCCCCTTCAGCCTCGGGTTGAAGCACGCAAGGAACTTCATATAGATCATGGAGTGTGTCACCACATAGGGCATCCCTTTGTAGTGAATGGTCGGGACGTGCTCCACGTCATGCGCCAGCGGATCGGTAACAGGACTCATCTCCACCCGCTCAAGATTCAGAAGTCCTTCATTTACCAGATAATCATTGATCGCCGCCACAAACGAGGTGCGCACCCTCATGGCGTTGTAGAGGTCTTCATTCACCCATTTTTTTACATAGTTCTCCCGGATGAAGTCCTCAAAGGTGCAACCCGATTGTTGAATCGTGGCCTGGAAGTGAAACAGATCTTCACCGACAAAAGCCATTTTTTGTTACCTCCTTGCCTGAAAGCCCGTATCCGCCGGCTCAGATCTCTTCTATAGCACAGGGAGATAGGTATCTATCTCATACTTACTCACGTGAATCCGGAAAGCATCCCATTCTTTTACTTTGTTCTCAATGAATTTATCGAAGATATGGTCGCCGAGTGCATTTCTCACGAGCTTGCTCTTGGACACCTCCTGGATGGCCTCGAAAAGGCTTCCGGGCAGCGAGGTGATGCCTGCCTTTTTCCGC
>Ga0326727_10017031_pt1 | contig 15184 bp, 9 predicted proteins | sample MB2enrmetagenome_FD_207643 | JGI IMG/M metagenome (GOLD analysis project Ga0326727, IMG submission 207643) | Lab enriched peat soil microbial communities from McLean, Ithaca, NY, United States - MB29MY | ecosystem: Environmental > Terrestrial > Soil > Wetlands > Peat | place: USA: New York... | reverse complement strand
AGATTCATCCAGCGCGCAATCGCCGGCACGGTCTGAAACGTGCTTTGCGTTCCCGTGTGCAGATACAGCTTCCCGTTCTGCCAGTACGCCATGGCGGTGCGCGGTTCCAGGCATTGGTGGCTCACGTCGGGAGTTACAAACGATTCATCCAGCACCAGTGCGGCGTCGCGGAAGCCCGCATCGAGATCGCCGTACGACGACTGGCCCATTGGCTTGCCCATGGGCAGCCGTCCCTGCTCGTATTCAGCAAAATCCTCCCTGGTCCACTTCAGTTCTGTAATCTGCTGCCCGGCGCTGCCTCGCGTCCACACGTTTCCGTCCGCGTGCGGATTTGGCCCGCCCGGCCGCAAACTGTCCAGCGGATCGATGACAAACGGCAGCGGCTCCATGTCGATCTTGATTTTTTCGATGGCCTCGGCGCAGGTCAGCTCATCCACCGCAGCCACCGCCAGGATGGGATCGCCCTGGAACATGGGCTCGTTGGTCAGCGCCCGCTCGCCCCACTTGTTGGCCTTGATGGTCTGCCCGTTGTCGTTCAGATAATCGGCTTGCGCGGGGATATCGTCGGCGGTCAGCACCGCCTTCACGCCCGGCATGGCCAGCGCCTCGCTCGCGTCGATGTGCCGGATGCGCCCGTGCGGCATGGGGCTCAGCACGAGCCGGCAAAATAACATTCCCTCGGCGCGAAAGTCCTCAGCGTACTTCGACCGGCCCGTCACCTTGGCGACGAGGTCGGGCGTTTCGTAATCCCTGCCGATCAGCTTGTACCCCGTGCCGTACGGGCGCGGCTTTTCCAGCTCGGCCTGCATCGCGCTTTGTTGCGGAGTGTCCGCCATGGCTCAGGCCCTCGCTTTCTGCGCGGCAGGCACGCCATTGCGCATCTTTTCCGCGCCCAGCATCATCGCGTCCAGAATCTTGTTGTAGTCCTGGCACCGGCAGAGATTGCCGCTGATGCCGTGCGCCAACTCCGTCCGCGTGGGAGCGGGATGCGTCTTCAGATACCCAACGGTCGCCATGATGAAGCCCGACATGCAGAACGCGCACTGAAAGCCCTGCGCCACCACCACCGCCTGCTGCACCGGGTGCAGCGTGCCGTCGTCCGCAGCCAGGCCCTCGATCGTCGTCACCTTGCGCCCGCGCACCGTGTTCGTCAGCACGGAGCAGCTATAGTGCGGCACATCGTCGATCAGCACCGTGCATGCTCCGCACTCCGCACGGTCGCAGCCCAGCTTGGTTCCCGTCAGTCCCAGCTTGTAGCGCAGTGTCCATGCCAGCGTCTCCTGCTTCATCACTTCCACACGGCGCGGCTTTCCGTTTACATTCAACGTGACCAGCCGTTCGCCGCCGAAGCTCCGCCCGCGGCCGCCCGGCGCAAGAATTCGGTAGCTGGCCGCGCCCACCACGGCGCCTCCGGCAATTACGCCCAGAATGAATCGGCGCCGCGTGATCGATTTCGATGGGTTCTCGTTCGCCTTGGGATCGTCCGCTTCCGGCATCGTGGTTTCTCCGGTTTCAGGGTTTGCCTGGGATCGTCTCGCTGGCCTGCGGAATTGTCTTTTGATTCTTGCGGGGATCGCGCCGTCGCTTATCGAAGGCGTCGCGCGGCGCATGCCGCTATCTTATCGCCGCTGCCATCGCCGATGCAAAATCGCCGCCGAAGGTGGGACCGGATGTGGATGAAATGGAAGTCTCCGGATTGGCGGTCGCCTGGCAGTAACCGGGCAGCTAACCCTCGTTTACACTCACGGCAAGCATCCGGGCTTCGTGAACCACTCTTGCACATAGCCCGAATCAGACGGGACGAGACGGACCACAAATGCGTTCATGCCGAGGTAGATTCTTCCCTGGGCATCCTCAGCTACTGAAACGGGACGCAGGTCATCGAGCGGCAGGGACGCAATGCGCCTTATGTTCAGAGCCTGATCCAATCGGGAAACACCCCGATGATCGACCACGAAGATATCTCTTCCGACGCTGGATGCGAAGCTAGGCTCCACATCCAAATCAGCTAGTTTCCTGATGGACCAACTACCGGCGCTGTTTTTCTCATAAAGCCACAACGCTCCCTCATCCAGGTCCAAATGCCGTAATCCGGTTAACACCAGCACGCCGGACCTCACAGGCAGAAGTTGGAGCACGTTCTTGTCGAGGATGTGTTGCGCTGTCGATACCTTTGCGTCAATCAGGGACAGGCCGCCGCCCCATTCGCCATGATTCGTTCCTACAAGGGTTCCAGCTTCTGTTTGAAGCCGGACCTCCTCCATGTATTTGTTTGCGGTTTGCGCAGTGGCATTAATTCTGATGCCCTTACTTGCAGGGTCCTCGTCCACCCTCCATACGCATTTCGATCCTGCGGCCGCCTCAAGGATTTGTGCCCCTTGTAACGGCTCATACGCAAGTTTCGTCCACTCGCGGCTAAACGGATCAACGGAAGCGCGTCTACATGACGATACGCAGGAGATGAGCACGACTGTTAAAGACCCAGCCACGAAAATCAAAGCGCCACGCCGCACCTCTTTCATACGCCGTACCCAAAAGAATTCACGATAAGAGAATAAACCGTGCCGCGCATTCCGGTTGGATGGTCGGCAATGGAGAAATTGCCCCTCCCCGGCCTTTGTGTTCAGCGCTTGTAATGCCCGCGCTTCGCCGGCAGAGCCGGGACAGGGCACACTGCCGAGGCGAGAGAAGGCGCTCCGCGCGCCGTCCCTCGTCCTCTATTTGGAATGGGGCAGTGCTCTAGTGGTGATCGCCGCCGTGCTGGCCGCCGTGATATCCGGGGAGGGCGTGCTCATTGCTCGGGTCGTGGTCACCCTTGTTGACGTGGCCTCGCCCATCGCGCGCCTCGTTGCCGTGGAAGTGATTGAACGGCTCTGCGCCACGCTCAGGCAACGGTCCCCGGTACCCGTGACGAGGATCGTAGCGGTTGTCGACATGACCGGAAAAGTGTTCGGGGCCGTGGAACCAGCGGCCAGCGCCAATGAACACTCCGTTGACGAACCAATCGGGTCCATAGTAGCCGTAGGGTGCACAGTTATATGGAGCGTAGTCGAAGTACCCATAGGGACACACAGGCTCCACTCCAATGCTGATGGAGATTTGGGCCGGCGCGAAACGCGCACAGCATAGGAGGCCGATTGTAAGAGTTGCGAAGGCAAGAGCTTTCACTCTGGATGTCATTTCTCCTCCGTTCTGGGTTGTGGGGATAGGCAGCGACTTCTCAGCCTGATGCGCGGTTGGAATTTGGCCGGCGCAGCACGAAAATCATAGCACGGTTGTCTTTCCGCGGCCTTCGCGTTCAGCGCTTGTACTGCCCGCGCTTCGCCGGCAGAATCTGGATGCCGTCGAGATCGCCGTCGTCACTGCCATGATTCCTGCGCGATTCCTTGCCTTTATCGGTCTCAGCCACGGGCGGAGGCAGAAACTCGGGCTCCGCCGTCACCCAGCGCGGCACTCCTTTACGCGCAACCGTTCCTTCCCCTTTGGCCTTCACCGGTTCATGGTCCGGCCGCGGAATGAACGCCTCTGCCACAACGGTTTGCTCGGGATAGACCGGGGCCGCATCCACATGCGCGCTGTTCCCGTGGCCATGGCCGTTGCCATTGCCGCTGCCGTTTCGTCCGGCATCCTTTTTCGGGCTCAGCTCCTTGATTCCCAGAGAGAAAAGGATGCCTCTCAACGCACTCAGACGCGTTGGCGCTTCCTCCGAAGCCTCTTCCTTCTCCCGCACTTCCGCTGCAGCAGGTTTAGGTCCGGCATTTGCAGGCGCCGAATACCGTGTCTCCACCTGCGGTGCGCGCGGCTGCTCCACCGCAGGATCGGCATGCGCGGGCATTTCCATGAGCCACCAGGGAATCTCCTCCTGCGGTTGCAGGGCCAGCGGCGCCACCTCCGCCCACGACACGGGTTGTGGTATCGGCTCATCGATCATGGGCGTGGGGGGCTTGGGCGCAGGCTGCGATGCGCTCCCCGCAAACCAAAGCGATACTGGTTCATTCACCTGCAGGGCCGCTGGAGCAACCGGCGCGGGTTGCGGCACATGCTGCGCTTCTTGATTCTCTGCAACTACAAAGGGCGCAGGCTGCGGAAGCGGCCTGGGCGCAACCGCGGCCCACTCCGGCACGGCGCGACTTGCCGGCGGCGCTGCCGGAGTTGCGATCACGCCCAGAGCGGCAGCTTTCTCTACCAGTGCGGGGAGCTCCCTCACCGGGCCCGCGTTCGCCGCTTCCGGCACTATGCGCGAACCTTGCGCAACCGTCCGCGCCGCAGTCCGTCCCTGCACGCGCAGGTGTCTCTCCACTTCGCTCACCGAATGGCGGAAACTCTCGTCGGCATTCTTAAGGCTCACGCGGTTCAGCACGAATCCCACCGCGGCGGCGTTCAGGCGCTGCAGGCTGCTGGCGGCAACGCGAAGCTGTGCGCGCGTGGTTTTGCCCGACTCAATCACCAGAATCGTGCAATCGGCGCGCCGCGCCATGTACTCCGCCTCCGCTGAAACGGTCAACGGCGCAGTATCGGTCAGCACCAGCCCCTCGCGACCGGATGCGGTCTCTTCGCCCGTTTGCGGAATCAGCGACGCCGGCGAACTCCGCTGCAATTCGGTCCCCGCCGTGGTCAACTCGTCGCTCGTCCCTGACCGCCGTTCCGCAGGCACAGGTCCCGCGGCATCCACCAGCACGGCCTCTTTGCCCAGCACTGCCAACATCTCTTTCACGCGCGTGACAATCGTGGTCACGCCCACACCCGGGCCCGTCCCGGTGAACACGCAACTGGTCAGATGACCGTCTTTCGAGGCAAACTCGATTCCCGTGGCCAGCCGCAGCAAATGCTCCTCGGCTACCTCGTCTGGAACCTCGTCGAAGTCCGGCAACTGCGCCATCGGCCCATAACCCAGCAGCTGCTCCACGTCCGACGCGACGTACACCCGCGGGTCCATCTTGTGCGCGGCAACCGCGGCCGCCACGCCGAGCGAGATAAACGCAAACAGCAGCAGGAGCGCGTTGCGGATGACGCCCGCATCCGAAGGATGCGACGGAGGAACCGCGGCCTCGGCGAGGTGTGCCGTGCCCGGAGCGCTGTCCTCCAGCATCTGGTTCTGCAGCTGCTCGTCGACCGTGTTGAAACGGTTCTGCAGGCGGGTGATGTCGTTGGCCAGATCGCTCGAGCGCTGCAGTTTGGGCGTGGCGCTGGCCGCGGCCCTGGTCATCTGCGCCAGTTCGCCATTCAGCCGCGCCTCCAGACCCGCGGTGCGGTCCAGATCCGTGCGCAACTGCTCCTCGATGCGCGCCGCGGCTTTGGCGCGCAGGTCCTGCGTCGCAGACTCGAGCGAGGCATCGATCTTTACGAGCTCCGCCTGATCCTGCTTGTACTGCGGATGGTTGGGCGTCAGATTCGCCATCTGCGAAACCAGCGCCGCGCGCCGCGTGAGCAAGGCCTGCTTTAGGCTCGACAATCCGGGATCGGTGGCAATGAGTTGATCGGCTTCCGCATTGAGAGCTGCCGACGAAAGACCGCTGCCGGAGCTCACTGAGGTGAGCCGCGCCGCCGCCTCGTCGTGATCGGTGCGCGCCTTCACCAGCTCTTCGTGAATGCGGCCGATGTCGTCGTCAAGATGTTCGGGAGCCACCGGCCCGATGGCCGCCACTCCCAGTTGCGCGTTCAGCGCGGCTTGCTCGGCGCGATCGTCGTTCAGCTCCTTCCTGATGCGCTCCCGCTCTTCCTTGAGCATCGTCAGCCGGCCGGCATCGCTGGCCTTTTGCTCGTGCGAAGTGTTCTCGATATAGCTCGCCGCCACGGCGTTGGCCAATGCTGCGGCTGTGTCCGCGTTCGTCGCATGTGCCGTGATGGCGACCTGGTAGCCGGTTCCCACGCGCGCCACTTCCACCGCTCCGTGCAGCCGGTCGGCCGCGCTCTGGTCGCTTTCGCCGCTCTGCTGCCAAACACCAGGGTCCAGCTTGTGCACCGCGCCTGCCAGCACGTCGGGGCGCGTCATGCTCAGCATCTGTTGCTGGATGTACGAGTCATACGTGGCGGGGTCGTAGTTATACGGCCAGTGCATGGGCGCCGCTTCCATCACTGCCGAAGGCGTGGGTTGAATATAGACCAGGCTCTGCGCCGTATACACCGACCAATAAGTGACCATATAGATCGCAGCCAGCACCAGGCCCACCAGGGCGATTCCCAGCGCCAGGCGGCGATGCATGCGCAGGCTGCGCACCAGGTCGAGGCGGAAGAGCGCCTGCTCGGGATTGAAGCCGCGCGGCGCGACGGGCATAGTGGGAGCGCCGTCGGTAAGGCGGGGCGAATTCGCAGGCGCATGGAGATCGAATGTCCGGTTCATAGGACCGCTCCTAGGTAGGCCAGTGTGCTGAGCTGGAATAGCGGATTCAGCCGCTGCATTACGTACGTGGCGCGCGCAAAGCCGGTCTTGGGCACAAAAACGATCTCGCCCGGTTTCAGCGTGACTTCACGCGATTTCACGGGATTCAAAACATCCTTGAATGCCAGCACGCGCGAGGTTCCTGTGCTGGGATCGACAATCTGAATGTGCGCGTTGTTGCCTGCCATGTCCGTGAGCCCACCGGCATCGGCCAGCACGCTGGCCAATGTCGAGCTGCTGGTGACTGGAACCGCGCCCGGATGCTGCACCTCGCCGAGCACTGAAACAAACTGCTCTGCGAGGCTGGGCACATAGATCACGTCGTCGCGGCGCAACCGCAAATCGGCCAGCGTATTGCCCGACTCGACCAGTTCCCGAAGCTGCACCCACACCACCTGGTCGCTGCCGCGGTAAATTGCGCAGCGCTCGGGAATCGCCGCCACTTTGTTGGGGCCGGTCACCAGGCCGCTTCGCGTCAGTGCTTCCAGCAGCGTGGGCGTGCCTTCAAACGTCACTTCTCCCGGCGTGGCCACCGCGCCCAGCACCAGCACGCGATTCGATGTGTATTTCGTCACCGTCACCTGCACGGAAAGGTTGTCGTAGTAACGCGCCAGCGCCGCCTCAATCGCCTTGCCCGCTTCCGGCCGCGTCATGCCGTCCAGCTTGATGTCGCCGGCCAGCGGTAGCGTCACGCAGCCGTCCGGTCCCACCACCAGCTTGGCTTCGAGATCGGGACGCCCCGCAATATCCACGGTGATCTCGTCGCCTTTGCCCAGCCGGTAGGCCTCGTCGGCAGCGGGCTCAAAGTTGCGCAGAGTTTCCAGCGGATTGGGCTTCAACACCGGTCCGTTGGCCTGTGCCGTGGTGTCCTCCGCGGCAAGCTGGGGCGGCAAAGCCGCGGGCGTTTGTGCCGCCGCGGCCAGCCCCGCAATCACCCATGGAAAAAGAGCTGCGATGTACATGCGGCGATTCATGCCGTAGCCTCCCTGCCCCGGAGCATTCCCAGGCCCCGGCGGTACCACCTGATTTCTCTTTGCTTCTCTGCGTCCGTCAACACCCAGCGATTCAATACTGCGATCGCGCATACTGCGTACAACATCCCTGCTGCGATCAGCACGCACGCTCCCTGCCAGCGGTTCAACATGGCCACCAGTTGCGCGACGGGCCAGGCCAGGGCGCCTGCAATCAAATACGGCGCCAGTCCCGGAACAATCACCACGCGCAGGAAGCGCGTGAGCCGAAGGTGCAGCACAAAAAGCACCCGGCCCATGAGCACGCAGGCCGAGACGGCAGTTGCTGCGGCCACGGCAACGCCGATTCCATATGGTGTCCAGCGGCCCTCGATCCAGCGCGCCGCGGGCAACGTCACGCCCAGCAGCATCAGGTTGGGAATGGAGTAGGTGAACTCCTCGTAGACCCTGCCCATGCCGCGAAACATCGACGTGCCCGGTCCCGTAAGCATGTGAAATTGCATGGCCAGATTGAATGCCACAAACAGTGCGACCACCCTTTGGTGCATGGGGAACTGGGCGCCCAGCCAAACGTGCAGAACAGGCGTGGCTAAGAACGAAAACAGGGCGACAAAGGCCGACGTGCACAGGTTCGAGTAGCGCGAGCTGCTCAGGTAGAGCGTGCGCAGATTGTGCATGCGGTCCGACTCGTTTGAAGCGGCGTCAACGTGCGACGCGGCCGGCAAAAGCGCCGCAAAAAACGCCATGGGCACCGTGGAAAACGATGTGGGCCATTTTTTGGCCACGTCCAGCAATCCGGTGGCGGCGGCGCCGATGCAGAGCAGCCCGGCAACCCGCTCCACTGAAGCCAGAAAGATCGACAGCATGCTCTGGAACTGCACCAGCCCGCCGAAATGCAGAACGTAGCGAATGGAATCGCGCCGCATGAGCCGCGGTGAAATGCGCAGCCACTTGAGCTTCTTCCACGTCCACCAGATCGTCAGCCCGTCGGTGAAAAGAATGCGGATCAGGTAAGCCTCGGCCAATCCCCGGATGCCGCGTCCCGCGCCCACCAGCCAAAGAATGGCCGCGAACTCCGCAAGGATGCCGAGAATCAGGAACCATTGCGTGGCCGCGATTTGCTGGGTGCCGGCCAGGATGTCGCCAAAGCCGTTGAGCGCGATGGCCGACAGGAACACGCCCAGCACGATGAGCACGGCCTCTTTGCCGTCTGCGGCGTGAGCCGCCGGCAGGTGTAGCCACGGAGCGTACCACTTCCATCCCAACAGGAATCCGAGGAAGATCGCGCTGCAGAGGGGAATGGTGATGGCCAGCCCGGTGGAAAGCAGCGCATTCGCTTTGTCGTATTCGCGGCGCGCATGAAACTCGGCGACATACTTGATGTACACGTTGGAAAGGCCGAGCGTGGTGACGCCGACATACGAAACCAGCATGAAAATCGTAGTCCAGATGCCGTAGGCTTCCAATCCGAGATGCCAAAGCAGGAATGGCACCAGCACCACGCCCCGTACCATATTCACCACGCGCGCCAGGATGGTGGCCAACACATTGCGGCTGAAGTGACGATTCACTTCATGCAGGAACGCAGGCGTCGCGCTGGCGGCAGCCATCTCCCGGCCTGCGTCTGGATCCACTGTCCAGTCCACTTCCTTATCGGGCGAATCGGGAATCATCTGTACTTCGGTCATGGCGCTTGTGCCTCCCGTTGCGTCCGGGCCCACTCTGCGCCCCCGCGCGACTGACGCAGGACCAGGGGCGTAATGGCCAGTTTCCAAAGAATGTGCAGCGGCGCGCCGGCCAGTGCCGCAAAATCGCGCCACCGGTTGTCGCCCAGGAAAACCGCTTCCAGCACATAGGCGGCCACCAGTGCCGCCGCGGCAATGGCGAACACGTGCAGCCAGTGCACCGGCAAGCATGCCGCCAGAATCAGCGCCAGAATGCCGCGCGAAATCGGCAGGCTCCAGGCCTCGGCAAGCATCTCGAAGGCGCGCCAGTTGCCGCGCGCCATCGCCGCCAGCAATCTCCCCGTGGCTCGCGTGGCAACATGAAAGCGCCCACCCTCCCAGCGCGCTTCCTGCGTGGCCTGTGCGGAACGCATCGGAGCCAGCGGAGCGTGCACGTATGCCTCTTCAACCCATTCCACGCGCCGCCGCGCCATCACCAGGCGAACGTGGTACTCCAGATCTTCGCTGATGCTGTCCACCGTGAAGGGCACGCGCGCGACGGTCTCGTCCGTTACGGCGAAGCCGTTTCCAAAAACTCCTGCGGAAAATCCCAGGGCGGCGCGCCCGCGGGCACGCAACACGTTGATGCCTCTGAACGCCAGCACGCGCAGCCGCTCCAGCGAGGTAGCCGGCCGCGAGGAAGGCAGTTCCAGTTCGTAGCGGCATTGCGTCGCCGCGGCCCCGCGCTCCAGAACCGACCTCGTGGCCGCGATGAGATTGCGGCTCACCACCGAGTCGGCATCCACCACCAGAAATGCGTTGGCGCCCGCGGCACGCGCCGCCTTAAAGCCGCAGCGAAGCGCCACGCCTTTGCCGCGCATTTTCACATGGTTCAGCTCCATCACGCGCGCACCGGCTCCCGCAGCAACCGCGGCGGTTCGGTCCGAGCAGTTGTGCGCCACCGCGATTACGGGAACGCTCCAGGCCGCCGCGCCATCTCCCGCAACCCGCGAAGAGTTGGGCGCACAGCCTGCTTCGAGCAGGGATCGCACGCTCCGCGCGATCAGCGCTTCCTCGTCGTGAGCCGGCACCACCACCGCGAGGCGAATCTCCCGCAACTTCGCCGCATCTTCTTTTCTCCGGAGGCGCAAGTTGCCCGCAATGCACACCGCTAAATCGGCAAGCAACGGCGCAGTCAGCATCGCCATCGCCACCGCCAGCCCTTCCGTCAGAAGAGTGCTTTGCAAAATCAATGCGTCGCTCGTCTCCATTCCCTGTATCGTTCGGCTTCGATAGCCGATCCGTTCAGTTCATCTCCGCCCGGTAAAAAAGCGCCGGGCAAAAGCAAAGCGCGTGCTTCAAACCAGCACGCGCCGGAAACCCACCTGCTGCGCCAGCGGATTGACCAGCTGCACGCGCTCCACCGCCGGGCGCATCGCCTGCACCCAGCCGGCAATCAGAAAGAACAGCATCACCACCTGCTCGCCCATATAGACGGTGGCGAGCGTCGTCATCAGCCCGATCAGCACCGCCATATGCGCAAAGGCCAGCATCCGGTCCTCGCTCGGGATGGGCTGGGAGATCATGCGCAGCAGTTTCGCCGCGCTGCCCGCCACGATGGCCAGAAACACCGCCAGCCCCGTGAATCCCTCGGTCAGCGCCAGCATCAGGTACTCGTTGTCGATCGACGCCTGCCCGTTGATCGCGGGTACTGTCGTGATGCCCCAGCCAAAGGCTTTGCGCTCCATCACCATGGGTGTGTAATTGATCAGCAGTTGGCGGCGATAAATTGCGTTGCGCTGCTCTTCGGTCGACGCCTGGCGGATCGCCTTCTCCGTGTACTGGTTCGCGTAATACAAGGCGCCTGCCGCAAACACGATGCAGAAGCTCGCAAACACGATCACCGCTTTCGCCACCCGCAGGTATCGTGTCAACAGCGCGAAAATCAGCGCCAGTCCCACGCCGATCCATGGGCCGCGCGACTGGGTCATCAGCAATCCCGCCACAATCGCGGCGAGCGAAAGGCCGCGCACCGTAAAGGGCAGGCCGTCGATCAGGCGGCGCGAGCCCCAGTTGCGATCGGCGCTGCGCAGCCACAGGCAGTACACCAGCCCGATCAAGAAAACCATGCCGGCCAGAATCGCGTGGCCATAGGGTCCTGCAATGCGCCCGAATCCCCAGCGCATTTGCGGCTCCCACGCCTCGTTCTGGTACGCGCCCAGGAACGGCCTGGCCAGCTTCTGCCATAAGCTGCGTCCGGTCAGAAAATCGTAGAGGCTCAATCCCGCCACCACGGTCAGCAACACCACGATGCGCGCGATCACCTTCTTGCGCATCGCGTCGGGTTCCTGTTCGATCAGCAGTTTACCGGCCATGTAGGGAAGCACCATCGTCAAAACGCCCGCAACGAACATCAGCCCGCCATCCGCGATGTTCGTGCTGAGCCGTTGCGACACCGCGAAGTTCGGCGAGAACAGTTGCGTCCAGTCTCCGTTTGCCAGTTCCGTGCTCAATGCCTCTGAAATTCCCGCGCACACCGCAAACAGCAACACCCACAGATCCATCCACGCCCAGCGCCAACGCCGCATTTCCTTGAGCACCAGGGCAATGCCCAGGGGCAGGATGGCGGCATCGGCAAAACTGATCGGGGGCAGATGAGGAAGCCGGAGAACGTAGTACTGCGGCAGCAGAAGAAGCACGGGCAAATAAACCCAAAGCAGCGCCTTCCGTGCCGAGCCCATGGCCAGCACCGCCCAGCAAACCAATGCCGGAATCAGAATGATCGCCGCCATGTCGTTTCAGCCTTTTGCCCTCAGGATGTCCGTTCGTATTCCGGGGCTCTCAGTCTTCCTGCCCTCCGCAGCCACTTGCCGTTCCACGCAGCAACGAAAGTGTTGTGTTTCTATCCACGAATGCGCGTATCCGCCGGGATCACGTCTTGCTCGCTCCGCATCCTGATGTGAACCGGCGATGCCACTTCTGCAGCCAGCGGGCGGCTGCGCGAAATGGCCGGCTGCCACTCGTCGAAGAGGCGCTGCAGGTTCCATGCGTAGAGCACAAAGCGCGTCTTCAGGTTCAGTCCCGCCAGCGAAAGCGAAAGTCCTGCCTCCAGCAACTGGCGCCGCGCGCTCAGCAGAATCCCCAGTCCTGCCGCCGTCACCTGCCTGGCTGTGTGCAGATGGACCACCATCACAAGTCCGTTGACGATGCTGGCCGTGGTTGCGTCCTGCACCGCCGATGCGATCTCGGGCCCCAGCCTGCCGTGAATGTTCACGTGCAACACTTGCGGTGTCGTGGCTGTGGTCACTCTGGATGGGCCCAGATACGGCCGCTGGCACCAGGCTGCCAATAAGGCCATCGGCAAACGCCGCACCAAACCGGCGAAATCGCGCAGGTACCGCGGGCCCAGCCGCACCGGTTCCTGCAGGAAGCGCATCGCCCACTCCAGGCCGCACCTCTGAACCCAGCGCGGGGCGCGCCGCACATCGCCCACCAGAATGTCGAAGCTGCCGCCCACGCCCATCGAAAGGGGAACGCCCAGCCGCTTGCGGTGCATCCAGATCCATTTTTCCTGTTTCGGATTGCCGAATGCGACCAGCAGAATGTCGGGGCTCACGGCATGAATCTGCCTGAGGATTTCCGTATGATTCATGCAGGCAAGGTTCTCCTCGGCAGGAGCGAACGTGCCTACAATCTGCACCCCGGGATAATTACGCTCGAGCAGCCGGCTTGCGCGCTCGGCCACGCCGGGCTTGGCGCCCAGCAGAAAAATCTTGTAACCCTTGCGTGCTGAAAGTTCGGCAAGCCTCGGCACCAGGTCTACGCCGGTCACGCGCTCTGCCAATGGACATCCCAGAAGTCCCGAAGCCCACACCAATGGCATGCCATCGGGGAATACCAGGCTCGAGCCGGCAACAATCCGATGCAGATGCGGATCCGCCAGGGTATTCAGCCAGGTGTCCACGTTCATTGCGCATACCTGATGGGTGCCACCCGACTGAATCAGGCGTTCCAGTGTGCCAATCGCCTCGTCCGCAGTCAAGCTGTTGATTGGCAATCCCATGACTGCAACCGGATGCTGCAGGCCGTCTCTCATCTCATCGTCCGTTCCCTGCCTATGCACACCCCTGGCCTAAGCAGTGGATGCGATTGCCGCTGCCCTCACGGCTCAATCCATCTCTTGCGCGCCCGACTCGTGTGTCTGCAACTGAAAAGAATAGTCTCTGGAGGTCCACCGAACCCTCGTAGCTGTGCCACGTTGGCGCTGTGGCCTCCGGAGTTCACCGAAAGGGACCAGCCTTCTTGACTCCGTCAAAATCAGTGCCTGACATTATGCATGAATGCGGGCGGCCTGATGCTTAGAAACTACCCTTGAGAACCAACAGGAACAATGGCGAGAAGGTGGACACGGACACGCAAAGAAATACGTCCTTAGGCACATACTAATTCAGCAAACGAGTAACCGCTTCTTGATTACTTTTTGTGTAGTTCGGAAGTTTGAAGGCGTTCTTCGTTGCCCTGCGACGATTTCCAGGATACACTCTGAGCGCCGCGCGGTTTTATTCCGTCCATTCCAGAACCGCCATCGAGCAGGGGACCAGCGTCATCTCACTTCCCGCGAAGTGCTCCTCCTCGATCCGGACCTTGACCGTATCCTCATTCGTATCGCCCGGCGAGGAGCTCACCAGCCGCGAGAGCGTCGCGTTTCGGTCGTGCGCCAATCCCGAAGCCTCCACGCGGATGCGCCGCGCGTGATGCAAACCGAAATTGAAAACGATGAGGCTGTGCCACTTCCCGTCCTGAAAAGCGTAGGCATCGATTTCATGCGCATTGCGCAGGCCCACTCGGTCGTTGCCCGGCGGCTGGTCGTGCGTGGGATTCTCGCCCGCGATCTCCACCTTCACCAGGTCCCCGCGGATGGCGCGGTTGGCCAGGCTTGCGGCGAGGAATTGCGGCCTCTTGCGGCCGTCGGCGCCCATCTCCACCACGCTTCCCCACAACCTCACCGGCGTGCCGTCGGGGCGTCGAAACTCGTACTGCGGCAAACTGAAAAGCATCTCGTCGCGGACCCCGTGATCGCGCATCATGCGCAGCATGTGTCCGGCCACGGCCAGCCCCGCTGCGGCCGACGGCGCGAATCGATCGAGAATGGCTTGTGGCGCCGTACCTCCCGTGGTGTGCAGGTTCACTTCGTACACAGCCAGTTGCCGCCCGCCCGCCGACTCGGCCGCTTCGGCCACAATTCCCTCGCGCGACATCTCCTCGGGCTGCGCCAGCAGTGCTCCATAAAGCTCGTCGTCATTCGCCCACTCGGTCACGCTGCGTATCAAATATGGGGCGATCGCCAGTGAATTGGCCAGTGGCGCCGCGGCCAGCAGCGCCGCATTGCGTCCCGGGTCGTAGGCATGGGTTCCCACCACGAGATCGAATCGGCCGACCCCCAAACCTGCCGCCGGCCCCGCTGCTTCGCGGAACGCCGCAAACACCGCATTCGCCCTGCGCCCGTACGCCGCGGGATCTTCCATCGCTTCCCCGCGAAAATCCGGGTTCCAGGTTTCATTTCCCAGCTCGATATGGATGGTGCGAAAGGCCCGCGTCCACGGCTCGCTCCGCCCGGTGGCCGCGCGAAGGGCTCCGCCCTCAGTCGTCGCCGGGCCCGCCAGGTATTCCGCCAGCTTCCGTGTCTCGTCCAGGCTCATGGCCGTCGGCGCAACGATCCACGGCTCCGCACCCGTCTCCAGGCACAGCTCCAGAAGCTCCGGAATCCCCACGGCAACGTCCTCGGACGCCTTGAACCACGCACGGTAGCCCGACCGCTCGCGCGCCGCGGGGTTGCTGAGAAGATTCTCCACCGTGCTGCCCAGTCCCGTGTCACTTTCCATCAGCCGCAGCACGCCGGGATGCAGCTCTTTCAGCGTCTCCACCACTTCGTCGCGAAACGCCGTATGATTCGCGGCATCGCCGCCCACCTGCTCAAGCGCTACATCGCTCAGCAGCACGGTGCCGCCGGAAACGTTGAAGCCGGTTTCGACCGCTGCCGCAGGCAACTCCGTCTCGTTCGCTGTAAACTCCTCGCTGTACTCAGCCCACGCCGGTGTCACATGCACATCGGTGTCGACATATCGGCGCAGCCCCACAGCCAGCCTTCCCACGTGCACGTGCATCGTGCT
>Ga0326727_10017030_pt1 | contig 15185 bp, 7 predicted proteins | sample MB2enrmetagenome_FD_207643 | JGI IMG/M metagenome (GOLD analysis project Ga0326727, IMG submission 207643) | Lab enriched peat soil microbial communities from McLean, Ithaca, NY, United States - MB29MY | ecosystem: Environmental > Terrestrial > Soil > Wetlands > Peat | place: USA: New York... | reverse complement strand
GCGGCTGATCTGTCAAGGGATGGCCTGAGATGAAGCCGTTCTCCGAGACCGTCCAGCCACCAAAACATGTATACCAACATGGTCGCCGACGGCAGGCATGGGCTTTCCGAGCCTGCAATAGCTGGTAAAAATGACTCCTCGGTTCTTTGGACTTCTCGTACAGGGATACTATGGAATCGCTCTCGATGTTCCCAACGGAATAGTCCGCGGGACTTGGCGTTTGCAGAAAATGAGCAGTTGCCAAATAGTCGCCGGTGTATGTTATGCGGGCTTGGCGCCACCCGCACTCAGGAAGGATTGAGAGAGTATAGACAACCTTATTCCCACCCAGTGCCTTTGAGGCGAAGATCTGACCATGCTGGTCCTCCCTCAACTCACTCCAGGAAAAAAAACCGCAAGACTCCGCCTCTTGTGCATAGATCCCATGGATCAGAACCAGCACCTCTATGTTGGCGCCAGCAAGCTCGGTATCCAAGAGCTTGATAAGTTTTCCCAAGAATGAACTGAGATCAGAAACATCAAGCGGTGGCGAGGCAACGAAAGGCGGCGGCTGAATAGGGTGAACGCAAAAGTTTGAAACTGCGGGGCTGGCCTTCCTTAATAACTGGATGATTCCATCTGCGTTGTCCTTCCGTAGGACTGAAGTTACTCCGACTCGAACGCCTTGCAGCCGTTGGACAGCCTCCTGGACAGCGGCAAACGACAAGTCGAAAGTTCCGGGAAGACCTCTAATGGCGTCATGCTGTTCTGGTATCCCGGAGTCAATTGAGACGTCAATAAAATTCAAACTTCGGTTTCCGGCAGCTCGGACTAACGCCGGCCAGTGACGGTGAATATGCCGTCCATTAGTGACTATCCCAACGATAAAGCCTCGTCCTTCGATGCCCGCAGCGGACTCAGTCAACTCGAAGACTCTCCTTGCATTCAACAGGGGCTCTTTGCCAGCAACGACCAGAGCCTTTAGATTCAGTTTACTGTCCGCTTCGCTGACGGCCTTGTTTAGAGCCTCAATGGAGCTGGGGCGTGCTCGTATGTCAATGCCCGGATGGTAGTAGCACATGCTTTCGCACGTGAGATCGCACGCCCCAGTGGCATCGATTGCCAAGAAGGTTAATTCGCGTTGAGTGCACGTGAACTCATAGAACTCTTCGAATGTCAACGTTCCGCTGGCCAGTTGCAGCCATGCGCGGAGCATTGAGCATGAAGGTTGATTCTGGACTGCCTTTTGAAGGCCATTGATTAGGTCGTCGGCTGGTGCTCCGATTCTCATGCAGTCAGGTCATCCTTGCTGCGATATCTTCGGGCTCTTCCGATTCACCGAGCCAAGCGCTGCACCTCTTTCTCGGGTTACGCCAAAAGTCGAGTTTTCTGACTCGTCTTCTCCGGTTCGCGCATCGTTGCCGCGCCGGGACGAAGGCAATGAAGGCTTGACCGCCGCGACTCGAGACGAGGCAGAGTCCCCCTCAATATTCGAGATCCTTAGGGGAACCATCAAGCGTAAACCGCCTCTTGATCCGTAGTTGCCCATTGAAGTTCGCCTCCACGCCTTTAATTCCCCTCTGTTGGAGTTCACCTTCCGGCGATAGGTTGTTCTCGTTCTTTTTCGTCGCTTTTCGTATTCACTTGCGTTGATGATTGATAGAGTACACACGCAGCCGAGTGACCTCTTCCATCTAGAGATAGCAAAACCGGATCAGTTTGAGCACAACGACCTTCCGCGTAGCTACAGCGATTTCGAAATCGGCACCCGGGCGGGATATCGATAGCACTAGGAGCGTCCCCAAGCAGTTCCATAAACCTTTTTCGCTGAGATGGATCTGGTGCTGGAATCGCACTTAGCAGAGCCTGTGTGTACGGGTGCTTGGGGGATTGATACAGGTCCGCTGCCTGCGCCAATTCAACGATGCGCCCAAGGTACATGACTGCGATACGGTCGCACATTCTGGCGATCACGCCGAGATCGTGCGAAACCAAAAGTATCGACATCGAAAATTTCTCTCGGATCTCCAGAAGAAGATCCATGATTTGCGCCTGAACTGTTACATCTAAAGACGCCGTTGGTTCATCTGCAACTAAGAGTTTGGGGCGGCATGCAAGGGCCATAGCGATCATAATGCGCTGACACATCCCTCCGCTGAACTCGTGGGGGTATGCCTCCATCGCTCTTTGGGGGTCTGGCATGTGTACGTGTCTCAGGAGTTCCAGTGCTTCTTCCCGGGCTGCAGAACGAGGAATTCTGCGATGCAAACCTATAACCCAACAAAGCTGCCTCCCCACCGAATGAGCAGGATTCAGACTGGATTGCGGGTTCTGAAAGATCATCGAGATCTCTCTTCCGCGGAAATGCCGGATCTCTTCATCGCTGAGGCGCAGCACGTCCTTTCCCTCCCAGACTATGCTCCCATTGACGATTTGTCCTGGCCGCTCTATTAACCGCGGTAGGCATAAGGTGAAAACTGTTTTTCCGCAACCCGATTCGCCAACGAGGCCAACAACCTCACCTCTTCTTATGTCCAAATCAACCCCGTCGACTGCGATCAGGGTCTGCCCACCTTTCAGTTTAAATTCGACCTTTAGTCCGCTCACTTGCAAAAGCGGTTGACCCTTCCCGTCGTTGGCCGTCGCTACACTCGTCGCGAGACTGTCTAGTCGTGTAAATGCATCCATGTTGAAACACACCACAGCACTTAAGTCCCAATCATCGATACTATCACCCATTAGGTGCGGGGACGTGTTTTTCGCCGTTTTTCGCGGTTTCGGTGTCTTGAAATGAGAATATAAACAACTAGCTTAATTTCAATAGGATAGGCACGAGATCGGGGCTTCCCCATCCTCCACGGCTCACCCACACGTGGTAAGATTTGCTCAAGCAGTCGAGGACAATACTGCAAACCCGACATGGGCGCTTGCGGGTAAAAGCAGAAATGCGGGAGGACGGTGATTCCATGTCCAAAAGTCCAAGTCACCTTCCCATCAACTATCCTGGCGCTTGGCTGAGTTCCGGCGCGGAAGGGCATTCGGGCACAATTCCGTTTGGATTTACGAGGACGGCATTCGCCCGGTCGAGGGATAGGGTTTCGTCGCTTTGGGCAGGCTTACCTCGTGCTTCGGATTTCGGGAATTAGGGAAGTTTTTGGTAATTGCGATAATTCTTTCGATGTCGGCAAGAGCGAAGATCCGTCCCTTGCCGTCGCGCGCCACTTCCGGGTATTTACCGGTTGTGAAACGCCAACGGAGGGTGTCGGCGTGGATGCCCAGGAGGGGGCACAGGTCCCCTGTCCGGTAGCGGTTTTTCTCCGGGATTCCCAATCTGTTACACTTGGTCGGTAGGTCCTTAGTGTATGGTTTTTCGAGGGTTATCTCAACTTCGCGTAAGGCACCAAACTGTGCATCCGCACCCCTGGGGCCTTCTTCGTAGGCTCATCCGCGAATATAGTCGACAGGCCATCCGACTCGCAAACAACCTTCGTTCCTCGATTCGAAGTTGTCCTTTCCATAGAGATGCCGAAGGGCGGGCGTAGCAACTTGATGGCTCGTCTCAGTGCTTGTTGTGGCCGGCTGGATTCGGGCGTGGAAGTGCGTTCCAAATCCGCCGAACTACCCCACCCAGGATAGATTCCGATCTCGTGATCCAGGCGTAAGGATGCAGTAGAGGGTCAGTTCTAACATTCCTTCATTTCAAATTGCCCGCGCGCGCAACTACTCTTGCACCAATTGAATAAATTTTCGCGAAGCCTATGAAATCAGGTAGAATCTGGCTCCCAACGAAGAAGAAAGTGTGACTTGGCGGCCATACGGTTGATGCTAACGTTGGCGGAATGGCCAGTTTCCACGTAACGAGCTGGCCATAAGAGTCGGGCCACGACCGAGCGCGCTCGCTTCCCATGCAATTCGAGTGGCAAGGTCAGATCGGTTAGGGCAAGAGCCATGCCAGATCTCTCCCATGGCGTGCAAGCCGCATGGCAGATTGCGGCGGCAGAGGTGGTCAAACTACGCCACGAGCGGCTGGAACCGTTATACTTCATCGTTGGCATCTGCAGCATCGAAAAGCTGCTTTCCGCTGAAGCACAGGAACATCTCCAAATAGCGCCAAGCGTGGCCGCAACGCTTCGTTCCGAGTGGAGTGCGCTCTCACCGCTCTTCACCAAGATCGGTTCAAGTCCCGCCACCCTGCGAAAAGACGCGCGCAGCGCCCTCGGGCGGGGAAACTACGCGGGTGATGAGACCAGGAAAATCAGCCGATCGGAAGCAAGCCGCGCTGCTTTTTCCCGTGCCGCGGAGCTGGCAGAGAAAAGCGGTGCTTCGGCAATTAATTTGGCCCACCTCTTTGCCGGCCTGCTCGATGATGGGTCGGGGGCGGTCGCCACATTTCTGGCTCAGCGCGGCGTGGATGTCAGTGCCTTGGCGGCTGCGGCGCGAGCGATTACGCTTCCCACCGTCCCCAGCGATGGCTTGCTTGAGCGCTTCGGGATCGACCTAACCGCCAAGGCGCGCCAGGGCGAACTCAACCAGTGCATTGGGCGCCGCAATGAATTGCTGCAATTGGTCCGTACCCTCAGTCGTGAAACCAAGAACAATCCCTTGTTGATTGGCGAACCGGGTGTGGGAAAGACGGCGATCGTGGAAGGCCTCGCTTGGCGCATTGCCCAAGGCAAATCCTTACCCGGGAAGCGCATTGTCCAAGTGCAAATCGCCGACCTGGTGGCTGGCGCCAAGTATCGCGGCGAATTCGAGGAACGCCTGCAAGCGCTGGTGCGTGAGATCGCCAAGGCAACCGACGTGATCCTCTTTCTGGATGAAATTCACACGCTTATTGGTGCCGGAGACCGTCCGGGTGGCTTGGACGCGGCGAACATCCTCAAACCGGCTCTGGCGCGGGGCGAGCTTCGTTGTATCGGCGCAACCACGCTGGCGGAATTCCGCAAATACATTGAGAAGGATGCGGCGCTGGAGCGTCGCTTCCAGCCCGTCACGGTGAATGAGCCTTCAGTGGATGAGGCAGTTGAAATCCTCCGGGGTCTTTATAGGGACCGCTTCGCCAAGCGGCATAACGTGGAAATCGATGCCGCCGCCTTGCAGGCTGCCGTGCAGCTCTCCGCAAGATACCTGCCCGACCGCCGCCTGCCGGACAAGGCCATCGATCTCTTGGGTGAATCCTGCGCCCGTGTCGCCGTTCCGCGTCTCACCGCCCTGCCCGGAGACACAACAGGCGGGGGCCTTGTAACAGTGGATACAGTGGCCCAGGTTTTATCGGAATGGACTCACATTCCCATAGGAAATATCAAGGAAGGCGAGCGAGAGCGCCTGATGCGCCTTGCCGTTGAGCTCAGGGCACGGGTAATTGGGCAAGATGATGCGTGCAAAAAAGTCGCGCAAGCCATCCAGCGGGCTCGCGCCGGATTAAAGCGGCCGGGCCATCCTATCGCCGTTTTCCTTTTCGTGGGGCCGACGGGCGTGGGCAAAACCGAATTGGCTAAGGCCACAGCAGCCTTCCTGTTTGGGAGCGACAAGGCGATGGTGCGCATTGACATGAGCGAATTCATGGAGAAGCACACCGTTTCGCGGCTCATCGGCGCGCCCCCCGGCTATGTTGGACACGAAGAGGAAGGACAACTCACCGGCGCGCTTCGCTGCACGCCGTTCTGCGTGGTGCTGCTCGACGAGATCGAAAAAGCTCATCCGGACGTTCTGAACCTCTATGTCCAGCTTTTTGATGAAGGACGGTTGACCGACAACAAAGGGCATACGGCGGATGCGACAAATGCGCTGTTTATCATGACGTCCAACCTGGGGCATGAGTCAGGCGTGGGCTTTCGGCGTGAGGAAAGTGGGGCGCCGACAGACGCGCTGCTCGCGGAGGTGCGAAAGGCTTTTCGTCCGGAATTCTTCAACCGGCTTGACGACGTGATTGTCTTTAATCCACTTGCAGCTCATCACATCCAACAAATCGCGCGCTTGATGCTGAACGATCTCGAGACACGATTGCAGGCGCAGGGAATCGGCCTTGAGGTCACCGACGCGGCGGTTGAATGGCTCTGTAAGCAGGGTTTCGATGAGGCGTATGGTGCGCGCCCGCTCCGCCGGGTCATCGAGCAAAATCTTGAAAACCAAATCGCCGGAAAACTCTTGCGGGAGGAGGCAAGGCCAGGACACGTGATTGTCGTGGACTTGAAGGTAAACGCTTTGGCTTTTGAGTTGAGGGGAAAGGACACGGAGTGATGGCGAAGGAATGGCAAAAAGGAGACATGATTCCCGATCCTGAAACCGGCCGGGGACGCTGGGAGATTTACAAGATCCTGGGTGGCCCGAAAAAAAGTGGCATGGGCATTGTGTATGTAGTTTACGACCACAAGTGGCATGAATCCTTGGCCGCCAAGACTTTCCAGGACGAGGTATTCGCCCGTGATCCGAGTATCGCGGAGGGGTTCACCTTCGAGGCGTTGAATTGGGTAAAACTTGACTCCCATCAGAACGTCGCCCGGGCGTGGTTCGTGCAGAACATCCGCGGAAAGCCGTTTCTGTTCTTGGAGTATGTGAGCGGAGGTGACCTCGAATCGTGGATTGGGGTGCGCCTCACAAACGACTTATCGCAGGTGCTGCGCTTCGCCATCCAGTTCTGCGATGGGATGGTTCACGCTCTTTCGAAAGGCATCCAGGCCCACCGCGACATCAAGCCCCAAAACTGCCTGGTGACGCAGGACAAAAATCTCAAGGTAACAGACTTTGGATTGGCGAAAGTCTTTGATGACACATCCCCAGACGCGGCGCACGTCGCCCCCTCTGTCGCCCGCCCAGCCAATAAATGGGAGGAGAGTAACGTCGGATTCGGTACGCCGCTTTACATGGCCCCCGAGCAGTTTGTGAACGCGAAACACGTGGACGTGCGAGCGGACATTTACTCATTCGGAGTGATGCTCTTCCAGATGGTAACGGGAAGGCTTCCTTTCGAGGGGCGAACTTGGGAAGACTTTGCCCGATTGCACACCAAGGCCGCTCTGCCACCCCTGAAGTCTGGACAGTCGGCGCTTGACACGATCGTGGGGAAGTGTCTGGCCAAGCTCGCTGGCGAGCGCTATGCAGGGTTTGGCACGCTCCGGGAAGAGTTGGCCTGCATTTACGAAAACGTGACCAAGCAATGGGCGCCAAAGCCAGCGTCAGGCAGCAAACTGAACGCCGCCGAGCTAAACGACAAGGGGCTTTCACTGTCCAATTTAGGCCATAGTGAGGAAGCCCTCGGCTACTATGACCGCGCCCTCGCCCTCGACCCCGAGTACGCGCTGGCTTGGGACAACAAGGGGGCGGCGCTCGGGCATCTCGGGCGTTATGAGGAAGAGCTAACCTGCCTTGACCGCGCCCTCGCCCTCAACCCCGAGCACGCGCTGGCTTGGTACAACAAGGGGGTGGTCCTAGTAAGATTGGCGCGTTATCAGGAAGGGCTGGCCTGCTATGAACGCGCCCTCGCCCTCGACCCCCAGCACGCGCTGGCTTGGTACAACAAGGGCGTTGAGCTGGGGAGGTTAGGGCGTCACGAGGAAGGGCTGGCCTGCTATGAACGCGCCCTCGCCGTCGACCTCCAGAACGCGCTGGCTTGGGACAGCAAAGGATTTGCGCTGTGGAGTCTGGGGCGTCCTGAGGAAGCGCTGGCCTGCTATGACCGCGCCCTCGCCATCAACTCCCAGTTCGAGGAGGCTTGGGTCAACAAGGGGGCTGCGCTGTGGAGTCTAGGGCGTCCTGAGGAAGCGCTGGCCTGCTATGACCGTGCCCTAGCCATCAACTCTCAGCTCGCGGGGGCTTGGGTCAACAGAGGGGTTATGCTGAAGAGTCTATGGCGTCCTAAGGAAGCGCTGGCCTGCTATGACCGCGCCCTCGTCATCAACCCCCAGTTCGCGCTGGCTTGGTACAACAAGGGGGATGCGCTGGAGAGTCTAGGGCGTCCTGGGGAAGCGCTGGCCTGTTTTAACTGCGCCCTCGCCATCAACCCTCAGTATGCGCGGGCTTGGGGGAACAAAGGAAATGCGCTGGAGAGGTTAGGGCATCATGAGGAAGCGCTAGCCTGCTATGACCGCGGCCTCGCCATCAACCCACAGTTCGTGGAGGCTTGGTTCAACAAGGGGGCAGTCCTGGTCAACCAATTCAAACGTGCCCGCGAGGCTTTACCTTGTTTTGAGCAAGCCCAGCGACTGGGGCACCCCAATGCCGCGCAGGCAATTGCCCTGTGCCTGAAGGCCCTTCGTTCCACCGGTTGACGCGTCAGGAGTGAACGCACATGCAAAGCGATTGGAAAATCGGCGAGCGAATCGAAAACCGCTGGGAGATTCACAAGATCCTGCGCGGTGGCATGGGCATTGTGTACGTAGTATACGACTACGAGTTCCGCGAACCCTTCGCCGTCAAGACGTTTCAGGACGAGGTGTTCGCCCATAATCCCGGCATCGCGGATCGGTTTACCCTCGAGGCGCGGAGTTGGGTAAACCTTGACTCCCATCAGAACGTCGTCCGGGCGTTGTACGTGGAGCGCATCCGCGGAAAGCCGTTTCTGTTCCTGGAGTATGTGAGTGGCGGCGACCTGCACGGGTGGATCGGGACCCCGCGCCTCACCAAGGACTTGCCCCAGGTGCTGCGCTTCGCCATCCAGTTCTGCGATGGGATGAATCACGCCTTGTCCAAAGGCATCATCCAGGCCCACCGCGACGTCAAGCCCCAAAACTGTCTGGTGACTGAGGACAACAACCTCAAGGTGACAGACTTTGGATTGGCCAAAGTCTTTGACGACACTCGCACAGACGCAGCGCACGCCGCGAACTTTGTCACGGGCCTGGGGATCCACTTATCCCGGACTGGGAATGCTGCGGGGACCTGCACGCACATGGCCCCCGAGCAGTTTGCGGACGCCAAGCACGTGGACGTGCGGGCGGACGTTTACTCCTTTGGCGTAATGCTATTCCAAATGGTGAGGGGGAGACTTCCTTTCGAGGGCCGGACTTGGGAAGACTTTGCCCGGTTGCACAGCAAGGCCGCTCCGCCACCCCTGGAGTCCGGAGAGTCGGCGCTCGATTCTATCGTGGGGAAATGTCTGGCCAAAGTGGCTGGCGAGCGCTATGCAGAGTTTGGGGTGCTCCGGGAAGAGTTGGCCTCCATTTACGAAAGCAATACCAAGCAACCAGCGCCCAAGCCAGCGTCAGGAAGGGAGCTGAATGCGTACGAGCTGGTCAACAAAGGGACTTCGCTGGAGGGGCTGGGGCGTTCTGAGGAAGCGCTGGCCTGCTATGACCGCGCCCTCGCCCTCAACCCCCAGGTCGCGGCGGCTTGGTTAAACAAGGGGCTTCCGCTGACCAGTCTAGGGCGTTTTGAGGAAGCGCTGGCCTCTTATGACCGCGCCCTCGCCCTCAACCCCCAGTACGCGAAGGCGTGGACCAACAAAGGGCATGTGCTGATGAGTCTAGGGCGTTTTGAGGAAGCGCTGGCCTCTTATGACCGCGCCCTCGACATCGCCCCCCAGTACGCGAAGGCGTGGACCAACAAGGGGAATGCGCTGGAGAGGCTAGGGCGTCATGGGGAAGCACTGGCCTCTTATGACCGCACCCTCGCCGCCAACCCTCAGGACGCCGAGGTATGGAACAACAAGGGGATTATGCTGATGAGGCTAGGGCGTCATGAGGAAGCGCTGGCCTGCTATGACCGCGCCCTCGCCGCCAACCGTCAGGACGCCGAGGCATGGTACAACGAGGGGGTTGCGCTGATGAGGCTAGGGCGTCATGAGGAAGCGCTGGCCTGCTATGACCGCGCCCTCGCCGCCAACCCTCTGTACGCCGAGGCATGGAACGACAAGGGGGTTGCGCTGATGAGGCTAGGGCGTCATGAGGAGGCGTTGGCCTGCTATGACCGCGCCCTCGACATCAATCCCCAGTTCGCGGATGCTTGGTTGAACAAGGGGGTTGGGCTCAGGAGTCTTGGGCGTTATGAGGAAGCGCTGAACTGCTATGATCGCGGCCTCGCCATCAACCCCCAGGACGCAGAGGTTTGGAACAACAAGGGGAATACGCTAGTGGATCTACGGCGTTATGAGGAAGCGCTGGCCTGTTATGACCGTGCCCTCGCCCTCAACCCCCGGAACGCGGACGTTTGGTCCAACAAGGGGAATGCCCTGTGGGGGCTAGGGCGTTCCGATGAAGTGCTGGCCTGCTATGACCGCGCTCTCGACATCAACCCGAAGTTCGCGAAGGTTTCATACAACAAGGGAGTAATCCTGGCCAAAGCATTCAGCAATTGTCGCGAGGCCCTCCCTTGTTTTGAGCAAGCCCACCGACTGGGGCACCCCGACGCGGCGCGGGCAATTGCCGCATGCCGGAAGGCCCTTGGCACCGCCGGATGACGGGCCAGGAGTGAACGTATATGCAAACCGATTGGCAAATCGGCGAGCGAATCGAAAACCGCTGGGAGATTTACAAGATCCTGGGTGGCCCGGGCAAGAGCGGCATGGGCATTGTTTACGTGGTTTACGACCACGAGTTCCACGAACCCTTCGCCGCCAAGACTTTTCAGGACGAGGTATTCGCCCGTGATCCCAAAATCGCGGATCTGTTTACCCGCGAGGCGCATACTTGGGTAAACCTTGACGTCCATCAGAACGTCGTCCGGGCGCGGTTCGTTCAGAACATCCGTGGGAAGCCGTTTCTATTTTTGGAGTATGTGAGCGGAGGCGACCTGAGCGCGTGGGTCGGGATGCCGCGGCTCACCCAGGACTTGCCCCAGGTTCTGCGCTTCGCCATCCAGTTTTGCGATGGGATGAATCACGCATTATCCAAGAGGATCCAAGCCCACCGCGACATCAAGCCCCAAAACTGTTTGTTGACTGAGGACAACAACCTCAAGGTGACAGATTTTGGACTGGCCAAAGTCTTTGATGACACATCCCCAGACGCAGCGCCCGCCGCAAGCTCTGTCCCCCGCCCAGCCAATAAGTTGGAGAAGAGTGGCGTCGGATTCGGCACTCCGCTTTATATGGCCCCCGAGCAGTTTGCCGACGCCAAGCACGTGAACGTGCGGGCGGACATTTACTCATTCGGAGTGATGCTCTTCCAGATGGTAACGGGAGGGCTTCCTTTCAAGGGCGGGAGTTATTTCCGGCTGCGCAGCGAGGCTGCTCCGCCACCCCTGGGGTCTGGACACTCGGCGCTCGACATGATCGTGGGGAAGTGCCTGGCCAAGCTGGCTGGCGAGCGCTATGCGGCGTTTGGGACGCTTCGTGAAGAATTGGCCTCCGTTTACGAAAGCATCGCCAAGCAGCCGGCGCCCAAGCCAGCCTCAGGCAGGGAGCTGGAGGCGGAGGAGTTGGACAACAAGGGGGCTTCGCTGAGGAATCTGGTGCGTTATGAGGAAGCGCTGACCTGCCATGACCGCGCCATCGCCCTCAATCCCCAGCTCGCGGAGGCTTGGTGCAACAAGGGGGCTGCGCTGGGGGGTCTAGGGCGTCACAAGGAAGCGCTAACCTGCCATGACCGCGCCATCGCCCTCAACCCACAGCTCGCGGAGGCTTGGAGCGCCAAGGGTGATACACTCGAGAGGCTAGGGCATTCTGAGGAAGCGCTGGCCTGCTGTGAGCGCGCCATCGGCATCAATCCCCGGCACGCGGAGGCTTGGTACAACAAGGGGCGTCTGCTGGAGAGTTTAGGGCGTTATGAGGAAGCGGTGGCCTGTGATGACCGCGCCATCGTCCTCAACCCCCAGGACGCCCAGGCTTGGTACAACAAAGGAGTTGCGCTGGAGAGGCTAGGGCATGTTGAGGAAGCGTTAACCTGCTATGACTGCGCCATCGCCCTCGACCCCCAGATTGCGGAGGCTTGGTACAACAAGGGGAATGCGCTGTCGAGTCTAGGACGTCCTGAGGAAGCCCTGCCCTGCTATGACCGCGTCCTCTTCATCAACCCCCAGTACGCGCAGGCTTGGCTCAACAAGGGGGTTGCGCTAGGGAATCTGGGGCGTGCTGAGGAAGCGCTGGCCTGCTACGACCACGCCCTTGCCGTCAACCCCCGGTTCGCGGAGGCTTGGTTCAATAAGGGGGCAGTCCTGTTCAACGATTTCAAACGTGCCTGCGAGGCCATCCCTTATTTTGAAAAAGCGCGGCGACTAAGGTACCCCAACGCGGCGGAGGCAATTGCCGTGTGCCGGGACGCTCTTCGTGCCGCCGGTTAACGCGCAGGCGCGAACGCAAATGCAAACTGAGTGGCAAATCGGCGAGCGAATCGAAAACCGCTGGGAGATTTACAAGATCCTGCGCGGTGGGATGGGCATCGTGTATGTGGTTTACGACCACGAATGGCATGAACCCTTGGCCGCCAAAACTTTCCAGGACGACGTGTTCGCCCGCAATCCTGGTATCGCGGATCGGTTTAACCTCGAAGCGCGGACGTGGGTAAACCTCGATGCCCATCAGAATGTCGTCCATGCGCGCATGGTGCAACAGATCAGAAGAAAGCCATTTCTGTTCCTAGAGTATGTAAGCGGAGGGGATCTGAGCGGGTGGGTGGGGACACCTCGTCTGGCAGAGGATTTGCCCCAGGTGCTGCGCTTCGCCGTCCAGTTTTGCGATGGGATGAATCACGCGTTGTCCAAAGGCATCATCCAGGCCCACCGCGACATCAAGCCCCAAAACTGCTTGGTGACTGAAGACAACAACCTCAAAGTGACAGACTTTGGACTGGCCAAAGTTTTTGACAACACATCCCCAGACACAGCGCACGCCGCGAGCTATGGAACCGGCCCAGCCATTAATTTTGAAAGGACTGGCGTCGGATTCGGCACTCTGCCTTACATGGCCCCCGAGCAGTTTGCGGACGCCAAGCACGTGGACGTGCGAGCGGATGTTTACTCATTTGGCGTGATGCTGTTCCAGATGGTCACGGGAAGGCTTCCTTTCGAGGCGCGCAGTTGGGAGGACTTTGCGCGATTGCACTGTAAGGCTTATCCACCACCCCTTAAGTCTGGACAATCGGTGCTCGACACGATCGTGGGGAAATGTTTGGCCAAGGTGGCTGATGAGCGCTATGGAGGGTTTGGGACGCTTAGGGAAGGGTTGGCCTCGATCTACGAAAGCATGACCAAGAAACCAGCGCCCAAGCCAGCGTTAGGGATAGATCTGGATGCCGCCGGGCTGAACAACAAGGGGGTTTCGCTGGGGAGTCTAGGGCGCCATGAGGAAGAGCTGGGCTGCCTTGACCGCGCCCTCGCCATCGACCCCCAGTACGCGCGGGCTTGGTACAACAAGGGAACTACGCAGTGGAATCTGTCGCGTCCTGAGGAAGCGTTGGACTGCTTTGACCGCGCCCTCGCCATCAACCCCCAGTACGCGGAGGCGTGGAGCAACAAGGGGGTTTCGCTGGAGAGTCTAGGGCGTCATGAGGAAGCCCTGGCCTGCTATGACCGCGCCCTCGCCGTCAACCCCCAGTATGCGGAGGCTTGGTTCAACAAGGGGACAGTTCTAATTCTGGGGAACGATTTCAGGCGTGCCCGCGAGGCTATATCTTGTATTGAGACAGCAGAGCGACTGGGGTTACCCCAAGCGGCCCAGGCAATGGCCAAATGGCGGGAATCGCTTGGCAGGTGAGCACTCGAAACCGAATGGAAGCGTCGCGGTGCATATCCGCACGGATTAGGCGGCCGGAGGTTAGCTTGATTCGAATCACTTACAGGTTCAAGAACAAGGAACGAGTCTTCGAGCCCGACACAACTCAGGTCATCATCGGACGCCCTATGCCCGGCACATCGGTCGACCTCGATCTTACTGGGGACGATACCGTTTCGCGGCCGCACGCACGCCTCTGGTTTGAGGACGGCAAGTGCTGGATTGAGGATCTGGGCAGCCACCGTGGAACCCAAGTTTCCGGCGAAGAAATCAAAGGGAAGGGCAAGCGAGATGTCCGGCCCGGCGACGTCATCAACATCGGCCAAACAACCCTCCATGTACAGATCCCAGGCCTTCAGCCCGACTTGCCTCCTGTGCCGGCGCCGGAGCCACCCGCCGAGGAACCGCCGGTCGGTATAAGCCAGACCCTGGACGCCTCAGTTTCTATGTCTTCCCAAGTGGCGTCCGTCGGTACGGATGCCAGCAAGCGCCTTGCCCTGCTCTTAGACTTGTCCCTGGAATTCGGTGGCGAAGGCCGGTTGGAGAAGTTGCTGGAGAAAATCGTTGAGCGGCTCGTGGAGATTATACCTGGAGCGAAGCGCGGTGCACTTTTGGTGAAAGATCCGAAAACCGGTAACTTGCTGCTAAAAGCCCACCTGCCTGCCGGGGAACCCTCGGTCAGCATGACGCTCGCCCGCCGCGCCATGGGGCAACGCCAGGGGTTCATCTGGCAGCGCCCGAGCGAAGGTTTAACAGCGAGTGTTTTGCAACATAACATCATTTCCGGGATGTATGTGCCGTTGGTGTGGAACGGCGAAGCTTTGGGTGTGGCGTGTGTTGATAACTCCCAGACTTCCAGCGGCGCTTTCGGGGTGGAGGACCTTCAGTTTATGACGGCAGTGGCGCAACATGCCGCCATGGCCGTGGCCACACAGCGGCTGCAGGAGGATCTGCGCCAAAACTCCACCCTCCTTGAGCGGCTTTTGACAAGTTTTTCTCCCAAAATCCGTGCGCGGCTCTTGGAGAGGGCGCGGCATGGACAGCTCAACCCCGGGGGGAAAAAATCGGAGGTTACGATTCTTCTTTCCGACATTCGTGGATACACGCTGTTGACCGAAAAGATGGAAGCCGAAGACGTATTGGATATGCTCAACGAATACTTTCCTGCATTGATCGAGCCAATTTTTAGGCACGACGGCAGCATCGACAAGTTCATCGGCGACGCGATCCTTGCGGTGTTTGGCAGCCCCGAGCCCGACCCGTCGCAACATCAAAACGCGGTTAAGGCTGCGCTAGAGATGCAAGCCGCTGTTTCAGAGATTAACAAAGCGAGAGCTAAGCGGGGTATGGTCACTTGCCAGATCGGGGTTGGCATCCACACCGGTGAGGTGCTTCACGGGTTTGTTGGGTCTCGCGAGCGAATGGAGTTTACCGTCGTCGGGAGCGCGGTCAACCTTGCAGCTCGTTATTGTTCGGCAGCGGCGGCGGGCGAGGTCCTGATCAGCCGGGAAGTACATGGAAGAGTTTTTCAGCTTATCGACGCTGAATACAGGAAGATCACCAC
>Ga0326727_10017029_pt1 | contig 15186 bp, 14 predicted proteins | sample MB2enrmetagenome_FD_207643 | JGI IMG/M metagenome (GOLD analysis project Ga0326727, IMG submission 207643) | Lab enriched peat soil microbial communities from McLean, Ithaca, NY, United States - MB29MY | ecosystem: Environmental > Terrestrial > Soil > Wetlands > Peat | place: USA: New York... | reverse complement strand
GCTTCAAACCTTCCCAGGGCCTCTTGGCTTTCCTGGAAGGCCTCTGTACTGATTAAATATTATGCGGACATGCTCCAGCGAAAACCCCAGCAAACGGGGCGATTTTCACGCCATGTCCGCATAATACTCATGTCCGCATAAGTTTCCTTATGCGGAATTCCGCATAAGGAAACGAAGCCAACGAAGGTGCTTCCCCAGTATATATGTGGCTATATAAAAGTGAGGCAAAAAGGCCGGACAACCAGGGCGTGTGGAGCTGTCCTGCGCCCTTGGGCCGAGACCCGTGCGATTGACGATTGACGACGGCGTCCTGGCTGCGGAACACTCGGCTCATGCGCGCACATCAGATCTCGCGAGAACGAAACTCGATCCGGCGTCGGTTGATGCTCGAGGTGATTATTCCCCTGTACGCGACAGGGTTCATTTGCGCGGGCGCGGGCCCCGCCGCAAGCACCTGGTATCTTTCGCCAAGCGGCAGCGACAGCGCGGGCGTGGGTTCGCGCGAGAAACCATGGCGGACGATCCGCTTCGCCACGGGCAACGTGCCCGATGATGGCTCGACCATCATCCTGCTGGACGGCCTGTATGAAGGCGCCGAATCCATCTCCCGGCAGTTCACAAGGCCGTGCATCGTGCGCGCGGAGAACCCCTGCCGCGCCCGCCTGCGCAGCCCGGCCGACGGAAACCGCGCACTCACCTGCTACGACGCCGCGAATGTGACCTTCCAGGGTCTGGAAATCTTCGGCTCCGGCTCCACGAAAGGGGAGTACCTCGTCCACATCAGCACCCCGAAGACCCACCACTTGCTCTTCGACGGCTGCATCATCCACGACGGCTACAATAACGATCTCATCAAAATCAACGATTTCACGCGCGACATTCGCTTTCGCGGCTGTATCTTCTTCAACCAGACCGACCACGGCGGCGATGAGCATTTCGACATCAATACCGTCACCGACATCGCCGTCGAGGACAGCATTTTCTTTAACGATTACGCCGGGAGCGGCCGGCGCGCCCAGAACCAGAGCCACGCCTTCGTTGTCATCAAGAACTCGGGCAGCACGCCCGAGGTGACCAGGCGCATTGCATTTCGCCGCAACATCTTCCTCAACTGGCAGGGCCTCGGGGATGAGGCCTACTTGCTCCTGGGCGAAGACGGCAAACCCTTTGTCGAGGCCCAGCAGGTCACGATCGAAAACAACCTCTTCATCCACAATTCGCCGGTGAAGATGTGGGGAACGCTCCTGCTCAAGGGCGGCCTGCGCGACATCACTTTTCGCGCCAACACCATCGTCGGCCACCCGCAGGTGAAAGGCAGCGGGGCCTTCGCGGCCGTCTGCCTTCGAATCGACCAGAATCCGCCGATGGGCGACCTGGCCTTCGTCAACAACCTATTCAGCGACCCGACGGGCCAGATGCCGCGGTTCACGATGAGCAACCCCAAACACTTCGCTGGGAAGCCGGTCATTCAAAACAACCTCTACTGGAATGCGGGCCAGGCCATTCCCCACGAGGCCGGCGACCTTCTGGTCCCCGATCAAGACCCCGCCAGGTGCATTGCCGACCCGCGGCTTCCGAAATTCGATCCGGCCGTCACCCTACCGCGCTTCGACCCGGTAAAGGGCGAGTTCCCTTCAGGCGAGAGAACTATCCGGAAGGAGTTTGAGCGTCTCGTTGCGCGCTACGCCGCGCTGTGCGAAGGCAGTCCCGCCATGCACAAGGCCGATCCCGGCAACATGCCCGAGGATGACATCCTCGGCCATCCACGCGGCGCTCGCCCGGACATTGGGTGTTTCGAGCACGGGAGATGAATGCGGAAGCTCTGAATGAACTGTTGGCTTACTCCGTGGCGCCCGTGCCGCCGGAGGCGGGCGGTTCTCGGTCATGGGGTCGAGCGGAGACGGATTCCAGCGACCACCGGCTGCATCACGGTGCAGGCACAGAGCCCGCGGCGCGTCGCATGCGGTTGAAAAGCGGTGTAAGACCGCCATTCAGACCGACGCCAGAACTTTCTCCAAGAACTCCCGGTTTGCCATCGCGTTGGCGGTCGTTTCCTCAGCCGTGGCGCCCACCTTGACGCCCTCGACCATGATAGGGCCGTTGAAACCCGCCGACTTGAGCTTCGCAAACACGGCTTTGAAATCGACTTTGCCCGTGCCGAATTGGGACATCACCTCGCCATTCGGCTTGGGGCAATCCTTGGCGCAAAAACCCGAAACGTAACGGGCAATGGGGTCCAGTTCTGCCACAGGGTCCTTGCCGGTGTAATAAATGATGTTGCCCGCGTCGTACCAGATTTTGAAATTGGGGTGGCCCACTTTCTCCAGGCAGCGCAGGATTTCGGCGGAGGCGCCACTGCTCCCGCCGTGAGGTTTCATGGCGATCTGGATGCCATGCCGAGCCGCCTGGGCGGCGGCATCGGCCATGAGCCGGTAGAAATCCTCGTAATGCGCAGACCGGTCCACGCCGAAGGTGAGCATAAACCTCAGCTCGAGCCGGACGGCGTTTTCGATCTGCTTGCGCAGGTCGGCAATGTTGTCCTCGAGCGCCGCCTCCGGGCGGAAGCGGATGGCGGTCATGTTCACCGACAGCCCGCGCTGGGCGATGCGCTTTTTCAGTCCCTCAAGGTACTCCGGTGTGGCGGCGGAGGACGTGAAGGCCTCGCCGCGGTGGCCGGTGAGCAACCCGGTGAGCTTGTAGCCGGCAGCGGCGATGCCGTCCAGGGCGGTCTCGTAGCTCCAGTGGGTCCAAGCGCGATTGAAACAACCGATTGGCCATTTCAGTCTTTCGGCGGCCTGGGCGGCAGCCCAGGGCAGAGCGGCGAAGGCGGCGGCGCCAGCGGCGGTTTGAAGGAACGTGCGGCGGTTCATGCGGCGCGAGGTTCTCCCTTTCTTTGAGCGTTGGCCAGTAGAAAATCATACTTCCTGACCGAATTGACCAATGGACTCCTTCACCCGCCGGGATTTTGGCGCAAGAGGCGAGGCGACGGGGCAGAATATCCGGAGCGATCCCCGACCGACGAGCGACAAAGTCTTGCGCAAAAAGACCCCCCGCAAGCCCCCACAGAGTTCTTCGGCCGGCGCATAGAGAGCGAAGAAAAAGCGCTGTCCCTTTTCCCCTCGACCGGCCATAGATATGCAAGATGACTGACGATGACATGGACCTGGTGCGAGCTTATGCCGCCAACCAATCTGAGGAGGCGTTCGCGAAGTTGGTCTCGCGCTACGTGGGCTTGGTGTATTCGGCGGCGATGCGCCGGGTGTGCGACCCCCACCTGGCGGAAGAAATCACCCAGGCCGTATTCATCATCCTGGCGCGCAAGGCGAACACCCTCGGTCCAGGTACAATCCTGCCAAGTTGGCTCTACCGGACGGCGCGGTTCGCGTCCGCCGACGCCCTGAGGGGCCAGCGCCGGCGCCAGCGCCACGAACGGGAGGCCCAAATGCAATCTATGGTTGATAACGGCGATCCCGAGGCCGCATGGACGGAGTTTTCACCGCTGCTAGACGAGGCCATGGAGCGGCTTGGCAAAACCGATCGCGACGCCCTGGTGCTGCGCTTCTTCGAAAGGCGGAGCCTGCGCGAAGTGGGCGCAGCCCTCGGCGCCAGCGAAGACGCGGCCAAAAAGCGGGTGGCGCGAGGATTGGAAAAGCTAAGGGCCTTTTTCGCCAAACGGGGAGTCACGGTGCCGGCCACGGCAATCGCCGCAGCGATCTGGACCAACGCGAGCCAAGCGGCTCCGCCCGGTGTGGCCGTGGCCGCTATCGCCGCTGCCAAAGGCGCGGGAGTCGCCGCTTCAACGCTCTGCCTGGTGGACGGAACCGTCAGAACACTCACCTGGACAAAGCTCAAACCCCTGGTCGAAGCGGGCTTGGCCGCACTGCTCGCCGTGGGGACGGCCACGGTTGCGTTTACGCAACGCCCGCACCACAGCGGCCCCCTGCTGTCAGGCGCCAGGCCGGCGCCCGCTCCACCGGCAATTACCGGGATGGCTCCCGGCATCGCAACGCCTGGCGCCCCCGCCACAGCGGAAGACCTCTCCGTCACCGATCTCATCACGAAAGTCCGGCAGGTTTACGCCTCCCTCTCCACCTATCGGGATCATGGCCGGACGGTCCATGAGTACAACGGGGACACCTGGACAAACCGGTTCAACGAATTGCTCGAGCGGACCAATCATTATCGCATCGAACTGGTAACCGCTCCTCATCCCTATTCGCTTACCAACGCTTGGTGGTCGGATGGGCATGGCGACTTTTCAACGAGAAGGGACCAGAGCCTCTCCAAAGAACAGGACCTCGAGGTCAACGCGGGCCTCGTCAGCATTGATTCCAGGATTCCCGTACTGTTCTTTGATCTACACTGGGACAACTTCCTCATTTCCTTTCAGTCGCCGCGAGCAGAATTGGCCCGCCTGCAGGACGAGCCCGTCGACGCGGTTGATTGTTACGTCGTGCACTGCCACGCCATGGTGGGCTCCTCAGGCCGCCAATCCACCCTTTGGGTGGGCAAGCAGGACTTCCTTATCCGCCGGAGCCGGGAGTTCGTTTCTCCGCAGGGTCTGGACGAATTGGCGAAGCGTAGCGGCCAGAGCCTGGCGGCGCCTCACACCAATCCCATGATCACGACCGAATCACACGAGGACATCGTCGTGAACGAGAGCCTGGCGCCTGAGGACTTCGCGTACAAACCCGCCGCCACGCGATGACGCACGCTCGGCCAGGACGTTGAACGTGCTTCAAGCCTGTTGAAGAACTGGGTGGGGTCCTGCGGCGGTCACCGGCGTGAGCGGACACGTTCATTTGCTCTGGTTGGCGTTGAGCCTCAAGATATAGGTCTCGCCGGCGGGCAGGGTGAAGCTGAGGGGTAAATCGGTTTCCAGGGTCAGATTGCGGATACGGCTGAGTTCGAGGCCGGTCGCCAGCTTGAGCTGTTTGTCGTTCTTGCGGTCCAGGTTGTTGACGTAGGCCAGCCAGCCATCGGCGGTCTTGGTGGCGCGGTACTCCAGGCCCGGGACATGGGCGCCGTCGGGTGTCAGGAAGCGAACCGGGCGGGACACGCCACCGGCGGCCAGCACAGCATCCATCAATTCGACCATGCTGGCGGGAACCAGCGGGATGGCCAGGTAATAGACCGCGCCCTGGCCGACCGGCACTTGGGCGAGGGCCGGCTGCTCATCGGGAAAAGTGGCCAGGACTTTGTTGGCAGGGCCTACCTTGAGGACATGGCGCACGCCGGCGCCTTCCAGTGCGGCGGGCAGCGGGAGCAAGGGGCCAGGCAGGGTCTTGAGCTGCGCCCGGGGCACGTCGCTCACGACGGTATCGGTGAGCAGGCCCATAAGGAACGGGGCCTCGGTCTCCTCGCCGGCGGCATCGCGCGCCAGGCCGGAGCGGGACTGGCCCTTGGCGAGTTTCGGGGCCTTCATGCCGGTTACCTGGATGCCCAATTGGGCCAGGTAATCCTGCCTGCGGTTGTATTGGTCGAAGAACCAGCTATTTGGCACGAGCACGACCTGGCCGCCGTTGCGGGCGAAGTCGAGTGTTTTCCGGACCACCTCGGCGTGCTCGTAAGTGGCCGCCGGGACGACCAGCGCACGGTATTGGGCGAGCTTGCCCTCGAGCACCTGGCGCGTGCTGATGAAATCCACAGGCACGCCCAACTCCAGCAGCGCGTCGTAGGTCCGGTCCAATTCCAGGAGATAGGGTGTCTTGTCGCCGCCGGCTTCGGGGACCTGGAGCATCGAGGCGCGCGAATAGAGCAGGGCCACGGGGGCCTGCTGGTCCTGCTGGAAGGCGAGGATTTCCTGGCGCAAGCGGCGGAGGTCCAGGCCGGTGCGCAGGAACCGCTCGGCCTCGGGCAGCGAGCAGTAAGGGGGACGGGTGTCCCGGCCATAGAGCAGGGCGCCGCCGTCGCCCGGCTTGTCCGTCCAGCCCCAATAGAGGGAGAGGGCCGATAGCCCGTGGAGGAAGCTGGCCATCGTGTTGCGGTATTCGCTGCCTTCGACTTCGACAATGGCCTTGCGGTTGTCGCTCAGCGAGCGGAGGAAGTCCACGAACTTCGTCGAAGGCGGCGATTCGTTGAGGCAGAAATCGTTGACCTCGCGCAGGAGGGCTTCGACGTCGCTGCCGCTCTCGCCCCATTCGCGGGTGAAGTTGTAGTGCGGGGCGCAGGTGGTCATGGGGATGTCGGGGTCCAGTTGGCGTTGCTGGGCCTTGGCCCATTTCATGAAATCGGTGAAACGCCAGAGGTTGAAGTCGAGCCAGTCGTAGCGCTTGGCGTCGTTGGGCTCGCGGCGGCGGTAATCGGGCAGTTGGACCTCGGCGAAGTCCCCGAGGCGCGTGCCCCAGGCGGCGTTGAGTTGCGCGATAGAGCCGAACCGCTCCTTGAGCCAGGCGCGGAAGAGGTCGCGCGTGCGCTCGCAATAACAGATGTAGTAGTACTCGTAGTCCAGCAGGCTGACCAGGCGGGTGCGGCTCTGGCGCTGCGGGGGCAGCAGCTTGCGGTAGGCCTCGACGCAGGCCTGGCGCGTGTGCGGGCTTTCCAGGCAGATCACGCAGTTGGCGCCGCTCACGCCGCCGGACCATTTGTCGGCGATGATGTGCCCGCACCAGCCGCCGTCGTAAACCCGGTGCGTGTCCGGGTATTGGTTGAAGGCCGGCCAGATAGGCATTTCCTTGTAGTTGAAACGGTCCGCGCCCGGGGCCATGCAGGTGTAAACCCAGGCGGCGTGACGGAAGAAGAACGGCTCCGCCTCCGGGCTGGGACCGCTATGGACGCTGTAGAGGAAGACGGGCTGGCCATCCTCGCAGAAATTCCGGCCCTGGAGCCTGGTGCGCGCCAGGTCGGGCCGGGGCGGCACGCGGCGCGGTTTGCGCCGGCCGGCCAGGACCTCGGTCATCTCCCGGATTAGTTCCTGGCCGCGTCCGGCCACATACTTGAGCGTGTCGGGCCGCTCCTCGGGGAAGCTGTTCCAACGCTCCTCCAGGCCGGCCCGCATCGGGATCGCCGCCGCTTGCCAGTAGAGCACATCCACGCCCTGGGCCTTGGCCTGGCCCAAGAGGTCGGCCACTTTCGCGTAGGTCTGTCGGGCCAGCGCATAATCCGCCACGCCGGAAAGCGGCTCGCCGCAGACGGCGCATTTGGCGGCGGAGGGATCGGCCTGGAGTCCGCACGAGGGGCAGGCCAGCCCGCCCGCGCCGGTAAAGCCTTGGAAGGTCTCCTCCACCTCGCCGAGGACCAGGCCGGGCCGCGGAGCGGGGCCTTCGATCTTCTCCAGGCGCAGGTCGTCGAACCAGATTTTGCCGGAGCCGAACAAGTAGAGATAGAGGAGCAGCTTGTCGTCGGCGGCATCAAGGCGCTGGGTGACCTCGAATTTGCGCCAGCCGTAGGTGCCGGCCGGGAGGTCCGTCATGAGTTCCTGGCCGTTGGGTTCGAAGGAGACGACGGAAGCGCGGTCGTGGAGGCCGGGCCGGAGGCCGATGGCGCGGACGTAACCGGAGAGCCGATACCAGCCGGCCTCGGCCTTGACGGTCTGGCTGAGGCCAAGCTTGCAGGGTCCATAGCTGAGCATTTCGGCGCTGGCCTGGCCGGCGTGTTTGATGGCGGTGTCGGCCACGCGCCGGCAATTGCCCTCCCACTTCCAGCCCGACCAGGCCCTGAAGGGATTGCCGCCCTCATCGGGCTGGTCGAGGAACTGTTCGAAGCCGCCGTCCTGGAGGAGGTTCTGCGCCGCCTGCGACGGCGGAGCGGCGGCAAGAAGGGCCACCAGGAGCGAAGCCGAAAGAGATGAAACCGCTAATCGTCGGCGCATTTCTGAGATTGTGGCACGACACCAGCGGGGAAGGAAGCGCCTTTTTGTACTGATCTCCGTAGGAGCCCTTGTTCGCCCAGGGGTTAACGGCGGGATTTCAGCCGCCCCGGGTCACGGCTCGTATGGAATACGGAAAGCACCACAACTTGGTCGGCTTCGACCAGAAAGTGAATCACAAACGGAAAGCGTCGAACAACGGCGCGCCGTACGTTGCGCCTCACCCTGGGAAACCGTTCCGGATTGTCCGTGATCTGGCGAAGGTGGTCTTCGATCGTCGCCCGAAACTCGCGGCCCAGGCCGGCGCGCTGCCGATCGTACCAAGCGATGGAATCATCGAATTCCTCGGCCGCGATCCGCCGGAGCACCAGGGCGCGGCTCATTTGCCGTACTTGGCGTCTAATCTCGCCTTGACCTGCTCCCAGGCAACAACGTCCTCAGGATGGCCGACATGGTCCTGCAGGCGCCCATCGATCAGCGCCGCCTCGCCGGGCGTCAATTCGTCGGACTCAACGATCCTCTCCCACAGATTCCGGCACAATTCGATCCGCTCGGCCAGCGGCAGCGCGCAGGCCTGCTTTAGAACGACTTCGACGCTCATAGTTTTATTATAGCTCGGCGCTCCGGGGGCGCAATCAAAACCGGACAACTGGTTTTGGATCGCGGCAGATTGCTCACGCAGAGCGGCGTCTGGAGAAAGCCGCCAGCCAAACCGCGCAATCGCCTTACTGACCACGGCGTAGTCTGAGCTTGTTTAGCGAGCGATGCAGAGCCGAGCGGTTACAAAAACTCCGCATTGTCCGCATGGTCCGTGCTGTCCGTGGACAGCAGCGGTGGAAGCGGCGCACAATGGCGTCCATGAGAAATTCTCGATGTGGGTCCGCACCCGTGCCGCCCAACAACCTCGCTCAGGCGCCCACCGAGCACCACATGTTCCCGGCCGATGGCCGAACCGACCCACGCGGCACGTTCCACCAGCGGCTGCGCGACTCGCTGCCGCGCGCTGGATCGGCCGTCCTTGACCCGCGCAGTGACCCGCGCAGCGCGGAGTACAGGCAGGCGCGCAAAAAGCAAATTTCCGTGTGGAGACCAAACTGGCCAGTCTATAGGGCCGTCAGACGCACCTGCTGGTCACTGCCGCGTGAACCTGAAATCGTGAATATGATCGGCGAGCACCGGCCGGGGTGGCACACGATCATGCGGGACTGAACTCTTCGCCCTGTTCAAGCATTCATTCGCGTCACCTGCGCGCGCCGCGGACGCTGGTTGGATATGTGGCAAGGCCTTCCAGCGCCGCCAGTCTGGCCGCCTTGGGGTCAAAGCTCCAAAAGGCGTCGCACCCCAGCACCAGGGCCGAGGAGACGTGCAGCAGGTCGTAGGTGCGAAACCCATGGCGGGCAGTGTGGCGCATGGAGAGCGCCTCGAACTGTCCCTCCAGCGCGCTCGCGTCGAGCGCTACCTGGCGCAGGAACTCCCTTGCCTCCAGGTGCTCGCGAAACGTGGCGAGGGCCACCGCGGCTTGCTCAGAGGTGATCCGGGTCTGGCCAGGCTGAGCTCCAGCGAATACATGGAGCTGCAGCGCGTTCACCAACTCCAGGCGGTGCAGCCAGGAAATGGGGAGCAGCGCCGCACCCTCGCGGTTCGCGTCCTCCATCCGTCCGGCAGCCGCCCTGTGTTCTGGCAGCGCCAGGTAAAACCGCGTGAAGAAGTTGGTGTCAGCGTAGGGCCTCATTCACCCGCTATGAGCTTGTCCACCAATTGGGCCTGCGCCGCCGAGATCGGCTCGGGAAACAATCGTGCCGTGCGTCTGAGATGCTGCCGGACAAAATCCGATGGCAAGCGCATCCGACCAGGCGCCGCTTCGGCCAGCAGTCGGTAGCTGCGCCCGTCGCGGCGGCGAATATTCACCGCCCCTTCTTGGTCGCACACTTTGAGCACTTTTGCCGGCTGGCGGTCCAGGTCCCTCACCGTAAACGTCTTCATACTCGACAAAATGTCGGAAACCGCCGCGAAACGCAAGGCGAACAGTTGCGAGGGTGCGTCCCGACACCCTGTTGCGCGCGGCGGCAAACCCTTCCCCTCGTATGGGCTCCAGCTCTCCGGCTCCTCGGGCGAAAACGGCGCGCGCTGGCCGGTGAGCAAACTGGAGGCCGAAGGGCGAACCGGTTGCCTCATCACGGGTCCGGCATCGTCCTGGTTGGTGCTGTTGCGCCCTGACGGAACCCGCTCCGACCGAGAGGTGCGACTCCAGGTTCCAGGGCCGAACCCATGCCGGGCGCTCGTAACCGACCTGACCCCCGGCCGCTGGCGGGCGGAACGCGTGGGGGCAGCCGGAACGTTCGATGTCGAGGTGACCGCGGAGGCCGGCGCCGCCTGGCTGGAAGCGGAAGCCGGCGCCTGGACCCTACGCCGTTGACCTCGTTGTGGGCGTGAAAGGGTATCAGACACGTTCCAGCGAGAGCATGTCTGGTTTGAAGCCGAGGTCTGTCATGGAACAGTAAGAATCTCGCAAGAGTTGTCCCAGCGGCGGGGTGGCTTTTTCCCGCGGCACCCCATGGACCCTACCGCCTCTGCCGCCGGAGTAGAAGATGGAGGAACCCGCTTGACTGAATTGCCCACGTTTCGCCTCCGGCTCAGTGAACAGGGACAGCCGGTGACTCAACTCGCCGGCCAAAGCGGCTATAGTGCCGCGCGACCCAACCAGCTTCACGCAGGCGCCCACTCGCGTACGTGCGCGATTTCTCCGGCTCGCGCGGGGCGAACCTGGTCGGCCATCAGCGTCACGACGGCGATCGTCTCACCGTCAAGCGCGGTAAACTCAACTTCATAGCCCCTATGCCCGCGGTGGACCAGCACCACGGTGCCGATATCACCGGCGCCCAAGCCGTGCTCCGCCAGATCGCGGGTCAGGACGACGTCATCCAGTTCTTCGATCATAATCTCTCGCGTTGTTTCAATGGATACGCGGTCACAAAGCGCGGCGCACCCTCGCCGAGCTCAGTAAACCACACCGTTCGAACATTGGCAACCCTGCCGTCGGCCAGCCTCATCGGGCCCTCCACCACCCAGCGGCGCCCGCCGTGTGCTGATAACCGCCGTCGGCCCGGCGCGCAGCACCGGCATGGAATATGAAACCACCGCGCAACCCTCCCGGCTCAACGCCCCGCTGTGGCGTCTGAAAACCGAAGGCGCGGCCCCGGCGTTGCTGGAAGCGGTCACTGGAGAACTCCAAATCCGATGCGATCAGCCCAAGGATTTCAAGGCGTGGACGCTCGATGCGGTGGGCAAGCGGGTTCGCCCGATCCCCCTCCAGGCGCACGAGGACACGATTCGCCTCAAACTCGACGCCGAGTACGGAACCGTCTATTACGAATTGTCAGCTCAATAAGCCGCCCTTTGATACGAGAAAGCGCTTTAGGCGAAGTTGGTTGGCGCTCCGCCGAGCTGTTTGCCGTCGGGCAACAAGGCCCAGAGCAGTTCGCCCACCTCGACCCCTATCGTCTTTCCTCGGGGTTGTCTCGACACAGTTGCTCCCATTCCTTCCACGTGACGCCATAGGCCGCCCCGCCGGCGGTGCAGCCGGCAATGTAGGCGAAGTGCTCGTCAGAATCGGGGTCCGGTGCGGTCGCTTCATCCCTGAGAACCTCTCGCCGCTTTCGGCGCGCGCGCTGGGCGCCCGCGAGACTGGCATTGAGCTGCGCGACCCACCGCCGATCAAGGTGGATTCCCAGCTCTGACAACTCCCGGAGGGCGCAAGGCCAATCCACGCCGTATCGTTTGCGATACGACTTGGCAATTTGGACCGGCGTGCGTCCCGTTTGCGAGGCCAGCCAGTGCCGGGCCGACTGCAGGCGCCCGGCGTGGTTCATGCGCAGGGCGCGCGGCGGCAACGGACCTTTCTTCTTCCGGCTCATTGGTGAACCCCTTCGCGGTAGGCCAGCTTCGGCACCGGACGGTTGACATGGAAGACAGACAGGTCGCGGATAGTCACCGGCGTGGAACGGTTGTCCCCCTCGGTGCCCTGACAGACATTCGGCGCCCAATGGAAGAAGAGGCCCACACCGGCCTCGTGCCACGCGACCTGTTGGGGCGTAGGCACCGGAAGAGGGGAGGGGGATTCTCCCGCCCAGGCGGCAAAGGCCAAGGCGCAGAAACTGAGGGGGAGAACGAGGGGAATTTGCATGGAATGCCTGCTCATATATGATCGCATCGACGGCAAGCCTAACACGGACCTCAGGTCTTGGAAACCGTACCGATCACGCGGGAGCGGCCACCGAGGCTTGGATAAGCTCAGTGCCTGTCCTGCCTGTTGGCTCAACTTCGAGAACTCCTTCCACGCATCGGTCCGGCTGGCGCCAAAGACCCACAGGTAAGGCATGGCCGCAGGCTGCCAACGCCTATTTGGAGTCATCTGCTGGTCCACCGCCAGCCGGCTGTCCGGATGGATGCCTCCTTGCGGATTGGTCCAGAACATGACCTGCCAGCCATCCGGCTGGTGCAGCGACCCGAAGCAGCCTCCCAGCTTGGTGTCCGTAATGAACTGCGCCGCACGATAATAATCTGGCACACCGGGTCCACCGACGACGTCGTTTTCCGGCGAACCGCCGATCGCCGGACGGCAAAACCAAAAGACCTCCACCAGTTGCCAGTCACGCGCATCCAGGCTCTCCACCCACAACGGGCGCACCAACGCCAGCCCCAGTTCCCTGAACACCACCGCCCGCACACGCGCCCGGTAGCCGGCCGGGCCTTCCGAGGCCCCCGGGTATTCCACTTCGGCTTCCACCACCCATGCCTGCGGTTCCGTCTGCATTGCCAGGCGCCTTATCCGGGAGCTTTCCACCCACTGATCCTGCCCCTTGATTCTCTGGTGAACCGCAAAGACCAGCCTCCCCAGGACCAGGCCGCCGGATTCGATCCGGTCGAAGAGCGCCCCCGTCTTGCCACTGCAGACCCAGGTTGTGTCCACCCCTTTTAACTCGACCTGGCTGCGTGGCTCGGGCTTGAGGGCCAGGGCATTCAGCCGAAGGCTCTCTCCGGGCGCCAGCTTCTCGACGAAACCCAGGGCCAACTCCGGATCCTCGACCAGCACGGGCACTCGCGCCAAATCCTGGCCGGAGATATTCACGACCGTAGGCCCTCCCGCCTGTGGCTTGCCGCCCAACACCCGACGCTTGCTGCCATCCCAATTCTGCAACTCCGCGCACCAGGTCGTATCGGAAGGCATCGCAAATCCCCGCCGTTCGCCCGGTTTGAGCCGGACCTCCTCGACCCGGTTGCTGCCTGGAACCGTCAGCCGCAGGTGCCCGTATGCGGCCAGGGCGCTGGGATTGCTGACTTCGACCCGGGCCGGCCCCGCGGTCAACGCCATCAGTCCGGAAAAGCTGCTCTGCCCGTGCCGTTCCGGCGCCCGCCGGTTGACGTCAGCGACGGTCCGGGTAAAGACCTCGTAGGGCTCGTCCTTTTCGTTCACCAGACCATAGTTGCTGTCCTCCGGGAAGGCGCGGCTGATGCCTTGCGCCGGCTGATCGGCCCACATGAAGTAATGATAGCCGATCATGAAGGGCAGCCCCGCCATGGTGTTGGCGAAAATGCGGTAGCAGGCCGCTTTTTGTTCCTGGGTATCGACGCGCATGCCGGCGCCGTGTTTGCAGGGCAATCCACTGTCCAGGGCCGGGAAGCTCCACTCGGTGATGATCATCGGTTTGCGCACCACGGCATAGTACTCGCCGAGCTGGAACACTTCATCGAGCAACTGCCCGCTCTTGCCGTACCATTCCAGTTCGTTGTCCAGGAACGTGCCGATGCACCACGGATCACCCCGGGTCTGTTGCGCGAGGTTCCGCGCCAGGCTCCGGCAATGGCTCTCCCAGCGCGGGCTGAAAACGTCAGGGAACCCGGTCCAATTGACGGGCCGGGTAATCCATTCGCGCCGGGCAAACTCCGCTCCGAAAGATGCGAATTGGATGTGCGCCAGGCCCTGATGACGCAACGACGGGCTGTGTCCGGCCGGGGACACCAACTCATTTGAAGACCCTCATCACACGAAGACAATTCTTGCGGCATTCCGCAGCCGCCGGTGCGCTCGTGCTGGTCGGACCGATGGCACGCCCCAGCCGTGCCGCCGACACCCGCCAGGCGGAATGGCTGGCGTCGACAAGCGATCCGCTTCGCGAGAAGTTACTCCGAGCGCCAAGGGACCTGGCCGATCGCGTGCGCGCGTGCGCCGAGCCGCTGCGAGGCGAGTCGGCGTTCGATCCGGCGTGGATCGAGCGGTTTGCGGCCAAAATCCGGTTGCCGGCGGGCGCGCGTTTCGAGCACCCGCTGCTCGAGCGCGCCGTGCGCGTCGGCCTGGCGCACATCGAGGCGACGTTTCAAGGCGATCATCCCACCAATTATCGTTACTGGCCGGAGTTGCTCTCGAGTGGCGTGCTGCCGCGCCCGTGGATGGAGCGCGTCGTCAACGCGCGGTTGAGCGGCGGGGGCCAGTTTTGCGGCATGACACGGTTCGCCGACTGTCTCGATGATTGGCCGCTGATGAATCACCTCGACGGGCTTTGGGCGCTCGGCCGGCGCGACGACTACCGTCTGCGTCTCTGGGGGCACATCTGCCATCACCAGGCGGAAGGCCATCTCACTGCGTACGAGGCGGTGACTTTCCCGCCCGGCCAGAAGGTTTCCGACTATTGCCTGCCGTGCCAGTTGGTCGCAGTCCGCGCCGCGCGCCGCTTGGTTTGAGCAGCGCAGCACGGCGGCATCCGCAAGCGCGGCGGACGCCGAGGCCAGTGCGCTCGGGACTGAGATTCTCGCCGTCGCGGGCACGGGCGCGATTGGCGATGATGCCCTCGGGATCCCACTCATTGGCATACAGCAGAAAGCGCACGAACGACTGCTCGTCATGCGGATCGCCGGCGGCATCCGTCTCGATGATGTAGCGGATGCGCCCGTCGGACCCTGAGGCCCCTCTATCGGCGGCAAATGTGGCCAGGGCCACAAGGAAGGCTGAGACCACGCAGAAGACCGCGTTCATTTGCTCTGGTTGGCGTTGAGCCTCAAGATATACGTCTCGCCGGCGGGCAGAGTAAAGCCGAGGGGTAAATCGGTTTCCAGGGTCAGATTGCGGATACGGCTGAGTTCGAGGCCGGTCGCCAGCTTGAGTTGCTTGTCGTGCTTGCGGTCCAGGTTGTTGACGTAGGCCAGCCAGCCATCGGCGGTCTTGATGGCGCGGTACTCCAGGCCGGTGACATGGGCGCCGTCGGGTGTCAGGAAGCGAACCGGGCGGGACACGCCGGCGGCGGGATCGGCCTTGAGTCCGCACGACGGGCAGGTCAGCCCGCCCGGGCCGGTAAAGCCGTGGAAGGCCTCCTCCACCTCGCCGA